>Ga0187882_1004170_pt1 | contig 11870 bp, 10 predicted proteins | sample June2016WEW_19_1_3_FD_132991 | JGI IMG/M metagenome (GOLD analysis project Ga0187882, IMG submission 132991) | Peatland microbial communities from SPRUCE experiment site at the Marcell Experimental Forest, Minnesota, USA - June2016WEW_19_150 | ecosystem: Environmental > Terrestrial > Soil >...
CATTCCGACCGCTGCTCTCCCGTCTGCTTTCGCAGCCACGCCGACAACGGGGTATCTCGCTAATGTTGTGACGATACCTGAGGACAACGCGAAGCTGAACATGGGAATGATGGTACTAGGCCTTGATCTCAGCGTCTATCAAAACGCTCTCAAGCTTACAACTAATCCGCTCTGGTATACCGACTCTCTCTGCTCACTGCCGATTAGTTCAACCAATGTCCCCACAGGTGCGGCATTTGATGCTACCATTGGCCCGTTGGGAGCCCTTATCGTAGGCTCGCAGCTATCGGATGAGCCAGTCCTTTCAGGTATGACAATAGTGACCTTGTACCAACAGTCAGTTACCGGCTTGGCGGCATGTGTCAAAACCAAATTCGTGTCTGCGTTCCCGACCGGTCTTGCTACATATCCAGTTGGTATGGACCTCCTGTCACAGCACAAGATGCTAGCAACCCTCAACGGCGTGCCTACGAAGCCTGATTACCTGCTCTGTGAGATAGTCGAGAAGGAGAAGGCGAAGATTCCGCCTCAGTCCACCAAGTCACCAAGCAAGAGACAATTCCCTGACGAGATTATCAAGACCACTCTACAGGATGTAACAAGCAACTTCGTCTGCAAGTTCCGCACGATCAAGGCAGGCGTATACGCCTTAGATGTCTACTTCATAGGCCCACAGATTGCGAAATTCATCGCTGACCACATGCTCATCGTCACCGTCGGGTACAAAGTTGGTAAGCAGACCATTTGGGCTTCCGACCTACAGGATATATGCATCCTCGGATGGTCCATGGACCAAGAAGTCCTTGCCATTAGCCTCTTCCTGCCCTACGGCCTCTCAACAGGATCGTACAGTGACACCTACTATAGCTGGCCCAACCCAATGAATGGGTTCGTTAGCTGCGACGAAGCAGCAGCTTGGCAACTCGCTTGGATAAACGGCGGATGGCCGTACTCCACGAACTAGGCCGAAACACAACGGCCTACCCCCCTTCTTTTTTTCTTCTTCTATCCGAGTTCTATCCGTGTTAGAGTAGGTTCCTTCGAAGATCTGAACGCTGACACGTTTCTGGCAATCACTAAATCATGTTGAACGGAGACGGGAGGCGAATCACCGTCTGCCGTTTCAAAGGGACATCTCCAACCTTTCTCTTTGCGAGGCATGTGTTCAGGCAGGAAAAGCAAACAGGTCCTGCTTGACCTGCATCTGTCAACAGCACCTTATGGCGGAGACCAAGGACTACGTTGCCATAAGCGATTGAATATGCGAAAAGCAAAGTACATCGTAATTGCTTGCCTAATGGTCCTACAAGTAGCAGTCGCGGTCCGGTTCGCGGCCGCTGTCCCGATGGCGCGCGGATCATTCACCGACGTAACTGACCCCGGATTCTCAGTACCAGGAGGAATTCTCCAGTTCTCCGCCACAGCACTCAACGACGGCGATGCCACCGGCTGGTTCAGAATATGCGTCATCAGAGTCGGCCCTTCTTACCATGAATACTTCCCTAACCCGCTAGACCAAGTCAGAAGCGAGGAGGCCGTTCACTGCAGTACAACCATGTCGCTAGATCCGGGACAGACAATGACATTCGCCTCCAATAAGTTCCGAATGATGTCCGTCCCCAACGAGACATTCTGGATCCTGCTCACCGTCCAACAGCAAGCACCCATAGTGAGCGATGATGGAAGCGATTTCACTAACCTGACCGTGGACGAGCTCATGCCGGTAGTCGTGACAAACTTCTTGGCGTGAGAGTAGACCGAATCAAGACGAACTCCTCTGACTCGCCACATTCCTAAACCTCCTTAGCCATCATTGTCTGCCAAACCCATCTTTTTTTTGTCGAGTCCAACGTGACCGTTTGCCTCACCGGCAAGATACTCGAATAGCTGCGAGCAGGTACCGCCGAGAATAGTTTATGTTCATCAATAGATGAGCTTCAGGTTCGGCTGTTGCGCTTGACAACACCAGAGAAAATGTCAAAAAAAAAGAGACGAAGGAAAGCAGAGAGAAACGCGGCCGAATTGGCAGCCATCGTTGGAATAGTCCTCGGTGCGGCTCTCGGCGCTCTGCAGCTTCAGGAAACCGTCTCAAGATGGTCGCAAGTTCCCGAATCCCTATTCGTCATCGCGGATCTCACGGCCGTGCTTCTCATCACTGCGGCCCTTACGCAAGGAGTGAGGACAGGCCTGCTCTCCGGAGTAATAGCGGCCATTTCGCAGTTCCTTACATTACTAGGCTTCTTCTCTTATTCATTCGGGATCGCATTAGCCATATATGTCGTCCCCCTCGAGTCCCTGAGATTACTGACGTATCCATTAGCGGGAGTCATCGGCGGCTATGTTGGGGCCCGTATTGCTGAGACACGGAGTTTCAAGTCGCCTGGACCCATTAGACGCACTGACCTATGAGTAACAAGATTCATCTACACCACATGTGGCAGGCATACGCCATGGTCTCTCGAAGCAGCAGAATCAAGATCCTGCTTATCGTATTGGCCGTACTGGTTCTGTTCATACCTTTCCTCTATCCTCTATCCACATGTCGGATAGAGAAACAGCAACTGCATATGAGCGTCGCTTTCACGCGCTGGATCGTCGGTCCCGAAGGCGGCATCCTCACCATGAAGATAACTATCGAGAACAGTGCGGGATGTGACGCTAACGTGGAGTCGCTTCAGTTTACGATGTACAGACTGATCTATCCCGACAACACCACAGAAGATGTCAGCCTAAACGACACGCAGCTAATCGGTACCACAATCCCGGCAGGCGGGAACTTCACTACGAACTTCGCATTCGAGCAGCCGTTCAGTGTGGGGCCACGAAGCGTACTCATGAAGATAACGGTCATTCTCCAGGATGGTTCGTCACTGGAAGTCTTTGACGGACCGATCGACACAACGGTACAACAGAAACCCTAGCCACCGTGAATACGCTCAGTTGTCCTAAGCCGCGTCAAGCCGCGAGGGCGGCGTCTAAAGAGGATGTGAGGACTTCTGTTGTTACGATCCCCTTAAACGTGCTAACGATCACGCCATTCTTATCCAAGACGAAGAACGTGGGGGTGGCCTCAACGTTGTACTTGCGGAAGACGCTGTTGTCCGAGTCCAAGACATAAGTCCACTGCGTTTGATACTCTTTGATGAAAGCCGCCGTGGATTCTGCGGTGGCCCCGCGATCCGTTCCCGCAACAGAGATGAAGACCACGCCTCTCGGCTCATAGTCCAAGCGAAGCGATTCGATCGCAGGCGCATCAGCACGGCAATATGGGCACCACGACTCCATGAACTCCAACAACACGACATTACCACGGAAGGAAGAAAGCTTCGCCGTTTCGCCGGTTAGCCCGTCCGGACCAACTACCTGCAATTGGAATTCGGGAGCAGTGCTTCCAACGCCCACTGAGCCAGCAGGTTGCGTCACAATGTAACCCAAGGCTGCAATCGCCAAAACGAGCGGAATCAGGAACATGAGGACCCTCACCGCTCTGCCTTTCTCACGCTTGACCTCGCCCGGTTTTCGTTTTCTACTCGTGCTCAACTATGGTCCGTCCAGCCAGTACAAAACCAGTAGTATAAGGGTTTGACTAGACTAAATTAGCTGCGCGCGTACGTGTTACGCCATGAAGACAGCGTGGAGACAGTGGCTCACACTCGCTCTCGTAGCCGCGGGCTCGGAGAGCACTCTCGCTTTGTATCAACGAATCCTCATCGAAGAAGCTTCTGAGTTGTTCACGGTTCCCGGAGCTGGAACTGGCTGCGAGTGCGTCACGCGTGGCTCAGGCAGCTATCCATTCATCATATCCGGTTGGAAACTGACTGCCTCAGATGGAGAGGGCATATCGATCACGCGGCACAACCGTTCACTTCCTCATTGAGAACGTTGTCGTGAACGAGTCCAGCCAATACAATGGCATACTCCTTCGGTGGGTCCCTGCAGCTCGAGCAGCGTTCTGATCGCAAATGAAACAGAGCCACAACCTTCGATCTCCACTACGACGAAAGCTCAGACAATCTCTGGCTTGGCAACACATTTGACACGAGAAGCCCCGACACAATCAGCCTAGGGAACTTCGGCCATCAACATCCTCAAGCCCCGGACATGGCTCTCCGAGTGAAGATCCAACGGCGACTCGAGCCAAGAACTTGGACGGAGCAACGCTCATTTACTCGCAGGTGTCAGCAGATTCAGAGACGGGCCTACAAAGTTGGCATATCTCGGAGGGAAGCGCGTCGAGGTTGCCGCTGCCGTAGTAGTCTACAGTCTCTTCTTGATTGTTGGGATGTACACCCAAACAGCATCCACCTTCGGCGCGGTCAGGTTGGAGCTTCTCGCCCCATCCGACGGAATGCGGTTCCAGTCATCTCCCGTCGAGCTTGCTGCAATCGTCACGAATCAGAAAGGTCCGCTGTTCAATGTCAGTGTGACAATAAGAGTTCTTTCGCTTACAACGGGGGAGGGTGATGATTTGGAAGCTTCCACGAACGAGGATGGCATCGTAAGGGTTCTCTTTCCAGCACAGTCCGGAAACTACACCTGGTACGTCACGACAAAAACTGAAGGGTACCCAACTATTGTATCACGTCCGAGAAGCTTCTCAACCAGACTAACGCTGAATGTTGATTGTCTGAAATCGTGCAGTTCCAAGTATCCATTTCCCTTGCTCAGAGGATACTTGAATTTGCAGGTGATGGTCGCGGAACTGAATGGGGACCCGGTCGAATCTGCGAATGTCACTTTCTATGTCAATTCGATGGCCGTTTACTCTCAACTAACAGATCCAAGAGGCATAGCCGCGATGTTTATGACCAAGATACTTCCAGGAACCTATACTTGGTTCGCGACAGCTTCAAAGGATGGCGAAGTTGGAGTTTCCCGTCTATCAACCTTCGTTGCTGTATAACTTTTTTGCAACGCGCTTTACGCTCGATACAGAAAGCGCGCCTCACTTCTTTGCTGCCATGCGCGGTCACTTCAGTTTTTTGGCATGCTCCTACCAAGCCTAGAACCGATCTCTATGGCAGAGGAAGCAGCGGCAGTCCGAACATCATCAACGTGTAGCCGAGCTGAGAAAGGAACAGGTACGCAGCGAACGCTCCAGCGAAAGCCAAGCCGGTCCGAATCTTCCAGGACGACTCTTGCTCGTTGACTCTGCGGATGACGCTTTCGGCGCCCAGTGCCGCCAACATGTACAGCGGAATCAAATAGAGGCCTCTCAGGGGATAGTAGGAGGGCGCGTTCGGCACCAGCTCTATCGCAAAAGGCACCAAGACCATCGCCGCGATGATTCCCGTGAAACAGCGGGTCCGGGGCGCGTGATCAAGCAATCCCAAGACGGACAATAAGGCCACAAACGGCAACTCCATCCAACTCTCTGCCAAGCTGAACTCCAGCGCGGACAACATCGATCCGATCGTCTGCCCCCCGGCCGCAAGGGCGTATCTCCAACCCAAAGCGAACCAAGTGTTCGGATCCAGTATTTCCAGACGGAGACCCACAAGAGGCGTCGCTGCGATGGATGCAAAGACGAACGGAACCAGCACGATGCCCAAGATCACGCCGGAGATAATGCCCACGTCGTATTTCCACTCGTTGCTGTGACTTGCTCGAAAGGCGGTGAGCGACCCGATTAAGGCGAGCAGAAGTTCAACGACAGCAACAACCCACGCATAAGCATACCCAGTAAGAAGTACGAGCGAAAGCACGATCGAACCGACCGCCGCCAGCGGTGAGCGAAGCCTCACAGACCTGATGACCATCGCAAACGTGAAGTTGACAATGGAAAGAGCAAACCAGTTCGCCAGTATCCCTCCATACATACCCAGTGTCGTCTGAACTGAGACCACAGACAACAGTGCTGCGAATGACGAGACCCACAATCGGCCAGTCCCTTCTCTAACAAGGAGAAACGTGCTCAAAGCAAGCAAGACCGACAGCACCGCTGGAGCAAACCTGACCACATCTCCTGCACTCACGCCCATCGCAGTCCCCGTTAATGAAAGGAGCAGAAGGAAAAGGCCCCGGTCCCCTCGAAGGAACGAAACAACATCCAGCAAGCTACCAATGAGACGCAAGTTGCTGGCGTACCATGGAAAGTCGGCGCCGCCCGGCCAATGGAGTTGGAGAATCGGATATACCGTGACTGCAATCGCCAACCCAAATGCTCCCGCGAGCGTGAGATACGCAAGCCAAGAGCGAATTTCGCTTTCATATTGAGGCACATGCACATCGTCGCGAGTGAACCTTTCTTTCGCCACTAACTTGACGAATAGTCCAACAAGCCTGCGAGCGGGGTCCATGAACAACACAACTATCGCGACAAGCGCAATTGTAAGAAAGAGCGCCGTAAGCAACGGTTCCGCAAGGTAGAATGCTTTCAAATCAACTGCGAATACGCCAAGGAGTACGTCCGTCAGTGATCGACCGAGGCTGGAAGACAGTGATAAGAACGCACCTGCTTGCCACAGCAGCACACAGATGACTCCGGCGGCAGCTGTCAGCGCAAAGAGACCGAAAACCACTGTACAGACCAATCTTTGGGCAGAACTGTAGTCAATGCCAAGCAATGTTCGTGACCTCGAGGTGACAACGTATCCAACCAGGAAACCAGAACCCACAAGAAGAGTTGCCCCCACATGGGGTGAAACCAATGTGATCAGCAGCGACAACAGAGGGGAGATGAAGAACGCCAGCACAACGATCGGTTCTGGTCTTGTCTTCCTATGAGCGAGCGCCGCGATGCTCGGAGAAGTCGAGATAAGCAGACACGCCCCCCAAGCCACCCACACAGCCACCCATTCCTGGGCCGATGGACTGAGCGTAACCCACCCCCCGAACATCCAAGGAACTTCCACATGCCGCAGCACCCCCAGAAGATCTCCCAGAATATCAAGTCCCAGAAATACGGAGGCGCCGGCTGCCAGCAGATGGAAGTATCGGAGCTGCTTTGGCGACCTCATTGCCGGCATGCCAAGCCCTTTCCCTGAATCTTAAGTCGGTGATAAACGAAGTATACTGGTCGTGGAGACGCCCAATGCAGTTGAGCGCACCAGGGCATACAACTCGCCTGATCGAATTCACATGCAGATGAAGCTCGCATCCGTATCTTCTCTTCCGGTTTTCTTCTCGAGAAGAGGTAAAGAAATCCGACGGTGGTCGCTATAGATACGAGCAGGTTGGCGTTCTCTGGAACTGTATTGGAGCCTCCGACCATCACATTGTGCGTCACTGTCTCGTTATGAGACATCAAATAGCTGAATCGAGCATAGTAGTGAGTTGCATTCTGCGCAAGAGTGGAACGCACCATTACGTTATCCATGAAAACAATAGGAGAACCATCGAGCAACCCCTTGGGGATGAGTACCACGAATTCGGCAACTTCACCGCCGGGAAGATAGGGCTCGCCCACAGTGAAATTGAACATCCGCCTTTCGGCGTCGAAGCGAAGATTCCAGGCGGGTGGGCTCGAATACGAGTACCCGTTCACGCCTACTGTGTATTGATTTCCGTCATAACTGACGGTTGTCGCGACAGGCGGCCAAGTGTTCATGTAGCCTTCAAAGCTGTAGGATCGCCCCGGCGAGATCTTGAGAATGTGACTGGGCGGATACTCTGGACCAACTGGATACTCTGGGTGGGTGAACGTGATGTAGTATGTCGAAGGCTCAGACTGACTAGCAACGAATGGCTCAAGATCCACGTCGATGGATGTTATGGCCCCCTCCGACAGGCGGACGGTGGTCGAGTATGACTTGAGCGGGTAGTAGGGGCGCACCGTCACGTTGAAGAAACCATACGAGTCGCTCAGCGAGCTGGCTCCAACATCCCTCTCTTGGAGCGCCGGCGTAAGAGTGACATTGACCCCTGCGACCGGGACCACCACAGACGGGGTGATATAGGCCAATGCCTGACCAATGATCCATGCCGGACTAATGTTCGACGCGGGCGGAGTCGCCGAGATTGTAACATTGTAGTCTCCTGGACTAAGCTGGAGACTGAAGTTTCCGTCGGCCTGTGTTTGAGTCGAGGAAATCAGCGTCTTTGTCGATGGGCGACGAGCTTCAACTTGCGCCCCTGCTACGGGTACAAGGCCGCCGGCGAAGTTGTAGGCGTGGACAGTTCCCTGCACATCCGTTGCGGTTGCGGCTGAGGAGGCATGACTGCCCATATTGGTCGCGGCGAGACTAGAGGCGGCCACAAAGATTAGGCACAATGCTTGGATCCATGCTTTCAAATGCCGGCTCACCAGCGAGCCACCAATTAGCTAAGATATAACAGGATTTCGGCTCATTGAAAGGTTGCTATACTCAAGTCTCGAACAGAATCATGCATCGAATAGAAGCTCTGCATCGGCAGGGCTCACCTATGTTCTGTTGACCATGATTAGCATTACTCGATACGGACATCCCAGGCCGCCCTGGGACGAGTCCACGCATCAATCTGGAGCTCTGACGGAGACACTATAGAGCCGTCTGAAGTACAACAGGACCGGGGCCAGCAGCGCCACGACAACGGCAACCACGAGTAGAATGATCGGCTCGATTGGAGTAACCATATTTCCTTCTTCGCGCGCAGTCGTCTCTTGTTGTTTCGAGAAGACGCCGAAGTATTTAGTGCTCCAAGAGCGCTCGTATGCGTATATGTGACTTCAAGATGAACCTGGGCTTCTGAGACTGGCTGCCCAGTCGGATCCAGCATCTGACATCAACCATTTGGACGGCTCCAAGGGCCACCGGGTCATTTGCGATGTTGATCTGAACCGAGAGCGCTCCGTCCGATGTCGAAGTCACTGCGGTCTGAGAGGAAGTTGTGCCCTGCCAGAAGGAAAGATCGTCAGCGCCACGATCGGTTCTGTTCTCGTTCTACTCCGAGCGAGCGCTGAGATGCTCGCAGATATTGAGATGAGCAAACAGACAGCCCAAGCTATCCACTGAGCCGTCAACTCCTGCACCGAACATCCAGGGAACTTCGACATAGCGCAGCACTCCGAGGAGCTTTCTCAGAATAGCGAGTCCCAGAAAGACGGAGATGCCGGTTGCCAACAGAGAGATGTGTCGAAGTTGCCTTGGCGACCTCATTGGCTGCACGCTGATCTTCAAGCCTGATTTCAAGTCAGTGATTAACGAAGTATAGAGGTTGTAGAAACGCGCAATGCAATTGAAAGAGCTATGCCATAGCACGCCAAGTCGGGCGGTCAAGACAACTCTTCTGATTTGATCACTAGCTTAAAGTAACCGCATTCAAGCGCTACCGCTCATGAAGCTCGGCAAGGTGTGCGTTGTCGTTGTTCTCGTGGCTGCGATTCTATTGGTTCCGGTCGCAATATACAGCCTTCACCCTCGTCCGAGTGGAACACTTGAGTCCACGATCTTGAAGACCAGTGACCTGGCTCCACACGAGACAATCACGATAGAAGACGCCACTGATTTCACTCCTCCAGGAGCTCCGAGTGGGTGCGAGTGCGTGAGGGGGGGTTCGGGTAGCTCATCCGATCCTTTTGTCATATCAGACTGGAAACTCAATGCTTCAGAAGGCGACGCAATATCGATTGCGTGGACTTCTGTGCATTTCATAATATTCAATATCAGGGTTAATGTCACAGGAGTCTACAATAGCGTGGTTCTACGTAACGTTGCGAACGGAACAATCCGAGACTCATTCTTCTCTGGCGGCGGCATTTCACTCTACAACTCCAACGCCATCTCAATCCTCAACAACACAATCACCGGCAGCAAATTCGGAATGCTACTGGAGGCATCCAATGACAACACGATCTCGGGCAACAGACTCGACCAAATTCAGCTGGTCGGAATCTTTGTTAGGTCCTCAGACAATTTGGTCGAGAGGAATCACGTGACCGATGGCTCCAATGGAGGAATAAACATTGACGGGACGTCTGGGTTTGGCAGTGACAATCGCATTGTGAACAATGTCGTGGAAGGAAACCCTCAGTACGGTGTAGGCTTGTGGGAGGCTCAGAACAACTCGGTCATTGGAAATGTCATCTCCAATAACGGGGGCGCCGGGATCATGCTTGTCACAGCGTGCACGAAGAATATAGTCGAACAGAACAATGTTATGAACAACAAGGGCGATGGGATACTCGTTGATGAACAATCTACTGACAACAAGATCACGGGGAACACTGCAACCGGTAATGGGAACGGAACAACCACCTTCGATCTACACGATGAGAGCTCAGACAATCTCTGGCTCAGTAACACCTTCAACACGAGAAGACCCGACACGATCGGTTAGAGAACTTCGCGGAAAGCGTCGCTCGGATTGAGTCCCGTTAGGCGTGTCTTGCCATCAAGGTCAGACCCATGCGCGGGCAAGTAGAAAATAGAATAACATCAGCTGTATTCCGCATCAACCGTGAGCCTGTCTGGCCGAGACCCGATGGCGCCTTCTGAAGTACAGCAGGACCAGTAAAAGCACGACCAAGACAGCGGCAATCGCGAGCAGCATGACGGGCTCCATTGGTGTAGCCCTAGTGCCTTCTTCGTGCGTCATCGACTCTTGTTGCTTCGAGAAGGCAAGATCGCCGAAGTATTTGGTGCTCCAGGAGCCCTCGTATGTTGGCCAATGCATGTTCACACCTCTTGATACGTCCCAGACGCTCACCATGATGGCTGAGGGACTCGTGAACATCTGTATGGGTATCGCGAGTTCGTATATTGCGTGAGATGTCTGGGAGTCAGGGTCGCTCGTGGCATCGTAAGATACGGCGCCATCTATCCCGGCCTCTGACGGAGTCACGGGTTGAGGCGTACTGTATCCGCTCAGCCACTTGAGCTCTATCAGCACACATCTCGATCCTGAGACACACTCGGTAAAATCGTCTCTGTCCCCTACCGGTTTTGGTTTCTGCTCGTTGGCATGCTCATCGATTCCGACACTAACGCCATCAAAAGACCAATGCACCGGCTCGCCTCTGCTCTGCCTGATCGCTGGAGTAGTATCCGAGATGAAATCAACGAGGAGGTAGAGGTATTGATCATCGCTCTTGATTCTGAGGAATCCGGTGCTTTCAGGTCCTTCGGCCACATACATTGAAACGCGCTGTGTGTCTGACCATTCGTCTGGTGTAGTCCATTTTCCATCTATCGTAACCGGATTCACAAGCCTCGACACAGCCAGCGAGTCTCTTGCAACCGAAACGGACACAAGCACAGAAGACGAGATCAGAGCGAGGAGGACACATGCAAGCGTTCGTTTGCTCATCCATCCGTCCCTGAATCCGAGCACATGCGATCGGTTCACCAAGGCACCGAGATCGCGCATATAATCAGTACCTTTGTGCTTTGGTTCTCGAGTCGTTGAGAGCAACTTTTCCGTTCACGTACTGATAGAGGGATGCATGGAGCCAGTTGTTTGGCAGCTACAACAAGCGTCAAGGCGCTGTTTCTGTGACTTGGAAGGTGGCCTCTGCTTGTCCTGTCTGGTACCCTGCCTTTGTCGCAGACGCCTTTACTTGGAATGTGCCGACGCTGCTCGGGAGAGCCTGGATCTGCAAGACGAAAGTGTGCGCGCCACTAGCGTCGGTCGATTGCTCCAAGACGGTGGTGTAGCCCGATGGCGAGGTGACTTCAAGGTGAACCGTCGCCTCCGGCACTGGTTTCCCACCCTGATCTAGCACGGTAACAATGATCGTTTGGATACTTCCAAGGGTGGTCGGACTATTTGCGATCTTGATCTGAACGGAGAGCACTCCGCCCGATGTTGTAGTCACCGCGGTCGTGGACGAGGTTGTGCCTTGCGGGAGAATAAGTATTCCTGGAGATAGAATCGAGGTTGCCACAAGTGAGACCACAATTATCGTAACTGCAAGTCCGACCGCGGATATTACCAGCGACCTCCGCGAGAAC
>Ga0187882_1004172_pt1 | contig 11866 bp, 11 predicted proteins | sample June2016WEW_19_1_3_FD_132991 | JGI IMG/M metagenome (GOLD analysis project Ga0187882, IMG submission 132991) | Peatland microbial communities from SPRUCE experiment site at the Marcell Experimental Forest, Minnesota, USA - June2016WEW_19_150 | ecosystem: Environmental > Terrestrial > Soil >...
CGACCTCAAGAACATGGAGACCGAACTGGAGCAGGCGGCGTCTTCGACCGGCAGCAGTACGACATCCTCGACCGGCAGCAGCATATCACAGCAAATGCTGAATTCAGCGATGTACGCATACTCAAACAACAATACAGGTTATTTGTGGAACTCGACGCAGAGCATGACAGCCTGAAAAACTTGTTCCCCGGATTTCCATGACGCTTCAACCGGTTCAACGGGGAATTGCTTGACGAGAAACACCCGCAGCCTTGGACCTGGACTTGGATAAGGCGACGGACGGCACAATGGATTGTTTGACGAGAAACACCCGCAGCCTTGGACCTGGACTTGGATAAGGTTACGGACGGCACAATGGTGAATTGCTTAAAGGAAACATCCGGAATCCATCCCAGCAAATTTGGGCGCCGTGCGTAGAACAGGTTCCGTTCTCGTTATCAACAGAGTTCCCGGCTTCAGGGGGAGTTCTCATCTTCTCCCCCTGAAGCTTTTTCCAAACGTGGCATCATTTACTTCAAGCAGATAGTAGCCAATTCCTCGAGCTGTTTTGATGTCTGATGTTTTAAGCTTTTTCCGCAGATAATGAATGTATAGGTCGACATTTGCCACATCGATCTCCGAATTATAGCCCCAAACTTTTTCCAAAATGCGTTCCTTGGTTATGACATGCCCATAGTTGTGCATTAAGAGTTCAAGTACCTGTGATTCTTTTGCGGTTAGATGAATGAGCCTACTCTCTTTTATTACCTCGCATTTTAAGGGATCAAGCGTCATTCCGGCTGCACTGATTACATTTTCTATCAAGTCCTTACTTTTTCTGCGCGCCAAGGCACGGAGTCTCGCCAGCAACTCTTCGGTTGAAAACGGTTTGGTAAGATAATCGTCAGCGCCGGAGTCCAGTCCTTCCACGCGATCCTTGGGGTCATCCTTCGCGGTTAAAAATATAACAGGAGCGTCGAAGCCATAGCTACGAAATTCTTTTAAGATCGAGAGGCCGTCCCGAAGCGGTAACATGCGATCTAAAATAACAATGTCATAAACACCTGTGGTGGCCAATTCAATACCGGCCTCACCGTCCGTGGCGGTGTCCACTGTGTACCCGTTTTTTCTAAGAATGTAGGACAGTGCTTCCAGAAGTCTTACTTCATCATCAACTAAGAGTAGTTTCAAAATGGCGCCCTCTTTCAATTATCTCCAGGATCATGCTCTTTGTGGCGCTTTTGGAATTATTTAAAATCAAAGGATTTTCTAAGATTGCCTACCGATATGTTATTTAAGTAAGAGAGCATTTCTATAAAAACTGAGAGGTGGTGTAATATGTCTTTGCATGCCCGTGCGCACCAGAAACCGGATGTCTTGAACGTAGTAAAAAGGAGTGTGATATTGGTATGAATATTTCATCGGTTTCGTCTGCAACAAGCAGCGCCAGTTATAGCGCAAATAATACCAATCAACTGGCGCAGCTCCAAAAGCAAGAGGCAAGCCTTGAGAAGCAATTACAAGAAATCAATCAAAGCAAGGATGATCCCCAAATCAAACAGCAAGAAACCGCCCAAATTCAATCGCAAATAGAGCAGGTCGAGGCACAAATCGAGCAGATCCAAGCTGGGCAGACCAGCGCTAGCACTGGCCAGAGCCAGAGTATTGGCCAGCAGATGACGTCTGCCAATACCGGCGCCAATAAAACTAATGGAGCAAACGGAATATCAATATTGGCCTGAATGTTGCTTCAGTTCCCCGTTCAACAAGGCATGAGCTTTAGCGCTCCATTTCATTGCTTCTGCTCCATATTGTACGATGAACCTTAAGAAATGCTTAAATGATTAACCCCCTTCCTTTTGCCTGGTGGTCACACAAGCCCTGTTACAGGGCTTGTCGTGTTCGCTTCTCGCATCCAGTTGTCAGCTCCAGGTGGATGCGGTCGGCAGCGTTATGGCGGTGTGGTACGGGAAGGGTAACCCGGCACTCAACGGAAAGCAATCTGTATTTCGATAGCCTTTTTTTGGGGGAACAACGCCTGCCGGATTGTCAATAATCCACGTTGAGTGCCGGGCTAGCCACTGTGATTGACAGCGCCCCGTATTATCGTATTGACATATAAGAGGGAGGCGATGATAGGAAGGGACCGCAATACCGGTTTAATTTAAGTTAAATTTAAGCAACTGGTGTAAAATACTCTTTGGGGTGAGTTGCATGAGGATGTTGCTCGTGGAAGACGAGGTCCGGCTTGCTGAGGCGCTTTCCTATATCTTCAAAAAAAACGGTTATGGAGTGGACGTGGCTAACGATGGCATCACCGGGCAGGACATGGCTGAAACAGGGATCTATGACCTGATCATTCTTGACCGCATGCTGCCGGGAAAAGAAGGATTGCAGATATTGAAGGAACTCCGAAAAAGTAAAGTTGTAACTCCGGTGCTGATCCTGACTGCGAAAGACGCTGTGGGCGATCGGGTGGAAGGACTGGACTGCGGAGCTGACGATTATCTGATCAAGCCTTTTGCCACAGAAGAACTGCTGGCCCGGATCAGGGCATTGCAGAGAAGGCAGAGCGAGGTACTTCAAAGTGAATGCATAAAAACATCCACGCTGTCCTTCAATCCTCTGAGCGGTGAAGTCGAGAGCGGTGGAGAGAGCGTGAGGCTCACCCTCAAGGAGGCGCAACTCCTGGAGCTTTTGTTGCGCAACAGAAAACAGGTTATCACCAGGGAGCAGATCTTTGACAAGGTCTGGGGGCTGGACTCGGACATCGAAATAAATACCATCGAGGTTCACCTCTCCTATCTCCGGAAAAAGCTCAACGGCTTGAACTGCGGCATCAGCATCGAAGCAGTGCGGGGGATTGGGTATTGTCTGAAGGAGGGATGAGGTTGTTCCGCAAGCTCAAGATACAATTGGTTTTAATCAATCTGGCGCTGCTCTGCCTGGTGCTGGTGGCAATATTCTCCGGAATTTATTTTTCCATGGAGCAGGGTATGGAACGTCAGTCGGAGGGCTTGATGAGAAGCGTTGCCGAGAGTGAGCAGATGCCACCTCCCCAGGGCCCGGATCTGCCCCAGCCTCCGGGGCGCCAACCTCCGCAGCAGCATGCAGCGCCCAACTTCTTTTACTTGAAAGTGGGAAATGACGGACAGATACTGGATGTTTCCCCCCACCCGCCTATTTCTACGAGTGATGCCCAGGGTCTGATCAAAAAAGCTGTTGCAGAAGTGAATGAAACAGGAACGATCAGTTTTAAAAATATAGATTACCGCTACCTGAAAGCATCGAAGAACTACGGTTATTTCCTTATTTTTGACGATAAAACCATTGATGAGCAGGTTCTCAGCGGCCTCGTGGTCAACTCCCTGGCCATCGGCGGCCTCAGCCTGATATTGGTTTTTTTCGTCAGCTTATTTCTTGCAAACAAGGCCCTCGTGCCGATCACCAGAGCCTGGGATAAGCAAAAAGCCTTTGTGGCGGATGCCTCTCACGAATTGCGCACTCCGCTTGCAGTGATCAATACAAACCTCGAACTGGTCCTCGGAAATGCCGATGAGACTGTTGGCAGCCAATCCAAGTGGCTTGGCGCCATTCAGTCGGAAATTCAGAGGATGTCCAAGCTGGTGGCCGACCTCCTGTTTCTGGCCAGAGCAGACTCTGATGAGGCAATTTCCATGAGCGTCTTTAACCTTAGCGACGCTTTGAACCAGGCTGCAGTCCCTTTCATCCCCTTTGCTGCATCCAAAGGTATCGAGCTGGTCCCAAAGATTGAACCCGATGTTTTCTTTTACGGAAATGAGGGCCGGCTCAAACAGCTTATTGACATTCTGATCGACAACGCCATAAAGTACACGAATGCCGGCGACAAGGTCGAGTTGAAGCTGCACTCCGGATGCAGTACGATTGAAATCACCGTTTCCGACACAGGCGAGGGAATACCGGGAGAGCATCTTGGCAGGATCTTCGAGAGGTTTTACCGGATTGACAAGTCCCGCTCGAGAGAGTATGGCGGAACCGGGCTGGGGCTATCCATAGCAGACCGTATAGTAAAGGAACATAAAGGGATCATAAACGTATCAAGTTCAGCCGGCAAGGGCGCTGTTTTTAGCATCACACTTCCCAAACCCAAACATGAATCATGATCGCCGGCGCAAGCCGGGTCGTTGCGGTTGACAGCACCCCCGCAGCATCGTATAATCTGCCTTAGATGCATAGAGGCAAGGCGATGACAGGAAGAGTACCCTTGAACAGGTTGCAGAGAAGGGGTGCCACGGCTGCAAGCGCCTCTACCGGAAGGCAAGGGGAAAACCACCCTGGAGCATTCTCCGGCCAAGGAGAGCGGCGGCACACCGATAGCAGTGCGGATGAGAGGACGAATGCGTCATTCGTCAACAGGGGTGGAAACGCGGGAAAGTCTCGTCCCCGTAACGGGGATGGGATTTTTTATTTTTGCGGTGGCGATTATCCTCAGGAGGTGCGGCATGAGTACAATCTCAGTGGTGTTGAAGGACGGAACCAGGCGCCAGGTCGAAGATGGCAGCGTCTGGGGCCAGGTGGCTGCGGAGATCGGCAGGAAGCTGGGTAAGGAGGCCCTGGCGGCCAAGGTGGACGGGGAGACGGAGGATCTTCAGAGCCCGGCCCAGGCCGACCGCCAGGTGGAGTTCCTGACCTTCGGGGATGAGGAGGGCCGGGCGGTGTTCCGGCATACATCATCCCACATTCTGGCCCAGGCGGTGCAGCGGCTGTTCCCGGGGACGAAGCTGGCCATTGGCCCCGCGATCGCCGGCGGCTTCTATTACGACCTGGACTCCGACCACGCCTTCACCGCCGAAGACCTGGCGGCGATCGAGGCGGAGATGCAGAAGATCGTCAAGGAGGATTACCCGCTGGTGCGGCGGGAAGTCTCCCGCGAGGAGGCCGTCGAGTATTTCGCCCTGCGACAAGAACCTTACAAGGTGGAACTGATCCAGGACCTGCCGCCGGAGGCCCGGGTCAGCCTGTACAAGCAGGGAGAGTTCATCGACCTCTGCCGGGGGCCGCACCTGCCGAGCACCGGGATAGTGGACGCCATCAAGCTGCTCAGCGTCGCCGGGGCCTACTGGCGGGGCAGCGAGCAGAACAAGATGCTGCAGCGGATCTACGGCACCTCCTTCCCGAAGCAGAAGGACCTTGACGAGTACCTGGAGCGGATCGAGGAGGCCAGGCGCCGCGACCACCGCAAGCTGGGGCAGGACCTGGACCTGTTCGGCATCGCCGACGAGGGCCCCGGTTTCCCCTTCTTCTACCCCAAGGGAATGATCATCAGGAACGAGCTGGAGGATTTCTGGCGCCAGTTGCATCGCCGGTGGGGCTACCAGGAGATCAAGACGCCGATGATCCTCAGCCGGGAGTTGTGGGAGCGCTCCGGACACTGGGACCACTATGAGGAGAACATGTACTTCCTGAAGATCGACGAGGAGGACTACGCAGTCAAGCCGATGAACTGCCCCGGCGGCATCATTTGTTACAAGAGAAGGCCCCACTCTTACCGGGAACTCCCCATCCGCTACGGCGAACTGGGGCTGGTGCACCGCCACGAGCGCTCCGGCATGCTGCACGGCCTGATGCGGGTGCGCTGCTTCACCCAGGACGATGCCCACATCTTCATGCTGCCGGATCAGATTACCTCCGAGATCATCAAGGTCATCAAGCTGATCGATTCCATCTACAGCACCTTTGGCTTTTCCTACCGGATGGAGTTGTCGACCAAGCCGGAGAATGCCATGGGCTCCGACGAGATCTGGGACCAGGCGATTGCTGCTCTGAAGCAGGCGATGGAGCAGAACGGCAACGCCTACAAGATCAACGAGGGGGATGGAGCCTTTTATGGCCCCAAGATCGACTTCCATCTGGTCGATGCCCTCGGCCGGAACTGGCAGTGCGGCACGATCCAGTTGGACTTCACGATGCCGGAGTGCTTCGACCTCACCTACATCGGGGAGGATGGCGAGAAGCACCGCCCGGTGATGATCCACCGGGTAGCCTTCGGGAGCATCGAGCGCTTCCTGGGCATCCTCACCGAGCATTATGCCGGGGCGTTTCCGGCCTGGCTGGCGCCGGTCCAGGCCCGGGTGGTCACCGTTGCCGACCGGCACCTGGCTTTTGCCGCAGAGGTGGCCGCCAGCCTGGAAGAACGGGGTTTCCGGGTGGATGTGGATGGGCGCAACGAACGGGTCGGCCACAAGATCCGGGACGGCGAGCTGGAGAAGATCCCCTACCTGCTGGTGGTGGGCGACAAGGAGACGGAAGCCCGGGCGGTCAGCGTGCGCAAGCGCGGCCAGGGCGACCTCGGCCGGATTCCGGTGCAGGAGTTTGCCGGGCAACTGGCCGTGGAGATCGCGCAGAAGGTCTAGGTTCCTACAAAATGTTGTGGAAACGTAACTGCTCAGGTCTCATTACGAAGCCTTCGGCGGTGCCATCAGGGATGAAACCCGGCAACCTTGGGGCTAAGATGCGGTATTTTTAAAGGCTTAGACAGTCTGAGCAGTTAGTTGAACCAGGGACGTAGCCGCTCTTACCTGTGTGCCCGTTTTCCCGGTGTGCCGGCGGGCTTTCAGCCGAGGCGCCAGCCTCGAGCCGGCGTTCAGGCCGGGCGTTAGCCCGGATACGGGCGCCCACCGCTTCATGTGCTCCGCATTCTTCAGGCCGGGCGTTAGCCCGGATGCGGAGGAGGAGAAGCGGGGGTATTGGAGCGGGTAGTCATCGCGGATAAAAAAATCATTGGCGCCCGACAAAACATCATGAAAGCCAATGAAAACGTTATTGATGGCATTGACAGCGGTGGGCGGTTGTGCTAAACTTTATTCCAGTTTTAACATTAACTAGCGACAAGCCGTCCGTCCTCTAAGGCGGGGGATGAATCACCAGGGCTTGCATAGTTGGAACGTCTGTGCTATGATAAAAACGTAGGGCGGGGACAGCCCGAATTTACGCCTGAATTGAGATCGTATAAGACCTTTGGAAACATTGGCAACGGTCGATGAAGCAGGAAACCGCCGCTTCTAAAGTGGAGGTAGTTCACCTAAACACAGGCACGAAAGCAGAAGCCGCTCGCTTCTCACCCTGGGGTTCATAATGCTGCCAGGGTTGCGCCGAATTTTTTTTTGGCTAACAAGCGGGTGGATTGCCCGCTTTTTGCTGTTTCATGCCGAATACTGTTTCACATCGAACGTGCCAGGAGGTGTAGGAATAATTACTAAAGATTTGCGGATCAATGAGGAGATTCGTGTCCGGGAGATCCGTCTGGTCAGCAGCGACGGTCAGCAGCTCGGTGTAGTGCCGATCAAGGAGGGCCTCCGGATCGCGGTGGAGCAGGGTCTCGACCTGGTCGAGGTGGCCCCGCAAGCCAAGCCCCCGGTGTGCCGGATCATGGACTACGGCAAGTACAAGTATGAGCAGAGCAAGCGCGACCGGGATGCGCGCAAGAAGCAGAAGGTCGTCAATATCAAGGAACTGAAACTGAGGCCGAAAATCGAGGAACACGACTTTCAGGTCAAGGTAAAGAACGCCCAGCGTTTTTTGTTGGATGGGGACAAGGTGAAGGTTACCCTGATGTTCCGCGGACGCGAGATCTCTCATTCCGAGTTGGGGCGCTCTCTCAGCCTCAAGTTGTTCAAGATGCTGGAGGACCAGGCGATCATGGAGAAAGAGCCCAAGATCGAAGGACGCAACATGATCATGGTGCTGGCCCCGAAAAACCAGGAGCAGTCAAAAGGAGAGTAGCATACATGCCGAAGATGAAGACGCACCGGGCAACAGCCAAGAGGGTCACCCGTACAGGCAGCGGACTTTGGAAGCGGGCGAAGGCCTGTAAGAGCCACCTGCTGGCGCATAAGTCCAGCAAGCGCAAGCGCCGTCTCCGTCAGCCGACCATACTGAGCGCCGCCGACAGCGGACGGATGGCCCGGCTTTTACCCTACTCATAAAAGCGGCGGTTGGTAGTGAGTGATTAGTGGTTGGAGGTACAGAATGGCTTTGGTAGTAAGCGGCCATCAGTGCATCAAATTTATGGCACTAACCGGCGAAGCTACTAGATTACTTTTGTGCCGGGCTGACGACTAAAATCAGATTGACATGCATCCAACGACCAATTGCCAACCACCAACGGCCAAAATAGGAGGTCTGTGTTATGCCTAGAGTAAAAGGCGGAACGGTTGCCCGACGCCGCCACAAGAAGATTTTGAAGTTGGCCCGTGGTTATTACGGAGCCAAGAGCAAGCTCTTCCGCCCGGCCCATGAACAGGTGATGAAATCGCTGCATTACGCCTATGTTCACCGGAGACTGCGCAGGAGAGATTTCCGCAAGCTGTGGATCACCAGGATCAACGCTGCCGCTCACCTGAACGGCATATCATACAGCAAGCTGATGAACGGGCTGAAAAAAGCGGGCGTGGCCGTTAACCGGAAGATGCTGGCGGAGTTCGCCGTCAACAACGAGACTGCCTTTACGAAGCTGGTCGATCTGGCCAAAGAACACGTCCAGTCTGTTCAGAGGTCAGAGGCCTGAAGTCAGAGGCCGGAAAAACTTGAGCAAGGGATGCAGGAGACGGAAATAGGAAGCCGTAAGCTTCAAACAGAGGCAGAAGTCAGTGGTTGGAAAAAGCTAACGAGTATGCTGGAAAAATTCTGTCATCCGACCTGTGTGCCGGCGTGCTTTCCTCCGCATCCGGGCTTACAGCCCGGCCTGAAAGAATGCGGAGCACAGGCGCCTGAGGCGAAGCCTCAGAGCCGGCCTTCATTGTTGGGTGAGCGAAGCGAACATCAGGGGTGACGTGCCCTTTGGGCACGGCAAAAGTATGGCAGCAATGACCATACTTTTTTTGTGCAAGAGGGGAATGGGGCATGGCAGTCAAGACAGCCAGGCAGGCTGTGCAACTCGCCCGCAGGTTGGGCCGGCGCAAGGCCCGGGACGCAGAGCGGCGCTTCGTGATCGAGGGGATCACCTTTGTGGAGGAGGCCCTGCGTAGCGAGTCCGCGCTCGACTGCCTGGTTTATACCGCAAAAATGCTGCAGCACCGGAAGGGGTGGGCGCTGCTGGACCTTGTCCGGGAGCGGGGGGTGCCTGCCTTTTTAGTGGATGAGCGCCTCTACGAGGATCTGACCGCTACCGAGGCTCCTCAGGGGGTTCTGGCGGTGGCGCCACAACCGGCCTGGCGGCAGTCAGACCTGCTTCAGCGGTCCTCCAGTCTTTTGTTGGCCCTGGACGGGCTGCAGGACCCGGGTAATCTGGGCACCATCCTGCGTACCGGCGACGGGGCCGGGGTGGATGGGGTGTGGCTCGGCCAGGGTACCGTCGACCTCTACAATCCCAAGGTGCTGCGAGCGACCATGGGGTCCGTCTTTCGCCTGCCGGCCTTTGCCGGAGTTGACCTGACCCTGCTGCTGCCGGAGTTGAAGGCTGAGGGCATGCAGGTGGTGGCCGCCGTTCCCCACGCCGGCCAGAGCTATTTCCAGGCGAACCTGAAGCACCCCCGGTTGGTGCTCCTGATCGGCAACGAGGCCCATGGCATCAGCCGCAGTCTGGCCGACTTGGCTGACCAGGCGGTGAGTATACCGCTGCGGCCGGAGGTGGAATCGCTGAACGCGGCGGTGGCTGCCGCCCTGCTCATCTACGAGGTCCGGAGGCAGCGACTGGAGAGCTAGGCGGGGCACCCGGCGCGGAACGGCGCCCGCAAAGTTCACTTTGCTCACATTGTTACTGCGCCAGGTTCCCTGGCGCCAGGTACCGCCGGTACGGCAGGTATGGTGCCACCCTGGTGGTTGGTGCAGCCCGGCGCTGAAGATATTTGGAAGCTCCTTTGTCGGAGCCCCATGATGATTGAAACTACCGTGATGAAATTAGTGCCGGATGGGATGGAACCCGGCTGGCCGGCAACTTTATCAGCTCAGTGGGCACTATAAGAACGGCACGATAATGCATTATTGCATAGGTGAACAGGATGCGGCAGAAGAACGGGCAACAGGTAATCATCGTCGGCGGCGGGGCCTCGGGCATGGTCGCCGCCATCGCCGCCAGGCGGGGCGGGGCAGAGGTCACACTGCTGGAGCGGAACCCGCGCATCGGGAAGAAGCTTCTGGCGACCGGGAACGGGCGCTGCAATTTTACCAATCTCCATGCCGATGTGCGCCACTACCACGGCACCAACCCCAAGTTTGTCTACAGCGCCCTGTCCCAGTTCGGAGTGGCGGAAACGATCGCCTTTTTCCGGCAACTGGGGATCGACCACAAGGTGGAGGACTGCGGCAAGGTCTTCCCCATGTCTGATCAGGCATCCAGCGTCCTGGACGTGCTCCGCTACGAACTGGAGGACCTGGGGGTGACCGTCCGGTGCGGTGCCCTGGTACGGGAGATCCGGCGTGTCACCGGCGTATTTCGCCTGCAGTTGGATGACGGCGCCACCGTTAGCGGCGACCGGGTGGTCCTGGCTGCCGGCGGCAAAGCCATGCCTGCCACAGGCTCTGACGGCAGTGGTTTCGAGCTGGCCCGGCAGTTGGGGCATACTGTCGTCGATCCCTTTCCCGCTCTGGTGCAGTTAAAGTTGGAAGGCAGCTTCTTCAAGCAGGTGGAGGGCCTGAAGTTCACCGGGACGGCGGAGATCCTCCGGGAGCAGGACCAGGGCGGTTTCAGGATGGTCGCCCGGGACCGGGGCGAGGTCCTCTTTACGTCCTACGGGGTATCCGGCCCCCCGATCCTGCAGGTCAGCAGGAAGGCGGGGGAGTTGCTCCAGGCAGGGGAGCGACCCTGGCTGAGACTGGTGGTGTTTGACACCATGACCCTGGAGGAGACAGACCGGCTGCTCAGCGAGCGCTTTCAAAACATGCCCGGAAAAACCCTGGAGATCGGCCTGGTGGGTCTGATCTCCAAGCGGCTGATCCCGGTGCTGCTCAGGGAGGCCGGGGTTGCCGACATGCGCTGCCGGGTGGCCAACCTGCCTGGCGGGGAGCGGGAGAAGATCGCCGGCATCCTGACCGACTGGAAGCTGCCGGTCCGGGGGACGATGTCCTGGCAGAGCGCCCAGGTGACCGCAGGGGGTGTGTCCACCGCCGGGGTCGAACCCCGCACCATGGAGTCCAAGCTGGTGCCGGGGCTGTATCTGTGCGGCGAGGTGCTGGACATCGACGGCGCCTGTGGCGGCTATAACCTCCAGTGGGCCTGGTCCTCCGGCTATATCGCCGGGAGCAGCGCGGCATCGGGGGAAGTATAGGGACGGTTCTGTTGCAGCCGGCAGTGCATCTATATTACCATGATGACTAACCGTCACTAGACTCCCACTGAAGCGGGAGCTAAGTGACGCTAAGCCCCTGGATCAGTGCAACTAAGGCTTCCGCCTTTGCGGGGCACCCGACCGGGGCACCCTCTGGGTCGGGTGCCCCGGTCGGCTCGGCGCAAGCCAAGTTTTACTGATAAGCTTTAGCGGGGAAAGGCAAGCCCCGCTAAAGCTAAGAACTCGTAGAAAGATAGGGTGGGGAAGCGCGTGTTGAAGTTGCCCCCGATCAGGCTGGAACTGCAAGAGGACGAGTCTGACCTGCGCCGGAAGATCGTCTCGCTGCTGGGGATCAGGGATGGGGACCTGATCGGCTACGAGTTGCTGCGCCAGTCGGTCGATGCCCGCTGGCGCGGGCGGGTGTCTATTGCCTATACTGTGGCCGCCCGGGTGCGCCACGAGAACCGGGTGCTCGCCACGAGGCGCCCCGGTGTGGCCGGGTTTGTGCCCGAGTCATATGACTATGTGCAGCCAGGGACGGAGCCGCTGGTGGACCCGCCGGTGATCGTCGGCATGGGTCCGGGCGGTCTGTTCGCCGGGCTGGTGCTGTCCCAACTGGGCTACCGGCCGCTGCTCCTGGA
>Ga0187882_1004174_pt1 | contig 11860 bp, 8 predicted proteins | sample June2016WEW_19_1_3_FD_132991 | JGI IMG/M metagenome (GOLD analysis project Ga0187882, IMG submission 132991) | Peatland microbial communities from SPRUCE experiment site at the Marcell Experimental Forest, Minnesota, USA - June2016WEW_19_150 | ecosystem: Environmental > Terrestrial > Soil >...
CCGCCAGCGTCGTCACCACCCCGTCCGGCGTCACCTGCCGAATCGTGGAGTTACTCTGGTCCGCCACATAAACGTTGCCCGCGCTGTCCACCGCCACGCCGGGTGGCTCGTTGAACCGCGCCGCGCTGCCAGTGCCGTCGGCGCTGCCAGAGCTTCCCGCCAGACCCGCCAGCGTCGTCACCACCCCGCCCGGCGTCACCTTCCGAATCGTGCAGTTATAGGTATCCGCCACATACACGTTGCCCGCGCTGTCTGCCGCCACGCCCTCTGGGCACTGGAACCGCGCCGCGCTGCCCGTGCCGTCGGCGCTGCCAGAGCTTCCCGCCAGACCCGCCAGCGTCGTCACCGCCCCGCCCGGCGTCACCTTCCGAATCGTGTGGTTGTCGGAGTCCGCCACATAAATGTTGCCCGCGCTGTCCACCGCCACCCCGGACGGCCGCCAGAACCGCGCCACACTGCCTGTGCCGTCAACGGCGCGCAGGCCGGCTTCCGGCGGTCCGGCCAGCGTGGTGAACGTGTATTCCTGGGCCTTAGCCCGAGTCATCGTCGCCATGGCTAGGGCGGCCAGGAGCAGGCCCGCTAATAGGTTAGTTGTGATGCGTTCCATAATTCGGTTGAGGCTCGATGGTCGAGAGTTGAGGGGCGACGGTAGGAACGGACCGGCCCAAATTGAGGGACGCGGTCCCCACAAGTCGGGATCTTATGGCACGCGCCCCTGCCGGTTCGGGGATCGGCCGGCGCGGTCGCGCCGCGCCGGGGGGCACAGGCAAACGGGTGCGCACTTCCCCCGTGCATTGGGAGCCTAGTCAGTTTCCCAAACCGCGTTGTGGCCCGGTCGGTGCATTGCCAGCGCACGTTCATTTGCCGCCGCAGGGACGCCGCCCGCCAAGAAAAGCGAGGCGCACGCGGCGCCTGGCTCAGCGCACCACTGCCTTGCAGTAAGAGGAGAACAAGAAATGCGGGTTTCGTCAATACGTAACTACTCAGAGCCTGCTTCGTCCGGTCGCGCAGCGCCGGTATGCCTAGCGGTCGCTTCTCCGTCGAGCCCGGTTTGGGTGTCCAGAGCCGGCGCGCCGGTTATCGGCGGGCTGGCGAGGACGGCGTTAGATTGCGGGCTGAAGGGCTTCGCAGAATGCAGTTGACGCCGGCAAATGGGCGTGGTAAGGCTCGCGCAGGCCGCGTGATACTCCGTGTCCCCATGACTAACACAAGTGTCCGGCGCCTGTCTGAGCGAGCTGCCTGGCAAAAGCTGATGCTTGGTTTTGCCCTCCGGCGCGGCAATTCGCTGAGGGAGCGCGTACGTTTGTTTTACCACGCGGGCCTCAAGCCTTCCCTGGTCTGGCGCGGGTGGACGAGGTATTCGGCGGAGCGGATTCTCTGTTTCTCAACCAAGACGGCGGAGCATGGCTCCTGCCGGGTGCATGTCCGCGACAACGGACTGGACATGAGCACATTTGTGGAATTCTTCTCGTCGCGCCATGTGCTCATTCCGCCGGAACTGCCGCCCCTGGACCCGGAAGTCATTTATGACATCGGCGCCAACATCGGGATGGCGTCTCTATTTTATGCGACCCGCTATCCCAAGGCCAGGTTCTATGGCTTCGAACCCCTGCCAACGAATCTTGAGGTCTGCCGCCTCAATTATCGGAGTTTGCCGCGGGCCGAGGCCTTTCCCTGGGCGATTGGTTCTCGCAGCGGCACGGCCATCTTTGAGTTCAGCGAAAGCGACTCGCGGGGCGGGCGGCTGCGAGACCAGCCGAGGCCGAAGGAGGGTTCGCTGAAAAAAGAGCTCGAGGTCCCGGTGTTTTCCATTGCCGATCTGGTGGCCCAAAAGAGGCTCCCCCCGCCCGACTTTTTGAAAATCGATGTCGAAGGAGCAGAGTTGGAGGTCCTCAAAGGGATGGGCGAAGAGGCCCCGCACATCAGGCGCCTGTTGGTCGAAACCCACGGGCCGGCAGTGGACGCGGCTTGCCGGGAGTGGCTCCCGGCCCACCAATTTGCGATTCGCCACTCGCATGAGGCCGCCCCCGGTTATGCCGCTATCTGGTGCGACCGGGTTTGAACTGCGTTCGGCTTTCGGCTCGCCAGCGGCCAACCAGCCGAGGTATTCGACGGATTTGGCGCCTGGCTGCCGGCGTTCAAGGCCAACCGCGACCAGGATTTGCCCAACCCCAACCTCGGGTTGGTGGGCGCCCATCGCAGGGCAGGAACCAACGACCTGGGAGCAGGCCTGGCGGAGAAGGAAGTGGCGCGCAGCTTTTGCCCAAAATACGGCTGGGCCTGCTCGGATGGCCATAGCATCTTCGGCAGTTTTGCGTGGTTTGCGCTTGCCTGACGCAAGCGCCTGCTTTAGAGAATAGGCTATGCCACTGGAGTTGCGTCTGTTGGCCAGGTTTATCACTCCCCGGCGGCCACCGCAGCCGCCGCCCCCCGCGCCATGAGCGCCCCCAGACACATCCTCGGCATTTCCGCTTATTATCACGACAGCGCCGCGTGCCTGGTTCGGGACGGCGCGGTGGTGGCGGCCGCCCAGGAGGAGCGGTTCACGCGCAAGAAGCACGACGCCGCCTTCCCCAAACAGGCGGCGGAGTATTGCCTGCGCGAGGGGGGCATCCAGACCAGCGACCTCGACCTGGTGGCGTTCTACGAAAAGCCTTTCCTGAAGTTCGACCGCATTTTGCACACCTACCTGGCCTACGCGCCGGCCGGGCTGCGCTCGTTTCTGATGGCGATTCCGCTCTGGGTGCGGGAACGCATCTGGATGAAGGAACTCATCGGCAAGGAACTGGGCTACGCCGGCAAGCTCATCTTCCCCGAACACCACGAATCGCACGCCGCCGCCGCCTTTTTCCCGTCGCCGTTTTGCGAGGCGGCGTTTCTGACCGTGGACGGTGTGGGGGAGTGGACGACGACGAGCTACGGAGTGGGCCGCGGCCACCGGGTGGAACTGTGGAGCGAATTGCAGTTCCCGCATTCGCTGGGGCTGCTCTACTCGGCGTTCACTTACTTCACGGGCTTCAAGGTCAATGCCGGCGAATACAAGCTCATGGGCCTGGCCCCCTACGGCGAGCCGAAGTACGTGGACCTGATCCTCCGGGAGTTGGTGGACCTCAAGGCGGACGGCTCGTTCCGCTTGAACATGCGCTATTTCAACTACGGGGTGGGCCTGACCATGACCAACGCCCGGTTCGAGCGGCTCTTCGGCGGCCCGCCCCGGAAGCCCGAATCGCGGCTGACGCAGCGGGACATGGACCTGGCCCGCTCGATCCAGGACGTGACCGAGGAAATCATGTTGCGCCTGGCGCGGCACGCGCGGCGGGAGACGGGCCAGAAGCACCTGTGTCTGGCGGGCGGCGTGGCGCTGAACTGCGTGGCCAACGGGCGGATTTTGCGGGAGGGCCTGTTCGACAGCATTTGGATCCAGCCGGCGGCGGGGGACGCGGGCGGCGCGCTGGGGGCGGCGTTGCTGGCCTGGCACCACTATCTCGGGCGCCCGCGCCAGGCCGACGGCCAGCGCGACTCGCAACGGGGCTCATACCTGGGGCCGAGCTTTGCGAAGGAAGAGATTCGCCGGTTCCTGGCCGAGCGCCAGGCGCCTTTCGTCGAACTGAGCGATGCCGAGCTGCCGGGGCGAGTCGCTGAGCTGATCCAGGCCGAAAAGGTGATCGGCTGGTTCCAGGGGCGGATGGAGTTCGGCCCGCGCGCGCTGGGGGCGCGCTCGATCCTCGGCGATGCCCGCTCGCCGAAGATGCAGGAGGTGATGAACCTCAAGATCAAGTTCCGGGAAAGCTTTCGGCCCTTTGCGCCGACCGTGTTGCGGGAGCGGGTGTCGGAGTATTTCGACCTGGACCGGGAAAGTCCGTACATGCTGCTGGTGGCGCCCGTGGCCCAGCGGCAGCGGCGCGAGCTGACCGAGGCCGAACAGAGACGTTTCGGGCTGGAGAAACTGCTGACCCTGCGCTCGACCATCCCGGCCGTGACGCACGTGGATTACTCGGCGCGCGTCCAGACGATTGCCGAGGCGGATCACCCGCTCTATTATCGAATGATCAAGCAGTTCGCGTACAAATCCGGCTGCCCGGTCATCATTAACACGTCGTTCAACGTGCGCGGGGAGCCGATCGTCTGCACGCCCGAAGACGCCTATCTCTGTTTCATGCGCACCAATATGGATTACCTGGTGCTGGGCAATTTTTTGCTGGAAAAAACCGGCCAAAAGCCGCTCGACAAGGACCTTGACTGGCTTAAGGAATATGAACTGGACTGAGATGAGCCGGGAGGAACTCAGAGGGCTCAAGACGGGCGGGCGGGAATTGCGCAACTTCGGCCTGCTGGTGGGCGGGGTCTTTGCGGCGCTGGGCCTGGCCATGTGGGCGCGCGGCAAGGGGCCTTTTGCCTGTTTCCTGGCCCCGGGGCTGGTGCTGGTGGCGTTGGGGCTGGCGCGGCCAAAGGTATTGCGGCCGGTGTATATCGGCTGGATGGCCCTGGCGCTGGCGCTGGGTTTGGTGGTCTCGCAGGTCATTCTGACGGCGTTCTTTTTCCTGGTCGTAACGCCAGTGGGTTGGGTGGCCTCGTGCCTGGGCAAGGATTTCCTGCGGCGCAAGCTGGACCGGCAGGCGCCCACGTATTGGCTGCCCCGCGAGCGGCGCGAGCCAAAGTCGCCGGCCGAATACGAACGGCAGTTTTAGGAAAGGCCTTCCTTGTTCTCGCCGGCCGCGGCGCGGCGAGTTTTTCGGTCAAAATGGCCAATGTGGCCAATGCAGCCAATGCGGCCGATGGGGTGCTGCGCCAAGTGGGGCACGGGGCCAACCCAGCCAATGTGGCCAATCCAGCGAATGTGGCCAACGCAGCCAGTGTGGCCAACGGGGTGTTCCGGCAGGCCGGGGCGTGTGGCCAGTCCGGCCAATGCGGCCAATCCAGCGAGTGTGGCCAATCCGGCCAATGTGGCCAATCCGGTGTTCCGCCAGGGTGCGGTCCCGCCGCGGCGGGACGCCGGCGTGCTTCTCTGGCCTGGTTTATTTGATACCGATTCTCTTGCTTTAGAAGCATCGGGAAAGGGGGTCTGGACAGCAGCGGCGAGGCCACGAAACGCCTTCCAGGCAATTGAGGGATCACGGGCGGCAAGGGCATCATTACCATGAAGGCCAACGAAAAAACCGGCGCCCTGGTGGGCGCGCTGACGGTGCATGAGGCCGACGAAATCACGTTGATCACCGCGGGCGGACAGATGCTGCGCATCTTCGTCAAGGACATCCGGGAAGCGGGCCGCGCTACCCAACGGGTGAAGCTCACCAGCCTGGAAGGCGACGACACACTTCGGACCATTGGCCCCGTCGTCAGCGAGCAGCAGGAAGAGGTCGCCGCCTTTGTGAAAGAGGTTTTGAGCAAAACAATTTCACCATGCAATTCATTTTTCCTGGCTTTGAAACGCGATTTTAGAGTAAATTCAGAAAAGATCATCGGGAATCCGGTTTGCCCCAGATCTTTGAGATTGCGACAATAAATACTGTTAGGCCGACTGAAACTTTTATGAGCACCCATCCTAACGTCATGCCGTGGTTCACTCCCGCTGAGTGGTCTAAGACCATAGCCATATGCGAAGATCCTGATACCATGTTCGCTTCCTACGAGATCTGGCTCAGAGCGGCGAACGAAACCGCGAAGAAGTCCGAGTCCGACTCGGTTACTGTTCACAAGGTGTATGTTGATGCTGACAAACTCACCGCCTACGCCAGGCGGAATAACCGACCTCTCAATTCTGATACACGGGTCATTTACGCGATGGACGTTTTTCTTGGGGCAGCCTAATAACGCCGATGGTTATGCGAATCTAACTTCATGACAACCAAACTGGAATCTTTCCAAAGGGGCGTTGAATCCAAGATTCGCGCCCGTACGCGGGAATACTGTGTCGAGGAAATGGCCAAATCCGACTGCCGCATCAAAGTATTCACGATTGCGGCTTGGGTCTTCGTGGTATTCGGTTTTCTGGCTGCCGGCTGCGGTGTCCGTGCAATGCTAGAGGAGCAACCTTGGTATAGCCTCAAAAACCTCGGTGATTATGGGAGTTACCTCCAAGGCTCGGTGGCATCTCTATGGGCACTTTCAGGGGTGATGTTTATCTATGCTACGCTTCTCGCCCAAAGAATGCAACTAATGCAGCAGGCTGCGGAACTGCAAAGCCAAAGAGAGCAATTCCAACTGCAGCAGGACAGCATCAAGCAACAAAGCTTCGAAAGCTCGTTTTTCCAGCTTCTGCATTTTCAAAATGCGATTGCCGAAAACCTTCACCTTAAACGCCGCACCATTGCTCCGGGTATGCAGGCTGTCGAAAAGGATATTTCAGGCAGGGTTTGCTTCCTAACGTTGGCCGAACTTTTGAAGAAGCGATTTGATGAGCACACGCTCACTACGGCCCAAGGCAAAGATGTGACTTCGGCGCTGGCGTGTTATTCAGCGGTTTATACTGAGTACCAGCCGGTCCTGGGCCATTATTTCCGGACCCTATATCAGGTGCTCCGATTTATTGCCGATAGTGATTGCTCGACTGAGCATAAGAGGCGCTATTCAGATTTAGTTCGAGCGCAGCTTTCTGTACAAGAACTCCTCCTGCTCTTTTACAACTGCCTCAGCGCCCAGGGTGAAACATTCAAGGCACTGGTAGTGGAATTTGGGCTGCTTGAGCATTTTGACAGGAAGATGCTCCTTGACCCCTCCCATGCTGAATCTTATCCACCCAGCGCCTATCAATAACAGTCAGGGAATGGGGGATAGGCCCCCTCTCCCCGCGCTGAGGGTGGCTTCTCGGCCGGTCTGCTACGGGACGTATCTCACGCGGAAGAACCCAGCATTACCGCTGACATTGACACACTGGGTGCCTGTCGCCGATGTGGGCGTGAACGGAATGCCGAGATTACTCCAGGCCCCTCCGGCCTCCGGGGTGAACTCCAGTCGGTAATTGTCGTAGGGCGAAAGACCTCCCAAGTCCAATTCCATCGCCTGAGTCACACTCGGCGAAAAAGCGTTTGCCGGAGGCGGGGCGATGGTGATGATGGGCGGATTGGTGTAACCGAAGCCTGTACTCGTTATCGTAATCCCGGTGACGACCCCGCTGCTCACCGTGGCGATGGCCGTGGCGTTGCTGCCACCGCCTTCGCCGACGATCGTCACGAGGGGGTTGGCGGTGTATCCCGAGCCCCCGCTGGTCACCGTGGCCCCAACCACGAAGCCATTGACCACTTGCGGCGTGGCGTACGCTTGGCTGGGGACCGGCGTGGCAGCCAGACGATAGCTGTTTGCCGAAGCCGTTCCCGAGACGTACTGCGTAAAGGTGGAGCTGACGGCGTTAAAAGCCGCGCCGACGTTGAGCCATGTGCCCCCAGAGAAGCACTGAAACTGGTAATTGGTATCGACGGCAAGGCTGGCGAATCTCAACATCGACATCGCCGCAATGCCCATCGTCGCCTGCGGAATGAACGGCGGCGCGATGACGATTACCGGCGTGTTCGTGTAACCGTAGCCCGTGTTGAGGATGTTGACCGCGATGACCCTCCCATTGGTCACCACGGCAACGGCCTGCGCTCCGTTGCCGCCACCACCAACGATTCTCACGGCGGGGGTGTTCGTATAGCCGAACCCTCCGTCGCTAATGGTGGCTCCCACGACAAAGTTATTCACCACGGTTGCCGTTGCGGTCGCGGCGCGTGGAACCTGAACCGTCAGCGCCGCCACGGCGCTTGTCACCGAGCCAGCAGCGTTGCTGACGACCACGGAATAGCCGCCCGCGGCTCCCGGCTCAACGTTGTTGATTACGTAAACATTCGTCGTCGCCCCGGCGATTGTCCCGCCGTTAAAGAGCCACTGGTAGGTGAGGTCGCCGACGGGCGGCGCGCCTTTGGCACCGACAGTGAAGGCTGCATTTCCCCCGGCATCCACCGCCTGGCTTTGCGGTTGCAGCGTGATGGCGGGCGGAGGGACGAGCGCCGTCGGATGGCCGGCAAACGTCGCGCCCCAGCCCGTGGTGCCGGGCAAGTAATAGACGGTCGCGTTGGTGTTGCCGCTGAACAGAGACGAATCAGTGCATGGTGCATGCCCCAGGAAATAGGCCCCGGTGAGGCTCGTGCAGCCAGCGAATGCCCCGTACCCGATGCTCGTGACGCTGTTGGGAATCGTGACGTTGGTCAAGCTGGTGCAACCGCCGAACGCCCAGTCTCCGATGCTCGTGACGCCGTTGGCGATTGTCACGCTCGTCAGGCTGGTGCAGTCAAGGAACGCCTTGAGTCCGATATTGGTGACGCTGTTGTCCATCGTGATGCTGGTCAGGTTGGTACAGGATTCGAACGCCCACTTCTGGATGCCGGTGACACTGCTCGGAATCGTGTACCCGCCGGCCTTGCCCTCCGGGTACCCGATGAGCGTGGTCCGGCTTTTGTTGAACAAGACACCACCCACACTGCTGTAGATCGAATTAAGCGCATCTACGGTTATCGCTGTGAGGCTGGTGCAGCCGCTGAACCCGTAGCCGAACGTGTTTGTTCCGTACACCAAGGCCCCGATGCTGGTGACGTTGGCGGGGATCGCCACACTTGTCAGGCTTGTGCAGCCAGCGAACGCGTTGTCTCCGATGCTGGTGACACTGCTCGGAATCGTGTACCCCCCGGCCTTGCCCTCCGGGCACTCGATGAGCGTGGTCTGGCTTTTGTTGAACAAGACACCACCCACACTGCTGTAGATCGAATTAAGCGCATCTACGGTTATCGCTGTGAGGCTGGTGCAGCCGTAGAACGCGTAGTCTCCGATGTTGGTAACGCTCCTGCTCATTGTCACGCTCGTCAGGCTGGTGCACCCGCCGAACGCCCCGTACCCGATGTTCGTGGCGCTGTTGGGAATCGTGACGTTGGTCAGGCTGGTGCAGCCGTAGAACGCATAGTCTCCGATGCTCGTGACGCTGTTCGGGATTGTCAGGCTGGTCAGGCTCGTGCAGCCGTAGAACGCATAGTCTCCGATGCTCGTGACGCTGGTGGGGATCGTCACGCTGGTCAGCCTGGTACACCCCTGGAATGCATTGTCCCCGATGCTGGTGACGCCGTTCGCGATTGTCACGCTCGTCAGGCTGGTGCAGCCGCCGAACGCCCCGTACCCGGTGCTCGTAACGCTGTTGGGAATCGTGGCGTTGGTCAGGCTGGTGCAGCCGTAGAACGCATAATCTCCGATGCTCGTGACGCTGTTCGGGATTGTCAGGCTGGTCACGCTCGTGCAGCCGTAGAACGCGTAGTCTCCGACGTTGGTAACGCTGCTGCCTATCGTGACGGTGGTCAGGTGGGTGCAGCCGTCGAACGCCCACTTCTGGATGCTGGTGACGCTGTTGGGAATCGTGACGCTCGTCAGGCTCATGCAATCATTGAACGCCGCCTTCCCGATGCTGGTGACGGGCAGGCCGCTGATCGTGCCGGGGATGGTCACCCACCCGCCGGGACCGGTGTATCCCATGATAATGACCGTGCCGTTAGTCGTCGTGTATGCCGCCTGCGACACCGCGTCCCACAGAAAGGCCGGACGACCGCCAAACGTCGTGCCCCACCCCGTGGTGCCTGGCAAATAATAGATTGTCGTGTCGTTGTCACCGTCGAGCGCAGACGAATCACAGGTGGGAGAGTTGCCCTGAAAATAGACTCCCTTCAGGGCTATGCAGTCATAGAACGCCTTGACCCCGATGCTGGTGACGCTGTCGCCTATCGTCACGCTGGTCAAGGTGGAGCAGAAATCGAACGTATAGTCCCGGATGCCGGTGACGCTCTTGGGGATCGTCACTCTGGTCAGGCTGCTGCAGTCGAGGAACGCACTGTCCCCGATGTTGGTGACGCTGTTGCCTATCGTGACGTTGGCCAGGCTGGTGCAGTCAAAGAACACCGCTTCCCCGATGCTGGTCACGCTGTTTGGGATCGTGACGTTGGTCAGGCTGGTGCAGCCAGCGAACGCGTAGTCCCCGATGCTGGCGACGCTGCTGCCTATCGTGACGCTGGTCAGGCTGGTGCAGTCCAAAAACGCCCAGTCTCCGATGCTGGTGACGCTGTTGGGGATGGCGATGCTGGTCAGATTCGTGCAGAGTTCGAACGCCTCGTTCCCGATGCCAGTGACCGGCAGGCCATTGGTCGTGCTGCTGGGGATGGCCACCGCCCCGCCAAAACCCGTGTATTTCGTGATGGTGACCGTGCCGTTGGTGGTCGTGTAAGTGTAGCCTGGCATCGGCGGGGTCCAGGGCAGGGCTTGGAGACCGGCAAACGTCGTGCCCCACCCCGTGGTGCCTGGGAGGTAATAGACGGTCGCACTGGTGTCACCGAGAAACACATACCAACCAACACCTGGGGCGTTACCACGGAAATAAACGCTGGTCAGGCTAACGCAGTTCTTGAACGCATTGCCCCCGATGCTGGTCACGCTGTTTGGGATCGTGACGCTGGCCAGGTTGGTGCAGCCAGCGAACGCGTAGTCCCCGATGCTGGCGACGCTGCCGCCTATCGTGACGCTGGTCAGGCTGGTGCAGCCGTCGAATGCCTCGTCTCGGATGTTGGTCACGCTGTTGGGGATCGTGACGCTTGTCAGGGCGATGCACAATACGAACGCCGAGACCCCGACTCTCGTGACGCCTTCGGGAATCGTGACACTGGTGAGGAGGGCGCAGTTCCCGAACGCACCGTCCTCGATGCTGGTGACGCTGGTGGGGATCGTCACGCTGGTCAGCCTGGTGCACCCCCAGAATGCGTCGTCCCCGATGTTGGTCACGCTGTTGGGGATCGTGACGTCGGCCAGGCTGCCGCAGAAACAGAACGCTTGGACGCCGATGCTGGTGACGCTGCTGAGGATCGTCACGCTGGTCAGGCTTGAGCAAGCGTAGAACGCGTTGTCCCCGATGCTGGTGACGGGCAGGCCGCTGATCGTGCCGGGAATGGTCACCGACCCGCCGGGACCGGTGTATCCCGTGATGGTGATCGCGCCGTTATTGGTCGCGTAATTGAATTGGGCTTGCACCACAGTGGGGAGCGTCAACAGAAGCAGCAACGGCAGCAACCTCCTCGCGCAGGCGGTTCTTAAACCCGTGGCCATCGTCCTCGGGCAGGTTGTCCCCTCAAGGGGGGTCATAGTGCTCATGGCTTCCCAGCCTTTCCCCGGCAACAATACGGACTTTCAGTGACGGCTCCCTTTTTGAACCTTTTCCCAAAGGAATGCAAGCGAAATCGCAACCGGTCAGTGACGGCGGGCCGGGCGAGCCGAACCAGGTAGGGCGCGCACTCCGTGCGCGCCGTCGCAGCTCGCAATTGCCCGGCGCGCACGGAGTGCGCGCCCTACCCGCCTTCGCTGAGGCATTACGCGAAATCCGCCAAGAGACTAGTCGTTAACGACATGGCGGCTTTTCGTGATTCCTGCTTCTTGGGCGGTGATGCTCGCCATTCAGAAGCACCGCCGCCTTTTGGGTGAGGCAATTCGCGCCGATCGCAAAGAGGCGGGACTCAGCCAGGAGAAGTTGGCGGAGAAAGCCGACCTCTCCACGGTGTTTATTAGCCGGGTTGAAAGGGGGAAGGAATCCCCGTCCGTGGATAATCTGGTGAAAATCGCCAGGGCTTTGGGCCTTCGGGTGCGGAACCTGGTTGACGGATTTTAGCCGGCAGGCGAAGTCATTGCCGCCCGCACCAAATGCCGCCGCCTGCCGCAACACCCCATTAGCCCCATTGGCTGCATTGGCCACATTGCACACATCGGCTGCGTTGGCCACATTGGCTTGATTGGCGAGGTGCATTGGCTGCATTGGTTGCATTGCCCACATTGGCCATTTTGTCCAAAAAACTGGCCGCGCCGGGGCCAG
>Ga0187882_1004181_pt1 | contig 11848 bp, 12 predicted proteins | sample June2016WEW_19_1_3_FD_132991 | JGI IMG/M metagenome (GOLD analysis project Ga0187882, IMG submission 132991) | Peatland microbial communities from SPRUCE experiment site at the Marcell Experimental Forest, Minnesota, USA - June2016WEW_19_150 | ecosystem: Environmental > Terrestrial > Soil >...
ATCTCTCCTGACGGCGGCACCTTCACCACCTCCCAGACCGTGACCATCGGCGACATTTACGGTACCGCCTACTACACCACCGACGGGTCGAACCCGGAGTCGAGCAGCACACGCATCGCCTATAGCGGGCCATTCACCGTTTATCAGTCCGAGACGATCAATGCCGCCAATTACAGCTCCGCCGGCTGGAGCGCCGTGACCTCGGCCGTGTTCTATCTCAGCGGCTCAAGCTCTAACCAGGCGCCGGTCATCTCTCCTGACGGCGGCACCTTCACCACCTCCCAGACCGTGACCATCGGCGACATTTACGGTACCGCCTACTACACCACCGACGGATCCAACCCGGCGAATAGCAGCGCCGCCGTTGCTTACACCGGACCATTCACCGTTTATCAGTCCGAGACGATCAATGCCGCCAATTCCAGCTCCGCAGGCTGGAGCGCCGCGACCTCGGCATCGTTCGATATTGGAAGTTCAAGCACGACACAACCGCAATCTGGATATCAGCGACATGGAAGAGGCATAAGGGTGTTTGCCAGAGGAAAAGAACTCAAATTCGATGTACAGCCGATTATCACGAACGGGCGCTCCTTAATCCCGATCCGTCAGATAGCCGAGGCCTTGGGCTTGTCTGACAATGATGTCAGCTACTCCAACGGCACAGTCACCATCAATAACGGGTCCAGCCAGATCCAATTCAGCAACAATGGCCGGCAGGCATACCTCAATGGCAAGGCCGATAGCCTCGACGTGCCGCCCCAGATCGTCAACGGCCGGATGATGGTTCCGCTCAGGGCGATCAGCCAATTTTTTAACAGGAACGTACAATGGGATGCTAGCAGTGAGACTGTCACTATCCAATGATAGCCTGAGGGTTTCAGGGCACGTGTAAACGACAAACCCCAGAATTCAACTCTGGGGTTTCGTTCTGCTTCTCATCCATACGGTCTACCCGCTGGCTGGCTTTGTGGAGGAGTTTCCTATCAGCCCGGAGAATTTATAATTTATAATGATCAACAAGAGACTCACTATCATCGACCACAAGGCAACAATCAGGCTGGATGCCGTAAACATGGGTTCGCTGGTGGACGAGATATGCCAGCGCATTGTCAAGAAAGGACAACGAGATGCAAAGGGTGATTAACAAGTCTGTGCTGGAACTGATCGAAGGGGATATCACCGAAATGGAGACCGATGCCATCGTCAATGCCGCCAACTCTCACCTGAAGCACGGCGGGGGCGTGGCCGGAGCCATTGTCAGGAAAGGAGGACGGGTAATCCAGGAGGAGTCTGACCGCATCGGCTACTGCCTGGTGGGACAGGCGGTGATCACAGGCTCCGGAAGCCTGAAGGCCGGCTATGTGATCCATGCGGTCGGCCCCAGGATGGGCGAGGGGAATGAGGATGAGAAACTGAGGAGCGCCACGTTGCACAGCCTGCAACTGGCAGACGACAATCACCTGCAGAGCATCGCTTTTCCGGCCATCAGCACCGGCATCTTCGGCTACCCGCTGGAGCGTTGCGCCCGCCTCATGCTCGCCGTGGCCATCGGTTACCTGAAGGGGGACACCGGCCTGGAAAAAGTGGTGTTCTGCCTGTACGGCAAGGAGAACCTGGCGGTGTTCATGAAAGAATTGGAGTCCCGGTTGCCCCAGCAGGGGTGAGGCCATCTGCCGGTCACATCAAAACCGGCGGAAAGGCGAGCCTCTGATGCTATATCTTAAGGCCCGTTACGTGAAAAACGGGCCTTTTGTGTTACGAAGAGTATGGCGGTCTCTGGTCCCGAGCATGGTCTGAACCTGATGGTTGGCGGCGCTGATTACCCGGCAGGCGCCAACATGTATCTGGATTGTAGTTCCAAGGTTGTTTTGACGATCCTGAAGGAGTTTCCGGGATATTGGTGAATAGAGATCCGGCAAGGAGGCCCTGGCGATGTTGAACAGAAAAGCATTGGTCGCTGCATTCACCCTCTTCTTGATGATGACGCTGCCTGCCTGGGCTTATGGAGCGGCCGTGTTCACTGTCGGCTCCACTGTCTTTAGCATGGATGGCAGTGAACAGAACATGGATGTGGCCCCCTATATAGACAACGGCAGAACCTACCTTCCGGTTCGCTATGCCGCCGAGTCGGTTGGCGTCGCTCCGGGCGACATCACCTGGAACCCGGCAACCAGTCAGGTTATCATAACCGCAGGCGGACGCTTCATTGTGCTGACAGTTGGAAGCAAGATCCTGACCTTGAACGGGGTTGCTATCCAAATGGACGCGGCCCCGGAGATCACCGGCGGACGGGTGATGCTCCCGGTTCGCTTTCTGGGTCAGGCCCTGGGGGTCGACATCACCTGGGACCCTATAAACCGGAGGGTGACCATCGGAGCGCTGGTGATGCCGGTGAGCGCCCAGCCTGGCTCGCCCACCACGGTTCCCGACCTCCGCTACGACCCCTCGGTGCAGACGGCCGCCAGGGACTTTACCTGGCAATACCCGCAATACCAGGGCAGGACCTTCACCTGGCACGTAGAGGTGCCGAACGGCCTCCTGGATTGGGACCGGCAGATCAACCAGTTGACGGAGGAATACTATAGCGACCAATACTCGCAGGACACCCTGCTCGAATCCGAGCCAGGCGAGGTTCAAAACATGGTGACGGCCGACTCTGTGCAAGCAGGAGGAAACCTGGCCCCCTGGGTCAATGAGCCCGATAACAGCCAGTGGGCCGGGTACCTGGCTGAACGGCTGGCGAAATGCGCCAGCAGCAACGGATTCGATTACTTCCATACCGCTGAGTTTATTCAGAGCTTTGTGGGCGGCGCCATTCCCTACCAGTTGACAGATGTGCCGGAATTGCCCGGCCAGACCATCATCGATAACGGCGACTGCAAGGACAAGTCGATCCTGCTGGCGGCGATTCTCAAGAGCCTGTCCTATAAAGTCGTCTTGTTGGAATTCAATCCCGGCCCCGGGGAAGCGGCCGGGCACATGGCCGTGGGCGTGGCCCTCGATGACAGCCAGATACCACAGGGCGAGACCCTGTCATATTTCCTCTACAGCGGGTTGAAATATTACTTTGCCGAAACAACCGCCCCTGGTTGGACACTGGGGGCGGCCAGCGAAAAAGAGCCGGCGCAAGTTTACGACGTAAATTGATGACAAATGTGAAAAACATACGGATGCCACATGCAATTTTTTGCTTTTGAAGTGGTATGATGTGCACAGGGAATAATCATAGAAAGGGTGTTTCAAGAGATGTCCATGCGTATCGCCTTTGCCGGAAAGGGTGGCACAGGCAAGACCACTATATCCTCGTTGCTGATCCGGTACCTGATCGAGGCTGACAAGGGGACCATTCTGGCCGTGGATGCCGACCCCAATTCGAACCTGAACAGCGCTCTGGGAGTCAGGATCAACAAGACGATCTCTGACATTTTCAACGAGGCCAGGAGCATCGACACCACCGATAATGATGTCAGAGGCAACTACATCAAGGAGAAGGTGCCAGACGAGGGGTTGACCCGGACCAAGGACTTCGATCTGCTGGTGGTGGGAGTACCGCGGGAGGAGGGGTGTTACTGCATCCCCATGTCCATCCTCAAGCACAACATGGAGGTGTTCAACGATCGGTACGACTTCATGATCATCGACGACGAGGCGGGGATGGAATACCTGAGCCGGCAGGTAATCCAGGAAGTGGACATCATGCTGATCATCTCCGACCCTACGGTGAAGGGCGTTCGCACCGCAGGACGGATCCACCGGCTTGCTAAATCTTTAAACATAGATGTCGGCAAAGTTTACCTGATCGTCACCAAGACCGCGGATGCGGCGCCGCTCCAAGGCGAGATCGAGTCCACCGGCCTGGAACTGCTCGGTACGGTTCCCTTTGACAACCAACTGGCAAACTACGATCTGCATGACCGGCCGCTGATGGAACTGCCTTCCGACAGTCTGGCGGTGCAGGCGAGCAGGGAGATGTTCAAAAAGTTGCTTCCGTAGGTGTATATCTTAAATAAGGCGGGGAGAATCAGGAGGCGCTACAGCCGGATGCGCCTCTTTCTTGCGGTGGTCGCGCTTCAAAGTCCATTAGAACGGGGTAGGGGAGAGTTCCAGAAAGCAACGATCGGTGGTCTTCAACAAGTGATAACCATGGCAATACTTGGACATGACAAGGATTTCAAGTGAGGATTTCATGAACGCGAATCAGCGACAGGAACCGGTGATTCTGGCCAGCAAGCTGGTTAAGAAGTATGGCGATCTTGAGGCCGTAAAAGGTGTGAACTTTGCCGTCCAACGCGGCGAGTGTTTTGGCCTGTTGGGGCCGAATGGAGCCGGCAAAACATCCATTGTCCGGATGATTTACGGGTTCTCCCCGGTTACCGCCGGTACCCTGAAGATATTCGGGGAAGACATCATGTCCAGACCCAGGGCAATCAAGGCCCGGATCGGGGTCGTGCCGCAGGATGACGATCTGGATCCGGCGCTCTCTGTGTGGGAGAATATGATTGTCTATGCCGGTTATTTTCAGATCGGAAGAGATGTGGCCAAAAAGCGGACCGAGGAGATCCTCACCTTCATGGACTTGACGGATAAGATCGATGAGCCGGTGGAGAACCTTTCCGGCGGCCTGAAAAGACGGCTGATCCTGGGGAGGGGGCTGATCAACCAGCCCGAACTCCTGTTGCTCGATGAGCCGACTACCGGCCTGGATCCCTATGCCCGGCACCTGGTCTGGCAGCGTTTGCGCAAGTTGAAGGAAGGCGGCGCCACCATGTTGTTGACTACACATTACATGGATGAGGCCAGCCAGCTCTGCGACCGGTTGATCATTGTCTACCATGGAGAGATTGTGGAAGAGGGCCAGCCCGGGGCACTGGTCGAGCGTCATTTGGGGAAAGAAGCCCTGGAGTTGGCGGGTGCCCGCATTGGCGGGCGCGGCGGCCACTATCCTGACAGCCTCTTTTCTGACAGTGAACACATGATCAGAAGCCGCCAGAGGAGGGGGGATGACCTGGTGCTTTTTACCGACCATGGCCTGGAATTGATGGAGAGAGTATCCGAACAGGCATCACGGCAGCAGATCGCGCTTCGCTACCGCAGGCTGAGGCCATCCAACTTGGAGGACGTTTTTTTAAAACTGACCGGTGAACCCCTCCGGGAAGATGCTCCCGTTCCGCTGGATGGGAGGCAAGGGGAGGGGAGTGTTGAAGATGCCCAGAGCACGCCTGCTTGAGGGTCTGCTGACCTGGCCGGACCTGTCCTGGCCGCTGGTGTACAGAGTTTTTTACCGCAACCTGCTTGTTTTTAGTAGAACCTGGCAGGCCAATCTCATGTTCAACTTTGTCGAGCCGGTCATCTACCTCTGGGCGCTGGGCTTTGGACTGGGGGTGTATGTCAACAGGATCCAGGGGCTGCCCTATGTCAACTTCCTGGCCCCGGCCCTGATCGCCTCCTCGAGCATGTTTGCCACCACGTACGAGATGACCTACGGCAGCTACACACGCATGACAGTGCAGAAGATCTTTCACTCAATAGTGGCGACACCGGTCAGCATGGATGACGTGGTACTGGGCGAGATCCTGTACGGGGCATTCAAAGGGGTTCTGTACGGATTGGTGTTTCTGGTTGTGGTCGCCCTGTTCGGCCTGGTAAAATCCTTCTGGGCGCTGTTGGCGCCTGTCCCGATCGCCTTGATGGTAACCGTGTTCTCGGTCCTGTCCATGATCTGGACCAGCATCGCGCCAGGCTTTGATTCTTTTGGATACTTCTTTACATTGTTAATCACGCCCATGTTCTTTTTCTCAGGGGTGTTTTTCCCGGTAGACACCCTGCCGGCAGGAATACGTTTGATCGCCTGGTTCATGCCTCTGTACCATGCCGTGGAAGTGGTGCGGCCGTTGATCCTGGGGACGGCTGGCTGGGCTGTCGCCGGTCATCTGGCCTGGCTTGCCATCGTGGTGCTGTTGACGCTGCGAATACCCCTGGTCATGGTCAAGAACCGGTTGATCCAGTAAACCATCCCGGCCCATGTTGACCACCGGAAGATTTGGCTGACAAGATGGCAAGAAATTTGTTTGACAACTATTCTCTAAAATAGTAAAACAAAAACGATCGAGCTTGAAAACCGGGGGAAAAAATAAGGAGAGTCAGTATATGGCTGACGATGTCTCGGGAGAAAAACTGATTCCGTACAAGATAGTCCTGGTGGACGACAGCCCCTTTATCAGGAAGATCACCAAGGATTGCCTGGCGGATGAAAGGCACGTGATTATTGAGGCCGAGAATGGCGCCGAGGCACGGGAGATCATCAGGCTGGTGCGTCCGGACTTGATTATTTTGGATGTGGAATTGCCGGATGTCAACGGTCTTGATCTGTGCGCGGAGATCAGGGGGGACTCGAGCTTCCGGTTCACCCCGATCATCATCCTGACCTCGAATTACAGGTTGGAGCAGATTGTGGAGGGCTACCAGCGGGGAGCGGATGATTATATTACAAAAGATCCTTTTAACCCGAAAGAATTTGAATTGAGAGTGAAGGCCAGGGTGCAACGCACATCCAAGCTCAGAGAGGAGGCCACCCTGGATGCGCTGACCGGGTGTTCTTCTCGAAGGATTCTTTTTGAACGCCTAGAGGATGAATTTTATCGTTACCGCAGATACGAGCAGGTATTTTCACTGATGATCTGCGACCTGGATGACTTCAAGCAGATAAACGATAAATTCGGGCACATTGCCGGAGATATGGTGTTAAAGGAGTTTGCCTCTTTTTTGAAAACATCGTTCAGGATCAGCGAAGTTGTGGCTCGATACGGGGGGGAAGAGTTTGCGGTTCTCATGCCGGCAACGGATATCGTTGGCGCCAGGAAGGCTGCCATGAGGTGGAGGCATTTCTGGAACGCCAAAAACCTGGTAATTCCTCAATACAGCGGGGAGCTGAAAGTTACCTTTTGCGGTGGTCTGACCGTGGTTAATAATGATGATAACGATATTACGATCATGGACCGTGCCGACCAGTATCTATACGAAGCAAAAAGAAGCGGAAAAAACGCCATCTTCTCGGATACCGGCAGGCTGACCGAGGATGGCGAATACTACCAGGAACAGTAAATAATCCGACAAAAAGGGATATAAAACAACAAATACGTTATGTGACATATATTAACATCTTATTAACAAGAAAATTCTTTTTTGCATATATAAAGAATGGTAGCGGATCATGATTGTGGATAACGTCGAAATGCTCGAATAAATAGTTTTGCAAGGGTATATTATTTTGTCGGTTTATGTCCTAGTAAATTATGTTGCAGATCAGGCTTTATGATCAGCTTAAAACTTGCCTGAAGCCGGCAAGAGAGACTCCGTGGCGCGAGAAACAGGTTTCAGGTGATAACTTAAAACATTCCAGAAAGGAGAGACGCGTGATGACGGAAATGAATCAGGTTTACAAGTGTAATGTGTGCGGCAATATCGTGGAGGTGGTCCACACCGGCCAGGGAAATCTGGTCTGCTGCGGGCAGCCGATGGAACTGTTGGTTGAAAAAACAGATGATGCCGGCAAGGAGAAGCACGTTCCGGTAATCGTCCCGGGAGAAGGCGCCACTATAGTCAAGATCGGCAGCGTACCTCACCCGATGGAAGAAAAGCATTACATCGAGTGGGTAGAGGTGACGGTAAACGGAGCCACAGAGCGTGAATTCCTCAAGCCCGGCAACCTGCCCGAGGCCAAGTTCTGTTCCTGCGGCGATGTTTCCCAGGCGAGAATCTATTGCAACATTCACGGCCTCTGGAAATCCTGATCAAACGGAGGAATTACAATGGATGTCAAGGTGTTGGGTTTTGCCGGCAGTCTCCGCAAGGATTCTTATAACCGCGCAGCTTTGCGGGCGGCCCAGGAACTGCTGCCCCCGGGCATGACGCTGGAGATCTTCGATCTGGCGCCGATTCCCCTGTTCAATGAAGATGTGGAAAGGGAGGGATTTCCGGCAGCAGTAGTGGAGTTCAAAGAACGCATTGCTGCCGCCGATGCCCTGCTGATAGCCACCCCGGAATATAACTACTCCATTCCGGGAGTGCTTAAAAACGCTCTTGACTGGGCATCGCGCCCTCCTGGCCAGTCTCCCCTGATGGGCAAGCCCCTGGCTTTCATGGGAGCATCAACCGGGTATTTCGGGACTTCCCGGGCCCAGTATCACCTGCGCCAGGTCTGTGTCATCCTGAACATGCATCCTGTCAACAGCCCCGAGGTCTTCATCTCGGGTGCGGCATCCAAGTTTGATGGAACCGGGCGATTGATAGACACGATGTTTCGGGATGGCATCAGCAAGCTTTTAGAGGCGCTGCGGGAGTGGACAATCAGGTTGCGAAGCGCCTGATCTCACCGTGTGTTCAGAGCCGATGTTCAAACTCAGAGTTGCTTTGCCGGTAGAGAATCAAAGAAGCCATGGCCAAGACTTGGTCATGGTATTCTTTTTTTTAGCGAGCAAGATTGATGATGGCGAAGGCATTTTAGGGATTGCCCTAAATAGTTACAAGTCAGCCTCTAAATATGTATATATTATCTTCAGATGTGGTATAATGGTAATAAAAAAGGAGGCTGAATAATGTTTGAAGTCTATGTCCCCAGATCTAGAGAGGCCAAAAAGAAAGATATGCCGGAGATTAAAATCTCCAAGCAATCCATTGTAATGAACAAGAAGGCCAGGAACCTGATTCAGGCAGACAGATTGGAGCTTGCATATGATAAGGATGGCAAGACCATCAGAATAAGAAGGGCAGAAGAAAACGGTATCAACATGAAAAAGACCAAAGTCTATGCCAAGGGCTTTTTGGAGCATTTCAATATTCAAGAGAAGGGTAGATTCTTAGCCGACTACGAGGAAGATGAGGATTCCCTCTACGTTAAAGTCAAATAGCCCAATTGCTGAGTGGTCTATTTATAACGACTGCGGCATTCATTCTGACCCGCAAGCGGGTCAGAATGAATGCCGCACAAAGTTTCAAATGAATCTACCTTAAATACCTCGGGCTTGATGCCCGAGGATCAGAATCAAAGATTCATTTATTTTGGTAGGCCAAAGAATCAGCACAGCATTCCTTATGTAGGTCCCTGGCAATCGATGCCAGGGCGATGATCAGGATGCTCCCATCGAGCGCTGAGAGCAGGGCGTCCAAGGTGGTACAAGAGAGGGCGAACCACTTATAGTTATTTTCTGTCTTGGCAATCATTTGCTGTTTTTGAACCGTCCTTCAGTTTGGAGCAGTATAGTTTCAAGTGTGACAAAACAATGTTCAGGGTGGCGTTCAGCGAATCGAAATCGATCTGCTGGCCGGCCAGGGCAGATATCAGCAATTGCGAGCGGTATTGATTGACATCTGCCCGCAGGCTGGCTCCAGCCGGTGTGATGGTTAGAAAAACCACCCTGCGGTCGTTGTCGTCCCGCCAGCGGTGCACCAGGTTAGTTTCAACCATCCGTCCACCAGCCCGGTCAGGGTGGCAGAGGACAACCCCATCCTCTTTTGCAGGTCTCCCATCATCAGCGGCTGGTCTGTGGACAGGTTGTTTATTACCCAGTGACGGGACGGGCTGAGACCCTTTTTAGCCAGGTAACATCTGACGCGCTGGTTGAGTTGCATGAAAATCTGGTGCAGCAGGCTCTGCAGTTCCTGCACGCCGCCAATGTCTTCGGCCAAGATATATCGCCTCCCATGCATTTAGGGAACCAAAATATATTATAAAAGCAACTCTGTTTTAGTGTCAACTGAAAACAAAAATTTGCCTTAAACCTTTGGTGATTAAGGCTTGAATAGAACGGAACAGGTTGGAGCAAATACTTGACAAACCAAAATAGTAGCCTTATATATATAGCTAAAGAGCAAAGAGGGACAAAGAGTAATATTGTCCATCCCAGGTTAATAATGACTTATCACCTGGTGACTGGATCATCTATATATTGTGCAATTGTTGTTCAGAATAAGCAATTCTGATGTCAGAGCACTCCAATCTCCCCATGCATACCATGCTTATCCCTATCAGCCGCCTGCCTGACGTTGATCAGTTGGTGAGGTGGTAGGCCATTTGTTAATAGGCGGAGATCACTAATAGAAATGATAATCGTAAATATACTATAGAAAGAAACTTGTCTCTGTAATGAACCCCTCATGAACCGGACTTCGCACGCGTGAAAAACAAGCGCGGAGCACAATTTAAAGAAAAAAGAGTGGGGGAGGGATTGCAACAATTAAATCGACCGTTGATGTTTTCCTGGCTGACCGTTGGCAATGATGAATTATTTTTATAATGGAGGCGAGGAAAGGTGCCCAGTGAGAACATTGCTCCCAAATTAAACTGGGACACGGCAAAGCGCTATGTCGGCGAGAAAGTGATCCAGCAAATCTTGAACTACCTGGAAGGAAACCCAGATCAGAATATTCCCCGCTTGTTCAAGGTGATCGAGCCCCTGACTCCGGATTCATTTCAGCGGAAAAGAACCCATGACATTAGGCTGATATACGAGAACAACCCTGCCTACAAGGCATATTTCAGCAGTATTTTCAATGACGTGGACCGGGATATGCGCAACAGGATCGTATGCAACTTCCTGATCATGATGATCAACTCGAAGGCGCGCCGCGAGCAGATAACGGCAAGAGATGGGATCATGATACCCCACGCCATCCTGGTCGACCCCACCAGCGCCTGCAATCTAAAATGCGTCGGCTGCTGGGCCGGCGCCTACGCCGAACACGATGAACTCGAACCAGAACTGTTTGACCGGATTCTGAACGAAGCCAAGGACCTGGGCATCACCACCATCGTCCTGTCCGGAGGAGAGCCCTTCGTCTACCCGCATCTTTTAGACATGGTCGCCAAGCACAACGACCTGAACTTCATGGCCTACACCAACGGCACCAGGATCGACGATGCAGTGGCGGACCGTCTCAAGGAGTTGGGCAACTTCGCGCCCGCCATCAGCCTGGAGGGCTGGGAGGAGGAGACCGATGCCCGGCGCGGCCAGGGGGTATTCAACAAGATCACAGCCGCCATGGGCCGCCTTAAGGAAAGGAAGCTGTTCTTCGGCGCCTCCTTGACTGTCACCAGCCAGAATGTGGAAACCGTCACCAGCGATGAATTCATGGACTTCCTGATCGCCCAGGGGGCGAGGTTCCTGTGGAGTTTCCACTACATCCCCATCGGCCGCCAGCCTGACGTCGGGCTGATGATCAGCCCCGAGCAGCGGGCATACCTGGCCAGACGGATTGCCGAGATTCGCAAATCCAAGCCGCTGCCCATCGCGGACTTCTGGAACGACGGCGAGATCACCCGGGGCTGCATCGCCGGCGGGAACTCTTATTTCCACATCAATGCCCGGGGAGATGTGGAGCCCTGCGCCTTCGTGCACTTTGCCGTGGACAACATCCACGACAAGAGCCTGCTGGAGGTGCTGCATAACCCTCTCTTCGCCGAATACCAGAAGCGCCAGCCCTTCTCCGACAACATGCTGCGTCCCTGCCCGATCATTGACAACCCCCAGGCCCTGCGGGAGATGGTGCAGGCTGCGGGTGCCCACCCCACCCACGAAGGGGCGGAAACAGTGCTGGGGAGCGAGATCGGCAGCTTCCTCGACCAGCGCTCGGCGGAGTGGAAGCGGGTATCCGACCCGATCTGGGAGGAGCGTCAAAAAATCAGGGCTGCGGAAGAGCAGCGATCTGCTTCATAGCATACGGTTCATTCCAGTCAACGAGGCTATCAATCAAGCAACCCCGGAGAGAGACGATCCGGGGTTGCTCTTTTTCCGCTTTGCTTGCAGATACAGGGCTGGCGCCCGGGATGAAGTTTTACCGCGATGACTACCCA
>Ga0187882_1004182_pt1 | contig 11848 bp, 8 predicted proteins | sample June2016WEW_19_1_3_FD_132991 | JGI IMG/M metagenome (GOLD analysis project Ga0187882, IMG submission 132991) | Peatland microbial communities from SPRUCE experiment site at the Marcell Experimental Forest, Minnesota, USA - June2016WEW_19_150 | ecosystem: Environmental > Terrestrial > Soil >...
CGCCGAAATCGTTAAATGACGCGCCACGGTGGCGACGTCGAATAGATGTTTGGATGCACCCCGTTGAAACCCGTTCGCCTTGACAACGGCTTGCTCATAGATGTCTCTGCGTCTCTGTGTCTCAGCGGTTGCATTTCAATTGCATTTTCCACCAGAACGCGAGCCACGTACAATCGGACAACGACCATGACCCAGCGCACCAACGACAGCCAGCGCTTGCACGAAATCGACGCCCTGCGCGACGAGCGCCTATTCCACGAAGCCTGGCGGCCCAGTTTTAACCCCTGGATCATCGCCCTTTCGGTAATGCTCGCCACGTTCATGGAGGTGCTGGACACCTCCGTGGCCAACGTCGCCCTGCCCCACATCGCCGGCAGCCTCTCGGCCACCACGAACGAGGCGACCTGGGTGCTCACCAGTTACCTCGTTTCCAACGCCATCGTCCTGCCCAGCACCGGCTGGTTGACCAGTCACTTCGGCCGACGCCGAACGCTCATCTCCTGCATCTTCATCTTCACCTTCGCCTCCATGCTGTGCGGCATGGCCAACAGTCTTTCCATGTTGATCGTCGCCCGCGTGCTCCAGGGGATCGGCGGCGGGGCGCTGCAGCCCATCGCCCAGGCCACTTTGCTGGAAAGCTTTCCGCCCCAGCAGCGCGGGCCGGCCATGGCCGTCTTCGGCATCGGCGTCGTCTGCGCCCCCATCATCGGACCCACCCTCGGCGGTTGGATCACCGACAATTACTCCTGGCGATGGATCTTCTACATCAACCTCCCCGTCGGAATCCTGGCCATGTTCATGGCCCGCGCGTTCGTCGAGGACCCGCCCTATCTCAAATCCTCGCGCGCTCCCCTGGACTACATCGGGTTTGGCTTCATGGCCGTCGGCCTGGGCGCCCTGCAAATCCTTCTGGACAAAGGGCAGGAATCCGACTGGTTCGGCTCAACGTTCATCTGTTACCTGGCGGTGATTGCCGCCGTGGCCCTGCTGGCCTTCGGCATTCGCCAGTGGTACACGCCCCGGCCGCTCGTGAACCTGCGCATCTTCACTGACCGCAATTTTCTGATCGGCACGATCATGATCACCTTCCTGGGCGTCGTGCTGTACGGCACCACCGCCCTGCTGCCCCTGCTTCTGCAAACCCTCATGGGCTATCCCGCCACGCAAAGCGGACTGGCCGTCAGCCCCCGCGGCCTGGGCTCCCTGGTCGCCACGGTCGTCGTCGGCAATCTCATCCGAAAAATCGACATGCGCGTTCTGCTCTGTTTCGGTTTTGCCATCCTGACCTACGCCATGATTTATTTCGGCCGCATCAATCTCGACATCGCCACCAGCAACATTCAATGGCCCAACATCATCAGCGGCTTTGCCCTCGGTTTCATCTTCGTGCCCCTGACTACATCCACCATGGGCACCTTGCCCAACACTCAGGTGCGCAACGCCACCGGCATCTACAACCTGATGCGCAACCTCGGCGGCAGCTTCGGCATCGCCGCCGTCACCACCATGCTTGCCCGCGGCGCCCAGCGGAGCCAACTGACTCTCTCCGCCCACACCACCCCCTACTCGCCCGAATTTCGATACCAGCTGCGGATGATCTCGCACATGGCCGCCCACTACTTCGGGACCGTCGGCGGCACCCACGCGGCACAGGGAATTCTGTATCAAATCCTCAGCCGGCAGTCCGAAATGCTGTCATACCTGGTGGATTTTCGCACGTTGACGATCCTATGCGCCCTGTGTATTCCCACGCCGTTCTTGTTCCGCAAAGTCACGGTCCAAGCCGGCTCCGTCGCCGCCGACTAAAACGGGAACCCTCGCTTTTCGAACCCCGCCCGCTGCCGAATCGCCAAAAAAAGGAGCGCAAAATTCCCCTTCGCGCGCCATTTTCGGGCGACTAGCATACAATCCCCATCGCCAACGGGAGATACGCATGCAGGGCGGCAAAAGTAAGCGATCCGATTCGGCGGATGGGGTGAGCCGGCGGCGATTTCTTGCGGGCGTCGGCGCCGTCGGCGTCGGTGCCATGGTGGCCGAACATCCCCTGTTGCGCGCCGCAGAGCCGCAGCCCACCTCCGCACCGTCCGCCGACAGCCAAACCATCACCGGCCCCACCTCCATCGTGCTCCAAGTCAACGGACAGGACCGCAAGCTCACCGTCGAGCCGCGCACGACGCTGCTGAGCGCCCTGCGCGATCATCTCGATCCCCCCGTCACCGGTCCGAAGATCGTTTGCGACATGGGCACCTGCGGCGCTTGCACCGTGCTGCTCGACGGCAAGCCGGTCTACGGCTGCCTGGTATTGGCCGTGGATGCGGTGGGCAAGAAGATCACCACCGTCGAGGGCCTGGGCTCGCTACAGAACCTCAGCCCAGTACAAGCCGAATTCGTGGACAAGGACGCGTTGATGTGCGGCTTTTGCACCCCCGGCTTTGTGACCTCCGTCTCCGCGCTCTTGGCCCAAAACCCGCATCCGACGCTGGAAGAAGTCCGCGAGGCCTGCAAGGGAAATTTCTGCCGCTGCGGCGCGTACCCGCGCGTTTTTGAAGCCGCCTTGGCCGTTGCCGGGGCCGCTTCGGGGGGTAAGAGCCATGGCTGAGCAGCCCACCACTCGCAAAAAAAAGAAAATGAAGGTCTCGCGCACGGTCAACGGCGAGGAGGTCATAGTCGAGATCGAGGTGGACGACACGGGGGTCAAGGAGGAATGGGGAAAAAACGACCAGCACCGCCTGTTGAACAAGCGCACGCCGCGCGTGGATGGCCCGCAAAAAGTCACCGGCGCCGCCGTTTTTTCCGACGACGTGCGTTTGCCGGGAATGCTGTACGCGCGCATCCTGCGCGCCCCCCACGCCCGCGCCCACGTCTCGAACGTGAATCTGGCCCCCGCCCTGAAAATGCCGGGCGTGGTGGTCGCGATGAAGGCCCGTCCCACGGTGTTTTACGAGGGCACGCCCGTCGCCGCCGTCGCGGCCGTCTCCCCTGAGATCGCCGAGGACGCCATCCACGCCATCGAGGTCAAGTACGAAGTCCTTCCCCACGTGGTCAAGACGGACGACGCCATCCAGGTCGGTGCTCCGGCTGTCTACCCCCACGACCAGGAGGTGAAGAACAACACGCGCGCCGACCCGGCCGAAGGCGACGCCGATGCCGTTAACGCCGCTTTCAAGGATTGCCCCGCCGTCGTGGAGGCCGAATACCGCACACCCACCATCCACCACTGTTGCCTGGAACCGCACGGCATGATCGTGGACTATCGCGGCGGCGACACCGCCACCGTCTACGCCTCCACCCAGGGGGTCTTTTCCGTCGTCGGCGACGCCGCCGCCCAACTGGAGATTCCCCAAAGCTGCGTCACCGTGATTACCCAGCACATGGGCGGTGGATTCGGCTCCAAGCTGCACTTCGGCGTGGAGGGCCAGCTCGCTTGCCGCCTGGCCAAGGAGGCCAACGTTCCCGTCAAGCTCATGTTGACGCGCCACGACGAATTTCTCATGGCCGGCAATCGCTCCGGCTCCTGGCAGAAAATCAAGGCCGGCGCTGCCAGCGACGGAAAATTGCAAGCCATGCTCGCCGTGCAATATCGCCTCGGCGGTATCGGCAACGGCACGCAGGCGCCCCAGCCCTTCATCTATCACGTTCCCCTGGTCTATCGCGAGATGGCCTCCATCCACACCAACGTCGATTCCTCGCGCGCCATGCGCGCCCCCGGCCGGCCACAGGCCTCCTTCGCCATCGAGTGCCTCCTGGACGAACTGGCTTACAAGCTCGGTATCGATCCCATCGAGTTCCGCAAAAGCAACGTGGACGATACGGTGTATCACCGCCAGCTTGACCGCGCCGCCAAGGAAGTCGGTTGGGAGAGGCGCAAGGCCGTGGCCGGCGCCTGGCCCGGGACGCTCAAACGCGGCTTCGGCTGCGCCTGCACCGCCTGGGGCGGCGGCGGTGGACCGCTGTGCATCGTCCACGTCGCCATCACCCGCGACGGCGCCGTCACCGCCTCCGTCGGCTCCCAGGACCTGGGCACCGGCACACGCACCTACGTCCGCGCCATCGTCGCCGAGGAACTCGGCTTGCAACTCGACGACGTCACCGAAAAAATCGGCGACTCCAGCCTGGGCCCGGCCAACGCTTCCGGCGGCTCCATCACCACTGCATCCCTCTCCCCCGCCGTGAAAGATGCCGCCGCCAACGCCCGCCTCGAATTCGCCAAACTCATCGCCCCCATCCTCTCGGCCAAGCCCGAGCAGGTCTCGTTCTCTTCCGGCCAAGTGATCGCCAACGGCAAGTCGATCCCCTGGAAGCAAACCTGCGCCGTCCTGCCCGCCGCGGGAATCTCCGCCCGCGGACAATGGCAGGCCAACCTCGCCTCCATCGGCACCCACGGCGCCGTCTGTGCCGAGGTCGAAGTCGACGTCGAAACCGGCCGCGTGCAGCCCATTCGCATGGTCCACATCCAGGACCTGGGCCTGCCCCTCAACCGCCTGGCCATCGAGAGCCAAATCAACGGCGGCATGATCCAGGGCCTGGGCATGGCCCTCTTCGAAGGCCGCGTCATGGACGGCCCCCTTGGCGTCATGCTCAACCCCAATTTCGAGGATTACAAGCTCCCCGGCTGCCTGGAAATGCCCGAGCTTGTCCCCATCATCGACGACCAGGACGACCGAGAAGCCGTGGTCGGCATGGGCGAGCCGCCCGTCATTCCCGGCGCCGCCGCCATCGCCAATGCCGTCTTCAACGCCTGCGGCGTGCGCGTCCGCGATCTGCCCATCACCCCCGACAAAATCCTGATGGGGTTGAGCCAGAAAGGTTAAGCCGTCATGAAAGCCTTTGAATGGTCCGCCGCCTCCAGCGTCGAAGACGCCGTCAAGCTGCTGGCGGCCGTCGCGGCCGATGATCCGGATGAATCCCCCCGACCCCTGGCCGGCGGGCAGGACTTGCTCACCACCATGAAAGACCGCATCACGCGACCCAAACGCGTGGTGAACCTCAAAACCATCCCCGGCCTGGACCGCATCCAATTCGACCCCGCCGGCAACGCCAAAATCGGCGCCCTGGTCACGCTCCACCAGCTTGAATCGGATGCACAAATCCGCGCCAACTTCCCCGGCCTGGCCGAGGCCGCCCGCTCCGTCGCCACCATTCAAATCCGCAACCTCGGCACCGTCGCCGGAAATCTCTGCCAGCGCCCGCGCTGCTGGTATTTCCGCCTGGAGAACGTCATCTGCCTCAAAAAAGGCGGCTCGCAGTGCTACGCGGCCACGGGCGAGAACAAATACAACGCCATCTTCGGCGGCGGACCATCCTACATCGTGCATCCTTCGGATTTGGCGCCGATGCTCCTCGCCTTGGGCGCGACGCTGAGCATCACCGGCCCCAACGGCAACCGCCAACTGCCCCTGGAAAAATTCTTCACCACGCCGCGCGGGGGCGATCTGACAAAAGAAAACGTCCTGGCCGACGCCGAGATCATCACCGAAATCCAAATCCCCGATTCGCCCCTGGCCAATCGCTCAACGTATTTGAAATTCAAGGAGCGTTCGTCCCTGGATTTTGCGATGTCCGCCGTGGCCGCGGCCGTCGAGCTGGCCCCCGACAGAGCCGTTCGCCAAGCGCGCCTCGTTCTGGGCGGCGTGGCCCCGATCCCCTGGCGTGTTCCCAAGGCCGAGGCCGCTTTGATCGGCAATCCCCTGGACGATCGCGCCGCCTCCGCCGCCGCCGAGATCGCTCTGGCCGGCGCCGCGCCCCTGGCCCAAAATGCGTACAAAATCCCCCTCACCAAGGCCCTGATCAAGCGCGCCCTGACGCAGCTAAAAAGCTAATCGCCGGAGAACGCCGATGTCTCAACCAACTTTCTCCAAATCATCCATCCCGCTCACGCCCTTCTGCGGCGATTTGCGATCCAAAGCGTTTTTCCTCCTGGATCAGATCCCCACGCGCGCCGAGCAATATCTGGGAAACGATGAGCACTGCTGGTGCGCCCAGACCCAGCAGGTCGTCGGCCCGGACGATCAGATCGTCGAGCCTCACCGCTGCGTCCCCGGCCGATCGTGCTACCGCTCTGCATTAGCAGAGAGTAGAAAGTAGAAAGTGGAAAGTAGAGCGATCCGAAAACTGCCCTGGCTGCTGGCGCTATTGTTTCTGAGCAGCGTCGCCGCCGCGCAAACGATCCCTCCTGACATCACCGTCGCCGCGGATGGCTCCGGCGATTTCACCACCGTCCAGAAAGCCGTCCAATCCATCCCCAACAAAAACTCCCAGCGCATCGTCCTCCTCATCAAGGACGGCGTCTACAAGGAAAAAATCCGCATCGACGCGCCTTACGTCACGCTGGAGGGCCAAAGCCGCACCGGCACGCGCATTGAATTTCCCCAACTTGCCGAGGACTTCACCAAGAACCCCGATGACATTGGCCGGGCCGTCGTGAACATCAACGGCAGCGACGCCGTCCTGCAAAACCTGACGATCCCCAACACCGCCGGCCAAATCGGCCCGCACGCCTTCGCAATCTACGGCAACGCCGACCGCACCGTCATCACCGATGCGGACGTCCTCAGCGAAGGCGCCGATACCCTCTCCCTCTGGTACAGCAAAAGGGGCCGCTACTACCACGCCCGCTGCAACTTCCGCGGCTCGGTCGATTTCGTCTGCCCCCGCGGCTGGTGTTACCTCACCGATTGCACCTTCTACGAAATGAAAGACACCGCCGCCGTCTGGCACGACGGCCACGTCAACAAGGACATGAAACTCGTCCTGCGCAACTGCAAATTCGACGGCGCCGCAGGCTGGTACCTCGCCCGCCATCACCAGGATGCCCAGTTCTTCTTCCTCAACTGCACCTTCTCCCAATCAATGATCGACCGCCCCCCCAAGCGCGTGATCTATCCGCTCAGCGCCACAGCCCCCACCACCCAAGGGGATATCAATCGCAACAAAGACTACGACAAGGTCAACCTCTGGGGCGAGCGTGCCTGCTTTTTCAACTGTCACCGCGACGGCGGCGACTACCCCTGGTTCGCCGACAATCTCACAGGAGCCCCCGGCTCACCCAAGCCCGATCGGATCACCCCCGCCTGGACTTTCGCGAACACCTGGGACCCCGAAAGCAGCGCCGGCCCCAAGATTCGCCAACTCATCGCGCACGATCATAAATTCTCCGTCGTGTTCACCGAAAGCGTCACCGTCAAAGGCCATCCGCGTCTGATCTTCACCGATGGCTCCGCCACCTCCTACGTCTCCGGTAGCGGCAGCGCAACACTGCTCTTCGTTCTTCCGCCCGATGCCACCGCTCAACCCAAGTCCCTCGACCTCACCGGCGGCTGGATCATCGGCACTCAAGCCTCCGCGACCACCCGCCCGGCGGAGCTTTCACTGCCGTAGCGCCTCACATTTCCCCAGCGTGCTACGTGGCGTTCCGACAACGCCCCTTGATCCCGCATTGCGACAGCGAGGGCGGCAATAGCGACAAAAACTATAATTTCCATTGACAATATGGGAATCAGATGGTTATATGAGCTAAGTTACATAACCAAATGACTTTAAATAACCTCCGCAATCAGATGGCTTTTGGCTGAAATTATCGGCGAAGTTGGCCAGAAGGGCGGGAAAAATGAATAGCGGCGCTTCGCTTCACCGGGTGAGGGTCGGCCATGCCAGTCATTCCTTGCGGCGTACGGATCGCCGCCTTTCGCGTAAATTTGCGACCGCTGCTATTTACGCCGCTGCATCTTTGGCCGCTCCAGCGCGCCTCCTGGCCGGTGATCCCACCCTGCCGACGATTGGCTCAACCGTCTTCAACGTCACCGCCTACGGGGCTTCGAGTACGAGCGCGGACAACACCGCGGCGATCCAGGCCGCGATCAACGCCGCTGCGGCAAACACCGTCGGTGGAAATGGCGGAATCGTGGAAATTCCCGCGGCCGCCAGCCCATACCTATGCAACGAACTCACCCTTGCCAGCAACGTCAACCTGCAGGTGGACACGGGCGCCACGCTTCAGAACAAGACCCCGTCCAATACCTTTATCACTTCCTCGGGCACCACCCAAAACATCGAAATCAGCGGGGGCGGTACCCTCCTGAATGAATCCGATACAGACCCGACCATCTCGAACAACAACATGGTCCAGTTGCAGAATGTGACCTACCTCGAGGTGACCGGCGTGACGATGAAGAATGCGTCGCACGAACATCTGGTCGTCAAGAACGACAGCAACGTGACGATCAACAACATCAGCCTGCTTGACGGCATTCAGCGCGCCAACACGGACGGAATCGACTATTCCGGCAGCACTTTCCTCATCGAAAACTCCACTTTCAACGTCGGTGACGACGACATCGTGGCCAAGCAGTCAACCTCGAATCCGATGTCGACCAATATCGTCATCCAAGGCTGCACCATCAATGCGGGCCACGGGATCTCCATTGGCGGCCAGACCGATTCCGGCCTCAACGGCCTGACCGTCAACAATTGCACCTTCAACGGCACGGACAACGGCATTCACCTCAAGGCGAGCTTCGGCGGCGGGTTGGTTCAAAACGTCACGCTCTCGAATCTGACGATGAACAACGTCACCGTCCCGATCAACGTTTCCAGCGAATACTTCGGGACCGGCTATCCAACGGGCAATCCGACGGACGCGGTCAGTATCCTGGCAGATGACAGGCTGGATTCCCCCTCGTACACAATGTGGAAGAATATTTCGTTCAGCAACATCAATGTCCTCGGCTCGTCGAGCGACAACATATTTGCGGCACTGGCGAGCTCGCCGATCCAGGGCCTCACGCTGAACAACGTGAATTTCCAGAATCCTCCGGCCAACGGGATGGTCTTTGACAACATGATCGACGTTCATGTGACCGGCACTTCTTCCCTGCCGATTCAATGCGGGAACTTCGAGTCGTTGGAGGTGTCGGGAAACCCCGCGGCTACACCCTCGCTCACGCAAACTTACAGCGCCGCGCTGGAGCCGTTTAGGTCGGTAACTATTCCGGTCAACACGGTTATTGTGAGCACATTGACCCTTGGAACCAACGCGGGCGAGGCCGGAACGTACAACTTGAGCGGCTCAAACTCGGACCCCTCGCTGTATAGCGGCACTGAATACATCGGCTACCACGGAACGGGCACGTTCAACCAGACCGGCGGCACCAATACATGCCAGGTCGCCTACATCGGCGACGCGGGCGGCTCGCATGGCCAGTACACGATGAACGGCGGAACGCTCAACGTCAGCGTCGGCATCGCCCTCAACTACAACGCAACCCTCTCCGTCTCCAACGGCGCCGTGGTCAATACCAATGCGTTTTTTGAGAGCGCCAATAACACGACCACCGTGCAGAACAGCACGTTCCTGGTTGGTGGCACCTTAAGCAACACCGGCATCGATGGGCTCCTTCAAGTCGAAGGTGCCTCCACCTTCGACGTGAACAACGGCACCGTCATCGCCGGTCAGGGCGCCATTGAAATGAGCGGAACTCCCACCGTTCATTACGGAAACTACGAGATGCAACTCGTAGTGGACGCCGGCACCACCGTCACTAAAGCCGGCAATTCCACACTCACGATCGGCGGCCCCCAGACCTGGCGCTCCGGCTCCGAACTCGATCTTACCGGCGGCACCACCTACATCCGCAGCGATCCGGGCGGAAACGTCAATGTCGTGGCCGACGGTGCTAGCACCACCGTGGAATTTCAGTTCACCAACAGCGGCCAAACCGCCTATCACGTGGGCATCCTCAACCTCATCAACGGCGGCCATGGCCTGCTCCAGCCCTCCAATGGGGGACCCATCCACACCCTCATGACCGGAGCCATGACCATCGATCCCAGCCAGCTCGACCTCGGCGACGGCGTGCTCATTATCGACGATCCGTCCAACACCGATCATGGCGTCTCAGAATTGGCCGCCCTCGCGGGCTACGCCGCCGCTGGATTCAACCGCGGAAACTGGAACGGTAACGGCGTGATGAGTTCCATCGCCGCCTCCGACCCAAATCACGCCACCGCCATCGGCATTCTCAACAACGACGCCGGCGGCGGAACGGCCTTCTATCAACAATTCGCTGGCCAATCCGTCGACGCCCAAGCCATGCTTGCCAGGGAAACCTTTTACGGCGACGGCAATCTCGACGGCACGACCGACCTTCAGGATTTCAATCTCTACATGGAGGGCCTCACCGGCCAGGCGCCCGCCACCTGGGAATACGGCGATTACACCTATTCCGGCACCGTGGATGTCGGCACCGATTTCCACCTCTTTGCCGAGGGCTATCTCGCCAGCGGCGGTGACCCGACCGCACTCAGCGACGCCGTCGCCTCCAGCGCCATGACCGCCGACCAACAAGCGCTGGCCCAACAGATCATTCTCAACCCAGGCGTCCCCGAGCCAACCAGCGCCACGCTCCTGGCCATGGCCGGCTTCGCCACTTTGTCGCGCCGCCGCCGCCAAAACCGAACCCCGCCCACAGCGGCACTCCGCTAGGCTCTGTCCAACGGTCCGACGCGCTGCCGGTCGAAACGGATTTCGGCCGCAGGCAAAGAGCGACGACGAGGTCCATCGACGTCGCGGGCGGCTGGATCACCGCCACGCAAGCCTCCGCCAGTGTCCGATCCGCCGAGCTTTCACTGCCATAGTGCATCGCCCGTTGCATCAGTTGAAAAAATGGGCAATTGAATTACCCAATTTCAACTCCCGCATTGCGGCATTCCCTTACCACTTTGCGACATCACGCCGCGCGGTTCCGCCCTCGTTTTCACCTGGCGCCAGCCATCAACTGGCATATAGATACCAAAATAGGTTCTTTTTGCGGGCTGATTGTATTGATTCTTCGCGCCTGAAAATCCTGTTCTGGCCGAACGGGGAAATTCACAAAAATTCGCGCTTCTTCGCTGGAAAACGCCCGCTTTTCCCTTGATGTCGGCCAATCCCCAAGTGTAGAGCAACATATGAAGACGACGCGGTCCGGTTGTCTCCACGCGTCGTTCTCTGGATCGTGGGCTGATTTGCGCTGTCGGAGCGCGGAGGAAATGCCATGTCTATGCCCGTTCGCAGGGCCAGAAATGTATTTCGTGAATTGCTCGCCGCCGCCGTATCAAGCGTCGTGATCTCCGGGGCTCTACCGGCCCGGGCGGATATCACCGCGACCTGGACATCCGCAACCAGCGGCGACTGGACCAGCACCTCCGCCTGGTCCACCACCCCGGTCTATCCCAACAACGGAGCCCTTCCCGGCGTAAATTATCTGGCCCAAATCAGCGCGACCGGCTCGGCCTACACGGTGGCCCTCGATTCGGACATCACCATCGACGGCCTGACGATCAATTCCGCGAATGCCCCGCTGGATCAGACCAGCGGCACGTTTCAGGCTGGGAACATCACCCTCGATGCCGGCAGCTATTTACTCGACGGCAGCGGCAGCACCATCGCCAACACCACGATCAATCTGTTCGGCGGCAGCTTTGCCGTTCAAAACGGCACCTTCAACGGCATCACCGTCAGCGGCGGAGACTTGCAGGTCAACGCCGGGGGCAACTTGAATATCCAGAACGGCCTGAACGTCAGCAATCACAACCTGGACCTTGGCACTGACAGTGGTATCTATGCCGATGGCACGAGCGGCCAGACGTTCGACCACGTGAACATCACGCCCAGTTCGTACGCGTACATCTGCGCCAGCGGAGCCGACTCCGGCGGACCCCAGACCCTCACCCTGGGACCGAGCACCACCGTTCACGACGGAGCTTGGTTTTACGACGGTGGCTATTCCGGAAGCATGCTCGTCAACAACGGAACGATCAACGCTGACAACGGTACCGGCTACGGGGTGTACTTTGAAGTGGGCAACTTCAC
>Ga0187882_1004190_pt1 | contig 11836 bp, 15 predicted proteins | sample June2016WEW_19_1_3_FD_132991 | JGI IMG/M metagenome (GOLD analysis project Ga0187882, IMG submission 132991) | Peatland microbial communities from SPRUCE experiment site at the Marcell Experimental Forest, Minnesota, USA - June2016WEW_19_150 | ecosystem: Environmental > Terrestrial > Soil >...
CCCGCTGTGATGAGTTTGCTTGCTTGGAAACTGAATGTCCCGATATCCCCGATCGCGCCTATCTTCCGGCCTTTCCATTCACTGCCGTGAGCGTGGGCACTGTCCTCTACTAGGCGGATGCCATGGCGACGAGCGATCTCTGGCAGCCGATCCAGATCCGCAGGATGTCCTCCCATGTGCACCGCGATTATCGCCTTCGTGCGGTCAGTGATCCTTTCCTCAACTAGGGATGGATCGAGGCAGTACGTGTCCGGAGTCACATCCACAGGAATGGGTAGTGCTCCGGCAGCGAGTACTGCGCTGGCTGTTGCTATGAATGTGAAGTCTGGCACTATGACTTCGTCGCTTGGTCCAACTCCAAGTGCGGCTAGCGCGACCTCCAATGCTGCCGTGCCGTTGGTTACAGCGATTCCATGCTTTGCCTGATGATATGAAGCGAACTTGCGCTCGAATTCTAGCGTCCGGGTGCCCGGCGTGCGCCACCATACGCGGCTCTTCAACACCTGCATGAGGGCTCGTCGTTCTTTCTCATCGTATTGCGGCCATGGAGGAAACGGCTTAGCCTTTGCCCGTTTCCCGCCGAGTAGAGCGGGTTTGTCCGTGCCCAACACAAATCACTTGTCTCTTGGATGATATGTTCGAGTAGTTATGTCCAACCGTTGATCACCAAGACAGCGCGCGTGCGATTATTCGCCCATTATCTGAACTGCCAGTCCTCTGGTCTGTGGGCCGTCAAGTTCAACAAGGTAGATGTTCTGACGTGCGCCGAGCATGATCTCTCCTGCTTGGAGCGGGATTGTTACGTTTGCTCCCAGAAGGCTAGCACGGATGTGCGAATAAGCGTTCACGGCCATTCTGCCGTCTCTCCTGTAAAAGCGATGATGTCCATATGAATCGTCTTCGGGCACGGCTTTCACCATGAACCTAGCGATGTCCTCCTCCAGTGTCGGATCGTTCTCGTTGATCGTTATGGCCGTGGTGGTGTGGAAGGTGAAAACGTTGATCATGCCGTTCTTCAGCCCACTCATCTCCACGGCTCGCCGCACTTGGTCCGTTATTCGAATCAGTTCCGTGGACTGCTGAGACTCTACAAAGATCTTCTCTACAACACATCTCAACGGAAAACTACCTCCTAGGCTTCTCCCAAGAATGTAAGGGCGTTCCTCTGTAGAATCGCTTCGAGAACATCCTTGCGCATGGGAAGTGACGAGAACGCGGCGAACATCTTGTTCATCTCTATTCGAGGAAAGTCGGATCCAAACATCAGCTTCTCTCCGAGCATGTTCTCAATGAGACGAGCCGGTACGAGTGTTGTGATCTGGCGAATGCTCTCGATCGGGGTTCCGGCAAAAGTGCACGTCGGGTCGAGCCTGTCGAGCCTCAACGGAGGCACTTTGGAGACAACCGACGACTTGTTACCATCGTTGTACACAACTACCGTGGACACTTGAGTCTCGAACGCTTCGTCAATCACTAGATTGCTTGTAGAGACGCCACAATCGTGGAAACCCTCGATCACGATTCTGCCCAGCGAGTCGTCGCCGATTCTGCCTACTATCGCGGCTCGTCCTCCCAGCTTCGCGAAGCATTGCGCCACGTAGCCGGCGGATCCTGCCGTGAAAACACCGGCCGTTTGCACGTTCCCAACTTCAGACCAGCGATGTGGAATCTTATCTACTCCAGCAAGTATCACGTCAAGCGCAACTTCTCCCAAGACTATGAGGTCAATGTTCTTCATGCCGGCCCTGCCTCGCTTTTTGTCCCGTGTTGAATTGTCCTCGACAGAAGTCACTTTAAGGCACTGCTGCTAGGTGTGTAGAAGCCTCGGTGGCTCAGCCTGGTAGTCTCAGCTTGCTGAGCTGGAAAGCATCCGCCTTGTAAGAGCGTCCCAAGCAAGCGGAAGGCCGCGGGTTCAAAGCCCGCCCGAGGCTCCATACCCTCACTTGGCTTGGCAAGAGAGAATCAAGACGTGCGCCTGTACCATCTTAGGTCGCCAATCTGACTAGATGCGAACGCAGGCATCTCAGGTAGCGTATTCTTCTCTGCTGAAAGAAGGTTGCCAGACGCGGTCCGGGCATTTCCATTTGTGGCGGATGCGGAGTTGCTGTCGCCCGAAAACAATAGGTATCCAACTCCGTCAGCATATGATACTGCCAAGTGCACATCGTTCAGCGGGTTTGCCGAGAAAGCTCCTTGTGTGTAGGGTGCATCGTCTAGGGCCGGTGTCTCTGGGTGACTGTCGACGACTCGGACCGGCCCGTAGCCGTTCTCCTTGCTCAAATCAACTAAGTAGATGAGAACACCCTCGCTAGGCAGGTTCTTGTCATAGCCGATTTGACGTCGAACTTCAACTACGTATGATATCGTCTCCGAAAGCGGCAGGACAAGTACACGAGTTCCAGACTCACCTTCGATTGGTTGCAGAACAATGGGCAAAGCCACACTCGCTCCAATATTGATTATCTCGGGTGTGATCCATCCGAGCTCCATCAGGCTCCAAGCGCTGAATCGTCTCGGTGGATTACTCGCCCCCATTATGTCCCATGGCCCCACGAAGATGTTTGGATCTCGCCCTTTCTCGCTTGCTTCGTAACTGTAAAGATCCGGAAGGCCACAGCCCTGTCTTGGTTCATAATTGCTCGGTAGCACATGGCCGAGCTCGTGTGCGTACGTGCCCAACGGTGACCCTTCATTCACCACTATCCCTCGCAGGCCAGTATCTCTGGCTAGGACAGCCAAATAGCAGGCTGCGTGAGGCCAAACTTCTCCTGCAGCTACCAGAATCACGAAATCATACTGGCGATAGTTCACTTCCTTGTCTGCCGATTCGATGGCCTCCTTTTCGAAGAGTTTCATATCGTTCTCGCTATAGGCCCATTCCTGAAGATCCAACTTGCTCAGCGGCGTCTGAGTCTGATACCATTTTCTTGCAATGTCTCCAGTCACTGACACGAGGCCGTAGGATGCTTCCTGGTAGAAGTCGTTCAGACCGCTGAAAACAATCTGGCGAATCGTCTCTGTGCTTACTGAGTGCTTCTTATCAGGGAATTCGACGAGAACGACGATGACTCTCTGAGGGCCTTTGGCTACAGTTCTAGCTTTGAAGGCCTGGAGGTTGCTGAGTGTGGGTCCAATGATCGCGATAGTCACTGCTGTGCAGACTGCGAGATACAGAAGCAGCACAGCTGCTGCTAACCGTCTCAAGAGACGAGCCCCGAGAAGAGTACGATTCCATCTTTTATCAGGCCTCTGGTATCCGGCTCTAGAATCTGTTTCCAACGATCCGTAACGACTGATTGTTCAGCTGTTACGAGATAATCTCATAGCACGCTTGTGCCGCGTCTCGTCTACGTCGCATCGCGAGCGAGACTGATCGAAACAACGTATGTTACAAATGCACTTCTGCCGGATTTCTAGCTACGTTCTGTAAGCCCCGTATGAAACGGGGTCACGTCTCAAAGACGAGCCCAGCGGGGGCAGAGCCTCACGCTCTGCCCTCACTATTCTTGACAATTATCCGCGAGGAACATTCGCTGTATTGGGCCGTGCTCGACGAAGCCTGCAAAGAATACGAGCGCTACTGTTCAGACCCCTGGCGGACGGGTCTTGGTAAGCTCTACTCTTTGGTCTTGAGCTTACGTCCGCACGAGCTGCAAAACTTCGCGTAATGCGGATTAGCTTGGCTGCAGTACGAACACGTTGCAGACAACAGCGAGTTCCCGCATTCGTAGCAGAACTTGTTGGTGCTCGGGTTGCCCATGCCGCATCTGTTGCAGTAGACTATGTTTGGCGCTACATTCTTCTCATCCATCGCGCGATGCTCACCTTGTCGGTCTGTCACCACGATCCCTCTATACCTCTGTTGTACTATTAGGTACTAGATGTTTTCCCATCTTCTTGATTTGACCGAACGGTATGCGGCGTCAACAGTCCTGTTCACCAATAGGCCGTCTTCGAATGTTTCACGTGGTTGCTTTCCCTCGCCTATGCAAGAGACAAAGTGTTCGAGTTCATTTGGGAAGCCGTAAGCTTCGACTTCATTCCATGTCGGAAACATCCAACCCTTCTTCGTCTCAGCTTTCTCCACGATCTCCCCCACCTTCTTCTCTGAAGCAACTGTGAACATCTGAAGTCCAGTTCCCTTTGTTGCGTCAAGGAAGATGGCTCCATCGCTACCATACGTTTCGATTCGCAGATCGAATCCTCCGTGTGCAGCCCAGCTGTTCTCTGCCTGTGCGAGCTCCGACCCCTCATGGTTCACCATGACGACGCTGTTTTCCTCACCTTTTGTGTCATGAACGAACGTGGATATCCAAGCACATGCCGACACCGGTTTCTTCCCGATCAAATATCTTGCGACTTCGATGGAATGGCAGCCCATGTCCATCAGCACGCCTCCGCCGGCCAGCTTGGGATCCCAAAACCATTTCGAGTGTGGTCCAAAATGTGCCTCCCGGGATCTTACCCAGAACACCTTTCCCAGCGCGCCCTTGTCGATGAATTCTTTCGCCTTCACAACTTGAGGCATAAAGACCTGATTCTCTGCATAACAGTGAATCACTCCGCATCGCCTCACAATCGCCAGCATCTCCTCGGCTTCCTTGACATCTCGGCCGAGCGGTTTCTCACAGATCACGTGCTTGTGATTCTCAGCGGCCGCGCGAGTAGCCGGAAGATGCAAGAAGTTGGGAAGCCCTATGTCCACAACATCGATCTCCGGATCAGCACACAATCGCTCGATCCCGTCATCTCCGTAATGCTGCTTACTTATGCGCCAACGGTCGGCAAATGGTTGGACCTCCTGCTTCGTCGCTGCGCAAGCAGCGACAACCTCCGCATCAGCGATGCCTCGGAACGCCGGCATATGATACACGTTGTGGATGAAGCCGCAACCGATTACGCCCACTTTGATCTTCCTCATCAGTCGGAATCATCGAGAGTATTGACTGGTTTTTGACATATATGAGTGACGAGACACAACGATTCGCTGACATCGGGATTCGTGGATCCACGGAATCCCTGACCGCAATGTAAAAGAGTGAAGATCTCATGACTCAGTGTGACAGTAGCCATGGCAAACGAAGCGAAAGAACGCGACTATTCTGACGATGAAATAGAGCAGATACTCGGGATGGGAGGCCCCGAAGCCAAACTCACGTTGAAGGAAGTGCGCGACACCATCCGAGAAAACCCGCTGCTTGTTGCAGCGCTCATTTTCGCCATGGGCATCTTGGTGGGAGCGAGTCTCAGTCGCGGTCACAGGAAGTCCTGACATCCCTCAGGCTTGCGCTACGTTCTTATCCGCGTAGGACACGTCCATCTATCGGCGACTGACTTGGCGAAGAACAAAGATGCCGTGGAACTCAGAGCCATGGAAGAGGACTTCAAGGTTCTGAAGAAGGATATAGATTCACGCTACGTGGAACTCCGAGCTCAAGTCAAAGACCTTCAGCAGAAGGCCACGAAGACAGTCACAGAACGTCCGCTCTTGGCGTTGGGCGTCGCCTTTGTTGTGGGACTGGCCCTCGGGGTCGCCTTATCCGGATCCAAAGATTAGGCGCGACCGATGTCAGAAAGCAGCAAGTCATCTCTACTTGAAACCATAGTCCACGCCGTAGCACAGCGGACTATGGGCACCGTGACGAAATACGTTGAACGCATCGTCAGGCGTGCCCTACGCCTAGTCGGCTTGTACGCAGCGGGCTTGCTCATTGCCATAATTGGCTTGATCTTCCTAGCAATCGGAGTTGTGAAGTGGCTTGCGATTATAGTGCCATCCTGGCTGGCTTGGCTGATCGTGGGGATTATCATGCTTCTGCTCGGCGTAGTTTTCGTACTCGCCGCATTCCTTGCCTCAAAGAGCTAGAGTCTAGACGAAAACCCGCAACAGAATACCGCATCGAACCACTCCGCATTTGTAGGACAGCTAGCCCTCGATTCGGACTCTTTTTATTGAGATTGTGCGTTCTCATCGCGCGATGGGGTCGTGGGCTAGACGCCGCAATGCAACGTGCAAAGTGGCGGGCTTACCTGGTCTACGCTTCGCGGCTTGGGAGGTTCCCTGCAACCCGGGAGCCCGCGAGGTCGTGGGTTCAAATCCCACCGACCCCACCATATCGTCGGGTTCGATGCCATTTTTTGCCGGTCTCTGCCTTGTTTTGAGGCTGTTTTTCGGGGATTTTGAGTCTCCTTGCCCAATGCCGCTATCTCAGTTCTCATAAGAATTCAGACCGGAGCGAGGGTTCGACAGCGCCTGCGTGGAATTTGAACCCACTCCATTTCCTGTGCGTTCTATCTCAATTGTGGCGGGTCCGGAGGGATTCATCACCTTTTTAGTGCCGAATCCGACCTCCAACCATCGATATTTCCCTAGAAGTGACCTTAACACACACGAGGGATTCCGGATCCCCAAAAGGCCGAATGCTGTTGGAGTTGAACAGTATAGGGAGAACCCGCAGAGCAACTCGATTCAGTATTGGCAAGACGGTGACGGGAACATTAAGAACCATTCTCTTCGCCGTTAATGCGTTCTAGCAGAGCCTATCAATTTGGTCAAGGTTATGTGGATAGACGACTTGCCAAAGCACCCTTCTTAGAGATTTGCCACGCAATTCGCCCCTGGGATAGCTTAGGGGGGTCTTTTGTAAGGAAAGGAGACGAGTTCTCACCTGTTCGATTTCGTTGCCTTTCATATTTCCAAGCCGAGACTCGAGGCTACCTGCCTTGGCTAGAAGTGATTCACAATCTTGCGAACTCAATATTCCCTTTAGCCTTTGCTGGGCTAGGCGAGCCACGAAACCGATGCGAAGTGCTCGTGCACTCCATTCTTGTAGAGTCACTTTCTGACTAGCCGGGGCGAAGAATTGTTCGAAAGACTTCACGCCGGTTTTCATCTCTTGACTCCCCTGGCTCGTATCGATCGGGGCTAGTACGCCATCGACAAATCGAATGACGTGTTCAAGTGCTTCCGTGTGATCTACCTTGCATCCTGCAATCTTAGCCTCGACTGGCGTTATCTTTTCGATTGCCGTTGTTACTTCCTCGAAGTTGTGGAATTGAGGAGAAGTCACAAGCATTGAGAGATCATAGATTTGTTTCGGATAATCAGCCGTTTCTTTTAGTCCGATACTTTCCTTGGCCAGTGTGAGAATCTTATCTCCCACAAGAACTTCTGGGGTGAAACATCGTAGATTACACGTCCTCACTGCAAATGTTTCTACGTCTCTTACTTCCGTTGTTGGAAGGCGTAAGTCATGGAGTAGGAAATCAATTTTGACTCGAACAGGTTGTGGTTGCGTTACCGAATTCGTTTCTGCGTAATACGTTATCAAATTGAGGTTGGGCTTTGGACTGTTGGGCTTGTAGTATTCAAATTTGACCTGACGCATTTGAGAACCCAATTGCTTGGTCAATTCTTCTAGTGCTTTCGGATCGAGATCAGTAGACAAATCAACATCCCGGCTTCCTCTTTGTCTTTCGACGGGGATGAACAGTTGAGCTGCTGCACCTCCCTTCAAGACGACATCATTTGAGCAGGCTTGGAGCTGAGCGGCCAGTTCAATATCCCAGAGAAAGAGCTCGACAGCATGTGGATTCACAAACCCAAACTTCGATGCATTAGCGACGACAGATTCCTTTGAGAAAGCCTTTCCATCATGCATCAAAGTCATGACGCCGGTCACCTAGCCTCGCTAGCGATGCCCGTCAGCACACTTTCCACGTTTTTGTTCATGACGTGAGCACCCGGTAGCTCCAAGTCAGGTATTAGCCTCTCAACAATGGTTCTTAGTTCCGGTCGTATGCCTCTCCTGCCTGCTAGCATAAGCAAATGAGAGATGCTCACTGTTTTCGTGGCGAAAGCATTTGAGGCTATCCTGCCGAATTCCTCGCCAGCTAAGGGGATTCTACGCCTTGTGGTTTCGAAATAGGTGTCGATGAGTGCCCGTTCCAGTATTGCTGCGCCCTCAACTGCCCCGGTTAGGTCCAGGCTTTCCCTGACGATGAAGAGGTCTCCTTCTGGAAATTCTGCCATAGCGAGACTAGTCTCGTCTCGGGAAGGTTTTAGGAGGCAGCGTAGTCCCGCTTCTTTGAGCGCTTCTATGGCGTTGTCTCCGCCACCTCTTACCACATAGATGAGATGAATCATCTTTCTTGGAAGATGATGTGCGAAAGGGTACAGCAACGAAGGGCCTGTAATCAGAAACTCGATACCTCTCTCAAGAAGAGCTCGTCTGGCTACCTCGTCAACACTCGGAACTGACAGAGATGGTACGTCGTCGGATAGTCGGGTGCCCTCACTCAATGGAACCGCGAATTTTCTGGGAAGACGGTAGACTCCTCGCCCTAGCTTCACTAGACTGCCTTTCTCGATAAGGTCGTGGATCAGCCTGTAGGTCGTCCCTGCAGAGAAATGCCTATGCTTATGGAGCAGTCTGACTGCTCTTTCGGCAGTGAATGCCTTTGCTCCTAGTTTAGAGTCTAGGAGCTCGAGTGCCGCTTCTTCCCAGTTCATGAGGCAAGTAAGGAAGTGCAAGAATATAAATTTTTGCAGTTGCTTACTTCCTACCTTAGTAAGCAAGTGCAAAATAGGCGAAAACTCCACATGCTTACTTAGATTCAGTCACTAGGCACTATGAACCGTAAGGTGACACATATCATCGAAGTGTGAGGAATCCCATCATATCGCCGACTGCCAAGCCCTCGTCCGCGTGATCTCAACCAGTGGTAGACAGAAGCAAATGCGGTGAGGAGGACCGAGTAGCCAAGCAATTGTGAGATTATTCTGCCAGCCGTACTGTACAATATGTAGTGCCATGCCAAGGAAATTGTCTGCCCGTAATCGTAGTTGTGATTTGTGGAGTTAAGTGAAATATCATCGAAATACACCTCTCCACCTTCGGCGCTCTCCAACATTATCCTGTTTACGTGAGGATCAAAGAAGTCTGGAAGATACCTCTCCATTAGTTTCGATATATCGACCGAGATGGGTATCCATGCGTTCTGGGGCTCTCGATTGAACCGCAAGTATATGCCGCCAATATCTACGCCGGGATTTGGTTCGAAGACTGCTGCTAGGTCTTCAGCATTATCGGGCGTAACGGTAATGTCGACATAGTATGTTGGGCCATTTCTTATTGGCAGAAAATAGAGATGGAAAAGCGCCTGTGGTTCCTTCTCACCTGCGATCGGACTCAAGAGAGTGCGGAAGCTCAATTGCATACTAGGGAAAATGGATCTGGGATCGAGTTTCTGAAGAAAACCAACCCCGCCCCCTATCAAGCGTAAGCTGTGTGATCCATTCCTGGAAATTGTGGTTACTATCTCAACTCCACCTTGGGCCAAAGGAGGAGGCCCGAGTTCCCATCCTCTCATTCCGTCTTCGAAACTCCCGTTTACCACCAAATCTCTAGTCGAGGTCTTGCTTGCACAAATCGCGAGAGGCGTTGCCATGACCAGCAGAATAATCACGAGAGGGATCAGTATCTTCTTGCTGACGCGAGTCATTTGGAAGACCTCTACAAATGAAACATACAATTCCTTCCGTTCAAAGCTGCGACTTGGCGAATAGACCTCGTAGGATCATTGGGGCTTCAACCAACTATTCGTTGGGCTCAGTCATTATGTCTTTCCGCCGATTTCTTCCGAGAAAGGCGTGGACGCTGGAGCAACGCAGAACGAACACAAGCGCTTAACCGCCGAGAACGCGTTCTCTCCTGTCCGGAGGTGAGAGTCTGGTCGTCAAGGAGAAAGTGAATGCCAAGAGTTGGTTTGGAGAAGGGTTCAAGCTGGCTTTCGTGGCGATACTAAGTGCCGAGCTCGCGACCCAAATCGACCTCACGCATTGGTTCGATCTTCCCATATTCGACTGGAACTTCTCGATCGTTCTGGAACGTATCGTCGGGTATGGCATTGCCATGGCACTAGTCGTGTCGTTTATCGTAGGAGGTCTCGCGGCTGGCTTCGCATATGTCATCAGGTCCAGCCATAGCTCCTAGCGAAACGTTCAGGTTTTCCAAGCGCCCAATTCGACGAGCGAAGCGAAAGCTAGGGGGAAGCTAGGCACCGCAACAATACGGAACCTAGCTCCTTCATTCCACTATGGTAGACCGAGCCCCTTGGCAATCTCGCGGAAGTTCTCGAGGATGCGGACCACGATCGCGGGCCAGACCAGAGACAGGAAAACAAGCCCGAGCAGCGCGAGGAGGCCAATGCTGCCCTTTCCTAGGTGGACCACAACGCTGATTCGAAACCTGCCCACGGTTCTCACCTCCGCAAGTAAAATACGCGGTTTTTGGGCCTCCGGGCCTCCGGAGGCAAGCACAAAGCAGGTGCTAGCACCCCACAGTGTCAACGGAAGCGGGAAAGCGCAGGTATTTTCTTGCTGAGGAGATTTGATGCTAAGAGCCATAGCGAGAAGAAGACGGTAGGGCGGTTTGGCCTCGGTAGTCGCTGGTGTCGTCGGAGCGATCTTCGTTCTCATAGGGGCTATGCTGCACTTGCTTTGGGCCCCGAAGTCTCTCAAGGAGGCTACCGTTTGGAGGGACAAAGTGAAGGGAGCGATGCAACATGGTACGCATGCTGTCGTCGATGAGTGGATACAGCGCGGACTGCCGATGCCTCTCGGCAATGATGAACTGGGGGACGAACTTCCGCGAGCACAGAAGCAAGTAGATGAACTGAAAAGAGCTAAGAATCTAGTGATTGTGATGTTCTCTGTTCTTGGAACTCTTCTCGTAATCGCCGGTCTTGTTTGACGATACCTAGAGCGACAGACTGACTTTGCATTTGAGTTGGCTCGCATTTTGTATTAGTGTTGGCCACTTGTTCTCGCCGACGACTCGTTCGCCGTGGCCGGCTGTCAGATGTTCAATTGGAGAGACTATTGTATGCCCAGCAGCTTCCTCACTTGCTCTTTCCACCATGGTGGATTTCTGCCGAATGCTCCGTCTATCTGAGCATCCTCGTCCTCGGGTAGACCGAGAAGTTTCAACTGCTTCGTCGTCAGGCCCCACTTGACAAAGGGGAGTTTCGCGACCTTCTTGAACCATCTGGCGTGAGCCTTCGCGATGTTCTTGCCTCCCGTGTCATAGTCGAGCAAGCCGTAGACAATGATGCCTTTTGCTCCTAGTTCTTGCTTCATCATTTTCCAGTCGTTCACCGCATGCCAAAGGTTCTCTCGGCGCAGCTGCCCTGCTGAACTGACAACCAAGGCCTGGCCGTCGCACCATTCCTCTATCTGAGGGACAAGAGACAGATGTTCGACAAGTAGCGCGTGAAGATTTCCGTCGTCTGGAAGGGACGCGGGCCTAGTATCGCGCCAAATCTTGATCTGTCGCTCTATCTCAGCAGCCGTGTAGGGTCTATCTCGTGCGCCCCCGCCCTCGTCCGAATAGACACCATAGGGCACAAGTCTCGCGTCTCGCCAAGCGCCCAACTTGCGGCAGAGAGTATTGTAATGTTTCTTTGTCCACCCTGGAGAGTCTAGGAGACGATAGAGGACTGCCCGGATGCTAGGGTGAGTCATTCCCTCATTCTGTAACTGCTTAGTCGTATCCAGAATCAGTGTTCGCGTATCGTTGTTCCATCGTATCATGCCTAGGACTTGCCTTTCTTGGCTTTCTCGAGAGTCATCTGGTGATCGTTCAGAGACATGGTGACACCGGCCTTTCTTGGACGCAACGGTGGGCTCAACGCCTCATCAAGTTCCTCTCCCACGGCAGTTCTTCAGGCTTCAATTGGCGAAACTTCAACTCGCCTCTCCCATCGATAACACAATTGTCGCAGGCATATGCAATCTTGTTCCGGCCAGCGCTGATTTCCCAGCAATACTCAAAAC
>Ga0187882_1004194_pt1 | contig 11826 bp, 10 predicted proteins | sample June2016WEW_19_1_3_FD_132991 | JGI IMG/M metagenome (GOLD analysis project Ga0187882, IMG submission 132991) | Peatland microbial communities from SPRUCE experiment site at the Marcell Experimental Forest, Minnesota, USA - June2016WEW_19_150 | ecosystem: Environmental > Terrestrial > Soil >...
AGGTTGGCCACCACCAGCGGCACCGTCCAGAGGATCGCCTCCCCCACCATCACGAGCAGCACCGCCGGCCGGAGCGTCCAGCGGTCGCGCTTGACCAGGTGCTGGATCATCAGCACCGTCACGATCAGCAGCGCCGGCAGGTAGGCCGCCGAGGCCCCGAAGTATTCCAGCAGCCTTCCTAAGTCGCGCGGGGCCAGCAGGCTCGTGCCGTAGTAGGCCGCCCCGGCCTGGAACAGCAGAATCAGCGGGGCGACGAACACCAAGCACACCAGCGGCCGATGCGTCTGGTGGGCGTAGCTGTCGGTGGAGACTTTCCGGGAAGTGCTCGCGTTGGCCATGGCGGTATTATGCGCGGCGGCGGCGCGGCGGCAACATCATTCCTGGGTCTGCGGGAAAACCAGATAGGGTCGAAGGCGTTCGACGAGGGCCGGACCGATGCCGTTGACGGCGGCCAGGTCCTCCGGCCGGCGGAAGGCCGCCCCGCCGTGCGCCGCGGCGTAGTCCGCGATGGCCTGCGCCTTGACCGGCCCCAGGCCGCTCAGCCGGCGCAGGCTGCCGACCGTCGCGGTGTTGGGATTGATCTTCTCCGTCGCCTCGGCGACGCGCGAGGGCATCACCGGCAGCACCGCCCCCAGCCGGACGGGCCGGTCGGCCCATCGCAGGGCCAAGACCACCGCCCCCGCCGCCAGCAGCACCGCCATCGCCGCCACGTGCGGCCGGCGCCAGGCGGTTTCGTATCGCGGAAAAATCATGCTTCCTCGGCGTCCGTGGACTGCCGCTTGGGAGCGTGAGTGGGACCGGCCGCGGGAGGCGGAGTAGCCGCAGTGCGGCCGGCCAGAAGCCAGTTCTTGAAGTTTCGCAGTTCCTTGTACGCCAGCTTGGGCTCCAGCTTCGCGTCGCACAGGCCGCCGTGGGGCAGGTAATGGCCAGGAGCGTCCGACAGGTCGCGCCAGCAGATGGACTCCACGAACGGCTTGGAGATGGCCACGCGGTAGAACGCCTGGAGCCATTCGGCCTGAAGCCGCGGCGACCACGGCACGTGCCATTGGCCCGCCCGCGAGACCTCGATCCGCCCGAACCAGGCGTCGGCGGGATCGGCGGTGACGCCGGCGGGCACCTGGCAGGCGGTCACGTGCAGCGGCTTGGCGAAGCCGACGAACTCGTCCAGCATGGCGCTGATCTGCATCAGGTCGCGCACGTAGTAGCCGTCCAGCGGGATGCCCATGCACACCTGGACGCCGAAGCCGTCGAACTTGATCCCGCTCTGCACGGCCATGTCGGCGTACAGCAGCGGCGGGATGGTCTTGGGGTTGCGGGCGTAGTACTCGCTCCAGGGCATGACCAGCTCGATGATCACCTTGCTGCGGGGAGCGATCTTCTTGACGGCCTGGCAGGTCATCCGCGTCAACTCGATGATCTGGTCGAAGGTCAAATTGAAGTCGTTGAACGCGTGGAGCCCCGAGACGACTTTCCAATACTGCACGGTCCGCTCGTAGCGCTTGACGGTCTGCTGGACGTGCTCGTAGATCATGCCCCGCAGCGTATCGTAGTCGTTTTCCCACAAGTACATCCATTCGGGGATCTGGCTGGACTCGAAGCTCAGCAGCGGTCCGGCGTGGACGAACTTGCGGTTCTTGCTCGCCCAGGTGACCCAGCCGTCGACGGCGCCGTATTCGTAGAGCTTTTCCTTGGGCTCCATGACCTTCCAGGGGGTGGGCACGTTGACGAAGTCGAAGGTCTCGCCCAGCCGCTCCTGGAACGTCTCGACGGCCCCTTCCAGGGCGGCCGTGCAGCCGAAGGTGGTCCGCATCGCCGCTCCGCTGGCGGCGCGGCGGCGATTGACGAACACCTCGGCGTGGTAGAGGGCGATCTGCTCGCCCAGCAGCAGGCCGGCGACCAGCGCCTCGTCGGCGGCGGCCGCGGCGGCCTTGGGATCGTCGGCCGCCTTCAGGGCCTCGGTGAACTTGGCGCGAACGGAGTCGAATTCCTTGTTGATGGCGGTGGCGTCGGCGTAATCGAACAGCCCCCAATCCTCGCGCTTCTGGGCCAGGCGCATCGTCTGGGCGCGGGCCAGCTCCACGTTGAGGTTGTAGGGCTTTTCGCGCTCCGGCACGCGGCAGGTGGGCAGCAGGAATCGCCCGGCCTGGCCTGCCGACCACAGCAGCGCCAGACCGGCGGCCCCGGGCACTTGCTTGAGGCACGTGATCTGCCCGGGCGCCACGGCCAGGTCGGCGCGGAGGGGAATGCTGTCCTGCCCGAACAGGTACGCCCCGGACAGGTCGATGTCCTTGATCGGTGCGCCGCCTTCGCCATACACGTCGAATTGCAGCATCGTTTATTCTCAAAAAACTCGAGAAAGCCCAAAAAGGCTCAAAAACGCCCGTGCCGAGAGTCATTATAGAGATGAGGGGCGCTTTGGCAATGATTTAGCCCCTGGTCCGACAGCCGATGTAACAAGGCCTGAATTCAATAGATGCATTGGCTTTTGCGGGAAAATGAATCGTAGGCTTCCGTTGATGGCAAAACGGCACCAGGGCTGGGGCGAATTCCGATGAGCGCGGCAAGCCGGCCGCCCGCGGTTTTTCGCCGTTCCCGCCCCCGGAAAGGATGAGGCCGTGACTGGGAGACAACCAGGGTACGTGCCGCGCATCCTCGTGATGTGCAGCGAAGCACAAAGCCCCTCGGCGCGGTTCGACCAACTGACCGCCGCCGGGTGGCGCGTACTGGCTGCCCACGAGGTGCGGGAAGCCATGGCGGCCATCCGGGCCGACATGGCCGACCTGGTCCTGGTGCAGTTGCCTGTTGGGGAAGTCTATCCGATGGACCTCCCCCGCATCCTGCGGGAGATCGCCCCCCTGTACCACATCCCGCTGGTGCTCCTGGCCGACAATCCCACCGCCGCCCAGCAGGCCGAGATGCTCAACGGCGGGGCGGACGAAGTCATCGCCCAGGCCACCTGCCCGGAGGAGTTCGTCGCCCGGATCAACGCCCTGCTCCGCATCAAGGAGCTGCACGACCAGCTGGTGCTCTCGCGGCAGGACCTGGAACGGGCGCTGGATCAGGAGCGCACGTTGCGGACCAAGCTGAACCGCGACAAGGCCGAGCTGGAAGAGCTGTGCACCACCGATCCGCTCACCCACGCGCAGAACATCCGTTCCTTCCGCGACATCCTGGCGCACGAATTCAAGGTCTCCGCCCGCTACGATCAGCCGCTGACGCTGATCATGCTGGACATAGACCACTTCAAGCTGGTCAACGACACCTGCGGCCATCCCGTCGGCGACTACGTGCTGAAGGAACTGACGGTCATCCTCCAGCAGAACGTGCGGAAGTCGGACGTCGTGGCCCGCATGGGCGGGGAGGAGTTCGCCATCATCCTGCCCAAGGCCGGGCCGAGGCAGGCGGGCCGGTTCGCCCACCGCATCCGCAAAGAGGTCGCCGCCCACCGCTTCGACGCCTACGGCCACCGGCTGCGCATCACCGTGTCCAGCGGCTGGGCGTGCTATCCCGCCAATGCCGAGATCGACTCGCCCGAGATGTTCGTGTACCTGGCCGACCAGGCGCTGCTGGTGGCCAAGGAGACCGGCCGAAACCGCGTCGTCGCCTACAGCCAACTTCCCGACAACGTGCGCGATCACCTCGTCCACCAGCACAACCTCAGCCTCCACCTGTCCGACCTGGACGCACCGAGCCCCGCCGCAACGGCCTCGTGCTGCCGATAGCGGGCGATTAGTCCTCTTTCCCCGCCTCCGGATCGTGCGGAAACTTTTCTAGCGGGCAGCCGGGGCAGCGGGCGGTCGGGCGGCAATACTGCTTGCCGACGGCCACGAGTTGGGCGTGGTAATCGTTCCACAGGGCCACGTCGGCCGGCAGGGACGACTCCATCAATTCCTTGATGGCCTCGTAGTCGTCGTCCGGTGAGATGAGCCCGTGGCGGAGGAGGATGCGGTACGTGTAGGCGTCCACGACGAAGCTGGGCTTGCCCGCGGCGTAGAGGATGATGCTGTCAGCCGTCTCGCGCCCCACGCCGCGAATCTCCAGCAGCGCCTCCCGCAAGGCGGCCACGGGGCGATCCAGGAACGCCTGGAGGTCCTGGGCGCTGTGGGCATGGACGGCGGCGATGAAATTCTTCAGCCGCTTGGCCTTGACGTTGAAGTATCCGGCCGGGCGGATCAGTTCCGCCAGGGCGGACGGCTTCAAGGCGTGCAGCGCCCCCACCGACATGCACCCGGCCGACTTGAGGTTGGCGATGGCCCGCTGGACGTTCGTCCAGTTGGTATTCTGCGTGAGGATCGCCCCGACGCAGACTTCCAGCGGCGTATCCCCCGGCCACCAGTGCTGCGGGCCGAAGCGGCGGTGCATCGCCTCATAAAAGGCCATCAGCGTCTGAGAGGTCGCGGCCATGGCCGGCGCTACCTCGCCGCCGGCGGCTTGGGCTGCTGCCACCAGTTCATTTTCCGGCACGGCAACTCGATGGCCATCGAACCGCTGGGCGCGGCCCAACGGACGGCATTAATAAGGATGCGCTGCACGACGGGGTCGTGGTAGATCGGATAGGTCTCGTGGCCCGGCCGGAAGTAGAACACCTTGCCCGCCCCGCGGCGGTAGGTGATGCCGCTGCGGAAGACCTCCCCGCCGGCGAAGCTGGAGATCAGCACGGTCTCGTCCGGCTCGGGGATGTCGAACGGCTCGCCGTACATCTCGGTGTGCTCCAGCACGACGGGGTTGGGCACGCCGGCGAGGATCGGATGCCCCGGGCGGGCGGTCCAGAGCAGCTCGCGCTCGCCGGCCTCGCGCCACATGAGCTGGCAGGTGGTGCCCATCAGCCGCCTGAAGATTTTCGAATAGTGGCCGCTGTGCAGCACGATCAGGCCCATGCCCTTCAGCACGGCCGTCTGGACGCGATCGACGGTGGCGTCGGCGACGGCGTCGTGGACCTTGTGGCCCCACCACATCAGCACGTCGGTGGCCGCCAGGACCTTCTCCCCCAGGCCGTTGTCGGCCTCATCCAGCGTGGCCGTCGCGGCGGCGATGTCCGCCTGGGCGCCCAGCGCGGCGGCCAGGGCGGCGTGGATGCCTTGAGGATAGATGGCGGCGACCTTGGGAATCTCCCGCTCGTGGCGATACTCGTTCCAGACGGTGACTCTAATCTTCTCAGCCATGGGCCGACTCCTTTGCACAAACCTGGACTTGCCTGCCTGCCGGTAGGTAGGCAAGACGATATGCCGCCCCGGCGGCCATGTAAAGCCGTTGGGACCACCAAGCAAACTTTGTTTCCCCCCGCGCGGGCGGGTAGTCTATAATGGCCGGCCCATCGTAATAAACAAGAACGTGGCGATGCCAAGAGGCATTCGGACTTCGTTCAGGAGAATCGCGTGAGAAAAATAAAACAGTGCCTGGGGCTGGGGATCGCTATCATCCTGTTGGTGCTGCCGGTGGCTTGCACCGCCGCCAAGTCCGCCACGCCGCCGGCGGCCTCTGCGCCCGCCACTGCTCCCACTGCAACGACTGCCGCCGCCACCGCTCCCGCCGCTTCCGGGCCCACCGTCTCGCCGGAGGACCGCGCGGACAAGCTGTTTACGGAGGGAATGTCCCAGGCCCAGTCGGGCCAGTTCGCCGAGGCCCTGGCCACGATGGCCAAGGCCAAGAAACTGGCGGGCGACGATCCCCGGATTGTCCAGGCCCATCGCCTGCTGGAGGAGTACGTCTCCCACGCATCCAAAGTGGAGGCCCGCCGGGCCGCCGAATACGCCGCCGCCGTAGAGCGCGTGCAGTGGGCCCGCCTGACGGAGCAATACGCCCGCGACCACGCGGACGTGGAGGCCAAGCTCCGCGAAAAAATCCATCAGATCGCCACCGCCCTGCGGGACAGCGGCAACAGCGAAACCCTCCAAGAGGCCGCCAAGGATTCCTACGAACAACTCCAGCGCGCCAGCGTCAAGACGCTGGACGACGCGACGCGAGATATCCACCAGGCCGTCGCCCTGCTGGGCAAGGACAAGGCCCCCTACGGCGACGTCTTCCGCCGCGTGGCGGCGACGCTGGGCGAGAAGCTGGAGGCCTACAAGCAGCTGTGGGCCAAGGCGAACGTCGGCGATCCCAACGTCCGCCACGACACCGCCCGCCGATTGCGGGCCATCGAGGACGGCCTGTACGACGACCTCGGCGACCTGGAAGGCCTGACCAGCGAGAAGCCCTGGAGCGAGGCGATCATGCGGGCCCTGATGGCCCAACGGGCCGCCGCGCCCGCCGACAAGATCGCCGAGCAGCCCTGGTACCGCCAGTTGCTCCAGGAAACCGAGGAACACGCCAAGCAGTTCGAGGCCGCCGGTGAATGGGAAAACGCCTTGATGGCCTACACGGGCCTGAAGGAACTGGACGAGACGAATCCCGCCTACCTGGAGAGGGTCAAGTCGGTCCAGCCGCACATACGGGTGTTGCGCTTCTACGGCCCTGAAGAGCCCGCCAAACCCTCCGCCACCAGCCGTCCCAAGGACCTGGAGCCCACCTGGCAGGAATTGGACGAGGGCATCGACGCCGAGATGGCCCAGAAGGTCATCAGCCAGCTGGACAGCTACTACGTGACGGCGGTGGACTACGCCAAGCTGACCCGCGCGGCCTTGTCGTCGGTGAAGGTGCTGGCCGAGACGCCGCAGTTGGCTGAGACGTTCCCCGGCCTGGCGGACGCCGCCAAGCGGAAGGCCTTCCTGGAGGACATCGACGCCCAGATCAAGGCCGTCGACGCCCGCGACCGCGCCGATCACCTGGACCTGGCGCTGGCGCTCAACAGCGTGCTGCGCAGCTCGCAGCGCACGGTGAACATTCCCGTGCCGGTGCTGGCGGCGGAGTTCACCGAAGGGTTCCTGGGCGAACTGGACGAGTTCAGCTCGATGATCTGGCCGCACGACATGGCCGACTTCCAGAAGCAGACGATGGGATACTTCTACGGCGTGGGCGTGCAGATCGGCAAGGAGCAGGGCGAACCGCTGCGGGTGGTCACGCCGCTGGCGAATTCTCCGGCGTTCAAGGCGGGCCTGAAGGCCGGCGACCTCATCCTGACCGTGGACGGCCGGCCGACGGAGGACATCGGCGTCGACAAGCTCGTCCGCATGATCACCGGCGAGAAGGGCACCAAGGTCACGCTGCGCATCAAGCGCGCGGGGCGCAGCGAACCGTTCGACGTCACGCTGACGCGGCAGGAGATCAACATCGACACCGTCCGCGGCTGGCAAAACAGGCCCGACGGACAATGGGACTATCTCATCGACCCGGCCGACGGCGTCGCCTACGTCCGCATCATGCAATTCACCGAGCAGACCCCCAAGGAATTCGATCAGGTCCTGGACGCGCTCCGCAAGGCCCACGTGCATTCCCTGGTGCTGGACTTGCGGTTCAATCCCGGCGGGCTGCTCCATTCCGCGACCGAGGTGGCCGATGAGTTCCTCAGCCACGGCCGGCTGGTGGCCACCGAAGGCCGCCAGACCCGCCGGCAGGAAATCAACGCCACACCCTCCGGCAAGTATCTCAACGGCGACCTGGTGGTGCTGATCAATCCGGTCAGCGCTTCGGCGGCGGAGATCGTCTCCGGCGCACTGAAGGACTGGCACCGCGGAGTCATCCTGGGGCAGCGCAGCTACGGCAAGGGCAGCGTTCAGAACGTCATCCCCATCCGCCGCGGCCGGGCCGCTCTGAAGCTCACCACGGCGTACTACTACCTGCCCTCCGGCCGCCTGCTGCACCGCCGCCCCGGCCAGAAGGATTGGGGCGTCGACCCCGACATCGAGGTCCGCATGACCCCCAAGCAGACGCGCCAATGGCTGGAACTCCGCCAGCGGACCGACCTGCTCCAGGACGTCGATCCCAACGAACTCCACAGCGACCTGGCTCGTCAGTACGACGCGGACAACCAGCTCGCCGCGGCCGTGCTGCTGCTGAAGCTCAAGCAGTTGCAGGAACCGCCGGAACCCATCGCACCCCCGGCCTCGGTGGCCGCGGCAACGGCGGCGCCGTAATCGCTAGGAGTTAGGAGACCAGCCGCTAGCCCTGGCGTTCAGGACGAGGGAGGCGGCGGCGGGCCGAGAGGGTCTTGCCGGTCTTCCCACGGCATCGGCGGAGGAAGCGTCGGGGCGCTGCGGGCGTCGATGACGGTCGTGTGGGCGACCATGTCCCCCAGCCGCTGGCGATAACGGGTGAACATCACCACCACCAGCAGCGGCGCGACGAAGAAGACCTCCAGCACCTTAATCAGGTTCCGCAGCAGCACCTCGCGGAGCTGCGGCGGGGCGCCTCCGTCGCCGACCACCCGGAGCTTGAAGAGCATCTTGCCCAGCGTGGCGGCGTAGCGCCATTCCATCAGGATGCAGTAAGGCAGGTACATCGCGATGGTGGCGACCAGGGCGTACGCCAGCTGCACGGGCCATTGTCCCCGGCCGCGAAGCAGGTCCATCAGCATCGCCATCTCGTCGCCGGACGGCAGCGGCAGGGCGTACCGCAGGTAGATGCCGGTGGCCAAGTGGAACGGCAGAAGGTCCACGATGGCCGCCCCCAGCCGCCGGACCAACGGCGCCGGGACGAGGGGTTCCGGCAGAGCAAAGGGCCTGGGCACGCCGGCCGGCCGAAGCAGGAACAACGGCACCAGGATCGCCAGCAGGAGCACCCACAGGGCGACCTCCCGGATCTGCTCGCCTCGATCATCGGCCAGGGACTGGTGAAGGATATTGACGTCCTCGGTCGGATCCATCTCGCCGGTGGCCGAACTGCACGTGGCCAGTTTCAGTGCGCCGCCGGTTCGCCAGACGATGGCCAGCTTGCCGGACAGCATGGAGACCGCCGGCAGCTCGCCGGAGGCCCAGGAGGCCTCCTTGCCATTGAAGAGGACGGGCTGGATGACGAACGTCTCGGCCCCGGCCTCCCGCGCCGCGATCAGGAGGCGCACCGTGGCCTCTTTCGCGGCGGGAACGGTCACGGCCATCAGGAGCCGTTCCTCCGTCGCCAACAGCCCCACCACCTCACCATGCTGGATGGCGGCCGGCAGCGGCACGTCGTGCCATTTGCCGCCGCCCCATGCGGCCAGGCGGTTGGGGCGATTAGCGGCGCCGGGCACCAGCAGGTAGATCGCGCCCTGGCAGGCCGTCGCCCGCAGCCGGTTCATCGCGTCGGCCGGTACGTTGCTCAGCGCCGTCAGGTGCTGCCAGCGGCCGGCGGTGTTCGCCAGAATCTCCACGCCCGTCCCTTCGGCGGGGTTGGGCGGGCGGCCTTCCGCCGCCGCCGAGGCTGGCGTGGCGGTCAGGGGAACGACGGCCACCAATCCGCCGACAGCCTCCAAGCCGGCCCCTTCCGCCAGGCACAGCGCCAGCGGCGCCACGGGCAGGCTCAGGCCGGGGGTACTTTCTTCCGATTCCAGGCCGAAGACGAGATACTGCCCGGAGGTGAAGACCACGTGGAGCGAGGCGTCGCCGGCGATCGCTGCCGCCGGCGTTCCGACGAGGTCCCGGGCGATCCACTGCCATTGGCCGCCGGCGGCCCTGGCCACCACGTCGAATCGCCCGTCGTCGGCGCCGGCCTGGACAATCCACAAGGCCCGATCGCCGCCGGCGACCAGGAGTTTTCCGCTGGAGGCCTCGGCGGCCGCGGCGACGAGCAACACGCAGACCATCGCGACATGTCGGGGCCAGGCGGCGTTCACTCCTCACCCCCGCCGCGGAGATTTTTGTCCACCTGGGTCACCTGGTCCGGCGGCAGGCCGGCAGGCAGGTGAGACCGAAAGAGCGTCTGCTCGCGATCCCAGGTGTCGTCGGTGGTCATGTCGCTGAGCACCAGGTGGATGCGGCTGCGCTTTTCCGGCCAGGTGATTTCGACGTCGGTGGGCATCTGGGGCGCCGGCCCGGCGGAGGCGGCGGCGTGGATGGGTTTGTAGTCCTTTAGTTCCGCCGTCATCACGCACCGGCCGGCGGCGTCGAAGAGGTTCACCCGATACGGCCGGGGCGGCTGGCGGTCGTCCCAGGTGCAATAGATTTCCTTGCGGCACAGGATTTCGCCGCTGACCGGCTGGCGGTCGATGGTGGTCAGCACGTAGGCCCGCGGCTGATCGCTGAGGGTCATCACGACGGCCGGCAGCGTGGTGAAATTATCCGGCAGCGCGGTGATGTTCAGCACGCTGAGGATCTGCATGGGGTCGATGGGCATGTCCACGCCAGGCGCCCCGGCCAGCTCGTCGCGCCCCCACATCGCCCCCCGGCGCTCGCCCAGACCGTACCACAGATAATACGCGCCCTCTTTGGCGGAGTTGCCCAGGCGGAACAGCTCCGTCGCCCCGGCCGCCCGGCCGATGAGCACGAAGTCGTGCGGCCCCAGCGCCTTCGGCCCCCGGGCATACAGCAGCAGGCCGTTGGGGCCGGCCATCGCACTGGTCGAGCCCCAGGAGACCGTCCGGCCTTGCGAGTCGGTCAGCGTCAAGGCGATGCGGGCCCGCGCCCAAAGCCGCGGAATTTCGCGGGCGTTGGCGTTGTGCTGGGCGATCAGTTCTTGGCGGGTCAGGGCAGTCCGCGGCGCGGTCGGTTCGCAACCGCCGGCCGCCGCCAGGACGCTCGCCAGCCCCAGGACCCACAGTCTCGCCGCCGCGGCTGGCCTCATAGCTGCCCCTCCATGATCTGCCCCAACTGGCTGCTGACCTCGGCGATGCGGCCGTCGTCCAGGCGAGGGTTGACCACCTTGACGGAAACGTCGCCGCCCCGCCAGTGCATCAGCCAGGTTTCCGGGCCGCCGCCGGCGCCTTCCGTGCGGTCGTAGACCAGCAGCTTCTTGCGCATCAGGATCAGGGCCAGGACGAAGCGGAAATCGACCTGCACGGGCGTGTCGGCCTGCTCCAGCCGCTCGAAGAGATTGACCAGCAGCTCGTCGTCCACCAGGAGTTTTTTCTTTTCCGTCGGCAGCGGCACGCGGCTGCGCCATTGCCCCAGGAGGCTGCTTTGCTCTTGGGGGGACTTGGCGGACCAGCACGGCAGGCAAAAGTCTTCCCGCCGCAGTTCTTCCTGGTCCTCGCGGACCGTGGCGACCAGCTCCGTGCCGGGTTCCAGCCGCTTTTGGCAGGCGTGGCAGAGGCAGTCGGTCTTGGCGATGTTGTATTCCCGGGCCATGCTACGGCATGTACGCCTGGGCGGCCTGGTCGATCCGCCGGAAGAGCTCTTCCGCGTGCGCCACGTCGGCCGCAGAAGAGCGGCGAACGTCCTGGGCCGCCGCCTTGTCGGTGACGTTCGGAACGTTGATGCGCACATTGTAGTCGCACAGCCGCGCCATCGCCACGGCCAGGGCCGCTCCGGCCACCAGATCGCTGATCAGATAGGGGCTGCACTTGTCCGCCAGGGCCGCGAAATCCTCCAACACCGCCAGCGCCAGCTTGGCGCCCTGACGCGGCACATCGATGGCCGCCGCCAGCGCCAATTGCACGGCCTCGTCCCGCTCCGGCCCTTCGTCGCGCCGGCCGGCGTCCTGGTAAAGGCTGTAGGCCGCCATGTCGTCGCCGACCAAGTCCAGGAACATCGCACGCGCCTTGGCCAGGCGCGGCGCCAGATGGTCGTAAAACGCCTGGTGGGCGGCGAACTTCTTCTTGCCGGAGGTGAACACCAGCGACATCTCCCCCAGCGCCACCGCCAGCGCCCCCACCACGCCGGCCACGCTGCCTCCGCCGGGCGTGGGCGTCTTGGCGGCGACGGCCTGGATGAACTTTTTGACCGAAAGGTCCAGCACGTCCGAATTACCGTCTGTCATGGCATGGGTCCTGTCGTGGCGGGCTGCGAGGCCGGTTGTGAGATCGGTTGCAAGGCCGGC
>Ga0187882_1004200_pt1 | contig 11816 bp, 7 predicted proteins | sample June2016WEW_19_1_3_FD_132991 | JGI IMG/M metagenome (GOLD analysis project Ga0187882, IMG submission 132991) | Peatland microbial communities from SPRUCE experiment site at the Marcell Experimental Forest, Minnesota, USA - June2016WEW_19_150 | ecosystem: Environmental > Terrestrial > Soil >...
GCCGATTGCCCCAGCGGGATCGGAAACACGGTGCGGTAGCCGTGGATCACGTCCCTCCCGAAAATGAGTGGGATGCCCAGTCGGCTTTCCTTCAGCGCGATGCGCTGGGCCTCGGCCCGGTCTTCGAAACTGCCGGCGTTGAGGAACGATCCCCAACGCCCCTTGCGGATTTCCGCCTTGACCGCGGCGGGAACCCCGCCGCTGCGTAGCGCGTTGGATTGTGACATCTGGCCGAGCTTCTCTTCCAGCGTCATCCGCTGGAGCAGCGCATCGACCCGCTGTTCGATTTCCACGCCAGCCGGCAAGGCGAGCAACACAAGCGAGAGGGAATACGTATTCATCTGGAGATTGTAACGTAGGGCGGGCGTCCACGCCCGCGTTCGGCCTCCAGGCCGAACTTGCGGTTTGACTGGCGTAAGCGTACCATATCCTCCTGAAAGCGCTTTCAACCATGAACACCAGACGGCATTTCCTACGAACCGCGGCCGCCGGCACCGCCTGGCTGGCCGCACGCGATATCGTCTCCTCCCCCCTCTCGGCGCAGACGTCGGAGTCGCGGGTCGAGGTTCTGCTCAATGAGCCTATTGGCAGGATCGCCCCGGAGATCTATGGCCACTTCGTCGAGCATCTCGGCGGAGTCGTCTACGACGGCATCTGGGTCGGAGAGAAATCCAGGGTCCCCAACATCGGCGGTCTTCGCAAGGACCTGGTCGACGCGCTGGCCAAAATCAAGCCCGGCGTGATCCGCTGGCCGGGCGGCTGTTTCGCGGATCAGTACGATTGGAGAGACGGCATCGGCCCCCGGGAAAAGCGGCCCAAGCGCACCAACTTCTGGCTGGAAGCGGCGGAGCGGTCCAAGACGGCGCCGCGCGACGGTCCCACCTGCTACGATCCCAACGAGTTCGGCACCATCGAGTTCGTGCGCTTCTCGAAGCTAACCGGCGCGCAGCCCTATTTCGCCGCTAACGTGCGCAGTCTGCCCGCGCTCGAGTTCGCGCGCTGGGTCGAGTACTGCAACGCTCCCGCGGGAAGCACCACCCTCGCCGAGCAGCGCGCCGCCGATGGCGAGCCAGATCCCTTGAATGTGCGTTTCTGGGGCGTTGGCAACGAATCCTGGGGCTGTGGCGGCAACTTCCTTCCCGAGGATTATGCGACCGAGTATCGCCGCCATTCGGCGTGGCTGCCGGGCTACGGCATGCGCCTATCCCTGGTCGGCTCCGGGCCGAACGGAGACAGTGTCGAGTGGACCCGGCGGTTCTTCAAGAAAGCGGCCGAAGGCGGCGTGCTCCGCGGCATGTGGGGCTGGGCCCTGCACCACTATGCCTGGAATGTCAGCGGAGGACGCACCACCGAGTGGCTCCGCGGCAAGGGCGACGCCCTGAAATTCGACGCCGAACAGTACTACGAGATCCTGCGCGAAGCCAACCAGATGGAGTCGCTCATCCAGGCGCACTGGAACGCCATGCGGGAGTCCGATCCCCGGCATGAAGTCAAGCTGGTGGTGGATGAGTGGGGCGCCTGGTACGCCCCCGGCACCGAGCCCTTCCAGATGGCTCTGCTCGGCCAGCAAAGCACCATGCGCGACGCCGTGCTGGCAGGCCTGACCCTGGACACTTTCAACCGCCACGCCGACAAAGTCGCCTTGGCCGCCATCGCGCAGCTCGTCAACTGCCTCCAATCGCCGTTCTTGGCGCATGAGGACAAGTTCTGCGTCACGCCCACCTATCACGTTTTCGCCATGTACGCCGCGCACCAGGGCGCGCAGTCTGTCCGCTCGGTGTTCACCGCGCCCGAGGTCAAATATTCGAGGAACGCGCAGCCGGCCACGCTGCCTGGGCTGGCTGGCTCGGCGTCGCTCAGCGGGAATCACTTGACCCTGACCGTCACCAATCCGAGCCTGGACCAACCGCGCGAGGCCCAGATCGTCATCCGTGGCGGCGCCGCCCAATCCATCCGCGCGGTAACCCTGGCCGCGAGCGACGTCCACGCGCACAACACCTTCGAGGCGCCCCGAGCCGTGGAGCCGAAGACGGAGGCCCTCTCCACGCGCGGCTCCCTAGTGCTGCACCGCTTCCCCCCAGCCTCGGTCACCAAGCTGGAAATCACTTTGTCTTCGTAGGGCGGACCTCCGGTCCGCGGGCCGACGTCCACGTCGGCCCAGAACTACATCCCGGAAACCAGTTGCCCGTACCGAATCGCAAGCGCGTCGTTCCCCGCTATCACCTCGCCCCACTGTGACACGCATTCCCCAAAAGACTCCACCGTCATCCCGTAGCTCGCGATGACCGCCATCGGCTCCTTGGTCGTGTTCATGGCCTTCAGGAAGGCAACGTATTGCGCGAGAGTCTTCACCGGCGCCTCCGGTAGCATCACCAGGTGGTCCCAAACCTCGGGCGCTATCGGCGGTGCCTGCGGCGGCTTCTCGGGCGGCGCCGGCGCCGTCTCGGCCTCCTCCTCGCGCTTCTCCTCGGACCCCACAGCCTTGGCGAGCTCGTCCAGCGGCGGCTTCAGATCGCGGTCGCACCACTCGCGGTCTTCGATGATCGAAGCCGTTCCCGCCGCGATCCCTTTCCGCAGCGCGGGATGATCCTCCGCCAGCCTCGTCAGCAATTCGATTGCGGGAACATACCGCTCCTCGAATGTAACCTCGCTCAGCATTGCGGCGAGCGCGCTGGCCAGTTCCTCCGCCAGCGCCTCCTCGCCTCGCATTCGCCCGGCCAGCGCACTGTATTCCGCGAGCAGATCGCCCGGGATGTCCCAGCAACCCCATTGCAGCCCGCACTCGCGCAACAGCCTGCTGACGGCCGGCAGCGCTTCCCCCGGACAACTCACCGCCATCTTCACCAGCAACTTCGCCGATTCGGCCCGCCACCGGGGGTCGCTGCTTGCCGCCTGCCGCAGTGCGTTGGCGAACTGTCTCACGGCCGCCCGGTCCTCTGTGAGGACTTCCGCCAGCTCGGCCCAGCGGCCCGTCAGCTTCTCCAGCACGCTGCTGCATATCCGCGCCAGCTCGGCCTCCTGAAGCACCGGCGCCGTGGCCTCCAGAAACCCGGCCGCACCCCCGAATAGCTTCCTGAGGCTCGCTGGACTCAGCCAGTCCCACCGCTCCGGATCGTACCTGTCCAGCACGCCGTAAGCGTCGCACCGCACTTCGGCCGGAGCATCTCCAAACGCGATTCGGACCAGAAAGGGGACCACGCCGCCCTCGCTCCCCCTGCCCCTTTCGGTCTGCCTTCCCGCGACGTTGACCAGCTTCTCGAGAACCGACGCATCGCCCTTCGCCGCGAACTTCAGAACCTCCGGATCGGTGAAATCGACGTGCTGCGGGTTGTCGTACAACTTCCCCCAGAGCGTCTCGAGAAAGCCCGCCTCGATGACCGCGCGAACCACTTCCCGCCCGGCTGGCAGCTCCTCGGCCTCCAGCAGAATCTTGAACACCTCCGCGTCGCTTTCCTTCCGGCCCAGGCGGATCAGCCGCTCCACGATTCCCACCGTCAGGCTCGGCCGAAGCAGCCGGGCGCCCCTCGCGCGGCTCTTGGCGTCGCATCGTTCCACCGCCTGGACCACCGGTTCGACCAGCGCATCCGGCAGCGGGCTCCGCAGGTACTTGAGAATCTCCTCGCGAATCTCCTCCGGACCCTCGATCAGCAGCGGCGCGATCGCCGGCGACTTGCGCTTCGCCAGGAAGGTGCGCGCCACCAGCCTTTGCTGCGCATCGCCCGAATCCAAAGCCCGGGCGACGATCCCGTCTTCTCCCAGCGCCATGGCGCACGTGAAGCGCAGGTCCGGGTCGCGCGCCGAAAGCCCCGCGCTGAGTTCGGCTCGTAACCACTCGGGCGGTCCCGGATCCCGGAACTCCCCGGGCTCCGGCACAATTTCGTACTCGCCGCTCCAAGCCAGTGTGGCTGCGGCAGCCGCCCACGGCCGCAGCACTGACCCCTGCGGCACGGCCCCCGCGACCGCCGCAAGCTGCCGCCGATCGATGCCCTTGATGCTGCCGAACGTATACGCGGAATCCCCGTGCCACAGATCGTATGGGCTGACTCTCATCCGCCAATGTGGGAACACCAGCGCCGCTTCCAGCGCCAGCTCCCGATCGCTGCTGCTCAAGGCCTCGCAGACGGCGTCATAGAACCCTTTGAACTGCCCCAGCCGCACCAGCGCGATCGACGCCAGCGTCCGGGTGAGTGGAATCGGGCTCCGCGACGCAATCTCGACCAGCGTCTCCTGGCTGGCGTCAAACGGGCCCTCCGGCCCTTCCGCGATCGCCGCCAGTGCGGCTTTCTCCATCGGCAATTGCGGGACCAGCTCGTCGTCGAGGCGCTTCGAGAAGCCTTTTTGCAGCAGGTAGTTCTCGCACAACCGCAGCTCCTCGACCCGCCTCGTCACCACCGCGAGTTGCGCGTTATAGATTCGCCCCAGGTTGGCGGCCTGCTCCGGGTCCAGCTCGCGAAGACGTTGAGCGATCGAGAAGAGGTCGACGCCGGCGCTCTTCAGCATGCGCGCCGGCCCGTACTGCTCCGGGCCGAGCACGTCGCACCCGCAAGTCCTGCAGAACCGGCCCGCCGGAATCCACTCGGCGCACCAGGCGCACCGCACTTCGCGGCGCACCGCGGCCCCACACGCTACGCACAACTGCCCCGCAACCCACTCCCTGGGCTGCGAGTGGCCGCATTGCTCGCAGATCGCCCGTTCCACGATTCAGCCCGCTCTAATATCGCCGTGCGCGCCCCCACAGCACGTCTTTCTCCGCCTGGCCCATCCGGCGCAGCTTCTCGGGGATTTCGTCCTTGGGGACTCCTTCCCGCTTGAGCAGGATTCCCAGCTCCAGTTCCGCCGTGGGAACAAAGGAGGCCCCGCACTGGCGGCAGAACTTGCACGGCCCCGTGGCGCCGCACCAGAAGCAGGCCATGATCGGCTCGGCCTGCTTGCCGCAGGCGCCGCACAGGTCGCCGCTCTTGTAGTCCTTGGGCTGCTTCGTGCCGCAGTGTACGCAGAGCACCACGTCGCCGGACTGAACCACGATCTTGTCCGGGCTCGGGGCTGCCGCGCCGCCCAGCGCCCACGACATCACCCGCTCTGCCACCTCGGAGCGCAGGCCCAACAACTCCGCCAGCGTTCCGGCGTCCCCGATGACTTTGAGATCCTCTTTCCCGCGAACGCCCATTTCCGCCAGGCGCCCGATTTCCTGCTCCGACATTCCCTTCGAGATCAGGATGCTCTTCTCGAGCACCGTGAGCCACTGGCTAGGGGTTGCCGGCGCTCCCTGCGCGCTATCCGCCATTGTGATCTGCCTCCTTGTTTCCCGATTAGCACCGAGTATACATAGAAAACCCGTGACAGTACACTCTGTCCCGCCGTGGACAGAGTGTACTGTCACGGGTTTTCGTGAGGACTACCCAGACCGTCCCCGCTCACCACCGCTGGTGCACCAGCGGGCGGATCTTCGCTTCGTAGATTCTCGCGATCGCCGCCATCGCCTCCTCCGGGAGAGGCGCCAGGCCGGACGCGGCACAGTTCTCTCGAACCTGCGCCGGGCGCTTGCCACCGGGGATCGCGCAGGAAACCGCATCGAACATCAGAATCCAGCGCAGGGCGAACTGAGCCATGCTCGATCCCGGCGGCAGGAGCTGCCGGATTTCCTCCACCGCCTCGAGCGCTGTGTCGTAGTCCACCCCGGAGAACGTCTCGCCCACGTCGAACGCCTCGCCGTGCCGATTGAAGTACCGGTGGTCGTCCTGGTCGAACCTCGACTCCCGAGTCAGTTTCCCCGTCAGCAGCCCGCTCGCCAAAGGTACCCGCGCCAGGATGCCGACGCCTCTCCTCGCGGCCTCCGGAAAGAACAGCACAGCGGGCCGCAGGCGGAAGCAGTTGAAGATGATCTGCACCGTCTGCACGTTTGGGAACTCGATTGCCTTGAGACCTTCCTCGACTCTCTCCACACTCACGCCGTAATATCGGATCTTCCCTCCCGCCACTAGATCGTCCAGCGCGCCGAAGACCTCGGGCCGGTAGTAGACCTCGCTGGGAGGGCAGTGCAGTTGCAGCAGATCCAGACAGTCGGTCGAAAGGTGCCGCAGACTGTCTTCCACGAACGCCGTGAGATTCCTGGCATTGTATCCATCGGCCGTGTGCGGAGAGAGCCGTCGCCCGGCCTTCGTTGCGACGATGATCTCTTCCTTTCGCTCGCGCTTCAACTCCGCCACCAGCCGCTCGCTGCGGCCCATTCCGTACACATCGGCGGTATCGATGAAGTTCACCCCGCCCTCGATCGCCTCGTGCAGGGCGGCTTTGGATTCGCTGTCGTTCACACTGCCCCACGCCCCGCCAATGGCCCACGCCCCAAAGCTGATCTCGGAAACTCTCCATCCCGTCCGCCCAAGTGCGCGATAGTTCATACCTTCAATTTAGCCGGAAAACCCGCGACAGTACACTCTGTCCCCCGTTTTTCAATGAGCGCCCACCCGCTTCAACAGCAGCGCCCAGTCGAGCCATCCCGGAGCCTTCGGCGACTTCCACGTCGCTCCTTCCGCCTGCCCCAGCGCCACGGTCTCTCCGGTGAAGGCGCTGAACCATGTCGCCTGGTATTGTCCTGGTTCCAGTTTGACGCTGACGTCGCCGCCGTTCGGAAGGTAGACCGCGTAGATCTCACCGGGCTTCGCCAGGCAGTAAGCGCCGCCGCTGACCAGTTCATCGTGCGGCTCCGTCTTCCACCACTCGAAGCTGGTGAAGAAGTCCACCATGTGCGCATACCCCCTGAGCATGACCATGGTGTCGTCGCCGCGCCCGTTGATCCAGCCGCCGCCCGTGTCCGGCCAGATATTGGTCCCGCGGCGCGCGCTCTCTCCCGTGGTCCCGTAGGCGCCGGCCATGGCGATCTCCCACGCCACCCGCCGCAGCGCCTCGGCGGAATCCGACCCCACTCCCGGCGCCCACTGCGGGTAGTGGTCCTCGTACCCATACTCCTCGTTGGCTTGCGGGATGATTCGTCCCGTCTTCTTCTGGATTTCACGCTCCTCCAGCATCAGCGCATGTTGCCGGCGCGACCAGTCCTGGATGGAGGTGAAGCCGAACCAATCGGCGGCGCGGTCCTGGTGCTCACGGTGCACGGGATGGCTGGTAGCCAGGTGGTGGTAAGGGTCCCAGCTCTCCAGCAAAGTGCCCGTTTCGCGCGCCCACTTCTCGTCGCGGAAGCTGTCCAGATCGTCGCCCAGGTCCCAGGTGATGTTCGAGAATGCCCCCAGACGCGCGGCCGCGTAATGCAGGTACCGCCGCTCGTCTTCGCTGCCGGCCGCCGGCTGCCCCTGGTGCGTGGAGATGTCCTGGACTACCGAGATGATCATGTCGCGGTCGCGGGCGAACCGCAGCACGCGCTCGAACTTCTGCCAGTAGCTCACGTTGAACCGCGTGTAGTCGATCCCCGGCCTGTCGAAGCTTTCGGGAGCCTGCGCGGCCCATGGCCGCAGCATCATGCTGAAGTTGGCGCCCGTTAGCACCGGCTCGCCGAGGACGTTGTTCATGGCGCCCGCCAGCAGCACGCGAATACGGTTCACCTTGAGATCGTGCAGGCGCTGGATGACGTTCTGGATGATCCTCTCCTCGCGCCACCCCATCAGCCAGAACGCGGTTGTGCCGTTGAAGAAGTAGTGTTCTTTTGTGCCCTCCCAGATGAAATGCCACGGATAGTCCGGGTCCACTCGAATCGGGCCGCGCCGCCGGCTGGCGCTCGCCTCGAAACTGCCTTCCTGCGTTCGCTCGAAATCGCCCTGCCGGTACTTGAGCGAGTAGCTGTAGCTTCCAGGCGAGGACGGCATGAACCGGATCCGGAACACGCTGCCGTCGGGCGAGTCGCAGAAACCGTCCACGGCCATCCTTTCGCCACTCCCGGCTTTCATCAGCGATCCGCTGAGCGCAGCCGCCGTGAACGGATTGCCCGCGTCCGGTTTCGCGATGGTTGCGATGACTTCGACAAAATCATAGGTCTCCACCCGGCTGGCCGCCTGCGAGAACGAAACCCCTGAAGGCGCCCCCGCCAGCGCCATCGGCAGCCCCACCGCGATCAAAAATATGTGCCCAAACACGCGATGCCTCCTCCGCGCACGGAAAACCCGGAAGTCCCTCATCCCCGGCGGTCTTTCATACACCCTTCCCTCCCCCTCCTTGCTTCGACCTGTTTGCTTCTCCGCCGCCGCGCGCGACTATCTGATTCTCTCGCCGCTGCTAAAGCAGATTTTATTCGGCATTTGCGAAAACAAACTCAGGGCTCCGGCAGCACGCACCGGAAACCATATCCGGGGAACCTGGTGTCCTCGTTCCCGGTGCCGGTCATGCCGCGTTGCCGGAGAGACACGAGGCTGTTGAATGGCATTCTGTCCATATCTTCGGTGTGGCCGCCGCGCAACACGCGGGCGGGATCGGCGGCGTCGGGAGGATTCACAGGATCGGTGACCGCGGCTTCCGGGTATTTATGACTGAAGAAATCGTCGCACCACTCGGACATCAGGCCAAGCATGTCGTACATACCGAGCGCGTTCGGCGCTTTCTGTGCCACCGGGTGTGGAGGGAGGTCCAACCAGGCAATTTCGTCCAGCTTCCCGTAGAAGGTCGCGAGGCCGCGGGAGCTTCGAGCGGTCGAGGACCAGCCCGCCCTGGCCGCATACTCCCATTCGGCTTCGGTCGGCAACCGTCCGCCTGCATTCCGGCAGTACGCATCCGCTTCCTTCCAAGTGACGTTGCACATCGGGTTCTTGACCTGAGCGTCCTTGAAGCAGTTGCCCCAGTCCGTCGGCGCCGGTGGCATCTCGCGTCGGGTGTCCCGAGCGAATCGCTGGTAGGCTTCGACGGTGACCGCGGTCTGGCCAATCCAGAACCCATGGGCGAGCGTGACAGAATGGGAGGGTCTCGAGCAGCAATCGCACGGATCTTCCGGTAAGCAGCCCATCTGAAAGGTCCCCGGCGGGACCTTTACGTAGGCCAGCCCATCCTTCGGATTCACCCGCTGGCCGAGCGCCCGCAGAGTACCAACCGGAGGGCGAGGCTGCTTTACGTCCGTACCCTTGGTCTCAATGACGGAGGCGGCCGGTTTGCGCTCCACTGGACCGGTTGGCTCCGAACGGCTTGGCAAGGCCCTTCTCAATGCCTCCAACTCGTTGTTGGCCGCTGCCACAAAGCGGCCCTCGGGATATCGCTTCAGATAGGCCTCAAACACCGCCGCCTCTTTGCTGCTCCTGATCGACTCCCAGTAGGCCGCCTCCGTCCGCGTTGCCCGTTGCCGGCCGAGCCACAGGAAAAGGACCGCCGCCATAAGCACCACGGACGCCACTGCCATGACAGGCACGACCCACCTGCGTGGGGGCGGTTGCGGAGGCTGCGCAGGTTCCTTGCCCGGCAGTGCCGCCGAGCTGTGAAAAGCGTCCTCAAGCGCCCCCACAAACTCAGTGCAGTTCACGAACCGCTCGGCCGGGGCCTTGGACATCCCCTTTCGCAGCACCTGCTCCACTTCCGGGCCGAGCCGCACGCCGAACGTGGCGGGCGAGGGCGCTTCTTCAAACAGGATCTTGCTGGCCAGCGAAGCGAATGTGTCGCCGTCAAACGGCTTGCGCCCGGCCAGCAGCGTGTACGCGACCACGGCCAGGGCATACTGATCCGTACGCCCCGTGACCCGTTCTCCCCTCAACTGCTCCGGCGCCATGTAGTGCGGCGACCCGGTCAGCATCCCGGTTTCGGTCATCGTCCGGCTCCAGGTGATCTTGGCGATGCCGAAATCGCCTAGCTTGACGCCACCGTCCTCCTGAATGAAGATGTTGCCCGGCTTCACGTCGCGGTGCACCACGCCGTGCGCGTGCGCGTAGTCGAGGGCATGCGCGACTTCCTCCAGGATCTTGAGCAGGGCCTCGGCGGAGCGCGGAGCGCCCGGTTCCTCGAGCGCCCGGTCCAGTGTCCCTCCCTGGACAAACTCCATGACCACGTATGCGGTGTCTCCCTCCTGCCCCACGTCATGGACGGTAACGATGTTGGGGTGAGAAAGGGTTGCAGCCGCTTGCGCCTCCCGCATGAGCCGCTCCCGCAACCGTTGCGCTTCCGCGGGTGTGCCCTGAGCACTGAGAGAGATGGTCTTGATGGCCACCGTGCGGCCCAAGGCCGTATCCAGGCCGCGATAGACGATTCCCATGCCGCCACGGCCGATCTCGGAGATGATTTCGTACCTTCCTAGGCGAGCCATTGCGTAAGCGATTATACACAAAACTTCCGGTTCGCTTCCCGGCCCTCTCCCGAATCGGCGCCTCATCCCTTAGGACCGTTGACGCCCTCTGCGCAGCGGGAATCCTGCGTTACAGCGAGGACTCGAAGGAAGCCCACGAGCGTCCCCTACTCGATCTCGTCACCAACAGTGAGTGGTACGGCTTGAAAAACGTCGCAAGCCCCGCGCCCGAGTCCTTCCTTCACTCGGTGTGGCCGTGGTTCGTCGAGGTCGCTAGCCTGCTCGCCCACTCGACCGGCGCGTCACCGCGCCATCGAACCGACTGGCAACTGGAGTTCGATTCGCTGCCTCCGAGCGACATCCGCCACGCAATCCGCGTCGCTGTGGCCGGCTTCGCGGGAACCTCCCCCGCGGCATTCCTCGAATTCGTCCGGCGAAACAAGGCCAGCGATCTCATGCCGGTGCATATCCTGCTCTGCAGCGGCCTGCGGCGCCTCGTCGCAAGCGCCCCCGCCGAGGCCCTAACCTACCTCCTGCGCGATCCGCGCCGGCTCGCCATCGGCCCGCACAGCGATGTTCATTCTAAAACTCGTAACTTGATTTCCGACCTGGCCTCCCATCTCACTCGCGGCCAGGTTCTCCGCCGAACTGACCGACGGGACTGGCTCGGACCACCCCAAGCGCCAGATGGAAGGTGGCAGCGTCCAGGCGTCTCGAGCGTTCGCAGAGTTCGCGTGTCGGGAGCCGCATCGGGCCCTCGCGCTCATTGACGCGTTCAAGCCCGGCGGACAGGAGCGCCCACCCGCCGCGGCTCTCGAAACCCTTATAAGCTCGATGCTGCCGGTTTGGCATCCCAAGTGTTCCGCCAGCAAGCAGCCTTGCGTGTTCGGCCGGGCTCGTCACGGCTTGCTGATCCGCGGGGTGATCGATCTCCTCTCCCGCGGCATCGACCCTATTCCCGTCGCCCCCGTCCCGCGAGCGGTCGTCGCCCAACGTGCGGCCGCACTCGCCGGCGTTCGCACCGCCTGGGCGCACCTCTCCGGCGATCTCGTGCACCTCTCCCTCACCCTCCAACGCTTCCCCGAAACCCGCTCTGAAGCCCTGTCCATCTTCGAGCACCTGATGCACACCGGAGCCTTCGAAATCGACCGCGCCCTCACGGACACCGGCCGCCGCCCAGGCCGCCAACAAAAAAGCCCTCCGGTCTCCCGGAGGGCTTCTTCTTATTTCGGGCAACGTCCTACTCTCCCACACACTTGCGCATGCAGTACCATCGGGGCTGAAGGGCTTAACTGCCGTGTTCGGGATGGGAACGGGTGGAACCCCTTCGCTACAATCACCCAAAAGATCGTATCGTTCCGAATATTGACGGGCTCTAGCGCGCTGGACACCCTGTGTCCACGATGAATTTTATGGTCAAGCCGAACGGGCTATTAGTAACGGTAAGCTCACCGCGTTGCCGCGTTTCCACATCCGTCCTATCAAACTGGTCGTCTTCCAGTGCCCTTGTTACCTTTCGGTTGGGAGATCTTATCTTGGGGAAGGCTTCGCGCTTATATGCATTCAGCGCTTATCCTGACCGAACTTCGCTACCCAGCTATGCCACTGGTGTGAC
>Ga0187882_1004206_pt1 | contig 11811 bp, 8 predicted proteins | sample June2016WEW_19_1_3_FD_132991 | JGI IMG/M metagenome (GOLD analysis project Ga0187882, IMG submission 132991) | Peatland microbial communities from SPRUCE experiment site at the Marcell Experimental Forest, Minnesota, USA - June2016WEW_19_150 | ecosystem: Environmental > Terrestrial > Soil >...
CGCTTCATATTCAAAGTCCATCGTGAGGTAGGGCTTTTCCCACTCGCCGAAAACCCCCAAGCGAATGAAATCCTGCCGCTGCAAGTCCACGTATTTCTCCGCGTACCGGCGGCAGGCGCGCCGGACTTCAACGGCGGACATCTGGGCCTTGCGCGGGCCCAGTTCCTTATCCACATTGATCTCGATGGGCAACCCGTGGCAGTCCCAACCGGGCAGGTAGGGGGCGTTGAAGCCCTCCAGGGTCTTCGCCTTCACAATGAAGTCTTTCAGGATTTTGTTGAGCGTGGTCCCGAATGAATGCGTCCGTTCGCATACGGAGGGCCATCATGCAGCGTGAAGATCGGCGCACCCTGCCGCGCTGCACGAATCTGCCCGTAGAGATCTTCCTTGTTCCACCGGGCAAGCCACTTGGGCTCGTTCTGGGGCAGGTTCGCTTTCATTGAAAATGAGGTCTTGGGCAGGTTGATCGTGTGCTTCAGGTCCAGGCTCTTCTGCATGCGTCCTCCGTCGTGAGGATAAACAAGCCATTATATTGAACGCAGGAAGGACGTGTCTAGCAAAGAGGGGCTAGCAAAGGCGCAAGGCCGTGGTTGATGAGCTTGTTGTATCCACGTTTTGGCTACCGCGACAGCCGGAGCCGGGATGAGCGGCAACCGCTCCAAACCGCCGGACAAACCTCACGCATGTGATTCCTGCATAAGAGAGGTGCAGCCAAGTCTGGAGGTGCGCACACCTCCACCCTGGTCCTCGGCACCGGACATGGCCTCGAAGCCGACCCACATGCGGAGGACCCGGCGCGGCCCTACGTTGTGGCCTGTTGCTGTGTGGCGCGTGCAATCCAGACCGCAATTCCCCAGACGATCAGACCTGCAATGAAACCCTCCAGCACGTTCGCCCCCAGTGCACGCAGAAGTCGCCCGGCAACGTGACCTCCGGAAGGGTCGAAAAAGTGCGTGCTGTGGAATGGCACGAAGGCAGCAAACAGCGTGGCGAGGTAGACCCACAAGCGCCACGTCCATCCCAGCACCAGAGAGGGCACCAGGAGCTTCCGTACTTCCGTCAAACCCAGTCGCGCGCACATGCCGCCCAGGTAGAAAGCACTCAGAAGAATCAGTACGGTTGAACTCCAGGCGGCGGCGCGCCAAACCTCCACTCCCATCGTTTCCGTCCAGTAACGCATAAGGACGAACGCGCCCAGCATGGCGCCGGGAGCGACCGTGACCGGCCAGCGCCAGAGCAAATGGACCACCGCCATTACAAACAAAATCACGATGAAGAACACGCCGAGCGCGATCACGTGCCCAACCAGGTGCCGGCCCAGTTGAACCCAGTTGCCGTAGTCTTCCTTCGCAGCATAGTGGCTCCGCTCCAGGTGAAACACCGCGGAGATGACCGTCGCCACGATGATCCAGGCCCTGGTCCATGCCGAAAGGAGCAAGGCGGGAAGCAGGAGTTGGGGAAACTTCTGCATGCCACCTCGCAGCGGGGCCACGGCAGCCACGTAGATCGCGACGAAAAGCATCCCTGCGGTGCCGGAAATGTAACGGGCAATGTCGGGGGACAGGCCAGCGACTTCCAAAACAAGCCGTGCGATAACCACTGCAGCAAGAAAGATCATCGCACGATGCAGCAAACGTACAAAGGGCGTCCGCTTGCTACCTTCAGGTTCAGAGGACATAGCCACCTCCTTCGATTTGTCTGCAATCATGTGGGTATCCATCTATGTCAATGCCCTCTGTGGAGAGGGCCCGTGCGCAATTCTCTTTTTGAGAGTATTTATCATGCCATAATGCTTCCTTAAGGCTTAATGCCTTGGTGTATTGACTTACTTCAACATTTCCACCCTTTTCGCTCTAAACTCCGAACCCGGTTTCCAAGTCGGATAGATTTTCGCATTTGCGACGCGGTAGCCAACCTCTCCGAGAAGTTGCAGATCCTCGACAGCGCCGCGCAGGTCCCAGTAAGGCTTCACCTTGTCGGAGGGTTTGTGGTAATCCTCTGCGGTGAACTTCTCCCGCATCTCCAGCCCCCACCCCTCCGGCTTGCCAGCATAATCCACTCCCTCGCTCGGATCCAGCGCCGCCTCTAGCGACCCCTCGATGACCTTCTGCAGTGGCTCCCAAAAGCTCTACCGTATCTCCTCAAACCCTCGCTCCACAACTTCCTTCAGTGTTAGCCTTGACTCTAGGTCAAACACGGAGGTATCGCCTCTCTCCCGCTGTACGGGTAAACCTTCTCAGGGATACCCCCTTCTCATTCTCCCCCACTTTCAACAGAAAATCTTACAGACGGGGCAAGAACGCGATGCCCACCAGCAGAGCAGGGTGATTATAATCCGAAGGGAGATGAAACGGGAGAACAAGGGCTCATCCCCTGACGACTGACTGCAGGAGGAAGGCCTCCGCGAGAAAGTTAGCGCCGCAGCCATCAAGCGGGTTCCTGCCTACCAGATCGAACATGCGATGAAGCAAGAAAAGCTATCCAAAGCCGAGGTGGCGCGGCGAATGCGCATCAGCCGTGCTGCTCTGGATCAATTGCTCGATCCTCAAAATGGCTCCGTAACGCTCAACACCCGGCACAGAGCGGCGGGAGCCGTGGGCTGTCAGGTTCGTCTGGAGCTTGTCTGATCCCCAGTTGTAAGCACTAGGCCATTTGACAATTGAGTGACTGATCGACGGAAAGGGGAACTCCTCGCTGCCTCAATCACCCGATGGCGCAATGGCTCAACGCCTTCATGCCTGCAATGGCGTGGCAGGGCGACTATCGCTGCCAGCCGCCGCCGAGCGCGCTGTAAATCTGCACCAGGCAGAGCATCTCATTCAGCCTCGCCTGGGAAAGATTCAGCTCGGCGGCTAGGTAATTGGTCTCGTTGGTCAGGACTTCGAGGTAAGCAGACGAGCCACCATCGTAGCGCACATGCGCCAGCCGGGCGGAGTCCTGCGCGGCGGCGGCCAGCAACTCCTGTTGCTCACGCGCCTCGCGGGTCTTTTGGTAGGCCACCAAAGCGTCGGAGACATCCCTGAACGCATTCTGGATCGTCTGCTGGTACGCCAGTAACGCCTGTCGCTGCTGTGCTTCCGCCAGGCGGACATTGGCCTGCAACTTGCCAGCGGTGAAGAGCGGCTGGACGACGGAACCGGCGACATTCCAACCGCCCGCAGGCTTCGTGAACAAGTCGGTCAAAGCAGAACTCACGAATCCAGCGGTTCCCGTCAGGGAAATAGACGGGAAGTAGGCGGCCCGTGCCACACCGATCCGGGCATTGGCCGCGATCAATTGCTGCTCGGCCTCCTGAATGTCGGAACGACGTTCGAGCAATTGGGAGGGCAGCCCCGCGGGAACAGCGGGCGGCCGCGCCTGTTCAGTCAGGCTGTGCCCCCGAGTGACGGGCCCGGGGTTTTCAGCAAGCAGGAGCCTGATGTAGTTTTCCTCCTGTTCGATCTGCCGTTCGAGATCCGGGAGGGTGGCCGAGGCCACGTAGACAAGCTGCTCCGCCTGCCTTACGTCCACCATCGAAGCAGCCCCTTGATCCGCGAGGAGCTTCGTCAGCCGCAAGGATTCCTGCCGGGAGGCGAGGGTGTGCTGAGTGATTTCGAGATCGAGGTCGAGCGCCCTGAGTCGGAAGTAGGCGCCGGCAACATTGGCAACGAGGGTGCTCACCACAGCGCGCTTACCCCACTCGGTCTGGGCCAGATTGGCGCGAGCAGCCTCCGTAGCCCTTCGGTACTTCCCCCAGAAGTCAATGTCCCACGACGCGGCTCCCCCTACCTGCATATAATCCCAGCGATACGCGGGAGCCAACGGGCTGGCGGCCTGGCGTTCGGTCGTGCCGACGACCCCCACCCCGGCCGACGGGTACTGATCGGAACGCGCGATTCGGAGCTGCGCCTGCGCCGCCAGCACGCGCTCCGCGGCGATGCGCAAGTCGTAGTTTTGTTTGAGCGCGGTGCGAATGAGCGCCTGAAGCTGTTCATCCTGGAAAACCGTCCACCATTTGGCATCCCCCAGCGATTCGGAGGAAGCCGCCCCCGGGGCGGTCGCCGGCACTCCCCGATATCCCCCCGGGACGTCAATTTTGGGACGCTGGTATTTCGGCCCCACCGTGCAGGCAGTCAACAGAAAAATCGGAAGTGAGATAGAGATGCCCCTTAGCAAGCGCATCAGGCGAGCTCTCCCCCCTTTGGATCACCAGCCTCGGGTTGTAGCTCGGGGTGGCGGCGCAGCCGGTAAGAAAGGCCCTCGACCACGGCGAAAGTAACCGGAATCAGGAAGATCGCAATCAAGGAGGCGGCCGACATGCCACCGATCACGACAGTCCCCAAAATGCGGCGCCCAACCGCCCCAGACCCTTTCGCGGTCCAGAGCGGGATGCAACCCAAGATGAAGGCGAAAGACGTCATCAGGATGGGGCGGAGGCGGAGCTGTGCCCCGTCCAGCGCGGCCTGCACAACGGTCTTGCCGCGTTCATGCTCGTTCTTGGCGAACTCCACGATGAGGATGGCGTTCTTGGCGGCCAGACCAATTAACATCACCAGGCCGATCTGGGCGTAAACATTGTTCTCAAAGTGGCGCGACATGAGTGCCAGAAACGCTCCGGCAACAGCGATGGGCGTCCCCAGCAGGACGCTGAAAGGCAGCGACCAGCTTTCGTACAAGGCGGCAAGGATCAGGAAGACAAACAGAAGCGAAAGCCCGAAGACCGCCACTGCCGGCACCCCTTGAGCGGCCTTCTGCTCCTGAAACGACATGCCCATGTAGTCGAAGCCCATCTCCCGCGGCATGGTTTGAGCGAACACCTCCTCCATAGTTTTCATGGCCTGTCCGGAGCTGATCCCCGGAGTCGCAGTGGCATTGACTTGCGCCGCCGTGTATTCGTTGTAGCGCATCAGGAACTCAGGACCGGTGATGCTGCGGAGGTTGGCCAAGGTGCTCAGGGGCACCCTGTCTCCACGGGGATTGGTCACATAAAACTGGCCGATGTCACTCGCATTGGCGCGGTAGTCGCCTTCCGCTTCCAAATAGACCTGCCACTCGCGTCCGAAGCGGTTAAAGTAGTTCACCAGATAGCCGCCCATGAACGCCTCCAGGGTTTGGTACACTTCGGCAAGGTCAACGTGCTGACGCATCACCTTTTCACGGTCCACGTCTACGTAGACTTGCGGAACGTGCGCGGCGTAGGTGGCTATGACGCGCGCCAGTTCCGGCCGCCGCTGAGCCGCCGCCACAAACCGGTCAAGGTTGTCGGGAAAGAAATCGCCTCCCGTCCCGGACCGGTCCTCCAGCACAAAGTTCACGCCCCCCGCAGCGCCGATGCCCGGGATGGCGGGCGGCGAGAAAGCAAAGCAAACGCCTTCGCTCACCTGGGAGAGTTCCCGATTCAGGCGCGCCTGTATCGCCTGCGCCTGCTGTTCCGGCGACCGGCGCTGGTCCCAGTCCTTGAACCGAACGAAAAAGAGCCCGTCATAGGAACTTTGGGTTCCGCTCAGGATGCTGAACCCCATGATGGCCGTAACGGCTTCCACTCCCGGCACCTTCAGGGCAATCGCTTCGACCTTCCGCGCGGCCGCCGACGTGCGTTGCAACGACGCGCCTCTTGGCAACGTCAGCGTGATCATCATGTAGCCCTGGTCTTCTTCGGGAAGGAAGGAAGTGGGCAACCTCCTTCCTAGGCCCACGCCGAGGACGGCGACCAGCGCCAGGAACATCAGGCTGAAACCGGACTTGTGGATGAGCAGGCGGGAGAAATTGATGTACCCACTCCTGGAACGGTAGAACGCCCGGTTAAACCAGCCGAAGAACCAGCCAATCGGCCCGCGGAACCGCCGGCGTGGCTTCAGGATCAGGGCGCAGAGCGCGGGGCTTAACGTAAGCGCGTTGAAAGCCGAGAAAATCACCGAAATGGCGATGGTGACCGCAAACTGCTGGTAGAGCCTGCCGGTGATTCCTGGAATGAACGCCGTCGGAATAAAGACCGAAGCGAGGATCAGTGCAATGGCGATCACCGGCCCCGAGACCTGCTCCATTGCCAGGACTGTGGCATCACGCGGCGTCATTCCCTCCTCAATATGGTGCTCGACCGCTTCGACCACCACAATGGCGTCGTCCACCACCAAGCCAATCGCCAGGACCAACCCAAACAGGGAAAGCGTGTTGATCGAAAACCCCAGCAGGGGAAAGACAACGAACGTCCCAATCAGGGAGACTGGCACCGCCAACATGGGAATCAGCGTGGGGCGCCAGCCCTGGAGAAAGACGTAAACGACGAGAATAACCAGCAGGAGGGCCTCGAACAGCGTGAGCAGGATTTCATGAATCCCTGCGGTGACGGCTTTCGTGGTGTCTACGGAAATATCGTACTCCACGTCCTTTGGAAGCCGCCGGCCCAATTCCACCAACTTGGCGCGAACTCCGTCCGCGGCGGCAATCGCGTTCGAACCGGGCAGTTGGTAGATACCGATGGCCGCGGCGGGCACGCCTTTGAATCGCGCATCGAAACTGTAGCTCTGGGCTCCCAGCTCGGTGCGAGCCACATCCTTGAGCCGCAGGGTTGATCCGTCGGGATTGGAGCGCACCACGATCTGGTCGAACTCCTCCGGCGTCACCAAACGCCCTTGAGCACGGGCGGTGTAAGTGAACTCCTGACCCCTGGGCGCCGGCTCTCCGCCGACTTGCCCCACCGGGTTCACATTGTTCTGCGCTTCCAGTACGGAGATAATCTGCGGAACCGTGACGCCCAGCTTGGCCAATTGATCGGGTTTTACCCAGACGCGCATCGCGTATTGGCCGCCAAACACTTGCACGCGCCCCACGCCCGGGACGCGCGAAAGTTCATCAACGTAGTTGATGTATACGTAGTTGGTCAGAAAGTTCCGGTCGTAGGTCTCGTGGGGTGAATAGAACGAGATGACCATCAACGCGGCCGCCCGGGACTTCTGCACGATGACGCCGATGGTATTCACCATGGCCGGCAACTGCGGAGTGGCCTGCGAAACGCGAAGTTGGGTCAAAATCTGATCGATGTTGGGGTTGGTGGTGACGTCAAAATTGACCGTCAAATTCGTGTTGCCGTAGTTGTCGTTGGTGGAGTACATGTAGTTCATGTAGTCCACCCCGCTCATGAGGCTTTCAATGGGAGTGGCGACAGACTCCTGCATGGTTCGCGCGTCTGCCCCCGGATACCCGGCGCGCACCTGGATTTCGGGCGGAACAATCTCCGGGAACTGGCCAATCGGAAGGGTGGCCATGGCCACCGCGCCGACGATCACCATGAGGATGGAAATCACCATCGCGACGATGGGGCGGTTGATGAAAAACTTGGAAATCATCAGTTTCCTTCCGGCTGCGAGGTCTCGACCGCGGGCGTCACCGGCATACCGTCGCGTACCTTCGAGGTGCCGGCGGAGACGACTTCTTCGCCTGGAGCCAAACCCTCGTCGATGACCCACAACGGACCCACGCGATCCCCCACCTTCACCTTTCGGATGGAAATCCTGTTCTGGGCGGCCACGACGGCCACTTCGTAAGTTCCCTGAAGTTTCGTCACGCAGCGTTGCGGAACGAGAACCGCTCCCTGGCGTACGCCCACCAGCGCGCGGACGCGCCCGAACTGCCCAGGGCGGAGGATATTCCCAGGATTGGGAAACGCTCCGACTACCCGGATCGTTCCGGTCTGGGGATCTACCTGCCGGTCAATGAAGATGACATGCCCCTTGTGCGGATAAGTCGAGCCATCCGAGAGGACGAGATCCAGCGCCTTGGAATCCGAGGCACGCAGTAAATCGCTGGCCGAGGTCTTCTTGAGCAGCCTGGAAGTGAATTGGAGGTACTCCTGCTCGCTGATGGGGAAATAAACTTTGATGGGGTCGACCTGGGAAACCGTCGTCAGGACCGTCGTGGGCGAAACCAGGTTGCCCATCTGGGTGGTGGCGATTCCCGCGATCCCATCCACCAGGGAGTGGACGCTGGTGAATCCGAGGTTGAGTTGCGCCTGCTCGACCGCGGCCTCAGCAGCTTGAATAGCGGCGCGAGCCTGCATCTGCGCAGCCGTTTCGGTGTCAAGCTGGCTCTGCGCGATGGCCCGCTCCTTGACCAGAGGCGTGTCGCGCTTCACATTGACGTCGGCCAAATAGAGTTGCGCCCGTGCCTGGGCCAGTTGCCCTTTAGCCTGGTCGAGCGCCGCCTGGAACGGCCGCGGGTCGATTTGAAACAGCACATCACCCTTGTGGACGTAGGAGCCTTCGTTGTAGTTCTGACTGATGAGATACCCGTTCACCTGGGGCTGAATCTGCGCGTTGACGTAGCCTTCCAGGGTCGCAACCCATTCGGCATGGACGGGCACGTCCCTTTGGATGGCCTTCACCACCCCCACCGACATGGCTGGACCTGAGGCGGCGGATTGCGGCGTCGGACCGCTACAACTTGGGCCCGTCAACAGCACGGCCGCGAGCGCGGCCAGGATCAGGCCAGCGCGTACCCCGGCGGACAGCCTAGCGAAGGCCTTGGATCTTGTCGGACAAAAGGCCGGTGGTAACACACGAGAACTGGATTCTTCTGGCTGGCACCAAAGAACAAAGTCTAGGCTCATCTAATTCCGCACCCTTTCTTGACCACACCTGGAACGCCAGACACTAAGACCGCCTCTGCCGTACCCCTATACATCCACCCTCTGCTGTCCAGAGGTCTCACTGCCACCCGATGGCTGTTTCAACCGAGCCTGTATTTATAAATCATTTGATTGATATAATTCAACACCTGTTTTACAATCGACCGCGTGCGGGGGGATCGCTTTGAGACCGAACCGACTCATATCCCCGAGATCCGGACCTACGAGTGACCGCGGCGAGGCCACGCGGCAACGCCTCCTCGAGGTGGCTATTCGGGTCTTCGCGGCGCACGGCTTCGATGGCGCCCGCACCCGGGATATCGCGGAGGCGGCTAAGACGAACCCTGTCTCGATTGCGTACTATTTTGGGAACAAGCAGGGGCTTTACCATGCTGCGGCGCTGCACGTGGGAGCCCGCTGGGCTGCCTATCAGAAACCCCTGGTCCAGCAGGCACGGACCCAATGGCTCGCCCCGGAATCACGCACCGCGAATTGGTCGAGATACTCTGCACTTTGTTATGCGAGTTTGTCCGGCTTATCCTGGGCAACCTCCTGCCCGACTGCTACGGAAAGTTTGTCGGTCAGGCGGCATCTGGACCGGCTCGAGAGTTTTCCGTCATTGACCGGGGTCTTGCCCCGCTGAGAGATACTTTGGCCGAAGCCATCGCCCGGCTTACCGGAGAATCCGCAGTCTCGTCTGCCACTCAAGTGCGGGCACTATCTATTATCGGGTCTTGTGTTTGCTTCCGCCGCGACCGCCGTGCCGTGCTCCACGCCCTGAAATGGAAACAGATCGGCGCGAAGGAACTCAAGGTCGTTGAAGCGGGGGTCCGGGCGAATATTCAGGCCATGTTCTCCCGGTAAGGGACCTATTCAGTTCGTCCCTCCTTTGGCCGCCTTCAGCATCGCTTCCCTCGTCGCTTTGAATTCCGACCCAGCCTTCCAGGTTGGGTAGGCTTTCGCATTTGCGACGCGGTAGCCAACCTCTCCGAGAAGTTGCAGATCCTCGACAGCGCCACGCAGGTCCCAGTAAGGCTTCACCTTGTCGGAGGGTTTGTGGTAATCCTCTGCGGTGAACTTCTCCCGCATCTCCAGCCCCCACCCCTCCGGCTTGCCAGCATAATCCACGCCCTCGCTCGGATCCAGCGCCGGCACTCCTTGTTTGGCAAAATTGAAGTGGTCCGAGCGATAGTAGTAGCCTTTCTCCGGCTCGGCATCCGGCCTCACCGCTCTTCCCTGCTCCGCCGCCACGGCCTTGATGACATCTTCCAGCGTGGACTGGCCGACGCCGATGACTTCGATATCCTTGGTCGGTCCGAGCATGTTCAGCCCATCCATGTTGATCTCAGCCAAGGTCTTGACCAGCGGGTAGAGGGGATGCTCGGCGTAATACTGCGAACCCAGCAGACCCTTTTCCTCGGCCGTCACCGACAGAAACAGAATCGAACGTCGCGGAGGCGGCTGGATCTCGGTGTACGCGCGTGCGATTTCCAATAAGCCTGCAACCCCCGAGGCATTGTCGACGGCCCCGTGATAGATCTTGTCGCCATTGACCTCCGGACCGATTCCCAGATGATCCCAGTGCGCAGTGTAGATCACATATTCGTTGCGGAGCTTGGGGTCGGCGCCCTCCAGCTTGGCAACGACGTTCTTCGACTCGATGGTGCGGATACTGTTCTTGAGCGTGAGCGAAGCTTTCACTCCCAGGTCCACAGGCCGGAAGTCGCGGCTGACGGCCGCCTTCTCCAGCGCTTCGAAATCCTTGCCGGCCATGGCGAACAATTCCTTCGCCTTGTCGTTAGTCATCCAGCCTTCCACCGCACTGCGCGACATCCCCTTATCGGCCGTCACCAGGCTGAACTGCTCGCCGGTATTGCTATTCTTGACCACACCCCACGGATATCCCGCGGGTCTGGTCTGGTGAACGATCAGGCATCCCGCAGCGCCTTTTTCCGCCGCGATTTCAAATTTGTAGGTCCAGCGGCCGTAGTACGTCATCGCCTTGCCCTTGAACGTCTTCTCATCCAGCTTGGAAGGATCATTCGGATCCGGGACGGGCGGGTCGTTGATGAGCACCACCAGGATTCTGCCCTTTACGTCCACGCCCTTGTAATCATCCCACTTGTACTCCGGTGCCACAACGCCGTAACCCACGAAAACCATGTCGGCATCCATGCTGACCTGCGGCTCCTCGCGCTTGGTCCAGGCCACGAAGTCGTCGGCGTATTTGAGCGCCATCTGCTTTCCGCCAGCGGGATCGGCAAACACCAATTCGGCGGCCGGGTCAGCCGTGATGCCCACCATGGGCACATTTTGAAAGTAGGCGCCATCGGGGTTTCCAGGCTTCAGCCCCAATTGCTTGAATTGCTTTTCGATGAATTGGGTGGCAAGCTCCTCACCTTTCGAGGCTGGCGCGCGTCCTTCAAATTCGTCCGAGGAAAGGATCTTGATGTTCTCGAGCATCCTTTCGGCGCTAATGCCGCTCCAGGCGACAGGTCCGGTGGCGCCCCCCATGGCGAGAAGAACTCCGAAAACCAGGGGTGCGGCTGCGGCTAAGGAAATAAGGTGCTTAGTGTGGTCCATAAGTATAGTCTCCGGGAGAATGTCCCCAACGCATGTTACTTGAACGCGTGCAGTCTTTCAACGCGCCTCGTAGAGAGTGTCGTTAGATAGAAAGCGATACCGTCGTCACTCGCGACCGGGGGGAGTAGTCAAAAATGTAGCGCAGGGCCTGCTTTCCGTTGTGCTGTAGCAGAAGGAGCGGTTCCGGAATGGAGCTGCGGTCAGCCCACGTGACCGTGGGCATTTTCCGAGATTACGGGGCTTGGCGAGCGGCCACCTTGGGGCTGTTTATCTCTTCATAGCGGGCCAAATGGGGAAACAGAGGAGTGACCCGGAAGGGCATTTTCTCGCTGGGGTCCACGAGCGCTACGGCCTTCCGATTCGGGAAGGTGATGCTCCCATCCCAGGCGTTTACTTGCACCCTGGAACTGAGAGGCAGGGCCGCGATCTGGTCAATTCTCGTCTTTTGGAGTTCAGGGGCGCCACCCATTAGCGCCGCCATGCGGATCGCGCCATGGCGTGCTGCCAGCCGGTTGCCCAGGTGGGGGCCGAACAGGTGAGGCATGCTTGGTGCTGCCGCGGCAGCCGCCCGCAGGAAGAGACCGGCGCTACCCAGCTTATCTTTGTAGGGTGAATTCCGCAGGAAC
>Ga0187882_1004226_pt1 | contig 11774 bp, 7 predicted proteins | sample June2016WEW_19_1_3_FD_132991 | JGI IMG/M metagenome (GOLD analysis project Ga0187882, IMG submission 132991) | Peatland microbial communities from SPRUCE experiment site at the Marcell Experimental Forest, Minnesota, USA - June2016WEW_19_150 | ecosystem: Environmental > Terrestrial > Soil >...
CCAGACGATGGCGTTTTTCCGCCAGAAGATCATATCTTTCTTGACGATGGCGTCGGCCAGCAGGGGCACGAAGGTCTGGTCGCCCTCGCCGAAGACCCACAGCGGGTAGACCATGGTCACGGGCAGGCCCTGCTCCTTATGATAGCGCCACATGATCTTCTCCGAGTCTATCTTCGAGTCCGGGTAGGGTTCGCCCCAGTATTTCAGCGGCAGCGTCTCGTCCATCACGATCGACTCATCCGTGCCGAAAACGTCGCAGGTGCTCATATCCACCAGCCGCTTCACTTTCACGTCCGTTGCGGCCCTGGCCACGTTCTCAGCGCCCCCGACGGTCACTTCCCGGAAGAGCTTTTTGGGCGCCCAGTCAGTGACGATGGCAGCACAGTGAAAGATGATTTCCCGTCCGTCCGCCGCTTCACGCACCCTGGCATAGTCGCGTATATCGCCGTTCACCACCTCCACACCACGGTCTTTGAGCGACTTCTCTCCCGGGTCGCCCGGCAGTACGAAAGCACGCACGGAATTCCCCCTGGCGAGATTAGCTTTAACGATGTGGCCGCCGATGAAGCCAGTAGAGCCCGTAACCAGCACCTTGCTCACGTCAAGCCTCCTTAATGAAATGGGATTCCCAACTTTAACCGGCGATGATGCATCCTGACCCGCATCGCCGTTGCCGCTAATAGTACGTTGATAGCACGTGGGTGTCAATCTCCCTCTCGGGCTCTCCGGGATAAAGCACCTCCACGTCGAGGCGTACTTTGTATTTGATGCTGGCTGCCACCACGATTGCCAATGTTGGGCGAGGTCAACGTCCTCCGCTTGATCTGCAATTCCCGTTGCAGAACCATTTAAATGTAATAGTTCATCTGGTCGAGGACTAAGATTGAGTGAAGAGCCCTGGCTCTGGTATATTCAGCAGCAGCAGCAACTCCATGACTTGAAGTATGACGAGATAAGTCCAGTTGCCCCGTTCCCAATTTGAATTTACGAAAGACCACGTCTTTCAGGTAACTCAAGAATAACTCTGGGAAGAACAGAGAATCCGCGGAATCGGTCTTTGCCTTGCCTTTTTCCGAAATATGTTCCAGAAGCTGGGGGCCGAGAGGGCTTCCCTCTCCTGTATCCAAGTGATATTGAATTCTAAGAATCCCATCCACTTCGGTGAGTAGATTCTTGACGCAATTGATATTTCCTTCCTCAGTATTATCCAAAAAGGCATTTATCCCAGCCTGCAGAATTGTTTGCTTATCCTGAAAGATTGGCTTTCGCCACCATTTTGCGACCATTTTGTCGATTCTGTCTTTATCAAAGCTGTTGACTATTTTGTTAATTCTATTCTCAAAATCAAAACGATCCTGATAGATTGAGCCAAGTTCTTTATACTCTTTGCCGATTATTTCAATGAATGGGAACCAACCATCTGAAACCATAGCTTCATATTGCTCCGGGATTTCCAATGAATCATAAACATATTTAAACGATAAATATCGATACAAAGACCCTAACGTCAATTCCATTGCAGCGATGTCCTGCTGCACCATGGGATTCAAATCGAAGAAAAGCCCAAAACGCCACCCCTGTTTAAAACAACAAATGACTTTGTCAGCGTCTCCGATTGCAATATCCGGAAATTTCAAACCCTTAATATCGGCGATGTCCAACAAGGTGATGCTTTCACCAGCTTTGATATCCCGCTTCACCATGATTTCAACGCTAATGCCAAAATCATTAATATACAAATCGGCCGTCAAATCAGCATGTATGACTATGACGAATCTATTTACAACATCCGGCGGAACCGCTATACGACCAAGAAACATGTTGCTGATATGATCGATATAGATATAAAATTCCGGTTGAGCTGAGCTAAATGCCGCCCTAGTAAGAAACCAGCCAGACTGACCTTCCTTGAGGTTGGCCATGGAAAAGCCGGAGAGAAGAGGAACGTTAGCAATGTGAAAATGAGTCACTTAATCGCCCACATCAAGTTACAATTCTCTGTATTGTATATTGCAGCTCATTTCTTGCCGCCGTGTATAGAGGGTTCGAGAGCTAGTTTTTGGCGAAGCAGGGCAAGGGGGCCATCGGGGGCGATAATTTCGGCGGGTAAACCGAGCACCTCTGTGCAGAGCCTAGTATCTATTTCATGGCGAACGGAGTCACGGTCTATCTCGTTGACCGGCCGCAGCTCCCGGCTCTTCATTTCATCGAAGATGGCAACTGCTTTCGACAACGCCTTCTTGGAGAGCTTAGAAATGTCTAGCACCGGCAGCGATCCGAGCGCCGACACACCAATGCTGCCCCGGCCGGCCTGCTGCTTATTGGCATGCCACCAATGCAATAGCAGCCCCAAGGACGAATTTGCCCACAACGTCAGGACCTTCTCTTGATCAGGGCTATTGAGGAGTATGGACGGCCAAGCACGGCCGCCAATGGTAGGCCTACTGGTGAATTGCATAGCTGTGGATTGGCTGTTAAATCGAAAGTCTCTATTGAAATGACTGTGAGATGCTGTCCCACAAATGTAGTCTACTTTTCCCTGCACGACCGCATCTTCTGCCGCCGTGGCGCCCTGACGAACAATGCCTTCACTATCCGCCTCAAACTCCATGCAACGCTCACGTTTGGCATCATGAGACCATAGCACCGGATATGTTGGCGCAACCTTTGTTTTCAGGGTCTCAATTTGGAAAGGGCCTCGAATACCGCCGGTTGACGTATTGGCATTAATGTCCATATGATAAGGACCGACTTTCCCAATTTGGGATAAGGTTGAAATGAATACTGGTCGCGCACTGCGTTGATTCAAGCCGGGCAACCAAACTAACCCACTGGAACTGAGCTGATAAGCTGTTTGAGCGAGAGAGCCATCTAATATGCGAGCCAACTGCCATGGACCCTCAGGTGCTAGGGGTGCGTCAATTGCATAACCGATTAAATCATCACCGAAATGTAGGGGAGTTCCACCCATTGGCCCATCCTCTAATCTGCGCAGGTTTCCAGCCTTGGCAATGCTGATCTGAACGGCAGCACAGGCACCTACAAGCGGAGAAGCGGGCCGCTCATTCAACACCACAAATGTGGCGCGCATACTTTCCTTTGGCATCTTGCGACCTATAATCAAACACTCACCCATACCCGTATCGGCAGAAAAGGAAAGCTCGTCGTCACGAGCACCTGCAATCGATATGAAGATAAGGTCGCTATAGGATCTGCGGAGCAATTTCCTGGAAGCCTCCCAGGCATCGCCCGACAATAAACTAAGAGGCATTACCAGCGCTAGAACACCGTCTCTCTTCAGCTTACGATCCGCAAGAACGAGAAACGCACTGGCCTCGCCAGCATTGCCATGGTAGCTTGTCCCTTGAAGAAGGCGATCGGTAGCGGATGCCATCACGCGTTGTTGTTCAGCAGTGGAGCCGAAAGCGGCAAACATCGGGTTTGGTGTTCCGATTTTATCGGCTTCTTGACCGGTATCTCTTGTGAAAGGCGGATTCATAATGACAAGGTCGAACGAAGCATGTGGAAGCGATGACCAAAGCTCTTGTTCTCTTTCACCCATACCGTGTACAGCTTTGGCAGTGATGGCGATAATTTCAAACGGCCGCTGAGGGTCAAGCAGGTCAAGAGAACCCAACGCGACGCCGCCACCCGACTGCGGGCCATATGCCACAGTCATGATTGAACTCTGGTTGTAATTAACCGTAGGATGTGCACCGGCCAGCATGGAGGCGGTCAAATGGGCCGCTGCAGGCAATACGTCACAACCGACAAGAGCCGCAGCCATCATAGATGGATGCAAAGCCTCGGCATCGCCGCCGGCTGCTTCATGCAATTGGCTAATGCGCTGGTATGCGGTAGATAGGAGCGTACCTGTGCCGCAGGCGAAATCAGCAATGCGAAGATTACCGACATCGGCGGGGTTTGACCATGCGCCATTACCCGGTGTCTTATCAGTATGGATCGCCAGACCAACCAATAGCGCAGCTGACGCTGGGTGGGTGTAAAAAGCTGCCAAGAACTTGCGATCCGCAATCAAGCGCTGGAATACAGCACCGGTCAGATCGTGTGAACGCATCAGACGATTTTCTATCAGCTCACTTGCCGTCAACATCAAGCGCCGAATTAAGGGCTTGGCATTATCAGCAGGGATCACCTCAAGAATGCGCCTGGCAATATCGAAAATCGGCCAGTAATTGACCTTAAGAATCTTGTACCATTCTTCAATGATGGCTGACTTAATGGCAGCTGAGCCCATAGCCTTTATCTCATCCAATGTTCGAACATCGCCCAAGGCCCCCGGACCACGGGCAAGGCTCTCATGAAATACCAGGGCATTCGCCAGTATGGTCGTGGCCATCCTCCAGGTTTGCTCTCCATCCTGCTGGCGAAGCTGCTCACATATTTTCTTGATCGACGCTGGATGTGTAGAGGCCATATCGCTTAGCAATGCTGCCGCCTCGCTCACACCACTGACCAAACTATCGGCCGCTTGCTCTATCATCGCCGGGGGCACCGAAGCAGACTGAATGAGGACGGACATGTCGACTATATTTCCATGTAACCAGCCAGCCTTAGGCCAACGCAAGTACGTCCTCGAATTCTCGCCTGTATAGAGGGCCATCTCAAAATCCGAAGCAGATGACAGCTCCCGTTTGAGGGCGGCACTTGAGTGGCTGCGCAGTCTGACCGGCAACCGTACAGCAAGAGAGGATAATATGCGGCGACCTGATGGTAGAAGCTGTTCACCCAGCCGTTCAAGCGCATCCTTCTCCAAGCTCCGAGCCGGCATGACCTCCGTCTCGATGACCACCGGGGATACACTTGGTTCGACTACCAGGATGTCTGGCTGCTTTGCGCTACCCTTGATGCAACCAATATTTTCGGACCTGACAATGCCCTTTATACGCCATAAACTGCGGGTCTCTGAGAGGACCTCAGCGAGAGCATCGTTTATTGTGTGCTCCGTTATTGGCATCTTACCCTAATAGGCCTTAGACATTGCTAATGTGTTGCATTTTTCCTATAAATGGCTGCACCCTAGCTGATTTTAACACAGGGGAAAAATAAAAGGCATCCATACCCCCCATCTTCGGCCTTCTTCTTCAGCTCATAGAGCTTGTTGATGGCCTCGATGGGCGACATGGAGTCTACATCCAGCGACCTGACCTCTTCTTCGATGGCCGACCCCTGGCCGAAGATGGGGAGCTGTAAGGACTGCGCAGCGGCAGGCTTTCGTTTGGCGCCGTCATTGCATTCAAGCTGCTCCTTTTCCCCATTGAGATGTCATAACTATTCAAGTTTCTGCCTTCTTATTATATTACTAATCCATATCTCACATGAGAAGATTATTGTAATTACAATAACAGGATTAAGTATGCATCGATGTCGCAGGCAATATATTATTGGAGGTACCTAAATTGAAAAGGTCTGTTTTTCTTTCTTTATCACTACTATTACTACTGATTCTCATCCCAAGTTGTGTTATAGTTCAAGCCCCGCCATCAGCGACTACCCCACCGGCAGGAACGCCATTCGCGGTGACCGGTGTCACAGCCAATACTGAGCCATCCAACTCCACCGGTTGTTTCAACCTTTACACTAATATCACTACCAATGGCCCCGGCACAGTTAGTTACACGTGGGAATCAACCAATGGCGGCGGAAACAGTTATACCTGGAGTATCACTTTTTCGTCAGCCGGTACACAAAAAATATCATTACCGGTGGAAATGAGCGCTTTGCCTTCCGGTTCGTATCGAGTCCATATTTTGACCCCCAATGATGCAGTGTCGAATTCGACAAATTACACAACCTGTGGGCACTAACACGTTGGTGCGCTATCCCCCGCCTTCTTCTTCAACTCGTAGAGCTTGTTGATGGCCTCGATAGGGGACATCTTTTTATAAATGTATACAAAGTACAGTAGTTTGTATACATTCGGTCAAGGCATGTATACAAACCTGTCGCTTTATAGCCCCCCACTAAATGCCTTTTGCAACAGTGACTTTTTCCCGGCAGTGATATGGTATTCCCGCAGGATTTTTGAGCCTTCCACTACGCCCAAACCACTTCCCTTGAGCTTTGGGTCGATGAGTTCCGCTCTGGTTTCCGCTTCGTTCACGCTTATTCAGCCTCTTTATTTTATTTAAGTGCTTTGCGTCTATTCTCTGGAAGCTCCTTGTAATTCTTGCTTGTTGAAACCCTTGTGCCGCTTTTCTCTTCCAGTTCACTCCGTGCATTGCCGGCAATGGTTCCGCCTTCAATAGCAGCCTGTTTATTGGCTGGGAAGCCCCTGCGCATCAGCACAGTCGGTTAAGCGTATTTTCCCGTCTCCCGCCTCCATTTTCAACTGTACGATAATTTCGTACAGTTCATTTACCCCCTCGTTTTTCAGCTTTCGTTTTAGATCGCTCCAGTAACGTCGCGGGTTATCGGTTTCACTCAATATTTCGCAGACATCTATAACAGAAAAAAACCACCGTTGCTTTTCCTTACTCCACAGCCTGCGGACTTGCTTGGTCTCAAATAGAATTAAATTACTCATTTTTATAAGTCCTTATTTAAAATGCTTAACGCAACCAGGGTTCAAATTATATCCCGCTTACAGCAGTCAACCGCCTTCATTTTCAAACCGTGACAATTTGTCACGGTTTTATTCTCCAGATAATTCTCCATTGAAAGCCTTCTGTAGAATTGATTTTTTCAGTTTTTCTAAGTCAGTCAGTTTTTGTTGATAGATGGCTTCGAACTTTTTGGTTTCGGCGGAAAGAGCGTCGAGTTTGGCAACGATGACCCTACCCCGCCTTATCCCCCACCTTCTTCTTCAGCTCGTAGAGCTTGTTGATGGCTTCGATGGGAGACATGGAGTCTACATCCAGCGACCGGACCTCTTCTTCGATGGCCGACCCCTGGCCGAAGATGGGAAGCTGAAGCGGCTGCGCCGTGCCTGGTTTCTTCTTGGTACCCTCTTTTCGCTCAAGCTGGTCCTTTTCAAGCTCCTGCAAAATCTCCTCCGCCCGGTGTATCACCGTCTTGGGCAGGCCCGCAAGCTGCGCCACATGTATGCCGTAGCTCTTATCGGCGCCGCCCGGTATAACCTTGCGCAGGAAAATGACCTTGCCCTCCTCCTCCGCTACGGCCAGGTTATAGTTCCTGACCCGCGGCAGGAAGCCGGCCAGCTCGACCAGCTCGTGATAGTGCGTGGCGAACAGCGTCCTGGACCTCAGCCTGGTATGGTTGTGGATATACTCGATCACGGCCCAGGCGATGGACAGGCCGTCATAGGTGCTGGTGCCGCGCCCGACCTCGTCAAGTATCAAGAGCGACCTCGACGTGGCATTGTTGAGGATATTGGCCACCTCTATCATCTCCACCATGAAGGTCGATTGCCCGGCGGCAATGTCCTCCTGCGCACCGATGCGGGTGAAGATGCGGTCGACTATGCCCACTACCGCTTCATCGGCGGGAACGAAGCTGCCGATCTGCGCCAAAAGCACGATGAGCGCCGCCTGCTTGAGATAGGTGGACTTCCCCGCCATGTTGGGACCGGTCAACACGATAAGCTGGTCTTCTTTAGATAAGCGGATGTCGTTGGGCACGAACCCGCCGGACCCCAGCGCCTGCTCCACTACCGGGTGCCGGCCGCCCTTTATCACGATGGCATCGCCATCGTTGAGCTGCGGCTTGACATAGCTGTTGCGTACGGCCACCTCCGCCAGGCCGGAGTAAACGTCGATCTGCGCCAGCGCCCTGGCCGAGGAGAGTATCTTCTCGCCCGATTCAGCCACCTGCCGGCAAACCTGGGCGAAGAGGGACTTCTCCAACTCCACCACCCTCTCCTGCGCATTCAATATCATCGATTCGTATTCTTTCAACTGCGGCGTGTAGAACCGTTCCCCGTTGGCCAGCGTCTGCCTGCGGATGTAGTCGGAGGGCGCAGAGCCCAGGTTGGCCGTCGAAATCTCGATATAGTACCCGAAGACACGGTTGTAGCCGACCTTCAGGGACTTGATGCCCGTCCTCTCCCGCTCCTGCTTCTCCAGCCCGGCCAGGAACTGCCGGGCGTCGGAGGCGATGGAACGCGTCTTGTCCAGCTCCTCGGAAAAACCCTTCCTGATGACCCCGCCATGGTCGAAGTTGGCGGCGGGCTGGTCGGCAATCGACCTGGCGATCAGCTCGACCACATCGGGATATTGCTTCAAATGCTCGCTTAAAACCGATGGGGCATTGGCGGGGAGCAACGCCATCTGAATGTCGGCCACCTTCTCCAGGCCCGTCCTCAGGGCCATGAGGTCGCGCGGCGAGGCATTGTTGCTGCGAACGCGGTTGATGATGCGCTCCATATCCGGCGTGTCCCCCAGCAGCGAAATGACCGTGCCCCGCACCATGGCCTTCTGGTAAAACCACTCCACGGCCTGCTGGCGCTGAGCCAGGCTGCCGAGGTCGAAAAGCGGCTGGCCCACCCATTTCTTGAGAAGCCGTCCGCCCATGGATGTCCTGGTCTTATCGATGGCTGAAAGCAGGGAGCCGGCGGCGCCGCCCCAGCGCAGGCTGCTGAAAAGCTCCAGGTTGCGCACCGTGTGCATGTCCAGCGTCATGAAGGACTGCACCGAGTAGGTGGAAAGCCGGTCCAGCAGGCCCAGCACCGATTTCTGGTTCTCCCGCAGGTAGCCGATAATAGCCCCGGCGGCGCTTATCGCGGCGGGCAGGCCTGCGCAGCCGTAGCCCTCCAGCGAGGCCACCTGGAACTGCTCCAATAATACGCGGGTGGCGGTATCCAGCTCGAAATAATAATCATCCAGCCTGGTGGTGTTGCGTGCAAGGCCGTCGGCATTGAAATCGTCTGATTTGGGGACGATGAGCTCGGCCGGGGTGAGCCTCCCCACCTCGTCGGCGGCCAGCTCGGCAGGCACCTGCGCGGCGGCGAATTCCCCGGTAGTGATGTCAACGTAGGCTATGCCGGCCTGGCCCTTGCGGATGACGACGCTCACCAGGTAGTTATTGCTCTTCTCCGAAAGCAAGCCCGGCTCGATGACCGTCCCGGGCGTGACGACCCTGATGACATCCCTCTCGACCAAACCCTTGCCGGGCTCGGTCAACTGCTCGCAGATGGCCACCTTGTAGCCGCGGTTGATGAGCTTGGAGAGATAATTATCGAGGGCATGGTAGGGGATGCCGGCCAGCGGCACCTTGATGCCCTTGCCCATCTCCCTCGATGTCAATACGATCTCAAGCTCACGCGAGGTCACCCGGGCGTCATCGTCAAAGGTCTCGTAGAAATCGCCCAGGCGGAAAAAGACGATGGCCTCCGGGTAACGCTGCTTGATGCGAAGGTACTGTTCCCTGAGAGGGGTTACGGGCATATCTTTAAATTCCGGGTCTCAATTATTAGCCATGCACCGAAAAATGACAAGCCTATTTTTCCAGGCTCCAGCTATACTGGAACCCGATATCCCGCCCTGCCTCCAGGTGCAGCGGGAATAAGATCAAAAGGCAACTGCACTGGTAGACCTCCTCCACGCCACCCTCCGAGTTGGAGAGGCTCTCCACCGGATAGCGCCAGATAGTGAGGGGACGGTCGAGGTTGAGCAGCATCTCGATGCCCAGCAGGGTGTTGGCCATGCTAAGCTGACGGGTGCGCTCGATGACGCCGCGGGAATCGAGGCGTGTGTCGCCGATATCCTTGCCTTCGACCTCGTAGCTGGCGTTCTCATTGTGGCCCCCACCCAGCAGGTTGATGTTCCACTCGCTGCCGTAGATGGTATTGAGGGTCGTTTTCCCGGCATTGGTGAACTTGTAGACGATATCCAGCTTGCCCTCCCTCTCCACCAGGGTGACGGTCTTCTCCAGGATAACCTCGGTCAGGACCATCCCGGTCTGGACATAGCCCCGCCGCTTCAAGTTGATGCAGGAATCGGGCGCTGCGTCGATGCTGCACTCGTAGGGCTGCCCGGCGAAATCCCCCGTGTCCACGAAGGTATTCTTCTCGTAGCTTTCCGGCGTCTCCTCGGCACTGATAAAGCGGTCGATGAGAGACGACCTGGGCAAGGTATCATAGACAGGCATCCCGCCTGTATATTCGCTTTTCACCCGGATGTGGTCGTGAATGCTCTTGATGCCGCTGCCGCCGGACGGATCACCCGCCTCACCCTGTTTGGCCAGCAGGTCCTTGTGATAGCCCTCGGGCCTGCGGCTCATGGTGCTCAGGAGATTAAAATCCTTCTTGCGCAGGTCCCATTCAATGATGCTGCCGCCCTCATTGGGACTGATGTACAAATTGAACTCGCGGCCGTCGGACAGTATCTCCTGTTTGCCGTCGCCGTCATAGTCCATCATATATAAATTGCAGCCGCCATCCTTTTTTACCAGCAGCTCATCGGCGCAGTTCTCCGCCTTGATGAGGTTGCTGTAAGTTTCCGCCCTGATATCGGTGAGGTAGATGCCGCCGAAGACGCCGTGCCAGTAAGAGCAGTTGCATTGGCCGCGCCACAGGTAGTCCAGCCCGCAGCCTTCCTCGTTTACCGTGCGCGCCCGGTGCACCTTGTTATGCACCAGCATCATTTTCTTGTGCATGCGGTTGACCTCGGGGTACTTGACCATGAAGTTGCGCCAGAACCCGCTATATAGATAGCGCAGCACTTCGGCCCGGCCTTCGTCCTCCAGGCGCTGTTTTAGATGCGAGTACTCCCAGGAAAGCTGCTGGGGAAGCGACCATTCCAGCATCTCGTCATAGGAGGCACAGGGCAGGTAGATGCGTCCCGCCGGGGGATACCTTTCGACATATTCGCCCAGTTTTATGGTGCACAGCCATTCGCCGTTGTCCTCGACGGCCTTGAAGAAATCGTTGACCCAGCCCCTTTCCCAGCAGTGTTCATAAGTCTCCGGCCAGATGCCGAATTTTTCGCCGTCATCGCCCATGACCGCTATCCTGTCCCCTTCCTCGGAAGCTCGGCTTTTAAGGTTCTCGATGATACTGCCGACCTCATGCCAGGGTATGGAATAGCGCAGGTATTTGTGGATGGGGAATACCTTGAGATAATGCCCCTGCTCCTCGGTGAGGAAATAGCCGAAAAGTTCATCGTCGGCCTTACCTACCATCTTGAAAGCCGTGTCGTCGATAAGGGTCCAATCTATACCGGCCTCGGATAAAACCCTGGCCAGGTAGGGCTCCCAGACGCGCTCGGCCAGCCACATGCCGCCCGGCCTGGCCTCGAACTCCTTCTCTATGAAAGCGCTCATCTTGAGGATTTGTCCGTGCTTGTCGGGGTCGGGGATGGCCGGCAGGATGGGCTCGTAGTAGGCGCCGCCCATGATCTCGACCTGCCCCCTGTCGACCAGCTCCTTGAGCATGATCATGAACTCGGGGCGCTCTGCCGTTAGCCAGTCGATCAGGCAGCCGCTGTAGTGCAGCGAGGCGTGGATGAGGGGATGACGTCCCAGCTCCTCAACCATGGGAAGATAGGCGCGTTTATAGGCGTCGTCGAAGACCCAGGGGAAATTACCCAGTGGTTGATGATTATGTAATGCCAGGCCGAGGGATATCTTTTTCAAATCTCAGGCCTTCTTTATTTTGTCGACGGCTATTTTAAGTACCACCTTGTCGCCTATCTTATCTATATCGTCCGTGAGTATGGTCAGCCTCTTGATGAAGCCTGCTTTGACGATCACGGCCGTGACGGCCCATTTCTTCAGGTCGATCTCGACGTCCCTGACCGGGCCGATTATTTTGGCGTTGGCGTCAATCACCTCTTTGCCGATCAGCTCCCGTGACC
>Ga0187882_1004229_pt1 | contig 11774 bp, 8 predicted proteins | sample June2016WEW_19_1_3_FD_132991 | JGI IMG/M metagenome (GOLD analysis project Ga0187882, IMG submission 132991) | Peatland microbial communities from SPRUCE experiment site at the Marcell Experimental Forest, Minnesota, USA - June2016WEW_19_150 | ecosystem: Environmental > Terrestrial > Soil >...
AGTTGCCTTCATCGCAGTAGATCGCCACAAACTCGATGACTACAGGCCGTACGTGTATATGACAGCGGACTACGGCAAGTCATGGTCTTTGATCGTCAATGGAATTCCCGACGGCGCCTACGTTCATGCCGTGCGCGAGGATCCCAAGCGGAAGGGCCTGCTCTTCGCGGGCACGGAGGTCGGAGTGTTCTTTTCCATGGACAACGGGGGACACTGGCAGACGCTGCAGCAGAACCTCCCCACGGCTCCTATTCATGATCTGGTCGTCAAGAATGACGACCTTGTGGCAGCCACCCACGGCCGCTCTTTCTGGGTGCTCGACGACATCACTCCTCTGCGACAGATGGATGAAAAGACCGCCTCAGCGGGAGCCTTCCTGTTCGTTCCCCAGACTGCGATCCGGCTGCACTATCCCGACGAGGTCGACAGCCGGCGGCCCGTGGGCGCCAATTCGCCGGCGGGTGCGATCATTGATTATTATCTTGCCGCCAAGCCGAAGAGCGAAGTGACACTCCAGATTCTGGATGCCCGGGGCAAGGTGTTGCGGACACTCTCCAGCGTGGAGAAAAAAGAGGAAGCGCAACCGCCGGAATGGCCGGATCAGGTGATGGAGGTCAGGACGATTCCGGCAGACGGTGGTCTGAATCGTTGTGTTTGGAACTTGCGCCTTGACGATCCCGTTAAGGTGCCGGGAGCGTTCTACAGCGGCGTAGGTCCGCGCGGTCCGCTGGTACCGCCGGGAAAGTATGAGTTGCGGCTTAACGCCGATGGCCAGGTCCGGTCGGCGCCTCTCGAGGTCATCGCCGATCCGCGCGCGAAAGTCGCACCCGGCGAACTGGAAAAGCAATTTGCTCTGGCAACGGAGGTCTATCAGAGTGTCGGCAAAGACCACCAGGCGATCAACCGGATCCGCGACCTCAAAACCCAGATTCTGCAGCTGCGCGACCGTTTACAGAACGACGCGAAAATGAAACCGGTCCTGGATGCAGCCGAAGCGCTCGGGAAAAAACTGTCGCCCATTGAAGAACAGCTGATCCAGGTTGACATGAAAGGCTCGGAAGCCAATCTCGCATTTCCCAACATGTTGAACGAGGAGTTTGATTCCTTTGCCATGAGCGTGGAATCAGCCGACGCCGCGCCGACTCAGCAGCAATACGATGTCTTCCAGGTTCTGAACGGCCGCCTGGAGGAGCAACTCAAGAAACTGGACGGTGTGCTATCGACGGACCTGGCCGCGTTTGGTGAGGTGGCAAAACGATACAACGTCCAGCTGCTTTATGTTTCCGACATCAAGCGTTAACAGGGTGCGCCTGCGACTCAGAAAGTTACAAGCCTCGATTGGGCCAGGGCTGCGCGCTGGTCGTTGTTTCCAGGTACGGGCTGTCGAGTGCTTCCGAGGTGATAATAATTCCGGCAGTTCGCGTGCGCGCTCAACATCCCGTACCTGGAAACATCTTCTATTTCGGTGGCCGCACAAAACGTGATGCGGGAGTTTTCGATCCTTCAGCGAGACCTTCGCATTACGGGTGCGATGCCAAGTCCCTGCAGCACCATTGTGGCCGCAAACATGACGAGCACGAACAGCCCCACTTTAGCGAACAAGCGCCCCAGGTGCGCACCACCTAAACCGCTTCCGATGACCCCACTTACAATGCAGCATTGGACTGTTCCGCCTATATACCAGGCGAAGAGCAAGGGAACAGGCACCGGGAACAGTGAGTAATTCCCGAGTACCAGAGCAGCCTCCGACAGTAGGCCGAACTTCAGTCCAAAACCCACTCCTCTTTTCCAGCCATAGGTTTCGAGTTTTGCCTGCAGCCAGATCATCAGGATAGTGGCAAGCAAAAATGCCATGTAACCCATGGGAATCCTGCGGAACAGTTGTTCCGGCGGCAAAAATGCCGACTGAGAATCCAATAAGAGCTTGGCAAAGAGCCCCGCGTTCTGAAACAGGTCGAATCCCAGCGCGGAAAACCAGCCAAGCCCAATGATGAATACGAGACGCTTGGAAGAGAGTCCGATCGCTTCGCCTGGCCCATTTTGCATGGAAGCCTCCTTGCGAGATTTGAAGAGCTGAGAAGCGATATCTATTTACATTTACGTGCCGGCAACTGGAAGGTTGACAAGGTAATGATCTTATCTCTGCCGGTCTTGCGCTCTCGCTTTCTCTTTTGTCTCAGGTAAAACAAAGGACCCCGTCATTTCCACACACGATTCTTCATCTCGCAGGGGTTGTTGCAGAATCAACGGGATGCAAAGCATTCGCCTGTTCGCAGGTTTGCGACAAGCGCAACTACCCGGCGAATCAATGATTCGCATGACCGATGATGGGATGGGAATCGGGGCTTTGATCCCCCCTCTGCGGAGGTGTCAGTATCCGATTCGTGGTTGCCGTGTTCACATGGGCTTTGCGATCAGGCCGTCTTCTTGGCCTTCTTCGCAGCGTCCGCCTTCCGCTTGGCCCAATACGCCTTCATTCTTTCGCTGATGGCTTTTCGCGCGGCAGCAGATTGAGGCCCGGACTTCGATTTGGCAGGCGCTTTGACGCTTGCCTTGGAAGCTCGCTTCCGCTGCCAGTACTTCCGCATCCTTTCGCTTTGGGCTTTGCGTTGTGCCGCGGTTCTTCCTGGTCGCTTACCGCTGGCGGCGACGGCTCGTGGTGTGGTCCCTTCCTTAATCATGATTTGTAGAGCTTGCATCTCAAGTTCAATTTCTGCGCGTTGACCTTCCAGTGCTTCAATTGCCAGTTCCAGAACTCTGCTGTTCATCTATATCCTTTCGATGCGGAGGGGGGACTGTCTCCCGGAATGGTAGAACAGGCATCCGCGGCAGTAGATTAGCCAGTGTCAGAAGAATTTGCAAGTTGGAATCAACTTAGGGACTGGTGGAGATTCCGAGTGATTCATGGAATGGAAGCGGGTTGATGTTTAACCTCTAAGACTCGAAGACTCAAAGAATCCCTAAATACAGATGTCCACTTACCAATGAACTTATGAATATGTCAGAGTACGAATAGTAAGGAAACAGTTATTTTCGGAGGAGCTGATGTGGTATGGGTCGGATCCCACTCTTTTGTTGCGCCCAGGCGCCAGACAGTGTCGACAAACGGATGGACTCATTAGAAGCTGATGTTGAGCCTCACGCTCATCTCGGTAGGAACGAATTCATTGCGGCAGCGTCCCGGCGCGATAACGCGCGTGTGACCCAGGGCGGCAATGACTTCCGGGATGTCGAATGAATTCCCCTGGACGGACAGGATTTCACCTTTCTCGCTCAGACGCATCATAAAAGAGATGTCCATTTCTCCGGTAAACCCAGTAGGGAATTTGATACGTCCGGAGGCCTTGGCGATCGCAGCCAGGCGCTCCAGATCGATATCCAACAGCGGCGGCTGGAAGCTCGGATCTGCAAACGTTTGCGGAGAGCTGGGAGTTCGGCTGTCAGGAAGCGACGTCCTGTAGAAGATGCGACCGTCCACGAACGCGTAGCACGGGGATGAGACTTGAAGGTTCCTCATTTCGAATCCCCGGTCGCGAATGGTCTTTATCGCATTCTCGACCGTCGCGCCATGAACGGACAACGCGATCGTAAGCCGTATGGGGTTGTTGCCTGATGCCATTTCCTCGAGGGAGATGGGATTGCCTTCGCCATCCTTCAAGAGTCCCTGCGCATCAAGGAACACCTGGGTAGCAGGGTTTGAAGGGCCGAACCGCAACGCCGCTGTTGCGACCACCGGAACTGCCACGCCATTGAGGTAAGTTGGAGAGTAGCGCCATTGCTTTACAGCATCGATCGCAGCCTGCTCGAAGAGCTGATTACCTTGGAGCACGCGAACATTCGATACAGATCCTTCCTCATTCACGCTCACCTCGACAATCACCGCTCCTTCCACATGCTTCCGCTCCGCCAACGCCGGATAGTTCGGCTCCACCCTATAGGTCAGCTTGGATTCCTGGACGCCGCTGCTTACGCGCACAGGCTTGCGTGGATCCTTTTGGGCAGTTGGATTTTCCGTGCGGACGGGCTTGCGGGCGCCGGGCGCCGGCGAAACAGGTGTGCCGGCCGACGGCGGCGCAGCCGCACGGGAAGCGGTATCAGGCGCGCCGGCCAATGGAAACCAAGCCGCCGCGAATGTGCCGGTGCAGATCAAAAGAGCCGCGATCGCCCCGAGGCTGAAGACCAGTCTGGATCTGCTCATCTTGGACTCCTTTATCATGAGTGTCACGCGTTGGACCAAATGACCTTCCTTCAAGAGAAGTGGCGCAGGCACAGCCGCAGGCCGGCCCCGCAGCGATGCGATGTGCAGGAGCGACTCCAGGTAGCGGTCACGCTCGCCTGTTACTCTGAGTACCTCGCGATCCACCACCTGCTCGCGGCTGAGTTGAATGCGTCCAAGTACCCACCAGATGGCCGGATGAAACCAGAGAAGGGATCGAAGGAATTCCTCCAGCACAATAAACAACCAATCCCGCCGTTGCACGTGCAGCAGCTCGTGACAGGCGATCGGCCGCTGGAGATTCTCGGCCATTGCAGCGAACGACTCAGGGAAGAGCACCGCCGGTTTACGAAAACCGAAGGTGACCGGAGTATCGATCTCCGCTGAAAGGAAAATCTCAGGAGAAACACCCACTTGCCATTGAACTTCGCGAATCACGTCCGGGAGCGCCGCAAGCCTGCGCGACCCATTCCGATACCGAAGCAACCGCAGCATTCCCAGCGCCAACCAAAGGAACCGCAGCCCTGCGCCAATCCCCAGGGCTAAAACAACGAGCTTGTACCTCGGGAATTGAAGCCACCAGGCCTGCGAGGACGAAGGTGCCGTTGGAAGGATTTCGGCATTCGGGAAAATCGGGGAGGGGAAGCTCGTCAGAGCCGCAGGCAGGATGGAGCTCGGCATGGTCTGTCGCAGGTGATGCCACGGCTGAATTACGGGAAGCAGCAAGCAGACCAGCAGCAATGCCTGCCAAAGAGCCATCAGAACCACCGGCGTTTTCAGCCGGAACATGTAAATGAGTACGCTGCCCGCGAGGATCAGCACCGCAACCTGCAAGCTGTATGCTGCCAGGTTCTCCAGCCACAAATGAGCGGTCATAGATTCAGGAGGGCCGAAAGCATCGCACGAGTGGAGGCATGCGACACCGGCCGGGTCTTGGGGCCCTATGGGTTGTCCCGGATCATTTTCGCGATCTGCTTCAATTCCTTTTCCGACAGGCTGCGCTCCTCGACAAGATGCGCCACCAGTGGCTCAGCAGAGCCGTTGAAAACGCGATTGATGAACTCGCTGACCATCTCGTGAATCATCTGCTTCTTGGGCCGAGTGGCTTCGTAAACATGAGCACGCCCCGCGAGCCGACGCTTCACGTACTTCTTATCTTCCATGATTTTCATCATGGTCATGACGGTCGTGTAGGCGATCTTGCGGTGCGAGAGCAGGGTCTCGTAGACGTCGCGCACGGTGGCAGTGCCATAGACCCAGACGACCTTCATGATCTCGAGTTCCTGTTCGGTGAGTATCGGGCTTTTTCGTCGCATGCTAATAACTTAGTACTACAATAATGGCGTGTCAAGAATAAAGTGAAATAATCGTAACGTGCGATTGCAGGATACAATTCTCGGGATCAAAAGGTATCAGCGATAAACGGGAGAGTGTAAACAGGCTGGAATTATGGCTCCTCAGGTAGGACTCGAACCTACAACCCTTCGGTTAACAGCCGAATGCTCTACCATTGAGCTACTGAGGAGCAAGAGCAGGCAACTTTGCGCCGGCAAAAGCTGCAATCCGCTGAAAAACTAACAAATATCCCGGGCAGAGTCAACGTGATTGACGCCGATTTCACGGCCAAGACCTACAATTCGTCGACGATGCCCCGCCAAGCGCACTACAACATGCCTGGGTTGCGATACCGTCAGGCGTCGTCAAGGCACTGCGCTCCATGGTGCAACGGCGCGCTTACTTCACCAGTTTTGGACTGACCTTGGTCAGCTCATCGGTGAAAATCGTAGCATCCTTGGGTACGCCGGACACCGGATGAAACAGGATGTCCTTCGCATTCGCCTGTTTCTTGTACAGCACATAATTGGCGTCTTTGTCAGTCCTGACGACCTCTCCATTCAGGCTCAGCCCCGCAAAAACTCCCCTGGAGCGGGAGTAAGCGAGAATCTTGGCCCTCATCAGTACATCCGTCTTGGCAGAGGCATTTCTGCCCACTGGCCCGGCGGCCACGGCCGCATCGCCGCCCAAAGTAAACTTGCTGTCAAGCAGGCTGTCGACGCCACTGAGGTTCATGACGACCAGGACCAGGTCGGTTGCCTGGACGCCGATCTGAAGACCAAAGCTCCCTCCGCTCATCATCAGCATGGACGGAGCACTCCAGGGGCCGTTGCCGCTATCCCTGCGACACGCGATGACGCCCTTGCCATAAGCCGCGCCAAGAATGAAGCCAGCCTTTTTCATTGACGGAATCACGGCCACGCACTGGCATCGGTCGAGCAGATCCTGCGGAATGGACTTGTCCGGCGTGCCCATGATCTCCTTCAGCACGACAGCCGCGGAGACAACCCTATCCGCTACCTCGCTTGTTTTCGGAGAGGACTGGGGATCGTCGGATTTCTGCTGGCTTTGAGAAAGCGCCAGCTTACAACAGGAGAGAAGCAGAAATGCCATCGCGAAAACCAGAGATCTTTTCATGGGCCTCCTCACCCCGGGGCCTGACAATTACGATCGCCCGGCAATAGAAAAGGTATCACAATTCCTCTTCTTTGCGGTACCGTGTTTGCGAGCGGCTTTTTCTGTCTCCGCGGCAGGTGCCTATGCCGTGCAAGCATGATATCCTAGGGCCTGGAGGCTTGAAACCATGACGCAAGATTCGCCGGTTACGAACAAGGAATCCGACGCGGCGCAATTTTCGATCACGATGGATCAGATCGAAGACTATCAGTTCCGTGTTACATTCGACAAAGATCAGTACCCTGATCTTTTGACGGATGAACCAACGCCGATAGGCCGGGACAGTGCGCCCAATGCTTCACGCCTGCTGGCGGCCGCGGTCGGCAACTGCCTGTGCGCCAGTCTGTTGTTCAGCGCGCGCAAGGCACGCGCGAACCTCACGGGCATTCACGCGACGGTGAAGGTCTGGTATGCACGCAATGAAAAGGGGCGGCTGCGCATCGGCAAAATGAAGGTCGAGATCACGCCGGAGTTTGATCCCGCGGATGATCCCAAAATCGAGCGCTGCGTGGAACTGTTCGAAGACTATTGCGTCGTCACGCAGAGCGTGCGCAGCGGCATAGACGTGTCGGTCGAGGTGCAGCGCTGAACTTCATGCGGTATGCGGCGGCAGAGTTCGGATCCCGCGAGCGCGACAGACACCGGCTACAGATCGAGGAGGAGACTCCACAATGAAGAGACGCATGGGCTCGGCATTGCCAAGAGAGCCGGGTCGAGATTTGATCCGCGAACCCAGGGGTGTGTGGCGGGAACGCCTGCAAGAATGGATCGCGGGCGTTCCCGGTTTCGGGTGGCAAGCGGCAATGAGCACTGCAGGGGACGGCGTTTCCGGGACGTCCTTCCAGCTTCCGCCGGGAGTCTATCCGCGGCCCGGCGATTCAGCGCTGCCGGCGCTCCAGATGCCCTCTCCGTCCGTCGACCGTGTCGAATCGGCGATTACAGGGAGCAGCGCCTGGCTCGTGGATCGGCAACATCAGGATGGATACTGGGTGGCGGAATTGGAGGCCGACACGACGCTCGAGAGCTATTTTATTCTGTTCCGCACATTCTTCGGGAAGCGCGATGATCCGCGGATCCCGAAGTACGCCAAGGTGCTTCGCGAGTCGATGCTGCCGGACGGTGCATGGTCAAACTATGCCCATGGTCCAGTGGAAATTTCAGTCTCCGTGCTGAGCTACTTTGCGCTCAAAGTGGCGGGGGTGTCGGCGGAAGAACCAGACATGCAGCGGGCGCGCGACGCCATACTCGGGCTGGGCGGCGCCACCAAGGCTAATACTTATACGAAGTTTCATCTGGCCTGGTTCGACCAGTACGGCTGGGAACATGTGCCTGCGATTCCCCCCGAGATGATGTTCATCCCGACGATCGCCCCCATCAATATCTACGAGATGTCTTCCTGGTCGCGGACGATTTTCGTGTCACTGTCTGTGATCTGTGCGCTCAAACCCGTCTGTCCGTTGCCGCCGGAGTGCCACGTGGACGAGCTGTTCGTGGGCGGCCGGGAGCATGCGGACCTTAGCCTGCCGCGCACGAAGGAAGCCCTCTCATGGACCAATTTTTTCCTTCTTACCAACAAGGCGCTTAAGATAGCCGAAAAGTTTCCGATTCAGGCGGCGCGGCGCGCCGCTGTCAAGAAGGCTGAAAAGTGGATCATCGAGCGCTTCGAGGCGTCGGGCGGGCTGGGAGCGATCCTACCCGCCATGATGAACAGCGTCATGGCCCTCAAGGTCCTGGGATATGCGGATGACCATCCAGTGATGGTCGAAGGGTTGCGCGAGCTGGATGCGCTCGAGATTTACGATCCCGCAGATGACTCCATCCGCATTCAACCTTGCCACTCACCTGTTTGGGATACCTCGATTTCGACGTATGCGCTGCTTCAGTGCGGCTTTGATCCTGATGGAGAACCGATCCGCAAGGCGGTAAACTGGATGCTTGCCAGGGAAGTCAAGCGTCCCGGAGACTGGCAGATCAAGAACCCGGCGCCCCCTGGAGGCTGGTATTTCGAGTTTGCCAACGAGTTTTATCCGGACGTGGACGACACGATCATGGTGATGATGGCCCTGCGCTGGGCGACTTCGCCAGGGGCGCGCCAGGAAGTCGAGGATGCGATCGCGCGCGGGCTCATCTGGGTGCGTGGGATGCAGAATGAAGACGGAGGCTGGGCCAGCTTTGACCGGGACAACGACAAGGCGTTTCTCTGTAAAGTGCCTTTCGCCGATCACAATGCAATGATCGATCCCACAACAGCCGACATTACTTCGCGCACGCTCGAAATGCTTGCCACCATTGCGCCAGCGACCTACAACTCCCAGCACCCGATTGTAAGCCGTGCCATTGACTTTCTAAAGCGCGACCAGTGCAAGGACGGCAGCTGGTTCGGCCGCTGGGGCGTGAACTACTTGTATGGCACGCCTCAAGTACTGCGGGGGCTCAACCTCATTGGTGAGGACATGTCTCAGCCGTACGTCAGAAAGGCCGTCAATTGGCTTGTGTCGGTGCAACAGCCGGATGGAGGCTGGGGAGAACGGTGTGACACGTACGAGAACCCGGCTCGAAAAGGGCTGGGACCCTCCACTCCTTCCCAAAGCGCCTGGGCGCTCATCGGGCTTCTGGCAGCCGGAGAAGGAAACGGCGCGAGCGTGCGCAGCGGGATCGAATACCTGTTGAAGCGCCAGACTCCGGAGGGAACTTGGGAGGAAGATGAGTGGACCGGAACGGGATTCCCGCGCGTCTTTTATCTTAAATACCATTATTACCGGCACTATTGGCCGCTGATGGCATTGGGACAGTACCGGCGATTCCTGCTCGGCCGGCGCCCATGAGGGGCGCGTGCGGACGTTTCCGAAACCCGTTCTGATTTTTGGATGCGCTACCCGGCTAATCCCAGCCAGATTCCTCGAAGGAGCGATGCCTGGAGGAGCGCTGCTTCGACTCGCAGTGTTCCTTCAGGTCACGCAGAATACCGATCCAGCCCTCGTCGAGCAGCGTGAGCGTCTCCCCGTCTTCCAGCGGCGGACCCGCGTCGCACACGGTGACTTCGCTGATTCCTCTCTTGAGTCGGATCGAGTAGCTGGTGGTGTGGTGCTCGCCTTCCGGGCATTGGCCGTCGCCCTCATCGATCCATTGAAGCTCTACCTGGGAGTCCGGGACCAAGGTCGTGAAGATGGCGCGGCCGCGCAACGCCTGTCCGCCGTTGCCCATTCGCCAGAATGCCTTCAACTCGCCGCCGACGCGCGGGTCGGAGGTGACGCGGTCGCAAAACCACTGTGTGATCTCCTTGGCTTCGGTCAGTGCCCGAAATATGAAGGCGGGCGCAGCCTCGATCAGGACTTTTTTCTGGATGGTATCCGCCTTTCGGGTGGAATCTGCGCTCCGCTTGATGCTCATCGAGGTCCACGATACCACAGACGGAAGCAAGCGCAACCTAAACAACGTCCTAGAACACACCCTCGCAATCCTCCTGAATCGGTGGAACTGCGGAGCCTGCACCGCATCGGGACAAATTTCGTGGTTACCGATGTTTGGAGTGCGCGTTATAATGTCTCTTCCGCCAAAGAAAGAAGGTGCCATGCAAAAAAAACTGTTCTGGATCATCATCGTGCTGGCAGTCTTCGTGCTGGCTGGGGGATTATCATTCGCGACCGACCTGTACTTTGACTGGCTCTGGTTCGGCGAGCTGGGCAAGACGATTCTCTTTACCACGGCCCTGTATGCAAAAAGCTCGATCTTCGCCGGGGTTCTGGCATTCGTCTTCCTCTTCCTCTATTTCAACCTCATGTTCGCGAATCGCGGTCCGGGCGCCATCAATATCGGACTTCCGACGCCCGACGGGCGCGTCACGGCGTATACCTTTGCGGCCACGACCGTGCAACGCGTGATCGGCTTGCTGGCGCTGATCGTAGGGTTTTTTCTGGCGCTTCAGGAAGCGGGGCAGTGGGAGATGGTCTGGCGTTGGCTGTACCGCGTTCCGTTTGGGGCGCGGGATCCCATATTCGCGCGTGACATATCGTTTTATTTGTTTACACTCCCGCTGCTCGAGGAAGTGGTCAGCACAGGCCTCTTGCTTTGCTTCATTGCGGCCGGCGGCGTCCTTCTGCTTTACTATTTCAAGAGAGCCTTTTCGTTTCGAACTTTGCGCACGGCTGGGCGTGGACGAGCAACGTCCCACCTCTCAGTGTTAGCAGGCTTGTTTTTCCTGCTGCTGGCGGCGAATGCCTACCTGGACCGGTTTGAGATCCTCTTCGGTGACCACCAGCTGATGTACGGCGCCAGTTACACGGATCTGTACGCGCGGTTGCCCGTCCTGGGATTCCTGTCGATCACGGCGCTCGTGGGCGCGGCGCTCTGGATTTACAATGCGTTTGCCTCGAACTTTCGCGCCGCGATCGTGGCCGCGGGCCTGTACCTGCTCGTGTTTCTCGGCGGCAATCTCTATCCGGCGCTTTTGCAGAAATTCGTCGTGGCGCCGAATGAATTGGTGAGAGAGAGTCCGCAAATCGAGCACAATATTCAGGCGACGCTTCACGCCTACGATCTGGACACCGTCGAGGACCGCAGTCTGTCAGGAGATAAGGCGCTCACGCCTCAAGATATTGAGGCAAACGCGGCGACCATTCGGAGCATCCGCCTGTGGGACCACGAACCCTTGCTTGACGCTTTCTCTCAAATCCAGGAAATTCGCACCTACTACGATTTCGTCTCGGTCGACAACGACCGCTACCTGCTGAACGGCGGGCCGCAGCAGATGATGCTCTCCCCTCGAGAGCTCGACACCAATAACCTGCTGGAGCGCAACTGGATCAACGAGCACCTCAGCTATACGCATGGGTACGGTCTGACGCTCGGTCCCGTCAACCGGGTGACTTCAGAGGGACTGCCGGTGCTCGAGGTCAAGGACATCCCTCCCAAGAGCACAGAGCCGGCCTTCAAGAGCGGCAGGCCTGAGATCGATTTCGGAGAAATGACCAAGGAATACGCGGTGGTGAGGACCGGGGCGAAGGAATTTGATTACCCCGCAGGCGAAGCGAACGTGTACACCACCTAT
>Ga0187882_1004233_pt1 | contig 11769 bp, 4 predicted proteins | sample June2016WEW_19_1_3_FD_132991 | JGI IMG/M metagenome (GOLD analysis project Ga0187882, IMG submission 132991) | Peatland microbial communities from SPRUCE experiment site at the Marcell Experimental Forest, Minnesota, USA - June2016WEW_19_150 | ecosystem: Environmental > Terrestrial > Soil >...
CTATGCCATTCGAACTTACTAGCATGCCCACAACGCTTTGGATTATGGGGATTCTTAGTACTTGATTTTTGAGGATCTCCCTTCGTAAATCAGGTGGAGACTGTAATAATTGACTTCCCAATGGCGTTATCGTTGAGACATTGGTAGAGACTCTTTTTGTCAATCCTAATAGTTCACTGGCCAGCCTGTAGTATCTCCCTTGTCGTTCAACAAGCCCAATATGTTTTGCAATTTCTTGAAAAGACGATTTGTGCAGCAATACAGCTTCTGTTGCCCTAACCACTTCTTGCAGTACATCAGCTTGAGGTACGTCTTTAGTGACTACCTGAGTTGATGTCAATTCATATCAAACTCCCACAAAGAGATATTCACGTACCCTGTCCTTGATCTTTCCTACTTTGTGTCCATGATTACCAAAGCTATATCTATAATCAGTTTCGTAGACTTTCACTTCTTCCTTAACGCTCTGTAACATCTCAACCAAGTCATCTTTTGTTGGATAACCATTTGATGAGTAGGACACAGCGATTATCGAGTTAGAATACCTATCAAACAACTCTGCCAATGCTTTTGTTGCAGATTTGCGTTCTGAAAACACGCTTTTATATGACTTGAATTTTCTCGTTCTGGTATTCATATCAACGAGTAGGTTTTCCCAATAGCTAGAGTATCCCTCAATGAAGTGATACCGACGGACATAATCGTTGTCTGAAAATGGACTCCAATATGGTGGATCTAAATAAACCAAGTCAAAATCATTGTCTCCGAAATCGATAATATCGTGACAACAAGCCTTATGTCTTTTACCATTATCAAAAACCGCGTCATTGAAGAGCTGAGCTGCTCTGGCAAACTGATCTTGAAAGCTGAGCCTGAGGTCTTGCCGGTCATCCCAACTTTTTCGTCCTGTAAATGTAAAGATGCCTCGTGGTCGCTTCTTCTGACAAGCTCGACAAGCCGCTGCTATAGCCAAATATCTCATATACTGGTCTTTAATTTCCTGTATGTTCATCCAAAGACAATCCAAGAAGTAACATTCTTCATATGTGAAGAAGAGTTCGCTATATGTGTCCCTTATAAACCGAGGAGCATCATTTCTAAGTCTCAATAACTTTGAAAATGTTTCATTGTTAATTCTTGTCTTGTTGTTTTCGATTACAGCCTTTGAGATAATATAGGAAAAGTGAAGAAAGTCATTAGCAGTTACAGCTTTGCCTTTGCGTTTAAATTCATAGGCAACGCAACCTGATCCTGAAAATGCATCAAGCACAGTCTCGTATTTCAGTTTGTCTAGATTATTGAATATGAATGGTAGTAAGGTCTGTTTGCTTCCCATGAATTTGGTGGGTGGGAAGAGGGGTTCCTTCATAGCATTCGATGTTAGTGATAAGAAGCTCTGATACATTGCCTCTCTTTCCTGCACGACAGTTAATATAGCGAGGGGCCTCTACATCAATCTTTCCAAACTTCGCGTATAGCTTGAGTATTAAGGGGTGCATGGCATTGCTTAGAATAAACTTGCAACCTCGGTTGTCTAGTTCCTCCACAACCTTCGCAAGCCTTATGTGATCTTTCTCGGTGAAGAATTCTTTAGTGTACCTTTTGAAATCTGACCACCTCCCCACAGGAGGATAGGGAGGATCCAAGTAAACAAAGTCTCGAGAATGCGCATAAGAGAGTAGTAGAGGTTCAAAGTCGAGCTCTAACAGCATTACTCCTTGTAAAGCCGTGCTCGCCGCATGAATTTGAGGTGGATTGTACAATTTCACAAGTCTATACTGTCCAAATGGAGTGTTGAACTGCCCTTTCTTATTGACGCGGTACAACCCGTTGTAGCAGGTTTTGTTCAGGTAGATCAGCCTTGCAGCTCGTTCGACATCTGATAGGTTGGTTGGATTCTGCATTCGCATTGCATAAAAACTCTCCTTAGTGATTGACATTGACCCAAGAAACCTAATAAGCTCCTCAGGTTTGTCTCTAACCACTCTATAACAGTTCATCAATTCAGAGTTCAGATCCGACAGAATGGCGTCATGAGGACACAGACAAAAGAAAAGGGCGCCTCCACCCACAAAGGGTTCAATATAATGATCATATTTCGAGGGAACCAAGGGCCGTAACTTATGAAGCAGTTTGCTCTTACCCCCAGCCCATTTCAAGAATGGTTTGGGCGAGACATATTCCTCTTCTTTACCCACTATTCTTTCGAGCAACGCTGATAGCCAACGTGATCTTCATTTACTTATCGTTATCTCAATGTCAATTTATTAGCCTTATTGTAGTGGAAAATGTCAACTTGTTTGAGCGTGTTCAACTTCCTCTGACCCGGTCAACCATGTCTCTTGGCAGAATATAATCAAGGAGATCATCTACTCTGACCTCTGTTCTCACTGATAATGTGTTGATGGCTGCCATATCCCCAGTAAACTTGAAATCCGAAATAAGACCAACTATGCTCTGGGCACGTTGCACTGTGATCCTAGCTTCTTCTTCAGATATCTTTAACAATTGTCCAAGTGTACGAGCGTCTGTTTTTGACAGGCTGACAACATCCATTATTCCATTGTGACGCAGAATCCTTGCTTTTGGAGCCTCTTTAGTCGCCTCCATATCCAGGATCATAAGCGGCAAGAGATCTCTACGACAGCCATAGTGAACTCTTCTTCTGGCCGTCCTGATCACGCAGGCTAGATCCTTTTCAGTTCTAGAGCAAAAAGCAAGGTAAACGCTGAATATTTGGTCCAGCCTGTCTTTTGCATTCAGGAAGCGTTGGACCTGTTTTTGCTGCAAGATTTGCTTATAGGGTCCGTCCTGAATGTGCTTCCACACTGCGTCAGCCAGCTCTCTTGAAAGATCGCTTTTGTCGCTATCCTCTTCTTCAGATTCAGATCCTGTCTGCTTAGGCTCTCTGTAATCTTCAATTGCCCATCTAATGACGTCCTCCTCACTTTTCGCGTTCTCACCTTTTGCCATGCGGTCTCTCAACAGTCTAACATGATCCATCTCAAGTAAGTAGTTCGAAAGCGCCTGTCTTCCGTCTTTTGTGATCGTCAACTTCCCATCCTTTTCTTTCTCTTCCAAGAAACGCCAAGACAACAAAAGGTCTACTCCGCTAGCTAGCATATACATAGGATCTTGTGCTAGCCCACTGCTCTTGAAGGAATCTATCGCGATTATTCTTGCTTCTTGATTCCTCTTCCCTATGTTTCCCAGAATTGTCTCGTACTGCAGCTGTTTGATGTGTTTACATTGTTTCTTGCCTCCCCATGAATACGTTTCGGGTGAGTCTTTCTTAGCACCCTGGAATCGATATGAGGGGCAAGAACAGGTGCATTTCTTCGCTGACAGAACGATTTCGTAGTTTCCGCCCCCGCCACGTGCTCGAATGACACCATTACCGATCTGAATGTTTCTCTCATCAATGTGAACTTCCGTTTCTGAAGGTTTGATAACTTTTTCGACTTTGCTGGCCAAATCCTTTCCCGACAGAAATGGTGGCTGTAATGGATTCTCAAATCCCCACAAAGTGGTGTCATATACAGTGATGAGATCGTCTCGCGTAATCCCTCTGTTTCTGGCCGCACTTGAGAGAATGAAGTACAGAGTATTTGTCATGTTTTTTGGAATTTGGCTTTCCAGCTTCTCAACTTCGCTTCTTCTCACTCTCGATATGAAGCTTTTTGCGGAGGCCTCATTTGCTCTATCTTTTGGAAACAGAAAACATCCTGTTCCAAGTTTGTCGTACCCAGGTCTTCCAGCTCTCCCAAGCATATTTACCATTTCTGCAACTGTGACTCTCTCTCTTCCATGTCTCAGATCCCTAACGATGACGAACCTGGCGGGCAAGTTGACTCCAGCCGAAAGGGTAGGAGTGGCGCATATGATCTTCGTTTTCCTTTCTCTGAAAGCGTCAGCTATCTTCTTCCTTAAGTCGACCTCAAGACCAGCATGATGATACGCCACGCCACTTGCCACAAGTTCTTCAAGACCTACGAGATAAGGGAACTCTATCTTGAGTTGCGCCGCAAGCTCTTTTGCATGCTGAACTTCTGCTGGCTTCATGAAATTGGTGACCAGTTGTCTTAGCTCGAAAGCTAATTTCTCTGCTTCGTCTTTCCGCCCGCAAAAGACAATAAAGTTGCCATAAGGTAGATAATCCCTAACGATTTTCCTTACCACGTCTCCCTTTCTGCCCTCAGAAAACTCAATGCATTTCCGCTCAAGTTTGACCTTCCTGTCTTGTTCTGTTCCTTCTAGCAGGTCAACGCCGAGCCATTTTGCAACCCTTTTTGGGTTTTCAAGAACAGCAGATAAAACATACAAAACAGTGCTAGATCTGAGTTTCGCCAAATAGGAAATAAGAGATTCTATCCTTGCACCACGAGCGCCATCAGATATTATTGAGAACTCGTCGGCGATCGTTATTGACGAGAAGAAAGGCTCTTCTTGTTGAATCATTCCATCAATGCTTTCATAGGTTGCGACCAGAACATCAGTCTTTTTGGGATCAAAGCGCCGGTCATAGTCGCCCGTCTTTATGTTGATGCGGGTACCCTTAGGAAGCTCTTGCTTCAATTTTGAAAGGATCTCTTCCGCAAGGGCTTTGAACGGAACTAGGTACAAGAATACTTCCATGTCTGGTTTATTGGGAAGGTTGCGTTTGATGACTTCAATGCCTATGTAACTCTTGCCAGTTGCCGTTGGCGCCGAAATGAGCCATCCTTGATCTGCTTTAAAAACCCCTAGTTTCTCGGCCTTTTTGAAAAGAGGAAATGACTCTGTTGCCTGATCCTTCTGGGCATCAGAGGTGTACCGGTCGATCAATTCTCGCATGGTCCACCGACCTGTTTACTGTAGGGGCAGCTTGTGCAAGCTCCAGTCGGACCGTGAGAGGGCGTAGCTTTCAGGCCCTTCTCCAGTTCAATGTTGAGCGGATCAAGATGCATCTTGGCCTTCGTCTCGAACCATTTTTCATCGGGGATCATTTCTCGCTCGTTAGGGTTCGGATGTACATACGCCAAGTATGCTTTTGCTACTTTCAAACCTAAGGCTCTTGAGATTAGCCAACCATAAGCATTTATCTGTCCATAATGGACTCTGTATCTATAAGAGCCAACAGAAGGCATTTCCTCCGCTTTAAAATCCACGAGTATCCACTCGTCATTGTTGTTTTTGAATAGAAGGTCAATTCGTCCTTCAACCAGAATTGGCGGAGAGGACTGGTTCAGCCGGAACAGGAATTGCAGATCGCGCTCTTTCTCTACTGGCCTATGGTTCACTGCGGAATCTATGGCCATTTTGCCCACCGCCATGTTGGCGAAGTTCTTCAGCGCTTTCTCAAATTCATTCTTGGCAACATCTCCATATCGGCTAATGTAGCTCATCAAAGACGCATCAGAGTAAAAGCTAACGGAGAAAACCCATTGCCTGAGTGCCTCATGTACCTCGTTGCCCCATTCGTCTTGAGACATCCGTCTTCCACTTCTCGTATACGGTGGCTTAGCCCCGACCAAACTCGCTACCAAGAACCTCTCTCTCATCCTGCTTGTAAGCCAAATGCTCTCATACTGATAACGTCTTGGACATTCAAGCAGAGTTGGAAATGAAGAAGGGTTAATCTGCGATGGGAGGAAACTTGGGCAGCCGCTTTCATAGGTGGCGTTGTTGCCATTCGGGGCACATTTCGCCAAGGTTCTTGGATCCAGTCCAGGAGCAGTTGGAAGATCTTCAATGCCTATGTGGACTTCTATCGGTGACAACTGAACTCTGTTAACAGAATTATGCGCGCCGGATTTCAAGTTGTCAAGTTGCAGCGTGGATCTGAGGAACCTCATCCATGAATTCCATTCGTATCTATTCCAGCTCTTGTCGTTACCTATTGAGAAGACCAAATGGTCTCTTGCTCTGGTGGCAACAACATAGAATAGCCGCCAGAATTCAGCAATGTTCTCCTTGATGTTCTGATTAAGTCTACTTTCTGAGGCAAAGCAACCATCTGTATCGCGTCTTTCAGGAGATAGCCACAGGATGGATTCCTCGTTTCTTCGCCCAGCCCAAGCAACGGATCTTCCACTTAGGTTGCTCGTGATCGATACACCAGGCGGCATGTCTTCTCTTGTTCTTGGTTTCAGAATGATGCCGGCTTCTCTGCTTCTTACCATTCTTTCGTTTCTTTTGGTTTCTTCGACGTAGACAATGTCTGGAATCATTACTATAGGAAATTCTAGTCCTTTCGCTGCGTGGATCGTCATTACCTTTAATGAATCTGTTGTCTTTTCATCTGCAAGTACAGCTCTTGGAAAATCCTTATCCTCGCTAGCTCTCTCGCGTAGATCTTTGAGTCGTTGCACAAACTTTCCATATGCAAGGAGCTCTTCTTCCTCCATTGAAGAAGCGACCTCGACAAGCATCCATAGATTTGCTTGAGATTGCATACCGTCTTCAGAAGCAAGAACAACAGAATCGAGACATCCATGAGCTAGTATTCTCTCGATCAAGTTTGCCTTCGGCCCTTCGCGATCCCATCTCAGATCCTCTCTGAGCCGCAAGAGTTCTTCTAACCTTTTCCTGTCTTCTTCAGACAAGCCAAGAGCAGGTGTCCATTGATCCAGTGCGGACTGCAAAAAGAACTTCTGTTGTGCAAGGTATCTCAGCGTTTTGTCGCTTAGTGCTATTATTGGGGATCTCAATATCCTAGTCACTGAATCTCTGGAGTCCGGATTTGCCAACCAATCCAAGAAATCGATAACTAGAGAGACTTCGGACTCACTAAACAAAGAAACGTCTGTTTGAATCGCGCAGTTGATTCCAGAAGATCTTAGCTCATTCACATAGAATGGGATATTTCTGTTCCGACGAAATAGAAGAACTATGTCGCCTGCCCGGGGCTGCCGCATGTTAGACGTGTTTCCGTCTCTAACCAGAATGTCAGAACCTGGTTGAAGGATTCCTCTCACGATACCTCCTATCTGTTTCGTCTCATTGCCTATCCACGTTTCAACCGTATTTGCAGAGTTAATGAGAACATGAACGCTCGGAATGCACCGTTTTTCGTCCGCTTTGACCTTCGCTTCAAGTCTTTCATAAGGAACTTCTCCGCATATCGCTCCCCTAGCCTTATCTTGGAATAGTTTCAAAGAGAGCCCATTGAAGAAATCAATCAGAGCCTTGTGACTTCTGAAATTTGAAACTAGAGGTGCATGGTTCAAGCCTTCAGGATATGGGACGGAGTGTTCTCCTCTTTTCAGAGCGAGGATCAAGTCCCCGAAGATCTTGGGCTCCGCGCTTCTCCATTGATAGATCGACTGTTTTATATCCCCTATGAACATTAGTCGGTTTCTTTTGTCAAGCGTGCCGGTGCGGATCAAGCTGCTGATTACTTGATACTGCACAAAATTCGTATCTTGAAATTCATCAACAAGAATGTGGTCGAATCTTCTCTGTAGACTGGCTTTCCAGTTGGCATTACCTTCGTTGAAAGTGTAATGCCACACGAGGTAGGCGATGTCTACGTACGTTAGGGTTCCTTCCCTCCTCGTGCGTTTGTCATATTCTTTATCGAAGGCAATTATCATATCCCCAAGATCATTAGCCAGCTGAAGACTGTAGTTATAAACGCCTTCAGCATGCGCTATCATATTCTTTTTCTGACTATCGGGACATTGCAGATTATACGTATTGTTTGACACTCTCTGGACTATCTCTTTGAGGTCATCCATTGTGAAAGGTGGAGACTTACCTGCATGGATCAGATCGCTAACGAATTTGACTAGGTCATTCTTGACTTGTTCTGGTTCCAAGCAGAATTCTCGCATTTTTTGGTGTGTTTTCCATATCATCGTCTGAAGGTCTTCAGGCGGACGATCCATATAATCAAGTCCTGGATATGCCTCCTCCAATCTCCGCCATAAGAGATCAGTCTGTGGATCCTCATGGAGCTTCTCGAGAATGTCCGTTACTAGGGTATCTTGATCTAGTCCTATCGGAATGTCAAACGAGGGGTTCAGACCTATTTCAGTCAAAATCTCGCGCAACAAAGACTGCAAGAACGCATCAATAGTCTGAATATGAGATTCTGACTCGATGAAACGCCAGATGGACAAAGGCAACCTTTCTCCTGCGGCTTCATGATCCCGTAGTCGATCTTTGAGTCTTGACTTCAGCTGCCGAGAAGCTTCCACTCCGAAAGAGACCACAAGAATTCTTTCCATCGGGTTGAAATCTTTAGGTTTGCTGTGTATCTCGCGGAGTATTGTCTCAGCAAGAGTTTCGATCAAAACCGTTGTTTTGCCTGTTCCTGCGCCTGCATCGACACAGACCCGACCCCCTGACTTCAGGTAGCAGTTCATTGCAGCTTTCTGATCATCTTCAAGTGCGTTGCTCTTATATTTCTTCAAAAGCAGATCATTCCCTGTCATTAGAGACCCTCTACTCTTGAGATCTGGCAAAGATCATTATACACGCACCTGAAGCAGGTTTCAGGACAAGGTGTTGCCTCAAAGGAAATCCCCGGGTTAGGGACCATCTTCTTGGCGCGGGTTATTATGGCGGTTTTGAACTGTAAGATCCGCTTATTCCATTCCAGTGGTGTCAAAACCTGATTCTTGCTTTCTTGAGAGGTTGAAATCGGCATTTCTAATTCTTCGCCATAACCTTGCGACCCTTTGTGTTTTGAAAGCAGTGACTCATTATGGTATCCTGCTCTTTTGCCATCGAACAACTCTGCATATATAGCGGCCGCGATATTCCCTTGAGTCAAGTAGTGAGCTAAGAGAATGGGGATCCTATAATCTCTCAAAGGGTCGTCAGCATCTTCCTGTGTTCCTTTGTGTCTTGAGTAGACGATTCCCGATTTCTTACTACCTAGTTGGCCGCTGAAGTTCACGTATGCAACAATGAGCTTGCAATGTTGTAGATCGTCGATCCGATGAGGTGGTAGCATTATTTCAACATCGTCAAGCCCCTGTAACGTGACAGCTCTGTTTCCAGGATCCCAACTCCATTGCCTCTGCCTAATGTTATCCTTTTTCTCCTGGCTCACCAAGTACCATTCATCAGCGAAAGTTGTGCCCAGCTGATCTAGGTCATAGCCTGATAGAAAAGAGCGTAACTTGTTTTGGAAATCGGTTATCCTTGAAAATTGTCCAAGATCGTCTTGACGATTCGGAAAGTGGTTTATTATGTCTTGGATTCTCTCGTATGTCTTGAATGAAGGATAGACATAGGAGAGTCTTGCAGGAAGTTTTCCGTATCTCCAGTGTCCACGCTTATAGTAGATCGGGATAGAGTCGCGATCAATACCGTCCCCATTCCAGAGAAATAGAAACTGGAAGAAGTAGTATTGCATTGGGCATGTTGCATGAAGATCCATTTCGTGTGTTCTTATTGGTGGTCCTACTATGCTCTGCAAAGAGGAAGATGAAAACCAAGGTTCATCATCAAGAACTTCGACAATCCGAGGCGGATGCAGATATCTTTCGATCCTGTCTTCTAGTTGTGTGGAGTAGAATTCAGGATCTATAGTTGCTGCCAGCCCTTTGATTCCATCATTATCTATTGGTGGCTCAGCTTGTGGAAACTTCCTATGGGTATGGTAACAGTAGAGCCTCTGTCTAACCCAAGGCGGGTATCTCTTTGCCGTTTGTTGCCAGTCCTTACTTCCCGGAACTGGCAGCCACTTGTTGGGTAAGATTCGGTTCTTCTCATTTTCACCCGGTCGGTGTTTCTCAACAAATGAAGACCACTCAAGGACGTGCATTCTTTCGTCATGGTAGGGCATGCAACATGTTATCGATTCCGGACAAGTCCGCACCACCGTCTCTAAGTAATCACATTCGTTGGCGTAATCACTGGCTCGGCTTCTCAGATAGAGAAAGGCGGATTCGCCTTCTGCGGGAATAGTGATCGCGTCTCTGAGCGTGTCTGACAAGAAAATTCCTTTTGGGCAACTCCTTGGGAATTCATCTGTTCGTAAACCGAGGATGAACAAATGTTTTGTTCGGAGAAAAGCTGTATTGGCGGCATCAACGACTGTTACGGAGGATGAATCTTGTTTCGGCAGACCATAGGTTTCACTGCCAAAAACCTCGCCAAAGGCAGCATCGATAAGCTCCCAACTCAACGTCTGGTGTAGAAGATCAATGCAATCGCTAATATGGCTCTCGAGCTGGATCAGGTCCGATCTTATTCGTGAGGCAAAATATGTTGGGTGGAGACCAATAATGTTGAACCTTCCTGGACTCGATATTCGCGGTGAGGATGCTTTCCTTGTCCATGTGCTCTCCTGGAGCATATATTGCTCGAGAAGATCCGAAATCAAATATCGAGCCTCACGTTTGTCCATTGGGGGACTGGCCAGCTGGTCGCTGACCCAGCTCAGGAACTCTTTCAGCAACATTTTTGCCGGATAGCTGCGAACTTCCGAATCCGCTCTGTTTCGCCACTCGGATAATGATAGAGATTGCCCTTGGGCCTTACTTTGTATTCTAGAAAGGCATTCCTCGAGGTAAATAAACTGCTTTGAAGGAACCGGCCAAGTGCTCCTGCTTCCGGGCAGACAAAATCCCAGTCTCAAAGGATCAGTTATCAGATTCCAGTCAATGTTGCCCGACTTTGCATGAACTAATAGATCAAGAGTTGCTTTTACAAACCTGTACGGCGAAAGATGCGCATAAGGTCTGCGAGTCTGAACATTGTAAGATATTCCATAAGCTGGAAGAATCTCAGATACGAGACTAAGGTATTTGCCACAGTCCCGGGCTACAATCAGAATGTCCGAAGGAGGGACTCCTTGGAGAAGTAACTCATGAATTCTTTCGACAACTGTTTCCACTTCTCTCCGTCGTTCTGGAGTCGCGACAAACCGCAGGGAGCCCTTCTTCGCATACTCGTCAAGCAACTCATTCTCAGTGATGCAACTTGAAAGCTGACTGTCTTTCTCCTCCTTAAATTGGATCCGAGCTTTCTCCAGTCGTTCTTTTATTAGTCGGCAAGTGCCAATTCCAAGAAACATTCTCACCCGAAAGGTATCTTCTCTCCTCTCACCGATCTCAGCAATTTGCGCTACAAGCTTCAGAGTGGGGGCATCAAACACTGAAATATTCGATATCAACACTTCTTGGACTTCAAGGATCGGCGCCCAGCTTGCAATTAGAATCTCCCTGGCCTTCTTCGACAAGTGGCTTCGAGAAAGAAAAACAAAAGACCCCAATGCATCAACTTTAGGAAGAAGACTCTGCTCAAGGATCCGGAATGCCTCGGCAAAACGAATAGAAGACACCGAAGCGAAGGGATCACTCAACCCTTCAGCAGTTTCAACCAGCAACGACCCTAATGCTCCGGCATCGGTCGCCCTGAGAAACTCATTGAATTCATCAGCTAGCGCCTCTTGAGTCTCAGAATCTTCCAAAGGGATCGATTGTAGATCAGCTAATGGCGGCGATGAGGTCATTTTGATAGTATCAACCATCATCTGAGCGAGAATGTGTTTATCCAAGATCCTTAGCATCGACTTTTTTGATGGATCAAGAATACGCTCAGCCAACTCATCAAAAGTCGTTGCCTCGATGCACTTCGGAGGCAATCCTCGCAACAAAACAGCATGATTGAAATTTCTAATCGCAATGTTATCAGGGAGAACAACCAGAAACCGCGGACCAGACGACGTTTCTCGCCCGTTAATGGAACATGCTTTCGCCAAAAAATCGACTATGGAAGACCTACTGAGCTCTATCATGCCTCCACTTTTCCTATGCTTACAAGATGGGAACA
>Ga0187882_1004237_pt1 | contig 11765 bp, 16 predicted proteins | sample June2016WEW_19_1_3_FD_132991 | JGI IMG/M metagenome (GOLD analysis project Ga0187882, IMG submission 132991) | Peatland microbial communities from SPRUCE experiment site at the Marcell Experimental Forest, Minnesota, USA - June2016WEW_19_150 | ecosystem: Environmental > Terrestrial > Soil >...
CGCCGAATAATTGATCGGCGTGAAAAATATCCTCCGGCATGAGTCCCTGGCGGTACAATTCAGCACAAATCTCAGTCGGAGGTATGCCGGGGCCAGGAGTACCGCCGCCGGCGCCGCCACCTCCGCCACCACCTCCGGACGCCTGCATTTGGATAGCTGATACCATAGTTCCACTGCCACCGGAGCTTGACGTCGAATCAGGGAGAGGATTTCCCTTGTAGTCAAAATGGAGAATCTGAGTACCGACTGCATTTGGGCCGCGCGCCTGCACACACAGGTACGGGCGGCTGGCCTCACTTTTCGCCCTCTCTTCCGCTAAATCCATCTGCCACCAACCTTGTCCCTGATAGGTGTCATGCCATTTCACATCAACTACCTGGGATTGGGATCCGTACCCCGCATCAATCTGGATTGGATCGCCAAAGCCAGTCGCCATCAGTCTATAGAACGCCGTTGGGGGGGGATCCTTTTGGAGATCACATGTACCCAACACGCCAACGAGAACGGAGAAACATAGGGCGTAAATTGTGCCTGGAATCCACTTGCTCGTCTTCATATGATCTTGCCCCCTACCTATCTGTTTTTTTCGATGCAATCGGGATGCCAGGAAGAGCCTTAGCTTCTATTTCCTTTCTGATGAATGACTTATTCTTTTGTTGGGGCCTCGGCCGGAAGGCCTACCCCTGCAACCCAGGTTGCAACTTGAGACAGAAGTTGCAGAGTGCAATACCCACTGGGGAGCGATCACCCGGGAAGGGCGAGGCGTACAATGACCAACAGTTGGACGGCGAAGATAGGCGCTAAACAGAATTCTGGTTCAGCTGCCAGCAGTCCGTGCTTGGTGCAGACGTTGAGAATGGTCTACAGATTGCTTTGCAAACAGTTTCTTGACTTCGGCGTTCGTGAGAGAATGCGGGCACTGGCCTGCCCCCGGAGGCGGCCCCGCTCAAGGGGCGGCTCAGCAGTGCACTGGCGGCCTCCGAGCCGCCCACGGCCGCGCCTTCTCCAGTTGCGCGGCGAGCCGGAAGAGCGTCGCCTCGGCGCCGAAGGGCGCGGCGAACTGCACCCCGATAGGCACATCCTCCTTGTTCCAGTATAAGGGGACGGACATGGCCGGATCCCCGGTAATGTTCTGCGTGCGCGTAAAGGGGACGAAAGACAGCGCGAGCCTGATCGATTTCCCCGGGTCGTCGGGCGACGGGTCGAAGGACCCGAGTTTCGTCGGGGGGACCTGCATCGTGGGGGACAGGAGGACATCACACCCGCCGTCCCGGTGCCAGCACGCCACCTTCCGTGAGAAGCGCTGCAACTCCTCCCACGTTACGAGGTAAGCGGCACCCGTGATCTCCTGGCTCGCCTGGTACAGGTCCCATGTCACCGGCTCCAGATCCTCCCGTGTCACTGACTTCCCCAGCGTACGCTCCCAGTACGCCACCGCGTGTCCGACGAAGGACGTGAAAATCGTGATGAAACGCCGGGGCAGGTCGGGCCAGGCAAGAGCGGCCGGGTCTGCCTCTTCCACCGTGTGGCCAAGCGACTCGCAGAGCCGAGCCGCATCCTGCACGGCGGCCGCGCAGTCAGGATGCAGCGCCGTCTCCTCGTTCCAGCCGTCGGGCACGCGGGAGAGGAAAGCGATCTTCAGGCGCCCCGGGCTTCGGCGCGCTTCCTCGAGGAAGGGCCGTGCGGGGGGCGGGGCGATGTAGGGATCACCGGGGACGGCACCCGATGTGGCGTCGAGGAGAGCCGCGGAGTCCCGCACGGTGCGGGTAAGGGCATGCTCGCAAACGATGCCATTGGCGAAGTCGCCGAACAGAGGCCCCAGGCTGTTGCGGCCCCGCGTCGGCTTCAGGCCGAAGACTCCGCAGCAGGACGCGGGGATGCGGATGGAGCCACCGCCGTCGTTACCGTGCGCCATCGGCACCATGCCCGCCGCAACGGCGGCTGCCGACCCGCCGCTGGATCCCCCCGTCGTCAGCCTGAGGTTCCACGGGTTGTGCGCCGGGCCGTAGAGAAGCGGCTCCGCGGTGGTGAGCACGCCGAGCTCCGACGTGTTCGTCCTTCCGGCGATAACAAGACCGCTGGCACGAGTGCGGTTCACGAGCTCGCTATCGACCGCGGACACGTGGCCGTGCACGAACCGGGATCCGTCAGCGAACGGCGCGCCCCGCATGTCCGTCACGAGGTCCTTCAACAGGTAGGGAACGCCGGGGAAGCGTTCGCCTGGGGCAGGACCCTTTTCCGTGCGTTTCCTCGCCTCCGCCCGTGCCCGCTCCCAGAGCGTGCAGATGACTGCGTTCAGGCTCGGGTTGACCGCCTCGATGCGGCGGATCGTGTCCTCCAGGAGGTCCGCGGGGGAAATCTTTCGCCGGCGGACCAGCTCGCCCAGCCCGATGGCATCGTACGCGCCCAGATCACTCATGGAGCACCTCCGACTTTGATCGATGACGCTCTCTCGGCGACCTCCTGCGCGCTCCTCCATGGGAGCGCACCGAGGTCCACGTTCCTCCCGAAAGCATAACTGAAACGCGCACGCCGCGCACCGGGAGATAGGGAGCGTGTATGGCCCGGGGAAGGTGCACCGGCCGATCTACGATTGCTTTTGTCGATAAACTCATAGACCTCGGCGATCCTGCCTTTGGGGCCGAAGGCTCCCAGAAAACCTTGGCGTATTCGGCGAGGGTGATGTTCTCCTTCTTCTCGCTGGCCTTCTTGAGGTGTGCCTCGCACCAGCGCGCTGCGTCATCGATGCGCGTGCATTCCGTGGAGACGGCGGTGAGGTAGGCGCCTGCTTCATCGCGGAACCTGGCGTAGTAGATGTGGCGGTGATTGACTGTGGGGCGCTTGTGAATGGAGTACGGACGCTTGTCAGAGTCAGGGTCAGAGTGGAGCTACATGGAACCGCCGGTTGTCCGGTAGGTTCCTAACTCCCTACAAAATAGGGACTTGTATGGGCGATACTGGATTTGAACCAGTGACTTCTACCGTGTGAAGATAACGAAAACTATTGCTTCGTCGTCGCCCTGCGTAGTCCGTTGTTGATAAGCATATTGCAGGACAATAAATAGATCAAGTGCAGTGTAGACCAGTGTTGCCGCGAATTGCCGCATGTTGTTGTGTTTGTACTCTCTCAGGGTGACACTCAGGGTGACACCATAACCGCGCAAAAGCATCGGCATCTTCGCGCTTTGATTCCCCTCCGCTCAGTTCAAAGACGATGTCGAAGTGAGAACCGAAAGTAGTTCATTTTATGATTCTCTAACACGAAACGCCTGCTCAACCCTGAAGAGGACCTACAATTCCATGCCCTTGCGAGCACTAGACCATGAAGGTGGCGAGCATCTTCGTTCGTGCGTGTCTCACCGTGTCTAGCGGAAAAACCTTGCGCGTGGGGGCCGTAGGCGGGTCGGGTTCCTGGTTAGCGGCAACTGCGAGCATGAGAAGAAGTCTTGCCGTTGTACGGAGTATTCACATCCGCGCCTGTGTCGATAGCGGCTTGTACGCTCTGGGGGGCCAGTTTCTACCAGCGTAAGAAGGTTCGTCGTCTGTGCATACGCCGAAGCCCAAAAGGCCTGCCGTGAGTTGCTATAATTGTCTTGGACTTCTTGAAGGACCGGCGCAGAGATCCGCCAAAGGCGGAGGCGATACAGATAAAGACCGCAAGGTTTTTAGGAGGAGCCATGTTCGAGTCAGTCGAGGAGTTCCGGGACCTTCGCAAGAAGTACAACGGGAAGATGTTCGCCAGCGGGGTTCCAATTTTCCGCGAGTTTGAAGAGATGGAGGGCAGGGCGCTGCAAAGCGGTGCTCTGGATCGAAAGTACAAGGAGCTAATAGGCATCGCCACCAGCATTGTCTCCTCTTGCTACGGGTGCATCGAGTACCACACGGGAGCCGCACAGGCCGCCGGGGCGACGCGGCAGGAGATCATAGAGACCGTCGCGGTAGCCCTGATGATGGGCGGCGGACCGGCGCAATGACCGGCTCGATACGCCTTCAAGGTTCTTGATGAGCTGAAAGGGTCCACGTGAAAGGTGTTCATCACAACTCTGGAAGCGGACCCTGGGCTGAGGGTCGTCCGGTCTGCCGGGCGGCCCTTCGCCTATTTCCGGTGCTCGCTATCTCGACCTCCACCTCATGTGGTGTCCAGCCCGTCAAAGAGGTCATCGAGAACCGCCCACAGATTCTCGCGGGTCCAATCTTTTCGTCGGGCCAGGATCTTCGCCAGCACGCCCATGCTCTCCATAGCGAACGACAGCTCCGAGGTCAGCGAGGTTGCACATGACTTGCGCGTAGTTCAGGAGATCATTCTCCTCCCACCACGTCGTCCCCGAGGACGGATCTCTGCCCTTCCAGCGCGGCAATAGATCGCTCCAACCGCACCTGTTCGCCCATTTGGCTTTCTGGATGCAACTCTGTTCGATCTGGTCGTCGGATTCAGTTTTTCGCTGCGCCGGGATTCCCGCCCCCGTGTTAGTGGCGGACCCCCAAGGGTACCGCGGCAGACGTGTCCACTGTGGCGCAGATCACCCCGGAAGGAGAAGGAATCCAGGGAGGCGTGGCGTTGATCTCAGAGCTGCTTCAGGCTCTTCTTCACGTAGCCCACGATCTTAGGGGTCACGGAGTTGATGGTGCTCAGCGAAGCGGATCTGGCGATCCTGCGGACGATCTTTTAGTCGATGTTCGTCTGTTTCTCCTCTTTCGGTCTGAACAGCTCAGCCAGGACCTGCGACAGGCCCGCGTACACCGCCGAAAGGCCGCAGAGTATCCCTTCGAAGCCGGCTACTTTGCCGACGGTGAGGCCGGCGCCGGTTGCCCCGAGGATGTCGCGAACCGCCAGAAGGACAAAGAGGACCGTCAGCGATCCGAAGACGAGCTGGAGCTTCCAGTTGATCTTGAATGTGCCGACGAACATCACCAGGGTAAACAGGCCCCATATCGCGAAGTACGCGGCCGTGGCGATGCTCTCGGGAGGGTTGGCGATGCCCAGCTTCGGAAGGATCAAAAGGACGGCCAGGGACAGCCAGAACAGTCCGTAGGAGGTGAAGGCGGTCGAGCCGAAGGTGTTGCCTTTTTTCCATTCCATGATGCCGGCGATGATCTGCGCGATTCCCCCGTAGCATATCCCCATGGCCAGGACCATGGCGTTGAGCGAGTAAAGCCCCGAATTGTGGAGATTCAGCAAGACCGTCGTCATGCCGAAGCCCAGCAGACCCAGAGGCGCGGGGTTGGATGTGCTGTCCTTGATGGATACGTGGCCGTTAGCTTGCATGCGCATACCCTTTCCTTGGAGAAAGATTCAGGCCCGGACTTCCACCCCGGTCTTCTATGCACCAGTCTAGCGCCTTCTTCCCCCTCGTCAATACCACCTTCTCCACAGCTGGCGCCGCCGCGCAGAACGGGCGTTCCATGGACGTTCGCGACGGTTCGGCGGTCTCGGCCGATCTCCGACGCGCCCGTGTGGAATGCCGTTACGCGCGGGGCGCGCTCAGGGCGGCGTGAGGCAGGCGCGCCGGATCGCCATTTCCGCTACCCGCCCCGAACACCGTGAAATTGAGTCAAAGTGTGTAGGATTTCCGAAGAAGTAGGGCCAGATCCACTCCCTTGAAAGAAGTCGCTGCTGATGGTCGGCGCGACGGTCTATGCTGGGCGTGTTCTGGCTCAAGCCACCCTTCATGACAACGATTGCCCAAAGTCGCACCATGCGACTTTGAGAAACATGGATTCCACCGTTTCCGACTGTAGCGTCTGAAACCGCACTAACCCATTGACACATGAAGGCGGCAAACTACTCTCAATCGTTCATCAGTATACAACTCGTGAAAGCCATCTTGTTCGGGCCGTAATTGTAAGGCACGCCGTTCTTCTCGCACACGACGATCATCCACAGGCCGTTGGCTTCCATCGAGGAGAGCGCTTTGTCGGGAAATCGGCAGGGGGCGTCAGGATAGGTACAGGACTCGCAGAGGTTGCAGCCACCTGCGCCCAGGGCCAGGACGCGGGGAGGGGATGGGTGGCGCTAAGCACTGCTGCGAGATCCTGGAAGCGCCTCGTGTGCTGCTGTTCGATCAGCTGCATGTTCTCGATATCAAAAGAATTCTCCAGATCCCCCGCACTCTGAACGATGATTCCTTCTTTGAAGCCGATCGCCCTGGCGGCGCACTCTCATGCGTCCGCGGCCGGTATTGCGAGCGCCGTCCGTCCCCACTACCATGTCGCCCGGAGGGACGCCATGGAAACTCAGAGCACCGTCTTCAATCCCGCCCGGATTGGGAGCCTTGAGCTTCCCCACCGGCTGATCCGGGCCGGTTGCTATGAAGGGTTGGCCCGGAACGGGAACGTGACAGAGGAGCTCCTGGAGCACCACCTCCAGCTGGCCCGGGGCGGCATCGCCATGACCACCCTTGGCTACTGCGCCGTCTCGGCCGACGGGAGGGGTTTTGCCCACGAGCTGTGGATGCGCGACGAGCTGCTGCCGCAGCTACGCCGCCCGCACTCCCCTGTACATGATGCGTGGCAACGTTCCGGTCGGGGACATGGCCGCCAACCAGACCGGCTTCCCGGCCCGGTTCGCCACGCAGCTCTTCGGGCGGCTGTTCGTGCAGCGCTACCCCTACACGCCGCTGTTCCTACTCGAAGGGGCACGCCACATCCTTGAGGCGGTTAGCATACCTGTGATCTATGTCGGCGGTGTCCTGTCCCTTGACCAGGCGGAGGAAGCGTTGCAGGCCGGCTGCCGGTTCGTTGAGCTCGGCAGGGCCACGGTGCGCGACCCGGCATTTGCGGAGCACCTGCGCTCGGGGGCGGTGCGCGAATCAGACTGCGACCTGTGCAATCGCTGCATCGCCGCCATGGACGGCGGCGGGGTGACCTGCGTGAGCGCCGTCCGCGGCCTGATGCCGCGGGACGCGTGGCAGCGGAAAGATGTGCGCTGACACGTCTTGCGCCCCACAGGCCCTTGGGATCCTGAATCTCAAGCTGAGAGTAGTGTTTGTGAGCGTCACACCCAACACTCAACTGCTGCGTCTTGCACCTCCTTCTGGCCTTGTTGCTGATTCTTCGCTCTTGGCTGCACCCCGGGGATCAGTCCGTCCCGCAGCCCATCTTGCGTAAGGCCTGTCCGTGGCAAGCTCGAGATCTCCAGACTGCCCATGGGCCTGCAGGCAAGCTATAGCAGTTGCTATCATTCGGCTTCCCTTTGGGGGGAGTGGGACGGGAACTCCCGCCATTCGCATCCGGGAGTTCGTGAACGTCAAGACGGTATGGGTGCAATAGCCGCGACAGCGGCGACAACCGCGGCAGCTGCCGCTTCGGCGGCTCCGACAGCGTTCCCGCGCAGCCGCAGAAGCGCCGCGAGGAACGAGGGCCGCCGAAGAATCGCGGCGAGGAACCTCCCCGTCATCACCTGGTGCTGATCATCAACGAAATGCGGCAGATCGAAAGGGAGGGGATCATCCCTCGAGTCGCTGACGGATCGCAGGGCAACCAGGGGAATACCTGCTTTGGCGCACCCCTCCGCTATTGCGGAGGTTTCCATCTCGAGGACGGGGTGCTCTGACCTGGTCCAATCGATGATCTGCTCCGCCCTCGTCGTGACCATGACGCCATGAAGCACGCGGGCTCCTGAAAATCGCGTCGCCAGCTCCGCGGCGTGCCACGCCTTCGAAGGCATCTGCGCAAGTGGTCGCAAAGGACTAGGGATTCCGCCGTCCAGCTCGCACACACTGAGCCCGAAAACGACATCACCTACACGCAATCCCGCCAAAGGTGCTCCCGCGATGCCAAACGAAACAACGAGCCCTGGCGTTTCCACGTGCAGGAGCGCCTCGACGGCGTCAGCCGCGCGAGACCGGCCGACGCCCGTTTCAACGAGGACGCAGGGCTGCGCCGAAATGGAAAAGTGATAGCAGGTGAACCGCCCGATCGACCCCCTTCTGTACCGGCCGATCCGTCTCAGGAAGGGGCGCGTTTCGATCTTCATGGCAGCGAGGAAAGCAACGGTATTCACGCTGGCTCAGGCGCCGAAAAGCCCTTTCCTGACGCTGATGGCTTTTTCAGGGCAGACCTCCTGGCAGCAGTAACAGCGGATGCACCGCTCGTAGGAGTGCCGCGGTGGAAGGGTCCGGGAACCTTCCCGCCAGTCCACGGCTTTTGGCGTCACCGGACAGACCTCGATGCAGGTCCCGCATCGGGAGCAGCGCTTCTTATCGATCACCGGACGGGGGGCGACCCAGGCGTTCACAATGGATGCGACTGCAGGAGGAAGCTGTTTCCGGACGACGGCCCTGTTCACCACGAAATCGCCGTTGACCAGAGACTGGAGATGGTCTCCGACTATCTCGATCTCTTCTGCAAGGTGTGTACCCAGGCCCCACTGCCTGCCGGGCGGATTGGTGAGCAGGGCGGAAGGATCCAGGGCCACCAGGCGGCACATGACCGCGTCCAGGGCAACGGGGTCTTCGGAGAAAAGCAGAACTTTCATTGGACACGGCTCGCCGCCGCGAGGGCCGTTGCCTTGCATCGCGACGATGCCGTCCATGACGTATAGGCGCGGCTTGAGGCAGAGAGTAAGGGCAGTCAACATGCGCCCGAAATCGGCCGGGTCCTGCAGCTTCAGGTGGAAGCTGGTCTTGCTCATTCCTGCCACGCAGCCGAACTGGTTCTTGACGGCTCCCGTCATCCGCATGAACGCATGGCTCTTCAACTTCGCGATGCTCACGATCCCATCGCACGAAAGGGCGCCCTGGGCGAGGAAAAACCTTCGGGTGAAGGGCGATGCGGGGAAGCTGACGTCCCGGCCGTTTGTAAAATCGGCCGGCAGGGCCCCTGATTCTTCCGCGGCGGCGGCGAGACCTGACTTGCGAAGCGCGGGCTCCGGCCTGCCGAAGCTCGGAGAATCCCCGTAGGTGAGGCGGGAGGTGCGCTCCCGGAGCAGTTTCGCAACAGCTCGAACCACCGAGGGATGTGGAGAAACGAGCTTCCCCGGGTCATCGCCGACCAGGACGTTCGGCTTTAAGAGGATGGTTTCTTCCGGCGCCGCGAATCGGGAAAGGCCGCCCAGGAGTTCGATGCCCTGGGACACTGCGCTGAAGACGGAGCTCTCGTCGTATCCGTCGCATCGAATGAGAGCAACACGGGATTTCTCCATGGTTACCTGGCAGGATCCACCCTGTAGCGCTGGCTGTCAATCTGTTGATACCCGAGAACCCTGCATCTCTAGCATTAACGAGGAGCATGTTTTTTCAGCAACTCGTTTCCCGAGACCATACTCATGAGATGGCCCCCCTGCGGCGGCCAGGATCGCTCCGATCGCAACCGCGGGTGTCAATTCAGCTACGACGGTGGTTATATTTAACGCATGCGCAAAGCCAGGACGGCGGCCCTTGCCGGGATCTTCCTTGCGGCGGCGACCAGTCTCCTTTCGGCGCCTTCCGATCTGCCCCGCTACGACCATATCGTCGTCGTCATCGAGGAAAACCATTCTCGCGCGGAGGTGATGGGAAGTCCCTACCTCTCCTCGCTTGCCGCGCGGGGGATTCTTTTCACACGCTCCTTCGCCGTGGCGCATCCCAGCCAGCCGAATTACATTGCTTTGTTCAGCGGGTCGACGCACGGCATCCGCGACAATGCCCACCACGACATCACCGCGGCGAACCTGGCGTCTTCCCTGGCTGCGGCCGGACTGACCTTTGCCGGATTCAGCGAGGACCTTCCCGCAGTCGGTTTCCGCGGCGATTCTTCAGGAGCGTACGTACGCAAGCATAGCCCCTGGGCGTGTTTCACGAACGTGCCCGATGGGGTCAACCGTCGAATGCTCGACTTTCCGACCACGGCCTTCGATGGCCTGCCCACAGTCTCCTTCGTCGTGCCGAACCTTCGCAACGATATGCACGACGGGTCGGTGGCCGCGGGAGATTCCTGGCTGCGCGCGCACACCGACAGCTACGCGCGCTGGGCGGTGTCCCACAACAGCCTCCTGATTGTCACATTCGACGAGGGACCCGGCTCCCAACCCCCCGCTGACACGCCGATCGCCACGATTCTCGTGGGCGCGCGCGTTCGGAAGGGCACTTCCGATCAGCCGGTGACCCATTACTCGATCCTCCGCGCAATAGAGGACATCTATGGCCTGCCGCACCTCGCCGAAGACAGCACGGCTGCGAAGATCACCGGCACATGGGAATGAGACGGGCGGCTTTCCGCTATCCTTGCCTACGGCCAAGCGCTTCGTCCACCCTCGCCGCCCTCGCAGCGCTGCTGACATTGTGGTCAGCCTGCGCGTGGGCGCAGGGAATGGACCTCTTCCCTCCCCCCGGAACCGAGGGTACCGGCGAGCGAGAGCTCAAGGCGCTGGCCAGCGCTTACCCCGATCGGATCGTCGCGGCCGTCGTGCACGACGGCGACTGGGCCCTGCAGGTGGACGGGGAATGGTATTCCTGGGCCCACGGCCGGATTCTTCCCCAGGCACAGCGCGTCGATTGGGAGCGCTACTCCAGGTTCCGCTTCTACCCCTACCCGTTGGGGGGGCTCCCCCCTCTGCCCCAGCTGGACGCTGAAAGCGCGGCAAGGCTGAAGAAGCTTCTGGAAGAATCGAGGATGAGGCCGCCGCGGCGCTCGGAGGCATTCCTCGAGCGTCTCTTGGGAGGCGGCTCGAAGAGCGAGATCCTTGGTCGAATCATGACAGTCGACTTTCTCGGGTTTCCCGTCGAGGTCCACGAGCGTATCGCGGGGGCGCTCCGCGACGTAGCCAGCGAGTGCGACGCGCTCTGCCGGTCGGATCCGCAGGTCTCAGGCTTCTTCGGCGGCCTCTCAGAGGTCGATGGTTTCAATTATCGCGACGTCGCAGGCACGCTGACCCGCAGCTATCACAGCTACGGGCTCGCGCTTGACCTCATCCCGAAAAGCTACGACGGAAAGGTCCCATACTGGCGCTGGGCAATGGAAAAGAACGAGCAGTGGTGGACCACCTCTTACGAGCGGCGTTGGATGGTGCCGGATGCCGTGGTTGCTGCCTTCGAGCGCCACGGCTTCGTGTGGGGAGGGAAGTGGCTGTTCTTCGACACGATGCATTTCGAGTACAGGCCCGAGATCCTCATCCTAGCGCGGCAGCGGGGGGCCTCGTGAGGCCGCATTACTCTGACGTGATGGAAGCTCCGCACTCCACCGTGAACAAGGGGGTCGTGCTCTTCGTGGCCGCAATGGCCTCGTTCAATTCCCAATAGATGTCAGCAGAGTTTCACACCAGCGTACAGCGTCGTCCCGGCGGGTACAGCCCGTGGAAACGGCCGTGCCATAGGCTCCGGTCTCATCACGGAATTGAGCGTAGTAGACCGAGCGATTTCGTCTTTTTGTGGGTCTTGAATGGATCGAGTAGGGGCTCTTCAGGCGTTCCATGTTCCCTCCCCGCTCACTCTCAATCTCAGAGTGAGTCTCAGAGTAGAGTCACATGGAAGCGCCGGTTTTTTGGTGGCTTCCTATTCCCTACAACGTAGGGACTTATTTTGGGCGATACTGGATTTGAACCAGTGACTTCTACCGTGTGAAGGTAACGAAGGCAGTTGCTTCGTTGTCGCCCTTCGTAGTCCGTTGTTGATAAGTATGTTGCGGGACAACAAATAGATCAAGCACGGTGTTGACCGATGTTGCCGCGAATTCCCTAATGTTGCGGTGTTTGCACCCTTTTAGGGTGACACTCAGGGTGACACTAGAAGTGCGCACCAGGAAGCAGGCTCCACCCCTCATCCCGTACTCTCGCTATACAATTGACCGAC
>Ga0187882_1004244_pt1 | contig 11753 bp, 13 predicted proteins | sample June2016WEW_19_1_3_FD_132991 | JGI IMG/M metagenome (GOLD analysis project Ga0187882, IMG submission 132991) | Peatland microbial communities from SPRUCE experiment site at the Marcell Experimental Forest, Minnesota, USA - June2016WEW_19_150 | ecosystem: Environmental > Terrestrial > Soil >...
GCTTAACTTGCCTGATGGGCTCATCAAGGAAGTGCTTGGTCCCATGGCTTTCAAGGAGAAGCTCTGGTGAAGTACAGATTAGCCTGAGTTTGTTCTCCTGTTCCAGCCGCTTTAAATCCCATCCAAAATTCTTCGCGTCTCGGTAGATTTGGTTGGGCATTTGTTCGAAGGTTACAAAGATTCCGTTTTCTCCGAACTGGGTTGCACCATTCACGAGGTACTGCAAGCCAAGAGTCGTCTTCCCAGTTCCAGTGCCTCCCGCAACCAATACGGCGTCGCCTGAAATGAACCCGCCGCCAAGCATTTCGTCGAGTTGAGTTACTCCAGTCCTTACGCGGTCCACCACGGTCAGTCTGCCCTCCTTTTGATCTGATTCGAAATGTTTTCTTGAATCTGTTTGTCCTTATTCGTGTTGAAAGAAACTACATCCAACTTACCGAACCTTTCCTTTACCAGAAGGCCGAGATCAACCAAGTCTTTCACATCCGCCTTAATCTCACTAGCCGTCCTTCCAATCCTCCCGGCCACACCCTCGATAGTATCACTTAGCCCTGGATTGTTGTGAAATAGCGCCAGAAGATCCGCCTTAGTATCTGAGGAAAGTAACTTGCTATATATTTCATCCAACTTGCCCTTGCCCCTTCAGCAGTATTTTCTTTGCATCCTCAATGCACTCAACAAACGAAGAATTTTGCTTCTGAACCAAACTCAAACCCAACTTCGCGCATAATCTTCGAACAGTCGCCCGCCCCAGAACGGTACCACCAACGCCGAACACTCCGTCAAGTGTTGAAGAGAGCTCTTCCACGTGTAAAGGAATGTCTTCCCTGGACAGCCCTAGATGATTATGGAAGTAGTAAATGAAAGACTCCGCGACTTGCTTACCTAGAACGGCAATTATGGTTTCCTCAAGTGATTCAACAAGTGCCCTATCGAAACTCTTCAAGCTCGGCACTATGGCCTTGTTAGGCGGTAACACAGAAACCCCGGTAGTCTACTGTACTCATTTGTCCCCAATACACTTTTCCTATAGGGGAGCACCTGCCCGTTTCTTCTTGTCTTTTATCATGCGTTTTTGTTTCCTTTATTAGCGGATACACATAGCGGCCTTGCCCACGTCCTTTTCGAGGTGGGCCTTCTTTTCCTGGCACCCTATTGGGATTAGGAGTCTTCGCGCAAGCTCGCAATTCGTTCTCGTCTTTGGGCATCCAGTTGCTAGAAAAGGGAGCATCACGGTGACGGCCTGGTTTTCGTTGTCCTATTCGTCACCTAATATCGCAAGCGGGGAACGTGCCAAAGGACGTGAATACAAGTTACGTGTGCGCGCGCACCACTAAACCCAATACATAAAAACAGACCCCAACAAAACCCAACTAAACGTGTGACAACAGAATCGTTATGCGAGCGAAGCGAGCACATGCATTTCGTGGTGCGATAAGAAATGGATAAGATGGCGGGCGAGCTCTAAGCATGATATGAGCCCTGCTGTTTTCGTGACATTTTAGGTGATTAGTAGCTTAGCTAGGCTTATGTTGTGTTTTTCGTGTGGTTTTGGGAGTTTGTGGTTTGGCGGATTCTGGTTGTAGGAGGTTGGTTTTTCTGGCGATGGATTTGAGGGCTTGGATGCAGTATTTGACGGTTGAGTGTCTGTAGCCTTGTTTGCGCATCCATAATCCGAAGTTGAGGATTTCGGATAGGGTGTTGGGTTCGATTTGTTGGACGTATCGAGAATCGATCCAGGGGGTGGAGTAAAAGAGCGCCGGGGGTGGGATTTGAACCCCCCGCAGCTCCTATGCGGGACTGCGCGAACACCGGATGATCTCACGCAATGGAACTAGGCGCATGTCAGCCCACCACGGTTTGATGCGTTTTGGCAATCCGTTAACCCGCATTTCATATACGAAGCACATGTTCCTGTGGTTTTCCTTGAGCTTCCCCACTTGCTTCCACAACCGTGCCGGGCGGAGATGAGACTGCACCATCGAGGGCCACATCAATTCTTGAAGCCATGGGGTTGGCAATGGCATGCTGCAATCCTTCTCCATGATCATCGCCTGTGCTCGCCAATCTTAAGCCATTTCTCTCAAGTCTCTCAACAAGCCCATTTGTCTGCATGCGCTTTATGTGGTATGAAACAGTGTTACGATTCATCGTCAAGGCTCGAGTCACATGTGTGATTTTGACGCCTGGGTTTCTAAGTAGATACTCTAGAATCTTCGTTGCATTGCTGTTTGGGATGAGGCTTGCCGGTCGATTACTTCGGCTGTCGATGTTGTTCGCATGATATATCAAATATCGTCCGGAATACTGACTTTTGATAAGGCCCATCTTCTCAAGGATCCTTAGGTGCCACGAACCCTCATTGGGGCCGACCCCCACCATCCGAGTTATCCTACGAAAGTGTGAAAATGGAAAGTTGACGACGAAATAGTATATCTCCCTTCTCTTTCTGTTTAGTAATACATTCTTGCGTCTGATTTTTTCACCGACAGCACCCGAGGCGAAGGAGAACCTTTGGATTAGTCCTTCAGGGCTCCACCACGCAGAACTAACTGATGCCGCAACTGCAGGAGACGTGATCAGTAACGCCATGACCGTTGCTTGGACGGTAGGCGTCGAAACTATCTGTTGAACCACATCTGTCTTGCCCTTGGCGCCAGCATAACTAGTACCTGTCTTGCCCTTGACGCCAGCATAACTAGTACCCTTCCGATTGTCACCTTCGTTGTTCCTTTCGATCCCATGCCCGTTGCTGTTCCCGTTGCCGTTCCCGTTGCTGTTGCTGTTTCCGTTACCGTTTCCGTTGCCGTTTCCGTTCCCGTTACCATTCCCATTTCCGTTGCCGTTGCCCTTTCCTTTCCCGTTACCGTTACCATTCCCGTTGCCGTTCCCGTTGCCATTGCCGTTCCCGTTACCGTTGCCATTACCGTTCCCGTTACCATTCCCATTTCCGTTGCCGTTGCCCTTTCCTTTCCCGTTACCGTTACCATTACCTTTAGCAAAAGCCATCACGTTAACCATTCCCAAGCACAAAAGAAAGATCAAGATAGCCAGAAGTAGTAGCTTGGGCAGATTCTCATCTCCAGAACTGCATCATTCTGATGCAACTGTCATTCTTTTCTATAGCTCTTTCTATCCTTTTCCATGAATTTTGCTATTTTGCTTTTCCATGAATTTTGCTAAATTTTTTCTAAATTTTGCTATGCTGACCTAGCCCATTTGTGACTGGTCACTAACCGTGGCTGCTTGCATCTGAAGAGTCATAGATTGGCAGGAATTCTGTCTTCGATTGAGATGACAGACTCGTAATTTGTCGTTTGAATAGATTGAATACTTGTTGAATCAACCCGGAGAACCCTGCGATTTCCCAGAGCCGAAGAACCCAGAGGCCTTGATGCGAATTCGGTTTGTGCTGTCTCCCAAATGCCGCCTAAGATTTGCCCGGCGCGTCTCCAGATCTGAGAGCTTTCTAACCGATCTGTCTGCAAGCAGCTTAGAATGGCGTCAGTTCAAGGAGAGGACCGAGAATTGATCTCACTCTCCGAATCAGCAATCAAATTCAGCTTACCTCCCATATTCATGAACCAGAGAAGACCCAGAAACATCACGCCCTTGCATGAACACCTTAGTCGTCATGACAAAGTTTGTACCAAAAATCATAGGGTCATGCGCTGCCAATCATAGGGCAGATGGGATGAAGATGAACAAGAGCATACTATTGTCCCCTGTCCATGAGGTGGCTAACGAGAAGCTTGAAACAGATCCCAAAGAAATGGTCGCCAGCTTATCACTCTACGAAACCAGAATCGCACCGAAGATCGGTGCAGACGAATTCGGCCATTTGTTTATTGAATGCGTTGAACAGACGTTGACCGATCTCTTGGGAGCGAAGGTTCGAGAGGCCCTCCTAGACTATTTGGCGAGACACGACCGACTCGCAAGAGGCGACATACCAGGGCATCCACGTGAACTTTCGATGTTGCTCGACAAAACCTTTGGCAAAGGCGGTATCACGATTGAAAGGCACATCATCAGAAGGCTCTATGCAATTCTGGAATGGGAGTACAAAGAAACATCAAACTTCAACTTCGACTTCAAACTTCAACTGGAGGAAGCCAGAGCACGCTGGAAGACGTCTCAGGATGCCACTGCATAGTACAGCTCAATTGGGGGCGAATAGTTGTTGGATAGAGAGGGTGGAGGTCACTTGGGAGATCCATAATCCGTTCAGAAGCCAGACGTGATTAGATGCGAGCTAGGTATCTGGTCGGCATAGTCGTTGCGGCTTTAGTCACTGTGACTTACTTCTCGTTGCAATCATCTGAACTTCTAATTCCTGTGACAGATTACGTATTTGTGTTAGCCTCTGGAATCTGCTCGATTCTTGCGTTCCTGGCGACTCGTCATTGGGGGTTTCGAGGCAAGGCCGGGCTTGTGCATCTGGGGCTATTTCTTGGTATTTTCCTATGGTTCTTGGGAGACACGGCGTGGGCTATTTATGAGACTGTCCTTCAAATCGAGATTCCATACCCATCGCTTGCCGATGTATTCTACCTAGTGGGTTACATTCCCATTGCAATAGTTATCACTCAATTTCTGTGGGCTTTCCGTGCGGGCCTCAAAAGACAGATGGCTTTCGTTGCCCTGGGGGTAGGGCTGCTCTTTCTTGGCTTGACGTACGCTTTTCTCATAGGTCCGTTGGTCGTGTCGACTGAGGATTTCCTGACGAAGAGTTACGATGTGGCGTATCCAGTTCTTGATTCGATGCTTGTCGTGCTTGCGATTTTCATGTTCTTCGTCTTTAGAGGAGGGAAGATAGCTGGTGCATGGGTCTGGATTATTCTTGGCCTGCTCTTGACCGCGTTGGCCGACATAGCTTTCAGTCTAGGGAGTTTGCAAGGCTGGTACTATTCGGGTCATCCGATCGAGCTGATTCAATTCTGGGGCTACATCGGCCTAGCATTAGGCCTGGAGGAGCAAAGAAACGCGCCGATAGTTAGTTGATCCCCCTTGAATCGTCGACAAGACCAGGATTTCAACGCTATCTTGACCGAATCCATACGTGAAACCCTAGCTCAGCTTCTCAGTCCTAAGGTCTCTGAAACCCTCTTTGAACACTTGGAGAAAGTCTACTCAGTCAAAAAGGACGAGATACCTTCCCGATTGAACATGCTCCTCTTGGCATTAGATACGACTTTCGGACCGAGAAGCAGCCGAGTCATCGGGAAAGCGATTGCAAGGAGATTTTATTCTCGGTTAGGTCTTGAGTTCTCGGACGATCCGCAAAGAACTCTTGTAGGCTACGTTGAAAACTCCAAGCTGACGCAGCAGAAGTGAATTCTTGGTGTGTGTGCGCACCACTATACCCACACACAAATGACGGTTCAAATTCGCTTGCCCGCACCATTAGACCCACACACACCATTACGTGAACCAGGCTGCATGTTAGTGGGCCGACGGAAAATCTGACGAGCACGGTTGATTAGCTCTCGTGCACTTGAAACCATCTCTCTTTGGTTCCCCCCCGTGTTGGAGATAATATGTACAGCACTACGGGGACTTGCTAGGCTTGGTGTGTTCCTCTGCCTGCATCTCTCTGATTCGGGTCTCGACGTACTCTGCGACTTTTGTTTGACCGTATTCCTTCACTTCACGTTGTTTTTCGAGTTGTTGTCGGACCGTTCGAAGGAGTTCGTCCATGTTCAGCGGCTTGACCAAGTATCCGTCCCCTCCCTTGTTCACTGCGTCTATGGCGTTCTGCAAAGCGGGGAATCCTGTCAGTATAATCTTCCTCATTTCAGGAGTCGTTTCCTTCATGGCGGTCAGAAGAGTTGTGCCGTCCATGTCGGGTAGACGGATGTCTATGAGGGCAAGGTTGTAGAAGTTGGTTTGGGATTTCTCGATGGCTTCCTTCCCATTGCTCGCCGTCGCTGTTATGTACCCTTCATTACCTAGAGCTATTGCAACGACTCGGCGTATTCCTTCATCGTCATCTATCACAATTATCCTGCCTTTTTCGCCTTCACTCATGATGGTTCACATCCATGGGCATGTTCGATTGGGAGCTTTAGCGTGAAGGTCGTTCCCTTTGTTACAGTGCTCGCAACTGATATGGAGCCCCCATGGGCTTCCACAATGCGTTTGCATATGGCCAGCCCGAATCCCATTCCCTTTGCTTTAGTGGTTTGGAGCGGCTTCCAAAGATTCTCCATTGCCTTTTCCGATATACCGGAACCGGTATCAGTGAAAGCAATTTCTATGCTATCACCGGACCGCTTGCTCGCAATTGTGATTTCTCCTCCCTCGGGCATAGCATCGATAGCATTCGTGAGAATATTGATGCAAACTCTTCTCATCCTGTTTAGATCAACTCTGAGTATTGGGTGGTCTTCTGACAAGTCCCTTAGCGTCACACTCTCTGGAACCTTGACCGCCTTTATTGCATCTTGTATGATCGATTTCGGAGCCGCCTCTTCGAGATTCAATCGGATTTCCGCTGAATAGTCCAAAAGGTCTCCTACGATGGCATTTGAATATCTCACGCCATCATCGATGAGTTGAAGCAACTCATTTCTTTCCTTCGGACTCAACGATTCGTTTCTCAATAGATATGCGGCTCCAGCGATTCCTTGCAATGGGTTGCGCAGATCATGACCGACCATACCTGCCAATTCGGCTATAGCCGCCAATCGCTCAGAGAGAAGGCGCTGCTCACTCTGTTTTCGCTCCCTAATGTCCAGAAAGCTCTCGATTAGGTACTTGCGTCCTTCTGTTACCGTGGGAACTACCGTCTTGAGAACCGGCACACGTTCTCCACGCGCATCAATTACGGCACGTTCAGAATTATCTATGCTTTGTCCAATGTCTGTAATTGGACACTTTCCAACTTCTGCTGGGCAAATGAAACTATGGCATACCGCTCCGATCACTAGTTCCTTTGGGTGGCCAATTATTTGAAAAGCGGCGGGATTAGCGTAGACAATTCTGTGATTTTCTGCATCAATCATTAGAATCCCAGTTTGAACTGCATTAAGTATGGTCCTTAGGTAGCCTATGTCGTGAAGAGAAGTTGTCTCCAACTAATTAGGCTCCTGAAGGTCACTATCCTTTCGATTGACAAGCCGTTAGAAAGCAAGCAGATATGAAAGATGCTGTGTTACTGCGAAGCATCAGAGTTAGTGACAGCTACTAGTCAGCAATGCAGTAGAGTCTCATGAGTCTCACACACTCCCGACAGGAGAACTTCAGTTCCTCCACGACGGATTCAGGTTCCAGCAAATTAGCGCTCCTAGCTACCGATTTCAGGGCCTGTATGCAATATCGAACCGTAGATTTCCCTCAGTGGAAAAGAGTAGTCCGTTAATCAGAAAGAGCCGGGGGTGGGATTCTGACCCCAACTTACTGGTACATATAAGCCACGAAGCCGCCTGAATTCTTCAAGGGGCATACTCGTTGATGGCTTCAACGCACATGGCCTTCGGATTTGTGTTTGGCTACTTTCTCGCTGTCTTCTTCGCTACACATGTTGCGAGTTACGCATACCCGATTATTATGCCAATGACCGCTATCTTGGCCCTAGTAGGTCTTTTTGGTGGATTGTTTCCAGATTTGGACCAGCTTGAGTTTCTAGGCTTCACGCACAAGAAGACCTTCCATTTCTTGTTCGGGTATTTCATCGCGACTGTTTTTCTTGTTGTTCTGGCTGCGTTTGAATCTCAATACGTTGTGTGGCTTCTGGGACTTGCTTGCGCCAGCCTGGGAGCTGGAATCCATTCTGCTATGGACCCTTTCGACGGCTTCAGGGATTCCGATCAGAATCAGGGAATCTATGAACATGTTTTCTTGAGACGTTGGATTAGGTCCCTTAATGTTGTAAGGTTCGCCCATATGTGGGAATGGGTCATTCAAGCGTTCGCAACCATATTGTTCATCGCAATCTCAGCGAACTTATCACAATTCATAGTGCCAGGTTGGCAGATCGCAACCTTCACTTACTTCATGATTTGGATTGTCTCAGCAATTTTCGACGTCCACATTCGAGCCAAAGGCCGTCAAACAAAAGAACTTGCGATTTCCGGTATTTCGCATTGAGGAATGGGAGGCACCAGCGACGGTTTGAAGATGGCGGGTCCGGAAGGACTTGAACCTATTTAGGTGCGGGTCCAGTTAAGTTATTGCTGAACTTGCAAAATAAAGATGGACTCTGGACGACAGCAATCGCAGCTGCCATAATGATCTAGTCATGATCCCGTGAGGTAACTCCTCAGATCACTCTCGTCCTGGCTATCCTCCAACACTTTTTAGCGCTCGATTGCTATAGCACGTGTGAGGTTTGGCGATATGGGTAAGTTCAAGGAATTGCGCGATCAACTCGACCAGGTTGACAAGAGGGCGGAGAAGGCTGCTAAAGCATTTGCGATGAAACTGGATCAGCACGCTAGAAAAGTGAGCACGGACATTAACCGAGAATCGAAGAAAAATGGGCAGAGGATCGTTAAGCTGGAGAAGCGTGTTGCTGATCTAGAACGCCGATTGCGAAAAGCGAAGTAACACTCCATCTATGGGCAGTTCATTTCAGCTTAGCGCAGGCTACGCGTCACACAGAACTTTCACGAAGCATACGCGAAAGAATCTCCGAAAAAACTATGGAGAAAATTAGTGCAGGTGTATGTGACAGAACGTCGGCTTACTCTTTGGCCTTTCTTTTCCCTCTTTCCTCTTGAACTTGCCCTTCGACTTGCTCAATCTTGCCTTGTTGGGCTGGCAAAGCTTAAACCCTCATCTCTCGGGTAGATATTCCTCGTGAGAAAGAATGAAGTGCCCTCATTGTAGAGTGGAATTTCCCGACGACCCGCAATACGTGGATGTTGGAGAAGACGTTGACGGTGACTGGGTGCTTGTACGCAGAGAATGTGCGGCGTGCAAGCGCATCGTCTTGCACCTGGTAAATTGCACTCCGATTTGGGCGCGAGGTGTTCTTGTGAACGTTAGTAAGGTTGTAGAGGAACGCATGGTGAAACCCGAAGCGAACATGCGTCCGCCTCCACCTGTCGAGGTACCTGAAAAGCTCGCAGAAGATTACCTCGAAGCATGCTTAGTGCTTCCTGAAAGCCCGAAAGCTTCGGCTGCTCTAAGCAGACGGTGTTTACAGAATCTTCTGCGCGAGGTAGCGAAAGTCAAACCGGGGAATCTCGCAGACGAGATTCAGCAGGTTATCGACAACAAGACATTACCCACTCACATAGCTGAAGCGGTTGACGCAGTAAGGAACATTGGTAAGTTTAGAACTCATCCCATCAAGAGCGAGAAGACCGGCGAAATATTGCCGGTTGAAAGCGGAGAGGCGGAATGGAACCTAGATGTGCTTGAATCGCTGTTTGACTTGTATTTTGTGCAACCTGAGGTTCTGAGGAAGAAGAGAGCTAAAGTCGAGAGAGGGAGAGAGAAGATAGGGAGAGGCCGAATGGACGAGACCAGGAGAGAGAGGGAGACGAGGATGGGGAAGGCAGGGAGGGCAAGTCGCAGCTAACTCGCAAATCCGAACATTCGATTCAAAATGGCACACGCTGAAGCTGCAAGACAGCGGAGAAGTCACTTTGGATTAATCATCACGTTGTCTAACGTCTACCCGATTGTAGTGAGGCTTGACCCACTGTATATTCTTCCACTTATAGAAGCGGTCTTTTCGTCTTTTCCTGGCAATGTGATTCCCGGATAAATCATCATCACGTTACCCATTAAATTGTTTGAACTAGCGTCGCCAATTCGTTTCAGAGTCACTCGAAGTTCAGAGATGGTGAAGGGGATTCTAACCCCAATTTACTGGTACATATAAGCGGAGTCGTGGGGCCGGTGGGATGTGGCCCCACCGTACGGTGGGTTCATTTAGCTCCCGACCGGTTCCACAGAAATCACGATTAGGCATTTTTCTAGGCATTTCGGACTATGCGATCCTCCCAATCATCGATCAATTTGTGGGCAAGTATGACCGCGATTTCTCCAGCGGGCTTGTAAAAATCGCCAACAATCTGTTTTTGATCAGTTCCATGTTTCAGTAACACATTTAGAAATTTCTCCTGCATGTCACTGTATGGATAGAAGTGGCTGGAGAAATTGCGTAATGTTCGTAGTTCTCGTATTGTTTCCGCTTCACTCTGAATGACGACCTTCTGATGTACCGCTCGGCTCAGCAGAAAGTCGTCCTCTCGATCTAGTCCTCTGAATTTGTCAAAATGCTTGAATAACTTCGGATCGGTCTTTCGTAGTTTCTCAAGAAACATCTTTCTCTCTCGAGGCTTGAGCCTACTTGGAATGTTCAAGCAATCTCTCACGAAATTCACCGATGACATATGAACCTTCAAACCTTCTTTGAATGGGCTGAAGTACCGTCCGAACCCGTTCGGTACAGTAAAAACGAAATCTTCTGTGTCGAGATAAAGTTCCCATATGAAACCGCATCTAAGGCTTTCTCCTCCGATTCATGCTGAGTTGGCCTGGCGTTTGCAGTTCCTGTTCGGGGATGATTGTCAGCGTGCTAGTCTGAATCGTGCGCGTTTGAGAGCGGGTTTCAGTGGCTGGAACAAGGATTAGATATTGACATACTTGTTGGCCAACCGCGCGCCTACCAAGCATTGTTGTTTGGGTTTAGCATCAAAGAAATTGATTGCATCTTGCGAATACGATGCAACTCAAGGGCATATAGGGGCAAACTGACCACAGAGAAAAATAACGTCGCAAAAGCTATCCAAAACGGACTAATTTCACGACCCGGATGCAACTCCTTCCATAAAGCAGGATTGGCTCTTTGAACCCTCTGTGAGTCGTAATAGGTCCAAATAGTGACCAGCATCAAAGCAAGAGCACCTGCAACCCACGCCAATACTGAAAGGAAAAGCCACATCAATACTGAAACTAGGTGATAGGACGAGAAACAGCAGGGGGATTATCACGTGAATCCTGCTTATTCTGTCAGTCATATTCTGACCTTGACCGAGTTCTCTATAGCCTGAATATTCTCATCAATAGCATCAAAATCACACTTATCTTAGAGAGGGAGCATTATCTAACGTAGGATTGGAGAGAATAGTCATTGGTTACGTTTAAAGAAATGCGGTTTCAGGGAAAGAATAAGGATCTAGGAGAATTATCCAAGCAAATTTCTGAATATTTGCAGAGCGACGGATACAAGGTGCAATCTACAACAGCGACCTCCGGGCCGATTGTTCAAGCTCAAAAAGCAGGAATTCTTAGAGACATAATAACAGCGGAACGATGCTTCACAATCGCGATCACAGGAACCTCCAACGACTTCACAATCAAAATTGGCATAGGCAAGTGGGTCCAGAACATCGCTGTTGCCGCGGCAGAGGCACTTCTATTGTCGGTGTTGTTCTTGGCGGTTGATGTTCCAGAAATGCTATGGACGGTTCATGTCGAGAACACGATTGCAAAGAGGATAACTCAAATCGTAGGCTAGCTTACATCCTTCTCGCTCAACTTAGTCCACTGAACGACCACAACTAAGATCTTAGGAGTACGCGAGCACCAAACGGATTGTTACACCATTCGGATCCGACTTTACCAAAACGCAGACGTTACACAACCTCAAACCAAAGACCTGGTAATGCGTAATTAGTTTGGTAGTGGCCTAGCGGAGACTAAGTTACCTTCGCTACTTCAGTAGTAGGGGGATTTGCCGTTTGGTGACAGGAGTTCAGTCAAGTTGATGATTGAAGATTCACCTTGAACTACTA
>Ga0187882_1004245_pt1 | contig 11752 bp, 6 predicted proteins | sample June2016WEW_19_1_3_FD_132991 | JGI IMG/M metagenome (GOLD analysis project Ga0187882, IMG submission 132991) | Peatland microbial communities from SPRUCE experiment site at the Marcell Experimental Forest, Minnesota, USA - June2016WEW_19_150 | ecosystem: Environmental > Terrestrial > Soil >...
ACCGTCAATACATGGCCTGTACCAGTCAATGCTGCCGAGTTGGGAAGAACTATTTGCCAAAAGGAAGGCCGATGATAATAACGCAAGAGTCCACTCAATTTGATATGGCGGATTGGGGTTAATAATTCGATGGCCAAGGTTGCGTTCCCCTCCTATGACGTGCAGACAATCGACGGTTGGGCGGGTGGGGTTGGCTCATTCATAGTACATTTCGCCCGACAGCTGCGCGCGCGGGGCGACGAAGTCACCATCATTGCGATGGAACGCCGAATCGACCCCGAGTGGCGTGAGCGCTATCGGTCTTGGGGCATTGGCCTCATCGAGATTCACAACGAGGTCGCGCCCGAGCGGTGGCCTAAAATCTGGGCGGTGACAATTTCAGAGCGTCTCACGCCGTTGCTACGCGATTTTGATATTGTCTATTTCTGCGACACGGGAAATGTCGCTTTCAATACCGTGCGGATGAAACGCCTAGGCGCAGCGTTGATGCCTGTCTGCGTCACCGTCATGCACGGCTCACTAAATTGGGTCCATCTGCTCGAGGGCGAAACGCTCGAGCTTCCGGATCACCTGTATCACGTGTTTGTCGAGCAATACAGTGCCCGGCACAGCGACCACGTGATTGCGCCCAGCCGGTATATGGCTGATTGGGCCGATCATCAAGGCTGGCAATTAGCGCATGAGCCGGAGATCCTGGGCCTGCCATTCATACCGCTCGCCCAGTCGTCCGCCGCGCAGTGCGTCGGGGAATTAAAGCGTCTCATCTATTTCGCTCGACTTGAGCGGAAAAAAGGCTTCGATCTGTTCGTCAATGGACTCTTGCAATTGCATCGGGAGACGCCTGAGATTTTGGCACAACTCGACGAGGTGGTGCTACTCGGCCACGAGGATGTACCCGGCGCGTCGGATTGGGTACGTGAGAAGCTACGTCCGACTGGCCTGCCGGTCTGTCACATCGCCAATTTCGACAGCCTGCAGGCGCAAAGCTACCTCGCTTCGCATGTCGCCGACGCGCTCGTGGTGGTACCATCTGCATTCGAGAACTTTCCCTATGCGGTGATTGAATCCTCCCTCATCCCCGGCCTGAACGTCATCTGCACGCACGGCGGAGGCACGCCCGAAATATTCGCTGGGCGCGGCGGTGCGCAGCTTTTCGATCCCACGCCCGGAGGGTTGGCGGCAAAAATACGCGAGCGCCTGGGTCAGCCCCTTAAGCCAAGCGAACTTTCGCAATACGATTTTGCCGCCCACAATGATCGCTGGCTCAAATTCCACGACCGCATCTGCAATACGGCACGCGCTAGAACATCCGTCGTCGCCATGCCGATCACGGCGCGGGTGGATGTTTGCATCACGTATTTCAACAAGGCGCGACATTTTCCTCATTTGCTCCAATCTCTCGCGCTACAAACCTACCAGAACTTCCGCGTTATTGCGGTCGATGATGGCTCGGCGGCTCCCAACGCAGCCGCTTTATTCGACTACATGGCGGAGAAATACTGTGACCGGGGATGGATCTTCTTCCGTCAAAGCAACCAGTCCGTCAATGCGTCGCGCAACCGCGCGGCGGAACGAGCCAACGCCGAGTATCTGTTGTTCATCGACGCTGACGATGTACTTGCCGCCAATGCAATCGAACGTCTCCTTCAAGCGGCGCTGCATTCGGGCGACGATTGTCTGACGCCTGGCATTCTGCACTTCTCTGGCGACCAGTTCCCTTATGATAAGCGCACAGGTCGGCCGACCACACCAATTCTCCAGATTAACATGCCTCTGGGGCCTGCCCTGGCCGCCGCTGTCATTAACCCCTCTATCCTGGGCAGTGGCGTTATACTGATACGCCGCAGCGTCTTCGAAGCAGTCGGCGGCTATCAGGAACTGTGCAGTGCGGGGCATGAAGATTGGGCGCTTCAGGTCAAGTTGGCGGCCACAGGATATCGGACCGACGTGGTGCCGGAATATTTGTATTACTATCGACAGACCGGCGATAGCCTTTCACGAAATGTCGATCTGGTTCAGGCGAAGCGGCGTCTGATGGACCAGTTCGATGACCAGTTGGCAACTGTCGGCCTGGAAGGCGCCGCATCTGCCATGCATTTCAACCTGGCAAGGATCCGCGAACGCCAGGATCACGCAGATTTTCTTAGCTATCAGCTTCGGCTCAGCCATGAGCGGTTCAACGCCTTCGGATTCGAGCCGCTTGCAGTTGCACCCGTGCCTGCAGCCACTCCGGCGGCGTCGATCGCTCCGGTGCGACGGACAAAGGTACTCGTCGTCATTCCAACGCTTAACGTCGGCGGCGCGGAAGTGGATTTGCTGCGAAATCTACCGCGCCTCGACCGTTCGGAGTTCGAGATTGTGGTCTTCACGTTTCTCTCCCGCGGAGCTCTGGCGTCGCGGCTTGCGGCCACCGGTATCGAGATCGTCGGACCGTTTGCTCCCTTTCGATTGCATTGGCTTGGCAATTTAAAGCGCGCAGCGCTCAGATTCTCGCGCAAGCTGGCGCTGCTAGCAACCCGATCCATATCGCAGGTGCGGGATTTCGTAGCCACGATGGCACCGGAGACGGTCCAGCGGGCGTGGCGGCGATTGAGGCTTTGGCTTCGATTAGGGCACATGCCGCTGCGAATGCGACGCTTGCGAGAAATGCTTCGGGACATCCGGATGGCTACAAAGCGGTTTTGGGCGAAAAGTCGTGCCGAATTGAGATGGCGCCTTTTAAGCCTCGCCGGCCATTGCCAAAGCCTCGCCCGTCTCCTTCCGCCACCCCTCTTGAGGCTGGTCCGCGAAGCGCTGGTATGGGCCAGCTACGTCTTGATCGGCCACGGACTGGTCCCATTTATTCGCGCGCGCAGGATCGATCTCATACACACCGTCCTGCCGAATTCCTATATTGTGGGCTCGCTCGCCAATTTCTGGATCAGCGGTCGATCCTTGATCATGAGCCGGGTCGGGCTCAATTCGTATCAGCAGAACCACACACTGCGCCATTTTGTCGAGCGACGGCTGTGTCACCACAAGATAAGCGCGGCCGTCGGCAATTGCGCCGCGATCCTAAACGAGCTTCGCGATGAGGGAATTCCCGAATCGAAATTGCGTTTGATCCGAAATGGGATCGATATCGCAGATTTTTCTTGGCAGATGGTTGAGCGTGACGGCGCGCGGGATGGTTTTGGTCTTCCCAGCACTGCGATTGTGATCTCGGCGGTGGCCAATCTCCATGCCTACAAGGGACACGCCGATCTTCTGTGGGCTATGTATTCTGTGCGCCGCGACATGCCAGAATGGATCCTGCTCGCGGTGGGGCGCGACATCGACGGAAACCAGGCACGACTGGAAAATCTATCCAACAAACTGGGGATCCGGCGCCGGGTGCGCTTTCTTGGCGAACGCACTGATATCCCGGCCATTTTGTCGGCAGCCGATATTCATGTCAGTTGCTCGCATTCAGAAGGACTGCCCAACAACATCCTTGAAGCAATGTGCGCCCACCTTCCCGTCGTCGCGACCGCCGTGGGCGGAGTAAGCGAAATTATCGTCGATCACAAAACTGGGATGCTGGTGCCCCCGCACGACCCGATCAAACTCGGACAGGCGATACTTGCACTAGCGCGCAGCGAAGGCGTGCGGCGTCGCATGGGCGAACTAGGTCGCAAGCGCGTCGCCACTCATTTCGCAATCGACCGCAGCGTTGATGCATGGGCGCGGCTGTACGCCGAGGTCGCAGTGGGCGGCCAGCAACGCGACGTAATGCAGGGCAAGCCGTCTGCACAAGACAGTCACGCGCCATGAGGTCGGCCGTTGTGGCGCTGGCAACAGAGGAGATCGTAACCCGCGAGCTTGCGGCGACGCTTGCGAGCAGCCTTTGTACCGCGGGCCGGATCAGCACACTTATCTGGGTCTCGGAGCACACGAATCCCTGTATCGCGCCGCCGCCGGTCACGGCGGGCGTCGATGTTCTAACGATTAATACAGTCGATCAAGGGCGACCATGGTTTCCGGATTTTCCCCTGCTCAACCTGACCCGCCATATCGCACCAAAGCTCAAAAAGTTCGAGGTTGTATACGGGCTGACATCCGGCCACCCATTAATGCATGCCATTTGTGAGGGCCGCCACTCACCGGGGGCGGCGCCCTATTTCGTCGCCGTCCTCGACTACCTTTCGACAGAACATCGGGATCCAGGTCTGAGTGCTAGTGTAATTGCGCGTCGATTCGGCGAGAAGTACGTGCTTACACATTGTGATCTGATTGTCTGCCTTGGCGCAGCTGGTTGCCAACAGCTAGCGAACCTCGGCGTAGCGCCGCCAACCACTCGGATCCTGTCCTCCAATATCCAGACGCTTCAAGCGCTGTTCGACAAAGTCGAGACGCAAGCGCGCGCGGTTGCGGACGGTCGCACCGAGCGTGCAAGAAGTATAATGCACGCGACGAATACGTCACTAACCATATGCCTATCGCATTCCGAACGTGCGGGTAACGCGACGCGTGTCCTGCAGGCCCTCGATCAACAATCGAGCACCAATTTCTCAGTCATCGCGGTCGATAGCAGCACCTTGATCGAATCGGCAACGGCCTTCGCACAGCTTATGGAACATTACCGCGGGCGCGGCTGGACCTATCGGCATGAACCGCAGTGCGGCAAGGCGCGAGCGATCGCGCTTTCGGTCGCGCGGGCATCGAGCAAATACCTGATGTTTATCGACACGGATGACGCACCCGAGCCGCGTCTTGTCGAACGCACGCTGGAGGCCGCCGAGTTATCGGGCGACGACTTACTCGAAATCTGGTCAAGCGAGGTAGCGGATCCTGACGGCTTATCACAAGCGCAAGACGATCGAACATCACCAACCCCGGCCATCCGCGCCTCCTACGGCCGCGACCTCGTCAACGCCATGGGCGGGAACGGCGACACCAATCCCGTATTTCTCGTTCGACGTACAGCTTTCGATGCGGTCGGCGGTTATCCTACGGGTCTGGTCGCCGGCTGTGAGCGACAAGCTCTGGCCGTGCGGTTCGCGGCGGCCGGCTATTGCTGCGACGTGTTGCCGGAAATCCTCAATACTCGGCGCGTGACCTGCGATGTTGCGTCGCGCGATGTGATCCGCGAGGGCGACTCCCTTCGTCGCGCCTTTGACGAGCGGTTGAACACAATCAACATGCAGTCGTTCGCCATGACGTTCCAGACCATCGCACGGGAACTGCGCGAGACGGAGCAGGCGGTCGAAGCGCGGCAACGCGATCTTACACGACGCTTTCCAATTCCAGCGGCGCATGAGCGGCTCCGACTGTTAATGCTGGTGTCAAGTTTTCCTTATCCGCCGACGTCGGGTTGTCTGCAGCGCTGGTGGGCAATGATCCGCTTTCTCGGTCAACGGCATGACCTCACCCTCGTGACCTTTTGCTCCAGCGAGCAGAGTCGGCAACGGCCAGAATTGCTACGGTACTGTCGGTCGGTCTATGCCGCCGCCTTCGGCGGCGCCGAACTGCCAGGGGTCGAGAGAATGCCCTATCCCGTCCGCGAGCGGATGCGCGTCACCATGCGCGACGCCTTGCGCTCGATCCCGTCCAATCTTTACGATGCGGCACTGATCGACACAATTTTTCTCGCACCATTTCGCGTTGAGATCAGCACGCCAACCATACTGGGCGTGCAAAACATTGAATCGCGACTGCTGATGCAAGCGGCGCAAATCGATCTCCCTGGTCCAATAACGACAGGCTTCCATAACATAGAGCGCGAAGCAGAATTAATGCGCGACTACGAAGATCAGGTCTGGCCGCAGTTCGCCGTGCGGTCGGCCGTTACTGCGCAGGACCGCGACGAAATTCAACGCCGCTCCAAGACCGGCCAAACGATCCTGGTCGAGAATGGAACTAATCCAGAGTTATGGCTTGCGGATGCACGACCGGATACCGACCGCATTATTTTCTTCGGCAACCTCGGATATTACCCGAATATAGATGGAATCCTGAATTTTTGGCACGATATCTGGCCGCGCGTCGTCCGTCGTCGACCTTCGGTTGAACTCGTAGTGGCGGGCAGCTGCGCGACAACGGAGCTGCGCAACCTGGCGCAGCAGCCCGGATTCGTACTGGTCGAAGATCCACCGGATATCAGGGAAGTTGCCGCTATGGCCAGCGTCTCGATCGTTCCACTGCGTCTCGGCTCAGGTACAAATCTGAAGATCCTCGATTCGATGGCACTTGGCCTACCGGTCGTAAGTACGAGCATCGGCTGCGCGGGTTTGTCGGTAAAGGACGGCGAACACCTTATAGTCCGCGATAGCGCCGTCGATTTTGCCGAGGGGGTAGATCTGTTGCTCGGCGCTGCAAACTTGTGGCGACGGATACGCCAGAACGGAAAGGCAGCCGTCGCGGAACGTTACCGATGGGACAGGGTTCTGGCACCGCTCGAATCCGCGTTATGGAACCTTGCGCGCTGAATTTATTCCGTGATCGGCCCGACGAACCAACCATTAGCCGGAGCCAGCGTTATGATATGGCTCCTACGCCCGTCAAGACCCTTAAGAGCGTGATCGTATTAAGCTGACGCGTATCCAGCGTTTACGAAATAGTTGGCGCATTCGGCTGCTTCGACGGTTCGTTCTGCAGCTTTGCGCAGCAGGCTTTTGAGCTTGGCAAACGCTTGTTCGATCGGGTTGAGACCGGGCTATAGGGCGGCTGGAAGAATAGTTTGGCACCGGCTGCTTGGATGGCGCGGCGCACGGCCTTACCCTTGTGGCTGCCGAGGTCGACAATGATAATGATGTCGCCGGGGTTGACGGTCGGGACGAGCACCTGCTCGACATAGGCGAGAAGCTTTCGCCGTTGATCGGCCCGTCGATGACACAAGGAGCATCGATGCAGTCGTGGCGCAAATTCAGCCAGGAAGGTGAGCCTGCGCCAGCGGCCCTGCAGGATTTTGGCGACCAGCCCTCGGCCGCGCGGCGAGCGGCCGTGGCTGCGGGTAATGTTGGTCTTGGCCCAGGTCTCGTCGATAAAGACCAAGCGCAAACGATCAAGCCGCCCTTGATATTTTTTCCATTGCGCTCGCCATCTGGCGACCTCAAGGCGATCCCCCGCTCGCTCGCGTACAGGCTTATTTTTGAAACTGATGCCTTCGTGCTCGAAGAAGTGCCAGACCGCGTAGCAGCTCACTTTGATGCTGCGCGCCGCGAGCTCGGGCAGGCAGACCCCGTAATGTCAGATCCGGCTGCTCCGAAAGCCGTTTCAGCAACTAATCGCGCTCCCCAGCTAGCGCATAGGGCCGATTGCCACCCATCGGCCGCGCCGCCAGACTGCCGGTCACACGAAACCGTCGCGACCACTTCTCGCCAAGCTCACCTTGAAAGTGGCTGCGACCTTTCGGCAGCTCTCGGCCGCCGTAACCGCCGCAACCACCCGCTCGCGAAGATCAAGCAAATAGCCTCGGGCCATCGGATGCCTGCCTCCGTTCCAGCCAGCACCTCGAATCAAAACGAAGCTGATTTGGGATTCCCAAATCGATTCAGACCCACGCATCCCGCTGGCATGACTCAGTTCTCATTCATTACTTGATACATAGGTTTTCCGTACCACCTTGCGTGTCGTTTAACGACATCGACCGCTTGCTCGTCGGTAATACCGTGCTTGCGAAGTATTGTTTTTAAATTTGCGACCATAAGAGCCGGATCCTGCAACGTGAGCCGCTCGCCGTCATGATCTCGATAATGATAAAGACCTTTCGCCACGATAGAAACGGTCGCGTTACGTTCCAGTAATGTCCAGATTAGATCAAAGTCATCTATGCCGGGGTAGTTTCCGATGCTTTCGTCCAGGCCGCCGGCATCAAGAACGATTTGCCTACGAAGCAGAAAAAAATGTCCCAGGTAGCTCGCTCGCTCCTCCAGTGTTTCGATTGAATTAAATTCCTGTAGCGATGGGTGCCGGCACGCGCGCCCGTTGATAGAACCATCAGGAAAATAAACTACACTTCCGGTGCAGACGATATCAGCGTTGTTCCGCAAACACTCAGCAACTGCACACTCGTCTAGCCAATCGTCAGATAGCAGGAACCCTACTCGCTTAGAACTTGCATGCCTAATTCCCTTGTTTATTGCGCCCGGAAAGCTTTCAGGCTTATCTTCACCGAGTACCGCGAGATTGGCGAAGTGTCTTTGCAGACTGTTCAGGATCCTTAGGTTAGATGCTGGCGTCATCTCTGACCGAACGACGATGACCTCGGTTGGAACGCTTTGCAGAAGGGCCGAGCGAACTGACTCATCAATCCACTCATCAACCTGACGACGCAGAGGTACAACAATGGTGGCACTGTAGCTCATAAAAACTATCCATACTCCGTCCAAAGAGCACGCTGTCGCAGATCGGGCCCGCGGCCCTAAAGCTCGTCCACAGAAAGAAAAAACTTATCAATCATAAAGCGCCTCCAATTCGAGGCGTCGGGATGGGCTTTTCGTATGACATCCTCGAAAAAACACTCCCACAATGGAGCGCAGCTCGCCCAATGATTTGCAATTTGCTTCAGGTTTTCTTGTGCTAGGCTTCTTCTTAGTTCTATATCCAGGCAAAGTTGGTGCAACGCGTTGGAGAACGCCTCGACCGAGCGGTCAACAATAAAGTCCTGCTGCTTTGGACCAAAAACATAAGGAACAACACCCACCCGCGTCGAAACGACTGGAATGCCGCTCGCCATCGCCTCAAGCACCGTTCTGCGCGCATCTTCCGTATATGAGGCGGAGACGTAAATATCCATTTCGCGATAGAGCGCCGCAATCTCTTCGCGCTCGCGCCAATGCTCGAGCTCGTCGACGATGAGCAATTCGACATTGACACCTGCCAAGCGCAAAGTGTCTACGGATGGGTGAATGATTGTTCTTAGTCCCGTGGCGCCTTCATCCCAGGACGATTTTCCTACCCATCCAATTTTGATGCTCGAGTTTTCCCGCTCCGCTGACTCACCTGGATGAAACAGAGCGCTATCCACGCCGTCTAAGATCAAAGCGGACGGCTTCGGATAGTCGGATATTCTTCCATAAATATCGAATAACTTAGGTGAGGTAACGCAATAGCCCTCGCTAAGCCAATACAAAGGCCGAAATGAACTGATTTCTTCCTGATCCAAAAACAGATAATCGCCTACGGAAAATGTGATGTGACTTTGGCACAGAAAATCTAACAGCTCAGCTTCGCTCAGGCGCATCAGCGCGGCGCATTTCTTTACAGCAGCTGCGCAGACATATTTCCGAAAATCCGCCCGCCACATGAAGTGGATGACGTCAGCACATGACTCTATGATCAGTCGGAGCGTTTGCCCAGGCTCGTCAATGGTGTGAGTGTACACCGTGGTCGAAACGTGTGTTGCGGTTATGTACTGATCTAGAGTTCGGACAATGTTGTCTGAAGTTGAGTTGGGAGCATCGACGACGAAAGTCAAATTGATCTTGTCGTGGATAGATCGTGGTGCGATCCTCCGAGAGGCGATCATCTCCTCCTGCTGTTTTGTGGTCCACTGCTCCCAACCGCTGAATAGATTCTCATTATATCGTGTTTTAAGAACATCGAAACTCTTAGCAATGTGCGGAGAACTGTACCGCATCCGCGTCGACGCAACGTCCGGATCGCTGATGACCGGCATGTGCTTGTGCACGAGGGTTACATTATCGAGGCTCCTCAGCCGCATCGGTTGGCGGCGGGTGAAAGCCCGCAGCGCCAGTTCAAAGTCTTCAAATCCAACGAAGTAGCGTTCGTCGTAGGGCTCATTGAGTAAAAAAGAGCGCCGCATGACCACAGCACATCCCGAAAACATGTTTGTTATCGGGACGTCAGGGCCTACCACTTCGAACCGCAAAAGCTGATTCCGCTCGGTGATTCGGAGCCGATCCATAAAACGATTCTCGTGGACGTTTAGAATTCTGGGCGAAAATCCATCGACGTCCTGTGCACGCTCAACGGCCGAACTGATCAGCCCTACCCCAGCGGGAGTATTGAGTACGCTGTCGTTATCAACGAATAAAATCCAATTGGAGGAACATTCGCGGCTAAGACGGTTTCGGCCCGGGCCGACACCGATGTTTTTGGCAAGCGTGATAAATCGGACATTCGGCTGGTGAATTAACGCATTGGTTAGGAGCTCGCGTTGTTCGGCTGCGCTGGCTTGATCTAAAATAATAATAAATGGTTGAATATGATCGTTTAAAAAGCTCAGGATACAATCCAAAGTTTGGCGAGCTCTGTTATAGAAAAGCACGCCAACGTCGAAATTTGCAACCGAGCGCGATTTCGTATCAGGCATTGAAGTTACTGCGAGCTTAGTATTCCTCCCGAGGGCGCCTGCCGAGGTCAGCTTAGCGACCTCCGCTTCGAGGTCATCTACCCCAAAGCAGATATGATTGAAGCCCAGACCCGATTCGGAAGTGGGAAGTCGCATTTTACCGTATGGCAAGACGATTGTCACGGCAAGTTGCCGATCGTCGCCGGGGACCCCGTCCGGCGTGCTCTCAGGGTTGGCTATGTTGTTCGCTGCTGATCAGGACCGTGGCGAACCCGTGCTTACTGACACGCGCGCTCCAACCTGCGGTTGCGGATTCCGTTCAGCAAAGGGCGCCAATTGCGCCGCCGGTGCAGGCGACACCGAAGGCTAAGATCATCACGTTGACCGTCATTGACAGCCAGACAGCCGCTAAGCGCGAAGTCGCACTTCCCGCCCCGACAAACGGTCAATCGGAAGGCGACCTTTCCCTACGCTCCACCCCGTTACTCCGGCGGAATTAGCTAGAAGTCGAGTCGGCACAAAATCAAAACGCCACTGAGCGCAAGCAAGCCGCTGCCGTTGCCTCCCAGAGAGCCAGCTTTTGGAGCGGCGTGACACTGGAAGCGCGGCGGATCGCGTCAAACATCACCAAACTGCCGGACCTATAGGCCAGCTTTTGGCCGGCACTGTCCTTCACGACGAAGACCGCGCCAACATCTCTCGACTGACCAGGGCGGCGGGAAGCGGCGACCATGTCTCATCCGCGCTACTCAGAGCCCGAGGGTGGCACAGCCATCATATTGAAATTGCTTAAGGTTTTGGGATGGCCTTCGAGGGCTCTGGCATACACAATGAGTCAACGTTTCCGAGTTTTGGTATTAGCTCGGCGACTTCTTTTCGCGCGGCCTCCTCAAGCGCGTGTCAGTTGGGCTACACAATCGGCGTTCCCAGACAAAAGCGTGATTATCAGCTATGCAATCGATATTGGAAGGCTTTAAGCTGAAACTTGTGTAGCACGACAGTTCCGATGACGGTCGAGACATGAACGGCGATCCCTGTGTGGCGCAAACGAGCGGCGAGACGGGATTGCGGCTCCTCGATATAGCCGTCTGTTTTTTCGGATTCGGTTTTTGCGTCGTTGCCTACTACCCGGGCCTGCTCTCGCCCGATTCCATCAGCATGCAGTCGGAGGCGCGGGACCTGTCGTTTACGGACTGGCATTCGACAATGATGCCGCTCCTATGGGCGGCGCTCTACCGGCTCTTCCCCGGCCCTCAGGGAATGTTGGCGCTGCTGCTCGCATTCTACTGGGGCGCGGTGTTTCTGCTCGCCGGCGCAGCGGCGCAGATTGAGCGGCGCCTCGCATCCGCAATGCTTATCACCGGCTTCATGCCGTTCACGATCAATTTCGCAGGCACGCTATGGTCGGACGTCCTGACCGCGACGAGCTGGCTGATCTGCGTTGCCTTGATTTTTTCCGCCGAGATTCGCGGGCAGCCC
>Ga0187882_1004255_pt1 | contig 11727 bp, 9 predicted proteins | sample June2016WEW_19_1_3_FD_132991 | JGI IMG/M metagenome (GOLD analysis project Ga0187882, IMG submission 132991) | Peatland microbial communities from SPRUCE experiment site at the Marcell Experimental Forest, Minnesota, USA - June2016WEW_19_150 | ecosystem: Environmental > Terrestrial > Soil >...
CCCGCTTTGCCGCCAAAGAAGCGGGCGATGTTGTCAATGGATTGCGGCTGCGGCGGCGGCGCTTGCGCGCTTTTACTTTTTGGCGCTCCCGGTGCTTCCGCACTTTTTCCTTTTGGACTAAATCGTTGGCTGGGCGACAATCGCTGCGCTTCCTGGCTTTCGTCTTCGTAGTTGTAGTGCTTATCGGCGAAGTCGCCGCTGTGGCTAGAGCGGCGGCCGTAGGTGCTGGAGTAGCCGGGAGTGGACCACGCCGGACTGCGCCCGCCGAGATTCTCGATCAACTGGCTGGGAACCTCTTCAAGGAAGCGGGAGGGAATGCTCATCTCCGGGGCGTCGTTGCCGTACCGTCTTCTGTAGTGCGCGCGGGTGAGGATGAGCGCGTTCATGGCGCGGGTCATGCCGACGTAGCAGAGGCGGCGCTCCTCTTCGAGCTCGTCGGGATTGTTGATGGTGCGCGAGTGGGGAAACAGACCCTCCTCAAGGCCGGCAAGAAAGACCAGCGGAAATTCGAGGCCCTTGGCTGCGTGCAGGGTCATCAGGGTGACGCGGGCTTCGGGATCGAACTGATCGGTATCGGAGGCCAGGGCGGCGTGGTCGAGGAATTCGGCCAGGGTCTCGCCGCGGGCTTCGGCGTCGTGAGCGGCGTTGGCCAGTTCCTTCAGGTTTTCAATGCGGCTGAAGGACTCCGGCGAGCCTTCGGTCTCCAGAGCCTTGATGTAGCCGGTGCGGTCGATGAGAAAGCGGATCAGCTCGGGGAGGGTGGCGGCGTCGCCGGGGGCGCGGAATGCGCTTCCGCGTCTTTTTTCTACTGCCGCGATTTCTTTTGCTATTTCTTCCGGGTCCGATTCAAAATCGGGGTTGGGTGGGGTTGGATTCCCAGGTCTCAAATGCGAGACCGGGGTCCCCGCAGACAGGTCTTGGTCTGCGGGGTGGGAGACCTGGGGCACCCGGCTTTCTCTTTTTGGACTGGTGGATTCGGCTGAAACTGCGCCGAACTCGAATCCGGTGTCCCCGGATTCCGCGCCGGCGGCTACGTCGGCGGAGAGCTTGCCGGCAAAGTCGGGGTCCATCATGGCCTGGGCGTCGAGGATGAGCTGGCGGAAGGACTCGATGGCCATGAGGGCGCGGTTGGGGATGAGGCGATTGGCAAGGGCGGCGGCGATGGCGTCCCAGGTAGACGTGCCGGTTTCGAGAGCCAGCCGTTCCAGGGTCTCCATCGTAGTTTTGCCGATGCCGCGGGCCGGGGTGTTGATGACCCGTTGCAGGGCCATGGAGTCGTGGGGGTTTTGGATGAGGCGGAGGTAGGCGAGCAGGTCCTTGATCTCCGCGCGCTCGTAGAAGCTGAAGCCGCCGACCATGGTGTAAGAGATGTTGTAGCGGCGCAGCGCCTCCTCGAAAAGGCGGGACTGGGAGTTGGTGCGGTAGAGGACGGCGCAGTGGCCCTGCTCGGGCTTTTCCCCTTCGGAGGAGTCCGTCTGCCGGAGAAAAGTCTGGATGCGGTCGGCGATGAAGAGGGCTTCGTTTTCGCCGTCGGGAGCCTCGTAGTAGCCGATCAGCGAGCCGCCCTGGCGGTCAGTCCACAGCTTCTTGCCCTTGCGGCGGATGTTGTTTTGTACCACGGCGCCCGCGGCCTCCAAAATTATTTGAGTAGACCGGTAGTTCTGCTCCAGCCGCACGATGCGGGCGTTGGGAAAGTCCTTTTCGAACTCGAGGATGTTGCGGATGTCGGCCCCGCGCCAGGAATAAATGCTCTGGTCCTCGTCGCCCACGGCGCAGACGTTTTTTCCCTTGCCGGCCAGCAGCTTCATCAGCTCATACTGGGGGCGGTTGGTGTCCTGATATTCGTCGACGAGCAGGTAACGGTAGCGGCGCTGGTAGCGCTCACGGGCTTCTTTCGAGACTTTGAGCAGGCGGACGGCTTCGAGCAGCAGATCGTCGAAGTCCATGGCGTTGCTTTTGGCCAGCTCGGCGCGGTAGCTCTGGTAGATGTGGGCGATGCGCTCGCTGTTCGGATCCTTGGAGGCGATGTAATACTCCTGCGGATCGATCATGTGGTTCTTGGCCCAGCTGATGCGGCTGAGGACCGCGCGGGGCGTGAGCTGCTTGATGTCCAGGCCCATCCGTCGCATGACCTGCTTGACCAGGGCCTGCTGATCGTTTTCGTCATAGATGGCAAAGGCGCGGGTGAGGCCGTCCTTGCCAACCTTGAGGTCTTCGATGTCGCGCCTCAGGATGCGCACGCAAAAGGAGTGGAAGGTGGAGATCAGAGGCTTGGCCAGCGACGAGTGGCCGAGCAGCCGGTCGACGCGTTCGGCCATCTCGCTGGCGGCCTTGTTGGTGAAGGTGACGGCCAGGATGGAGTCGGGCGCGACCCCTTTTTCGCGGATGAGCCAGGCAATACGGCTGGTGATGACGCGGGTTTTGCCCGAGCCGGCTCCGGCGAGGATGAGCAGGGGGCCTTCGGTAGCCTCGACGGCGGCGCGTTGTTCGGGATTCAGATTGTCGATAAGCGGAGGCAAGGCGCGTCCAGGCGGGAAGGGTCCTTGATCCAGTGTACCGTTCAGGGGGGACGAGAGTTGGGGCGGGGGTTGGAGGCAGGGGTGCGGCTAGCTGGCGGAGATAATAGGGTAAAATTGTACATTTTGTACAAATTGACCAAATTGTACAAAATGTACAATTTCAGATATACTGCTGATATGCCGACTGTTTCAGCAACTCATGCCAAGCAGAACTTCGCCGCCATCCTCGACCAGTCGCAACGCGAGCCGGTGCGGATTCAACGCCACGAGCGGGATGTCGCCGTACTGGTGTCGGCGGAGGAATACGAGCAAATGGTGAGAGAGCGATGGAGGGAGTTCGACCGTTTGGCGGCGCTGGCATCCGCGCAAGCGCAGGCCAACGGCCTCACGGAAGAAAAGCTACAAGAGATTCTCGCTGAGCGATGACCAAACTGCGACGGTTGGTTCTGGACACGAATGTTCTGGTCAGCGCGGCTCTTCGAAACGGCTCTCTTCCGCACCGCACTCTGCTCAAAGCTCGCATGGAGGCGCGGCTCCTGGCCTCCGATGAGACGCTTGCGGAATTTCGCGCGGTGTTGCTGCGGGATAAATTCGACCGCGACGTAGACCGTGTGTTTCGCGAGGGGTTGGTGCAGGAATATGAACGACTCTGTACTCTCGTTCCAATCCCCACGCCCATTCGCGCCTGCCGCGATCCCAGAGACGACAAGTTTCTTGAAGTTGCCGTGCATGGACTGGCCGATGCAATTGTGACCGGCGACGCAGACCTGTTGGCGCTCAATCCCTTCCGGGGGATTGCGATTCTCACGCCGGCGGCCTATCTGGAGTTGCAATAGAGTCCGCCGCCGGCCAAGTTATCCTGAAATCACAATGACCTTGCCAGCTAAACCCATCCGCCGCGTGGCTGTTTACTGCGGATCGGCCAATGGAAACAATCCAGCATTTCTCGTCGAGGCGCGGGCGCTGGGCGAGGCCATTGCCGCGGCCGGGCTGGGGATGGTGTATGGCGGGGCCTGCGTGGGGCTGATGGGCGCTGTGGCCGATGCGGCGCTCAAGGGCGGCGCTGAAGTGATCGGCGTCCTGCCGGATGTGCTGGCCGAGAAAGAGATTGCCCACGTTGGGCTGACTTCGCTCGAGTTGGTTCCCTCCATGTACCAGCGCAAGGCGCGGATGGAGGAGTTGGCGGATGCGTTTCTGGTGCTGCCGGGCGGCTATGGAACGTTGGAGGAGCTGCTGGAGGCGGTGACCTGGGCACAGATGGGCCTGCACGCCAAACCCTGCATCCTGATCAATACGGCCGGCTACTGGGACGGTCTGCTGGCCTTTCTGGATACGGCGGTCGCGGCGGGGTTCCTGAAAGCAAAGAACCGGGCGCTGCTGCGGGTGGCTGCAACTGCGGAAGAGGCGGTTGGGATGGCGGTCCGTGATTACTGAAATCCCAGATTTCAAAGGCGAGAAATGGAGCACCCTACGTAAATCATTCGATTCAGTCAATTTCGGCGAGCTGACCCATTAGGAGTCCTTCGAGATAGCCTGCCAGATTGGAGACGTTGAAGTGACCTTCGTTCCAATGGCGGTCTGCTTCCTGAAGCGCCGCGTAATACGGTTCTCGATTCTCTTTTATACGCTCAGGCACGATTTTTACACCGGGCAGTAATCTTCCTTGCCTCATGCATATCAGGTAGTAGCAAGCCGCTCTCGCTGTTCTTCCATTGCCCTCCACAAAGGGGTGAATCCAATTGAGCCTCCAGAGCGCATACGCAGGAAGGAGTGTGGGGTGGTCCAGGACATCCCAATTTTCATGTATGAGCGAGAAGAACCGGTCCATTTCATTTCCAACATCTTTGAAATGAGGTGGATAATAATTACCTACATAGATCGGCTCCTCCCGGTAGCGTCCTCCAAATTGGGCGATATTCGCAACTGCCGCGGCGTTCAGAGACCATAGCGTGTACTTGTCGAATGCTTCTATGCCCTTCGTCAAGCCAATCTCAATACAATTCAACAACAAGTCGTACTGCCGCAAGAGATTCTGCTCTTCAACCTTGACATAGAGTTCCGGGTTGTCACTTTTTCTGACGCTCATATAAAAGGCAAGCAGACCCTAGCAGTGCTCACATTACGATGAAATGAGGCGGACGCTTTGCGATGCGCGTCGTACGCTCTCTTTCGTTATTTTGTTTGAATTCAGAGCGTTGCCAAATGCAAAACTGATCCTCTGTTCACGCAACTCGTCGTCGGTCACCGTTCGGTCGCTCGATTCGCTCAAAAGCCGCAACAGATCTGTATTCGCTTGAGCAACGCCAAGAAATTGTTTCCGTTCTGCCATAACGCCGCCCTCCTTGACGCTTCCCCTTCGGTTCAAACATCATAACGCAATTGCGTTAGCCGTGCATCAGTCAACCAAATTGTCTTATTTATGCTTCATATAACCCTTGAATTCCTTTTTGTACTGTCGCCCAAATTCTGCCATAGGGAAGGCAGCTTAGTTCGGCGTGCCGGTGGTTTCTTCAGCGGCGAAGGTACATTCCCTGCACTGGCAGACGCGGCGCAGATACTCCCAGGAGTAGATGCCGCTGGAGTGGCCGTCGAGCCAGTTAAACTGGAGAGCGTAGCGGCCTACGGCGTGGGCGCTGGCGGGCTTGGCAGGCGGGATGTATATGGGCAGCACGGCGGCGGGTTTGGGCTGGGGCTGGCCGGGTTTGCGGTCTTCCAGGTTGCGCTGCTCGACGCAGGTGGCGCAGGGACAGGCCTCGCGCAGCCAGGCGAAGGTCCAGGCGCTCTTGTGGCCGTCGGCCCAGTCGATTTCCAGGCCCTTGCCCTCGGTGAGCAGGACTCGGACCTTCTCCGGGGTGACGGCGATGCGGGGCAGTTTGCGCTCCGCTTCCGACTCGCGCGCGGCGTGGCCTTGCGGGACAAAGCGGATGCCTTCGTGGCTCATGGCTCTATTTTAAGGGCTAGAGATCGCGCGTGCATGCAGGGCGCGTCTATTTTGCTTCCGCACGAAGAGTGGCTCCATACGGCATCAGAAACGCGATGGGCCACTGCTCCTGGCCCTGAGATACCAACGCGGACCAATTCAGAACGGACGCGGAATCAGGCGCAAGAATTTTCACTTGCGGCTCGACTTCCTGGAATCGAACGGCAAGGCTGTAGGCATCACCGGTTGCAGCCAGTGTCAGGGGTTGGGGCGGCAGATGCGCATCCCGCTTGCGAACGAAGAGTTCGGCTATCTTGAGATCGTCCATCATTTGAAGAAAATAAGGCCGGCCGGTGAGCAATGAGTTATAGACATAATCGGCCAATACGCTCCCCAGAGGATTGACGTACGCTGCATCGAAGCTGCCTTGCGCCGGAGATGAATCGTCGGAGGAATCGACGCGAAAGTTCATGCGGGTTTCGCCCAAGCCGCGAAAGTCGAATGAAAATACTTCGTAACCGTCACTTAATAACTTAGCTATCTGGGGCCAGTCCTTTTGCGAGGCTTTGCCGTCAAGGCTGAACCAAAGAATAGCTCCTTTGGGATGGCCGCCATCAATGTAAAAGTGGAGAAGAGGTATCTCCAGATAGGTGCTGTGATGAAGCACGTAGCGATCGATATGCACCGCCCCGGCCGTGCTGCTTCCTACAGCCTCCCATTGCAGTTCCCTGAGCGGAGAGTAGCCTGCATAGCTGCCGACTTTCCAGGAGGCGATATCGGGATCCTGCTCGCTGCGGTACAGTTCAGCCAGCGTCTTCCGGCTGCGCTGCGAAGCTTCGGCGGCATAGGAAGCTATGTAGTGCAGAAGCGTGTGACCATCCGGATAGTCGACCGATACCTGTCCGCTCTTTGTCACCTGGAGGTCGACATTGCTGAACGCGGTCACCGGGGGAAGGCCATGGCGCACCGGCATGCGATTGAAGCGATCGAGAAAGTTCAACGCCGCTTCCTGATTTTTCAAAGAATAGTTATGCCGGTTATAACTCTCGGTGAATGCGATCCGGTCTGCGTGCCCAAAGCGATTGTAGAATGAGCTGACTTCGGAATAGGTCTTGTGAGCGCCCTGCACGGTAAAAAAGTCGAGAGTAGCGGTTGCCACCATCACCGGTCGCGGATACATCATCAATAACATGCCCGCGTTATCCACGCCCTTCGATAGTAGTCCGTAGGGGTCCTGTTCCGGATCGCTGTCATAATCGGCGAAGATGCGGTTCTCGACCCGCGTGGGCATCGCCGTGATGTAACAGGAGGGAATAATAACCTTGATGCGCTCATCCAGAGCGCCCAGCAACGCGGTCTGGGTACCGCCTCCGCTGGTTCCCGTGATATTGATCCTCTCCGCGTCGACGTCCGGGCGGGTGAGCAGATAGTCCACGGCGCGCATGCCGTCCCAAACTTCCCACCGGGCCAGGTTCGCTCCGGCAAGATAGGCCAGGTTACCCATCACGGCATGCTCGCCGCAGACCAGGTTGTAACGGCTCTTCTTCGCCTTTGCATCCCAGAACTGGCTTCGTTCGCCTTGCCCGACCGGATCCCAACTGATGACCAGATAGCCGCGCAAGGCCAGCCTCTCACTGAGGGCCTGGTAGTGATCTTTTCCGTTGGTCGAGTGTCCGGCGGGAACCAGGATGGCGGGATGTACCTTGTCGCCATTCTCGGGCACGTACACCAGCGCCGTAACATAGAAACCGGGAAGGCTCTGATAGATGAGTTTTTCGATATGAAATCCATTGCCTGCAATTCGGCCGGTAATGGTCGCGTGCAGATCCGTCTTCTCCGTGGGAAGGCCGCCAATTGTCTCCAGCAGCGATTTTTTCAGCTCCGCGCGCAAGCGCAGAAGATCGCCCTCGGTCTTTACCTGCGACCAGCGCTCAAGGCGAAGTTGATCCTGATGCCATGCGAGTTGGGTTTGGTACAGAAGATAAGGAGTGATTTGCGGGCCTGCCGCATCTGCGGGAGGCAACACGCGAAAGGCTTCAGCGGGAGGGGCGTTCTCGCGCGTCGCATCCGGCGATTTCTGTCCTGTAGCCGCGGCGCACATCGCCGCAATTGCAATACCGCAAACCAGCCGCACACGCATCGAACCGTTCATCTGAACCTCCCGGAGTTGCGACAATGATACGGCAAATCCGTCTGTGCCTACTTATCCTTCACCAGCATTAGTTGCCCGAATTTTTCAGGGACGTGAAAGGTATCGCTCATGGGAGCCTTCCAGACGATCTCTTTCCTATGGTGAGGCGGTCCCTGGCTGCGAAACAGGTTGGCGCGAAATGTTCTGCCGGCAACCGGACGGTGACGGTCGAGAGCTTTGAAGGGAATTCGCATGGCGCCATACCAGATTTTATTCTCGGCATCGATGCGTGCTGCAACCTGGAACCCGGAGTTCCACGTCCATCCCACCGTATGATCCGGAAGATCGAGATTGACATCGAGGTCGATCCACTCCCGCTGCGGCGAAAGTTCGAACTCCTTATAGCGGCGAATGTTGTGAAAGTCGGTGCCGATAAACAGTTCAGCTACATCCCAATTCCATAGCGCATAGGTCTCATCCACTGCATTCGGCGAAGGCTTTAGATAAAGCTCCTCGTAGGGACACTCGAACAAGAGATAGAGATAATTTTTTGTCCATCGTGAACTTATCCTGGTTCGATACGCGGGAACAGGGCGGCCCCAACTGTCGATCTCCGCGTAGACCGAGGGCGCCCCTTGCCAGAAGGCTGACTGTGTATCCGTGTCCAGCGCAACGTCCTGGGCCGCATACGCGCTCCTGAACGTGCTGTCGCCGGCAGTGCTTGCATGCATTGTGCCGGTCAGAAGAAACAGGCATGAAGTGAAAAACTTTTTCACTGGCAATATCCTCGGTGAAGCATGGTAACGAGCTTCCAGATTATCGCTTCCTAGCTTGACAGATGCAGTTCGCGCATGGCATTCCCGTTGTAAACCTTGCGGAGAATATCGTCCGGAAGGTTGATGCCGGAGATGCGCCAACGACCCTGCGGCGGAACTTTCGCGGGAGCATAGTCGAAGTACTCATCGTCCGTCTCCAGGAATCGATAGTAGATGCTGTAGAGATCGCCGCCGAATAACTGCTGCGGGTAATTGTGGACGTGTGGCGTGGCATCGGTCCCGAACAGAATCCTGTCTTGATATTTCTCTAAGAAGGCGCGCGCCGTTCGCGGTTGCCGGCCCAGTTCGCCGATCCGCGCGGCGAGATCGACGTGCATATTCGGGAACCGGTCCATCGCCTGGGAGACGTTCTCCAGATTCTCGGCAAAGTTGCCCACATGCAGCACAACGTAATGCGTGTTGGGATGACGGGCTATCATCCTGTTTCTCGCATCCAGTAACTCGGCATTGGTGGGAAAATCCCGCCCATAGAAAGACCAGTCAGGATGATTGTTCAGCTCTTCATAGCGCTCGTTGAAACGGTCGGTGGGCGTGAAGAAGGCGGAAGGATCGGAGATGTGAATCGCCACGGGCATGTTCAACTGGCCGCACACGTCCCACATGGGATCGAATCTCGGATCGTCGATCTTGATCAGATCTCCCGTGGTGATGTTATCCCGCAGATAGAGGCCAAGCGTCTTGAGAACCTTGAGCCCGCGTGCTCCGTCGCGGTGCGCCTGCTCGATTGCCTCGGCCTGTTTGCGGGGATAGTCTGGCTCCAGGATTTGCGAGTAAGCCGGCTCAGTAAGTGTGTAAAAACGATCGGGAAAGAGCTTATCGTACTTATTAACGGTTTCAGCCAGGCCGGAGCCGTACCCTCCCGTCAGATTGACCATAGAGCGAATGTTCTTGCTATCCATCACCGGGAGAAGTTCTTCGGGAGTGGCGCTGTACCTGCGCTCGGCAACCATGGGCACGCCTTTTTCCCCCTTGGCGGAAAAACTGATGTGAGTATGAAAGTCGATAACGGGGAAGCGTGCCTTCTCGACATGAGTCTCGCGCACGTGCAGCATGCTGGTGGGCTGATAGTCGGGAAGATCGAGCACTTTAGGCTTCGGTTGTTCTTCGATCGGTTCGGATGCCTTTACTCCCGCGTGCGCGGCAACGCCAGACAGCAGTCCGATGCCCGTTCCGTACAACAGTTGACGACGATTCATTTCGCTATACTCCTTGGAAATAACGCTCAAGTGTGAACACGCCCAGGCTACAATAATTCTCGCAGGCGGCCGTTCAGAGGCCGCCTGCAAGCCTCACAGGCATCTCAGAGATGGGGCGCCCAGCCTTTCTCGTATTCGCGCGACCACATCTTCATCGCTTGCGCGTCATCCTGAATCTTTCCGTCTTGCGGGTCGATCTGCAATGCCCGGTTCAGCTCCCAGGAGATGTTGGAGAGATGAAGCGTGGTAACAACGATGTTGCCCTGGGAGATAGGAGCGTGGAGCTTCTCTCCTTTGCTGATTGCCGCGATGAGGTTGGCGAAGTGGGCATTGGTTGGAGTGTCGCCGTCGAACTTGTCATAAAACGGTATTGAGTCGTCGTCCTTGAACACGCCCGTCTTATTTCCTTTGAGGTCATAGACTTCATAACCGGAGCCGCCATCGCCATAAATAAACACCGAGCCCGTGGTTCCCATGACGACCAGCCCCGCATCGTGATCGTAGTATTTCATGCCGTTGCAGGATTTACCCTCCCACGAGATCATCTTATCGCCGTAATCGAAGCTGGTTACCAGGGTGTCGTAAAACTGCCAATCGTCATTGAACTGGTATCTTCCGCCCAGCGAAGTTACCCGGTTTGGATAGTCGACTGAGAGCGCCCAGCGGCAGAGATCGATACTATGCGTGCCGTTGTTCAGAGCCTCGCCGGTGCCCCAGTGCTTGAACCAGTGCCAGTTATAGGGATGAATGTTATCCATATACGGCCTGCGCGGCGCGGGTCCCTGCCATAGATCCCAATCGAGCTGCGCAGGCACGGGCGCCGGCTTGCCTGTCCCGATCGACTTTCTTGTGTTGCTGTACCAGGCTTTGGCGAAGTAGGGCCTGTCGATCACGCCGTTGTGTATCTTGTCGATGGCCTCCATGGTGCGCGGGCACGATCGCTGCTGTGTGCCCTGCTGCACGTGCTTTTGATATTTCTGCTGAGCCCGTACCAGCATCGCACCCTCGGCAGGATTGTGGCTGCATGGTTTTTCAACATAGACGTGCTTGCCCGCCTGGAGAGCGGCAATCGCCAAAGGGGTGTGCCAGTGGTCGGGAGTGGCGATGGTGACGGCGTCCACGTCCTTCTGCTGGAGAACGTCGCGAAAGTCCTTGTCACTCGCGGGAGCATAGCCCAGCTCATGTTCGGCGATGCCCGCGAACTTTGCCCGAATACTGTCGTCCACATCGCAAATATGCGAGACCCGGGCGGTATCCTTATTTGCCTTGAGCGCTGAAAGATGGGCATAGCCGCGCCAACGCAGGCCCATGATGGCAAAGTTGAGGCGATCGTTGGAGCCCAGTATCTGACCGTAGCTCTTCGCGGTGGAACCGATAGCCAAACCCGCCGCCCCTACCGCGAGCGTATCGAGAAATTCACGTCGACTAACCATTTTGTTTCTCCTTTAATCCAACAAAAGTCTGTGCCGTTCAATTTTAGTTGGGGGTTTGCCAAACATTGCCGGGAAACTGCAGAACCACCCCCGAATTCTTCCGCTCTCGGCATCCTCTGCTCTTCCTCTTCGCGGCATTACGGGAAATCCCATGCGGCACCAAGTATACACAAAAAGGGGACTCTCACGACACGGGGCATTATAGCCGGGAAAGAGGGCATCAAAAGCGAGGCAAACACATTTTAATTTCCAAGCGGATGGAGCAGATTATCGTGATTCCATCCTGCTTAACACCCTGCAATCGTATGCGTTTGCGCGGGCGGTAGCCGTCCGGATCTTGGTACCGGCCAGTGGCCACACTGCAACCAGCGCAACGCGCCCATGACCGCGATCTGACGCACGGGGTCTTCGCGGCGCCCACCGTGGTTTATGATGCTGTGTGGGGCAGTGGTGTTCTTGAGTGTGGCCGGAAAACCGGCGATGGGACAAGCAGGACGATGCGGACGGCGAAAACGAGATGGCGCTGTTCCAGGATTGGGGCCTCATCCCCGAGACACTCACTTCTGTCAATAAGGAGCAATCGCCAATGAATGGAATTGCAGATATTCTGGAGGCCATTGCGCACGCGCCCATCAAGAAGCGCGCCATAACCAATCATGGCGTACTCAACGAAGCCTATACCTATCCCAAGC
>Ga0187882_1004263_pt1 | contig 11714 bp, 8 predicted proteins | sample June2016WEW_19_1_3_FD_132991 | JGI IMG/M metagenome (GOLD analysis project Ga0187882, IMG submission 132991) | Peatland microbial communities from SPRUCE experiment site at the Marcell Experimental Forest, Minnesota, USA - June2016WEW_19_150 | ecosystem: Environmental > Terrestrial > Soil >...
ACGATGGAAATAAGCATTATAGGTTTGCCCGGAAGCGGTAAAACGAGCATCTTCAATGCTCTCACCAAGTTCACGGCGGAGAATAAGCCACACTCGAGCGGCGGCCTGACCACCAACCCTGCCGTAGCCAAGGTCCCTGATGAAAGGCTGCAGAAGCTCAGCAATATCTTTCATCCCAAAAAGACCACTCCTGCCGAGATCAAATATGTGGATATCAGAGGACTATCCAAAGGATTCGGGAAAGAACAGGGCGTAAGCGGCCAGTTCCTCAACGTCCTCAGCACCGCTGACGCCATCCTGCAGGTTGTCAGGGCCTTCGAAGATGAAAATATCCCCCACGTCGAGGGTAAAGTCGATCCCCTGCGCGATATAGAGACCCTGGATATGGAGCTGATCTTCTCCGACCTGTTGATTATCGAAAAGCGCCTCAGCCGCTTGGAGTCCGCCCTCAAGATGGGCAAATCGGCTGAACGCGACTCAGCCATGAAAGAGCAGGAGCTGTTGCTGCGTATCAAGAAGTCGCTGGAGCAGAATGTGCCCATCAAGCTTCAGCAGATCAATGCAGATGAGCTGCGTTCTCTCAGCAACTACCAGTTCCTGACCGCCAAACCCATGCTGATAGTCATAAATATCGGCGAAAAACAGCTTCCCGTTTATGAGAAGACGCTGGAGGAGCTTAAGAAAGCCTGCATGCGCCCGCAGGTTGACTTCATTTCGATGTGCGGCCAACTGGAGATGGAACTGGTGCAGCTCAGCCCGAATGAGGCTGAAGAATTCCGCAAGGATATCGGGCTGAAGGAGACAGCTTTCGACGCTGTCATAAAGCATTCCTATTCCCTGCTGGGCTTGATATCTTTCTTCACTGTGGGCGAAGACGAGGTAAAGGCCTGGACCATTCATCGCGACACGCCCGCCGTCAAAGCAGCCGGCAAGATCCACACGGATATTGAGAAGGGGTTCATCCGCGCCGAGGTCGTTAGCTATGATGACTTCATGAAAAGCGGCAACATGGCCGAGGCCCGCAAGCACGGCCTGTTGAGACTGGAAGGCAAGACTTATATCGTGCAGGACGGCGATATCACACATTTCCTGTTCAACGTGTAGCTTCTTTATTTACAACCTTTCCACATGCATTATCTACGTTTTAAAGGGCGGCAGTATGGGATTACAGGCTTAAAAAGCGTCCTTGCATTAATAATGTACTATAATTTATAACAACGTTTTCTTATGTCTGATCTTAATATCCGGCGACGATTGGAAAGGGCTGAAGAGCGCCTGTCCCCATATGCAGCACACAGCGCCGACAGCCGTGGCAGGACGAAAGCGGAAGAGCCCTGCCCCATGAGGACATCCTTTCAGCGTGACCGCGACCGCATCATCTTTTCCAATGCTTTCCGCCGCTTGAAACATAAAACCCAGGTATTTATTGCGCCTCTTGGAGACCATTATGTCACCCGCCTTACCCATACCCTCGAGGTATCGCAAATTGCCAGGACGATTGCGCGTGCTCTGAACCTTAATGAAGACCTGGCAGAAGCTATAGCGCTGGGTCACGATCTCGGCCACACACCTTTTGGCCACATGGGCGAACAGGCGCTCAATGAGCTGCTTCCCGGAGGTTTCCACCACAATGAACAGAGCCTGCGGGTGGTGGACTATATCGAGAAAAAGGGCAGGGGTCTCAACCTGACCTATGAAGTGCGGGACGGTATCCTCAATCACTCCAAGGGCGACCTGGAGATAATGGAGGAGGGATGGAACAACCTGGTGACGGTCGAGGGCCAGGTGGTGAAGATAGCCGACCTGGTGGCCTACATTAATCACGACGTTGAGGATGCGATGCGGGCAGGCATTATAACTCCTGCGGACTTGCCGTCTTCCACTTCCAAAATACTGGGAGACACCAACTCCAAACGCATTAACAGGCTGGTGACAGATATTGTCAGGTTTTCGGCCGCTAATATGAACCGGCAGATGCCGGTTATCACTATGAGCGACAAAATACGGCGCGCCGCCAACGAATTGCGTGATTTTTTATTTTTAAGGGTTTATAATACCAGCCTTGAAACCGAAGAAGTGCAAAAGGCACGCCGGATAATATTTTTCCTGTTTAACTATTTCCTTGAAAACCCTGAAAAGCTTCCCCCAGAGTATAATTTAAAGAATGACGACCCCGCGGTAAAGAGGGTTGCCGACTATATAGCCGGAATGACCGATCATTACGCTGTACACAAAGCGGAGGAACTGGAAGCAACACTCGTTGCATGAGCTAAGTCAGAAGGTTGAGACATGAATGTAGTCGACGAAGTTAAGCAGAAGCTGGACATCGTGGACGTTTTGACCCCATATGTGCAACTGCATCCGTCGGGGAAAAATTTCAAGGCCAATTGCCCATTCCATTCAGAAAAAACAGCTTCGTTTTTCGTATTCCCTGAGAAGCAGAGCTGGCATTGCTTCGGCGCCTGCGGCACGGGCGGAGATATCTTTACCTTCATCATGAAGAAGGAGGGTCTGGATTTCGGGCAGGCCCTGCGCTTATTGGCGGAAAAAGCCAATGTAACGCTTTCATACAAGTCCGAGAAGAGCAACAAGGAAGAGCAGGACAGGCTGGACCGCCTGTATAAAATCACCGAGGTGGCGGCCGAGTATTTCCATTACCTCCTTTTGCATTCCAGTGAGGCTGAAAAGGCCAGAATCTACACGCAAAAACGCGGCCTGTCAGCCAAGGTAATAGATGATTTCCAGCTTGGTTTCGCACCCAATAAATGGGATGAACTCAGCTCCCACCTGGCCAAATCAGACTACCGGGATGAGGACATGCTGGCTGTGGGGCTGGTGGCGCCGCGGGACAGCGGGGGACACTATGACAGGTTCAGGAATCGCCTTATTTTCCCTCTGCGAGATGTTAAGAGCCGCGTTATCGGTTTCGGGGCCCGTGCGCTGGATGACTCCATGCCCAAGTATCTAAACTCGCCGGAGACCCTGATTTTCAATAAAAGCAGCGTCGTCTACGGGATCGACCGGGCGCAAGCAGCCATACGGCAGAAGGATGCGGCAGTGATTACGGAAGGCTATATGGATACCATCGCCGCACATCAATTCGGCTATGAAAACACAGTCGCCTGCATGGGAACAGCCATCACGGAAAAACAGATATCCATTTTACGCAGGTTCTCCAAGAATATAATCGTGGCGCTGGACGCAGATAAGGCCGGCCTGGAGGCCACCACCAGGAGCATTATTACCATCAACGAGCAGATACCCAAGGACTACTGGATGCCCTGGACAGATCCGAAGACCTATGATGAGTTGGTAAAACACGAGGTCCAGGTGGTGGAGATTAAGGGCGGCAAAGATCCCGACGAGATCATCAGGAAATCGCCGGAACAATGGGGCAAGCTGCTCAAAGAGTCACAGCCGATTATTGATTTTACATTGAAAAAGGAACTTGCTACCATAGACCAGAATAGTCCCGGAGACAAATCCGCCTTTGTTTCCAAGTTTGTGCCGATACTGGCCCCTATCGATGATCCTGTTCGGTGTGCACACTACATCCAGAAGGTTGCAGCATTGTTAAAAATGGACTATACGGGCATGCATAAAGACTTATTTGACTTGCTAAATCGGGAGAAAAAAGGTAAAACATCAAGGGGAAATAAGGTAATCAGGAGCTACGCAGTCCAGGCCGAATCTTCAAGGCCCATTGAGGAGTATTGCCTGGCGCTATTGCTGCAGTTTCCTGATATAAGGCCCGCAGGAATGAAACTTTCAGCCGAATATTTTGAACATGCAGATAATAAGGATATATTATTTAAGTGGCAGGAAAACTCCGATGTAGATTCTATAGCAGCCAGTCTCGACCCGGCTATTCATGATTGTTTTGACCACTTACTGGCATTCGGAAAACAGCTTCCGCCATCATTAGGCCAGAGCAAAAGGGAAAGAGAATACGCGCTGAATGACTGTATCAACCGGCTCCAAGAAATATATGTAAAAAAACTTATAGAACACGGAATTGACGAAGGCCCGCAGTTGCATGATATTTTTAAAAAACGTGGCCGCATTTCTAGCCGCACAAAGGGAGTCTAAATGGCCAAGACGACTAAACCGGTAGTAAAGAAAAAAACACGACCAGCTAAAGCTCCTGCAAAAGCCCCGGCTAAAGCAGAAAAAACGTCAGCAGCCGTACCGGAGGTTGCCGCCGGCGATACCGTCGACCTCGTGCAGACCGATTTTGAAGTCCACCACGACCATTGGGATAAGCTCGAGGTCGAACCTGCCCCTGCGGAGGAAAAAGAGCTTCTTTTTACGGACATAGAGGCAGCTCCTGAATTCGCCGAAGAGGAGTGGGTTGCGAAGCCGGAGGCGGAAGAGGAAAAGCCGCTCGTGGAGCTTGAAGTCGAGCTGGCCGATCATGAGGCGATTGACGATCCGGTCAGGATGTACTTGCATGAAATAGGCAAGTACCCTCTCCTGAATGCCAAGCTTGAACGTGAACTAGCCAGCAAGATCGAACCCTACAAATACATCGAGAATATAAAGTATGCGTTTAAAAACCACCTTAACAGGTTCCCCTCCATATCAGATTTCGTCATCCAGCTACTGGTGAACCTGGCCGAATGCGACGTGGTTATCGACAAACTTTCAGAACACCTTGCTGTGGCTAAGAAACTCAGTTTTAAAGAAAGGTTGCTTAACCCCAAGCTGCACCAGTCTATTGATGAGTTTATTAACCCTGAGATGGTTGTGAAGATAGCAGGGGAGCTGTCGCTGGAACCACCTGAAATCGAGAAACGCATGGTTGACTACTCGATTTACGTCAGAATGCTGAATCCTGAAATCTTCTCTATCATAGATGGCAACCCCTCGTGGGAGAAAGTCAAGCAATCGGTGAGCAAAAATGGGGATGCCAAGCTTATAAAAAAGATAGAGGATAAAAGCCGCGGCTTTCAGCACAAATTCGAGCACATCGACCGGGACGGCAAAGAGGCCAGCAAACAATTGACCGTATCCAACTTGAGATTGGTTGTGAGCGTTGCCAAGAAGTATGTAGGACATGGCATGCCACTTTTGGACCTGATTCAGGAAGGTAACATCGGCCTGGTCCGCGCGGTTGAAAAATTCGAGTACCGCAAGGGCTATAAATTCAGTACATATGCCACCTGGTGGATCCGGCAGGCCATAACCCGGGCCATAGCCGATCAGGCCAGGACCATCCGCATACCCGTCCATATGGTTGAAACGATCAACAGGCTGCTCAAGGTCAATCGCAAGCTCTCACAGGAGTTCGGCAGAGAGCCCAGTTGCGAGGAGATAGGGCAAGGCATGGAGATATCCGCTGAAAAAGTCAGGGAAATAATGAAGTTATCGCAGGTACCTATTTCCCTGGAAATGCCCATCGGCGAAGAAGAGGATAGCCACCTCGGTGATTTTATCGAGGACAGGTCAAACCTGCCCCCGGCCGATGCAGCATCCCGCGAGCTCTTGAAAGCTCAGCTTGATAAGGTGCTGGGTGAACTAACAGAACGCGAGAGAAAGGTACTGCTCTTGAGATTCGGCCTGGAGGATGGCAGGGCCAGGACACTGGAAGAGGTCGGCAAAGAATTTAACGTCACCCGCGAGAGGATCAGGCAAATTGAGGCCAAGGCCCTCCGTAAATTGCGTCATCCCAGCCGGAGCCGAAAGCTCAAAGACTATCTTGAATAACCACCGGCACAGTTAGTTAAGGAGGAGAATCGATGAAAATCCTTCAGGGATTTTTAATAGCTATGGGCGTCCTGGCGGTGCTTGCCATTCTAGCCATAGTGATCGGCTATGTGATGGCATTGCTGACCCCGGACATCCGCTCCAACATGCGTCCCGTTGTATTGTCCTCCGAATCGGTCGACAGCCTCAACCAAAAATTGGACGATTTAAAAACCAGTTGCGTTACAGCCAGTTCCTCAAATACTAAAAAGGATATTAATCTGGTGCTGACCGAGGAAGAGGTCAATTCAGCCCTGGTGATGGCCCTGGCCGAAGGCACCCTGCCCGCCAAAGATGTGCTGGTAAATTTCAACGATGGCTATATGCTCATCTACAATGCATGGAGTTTTCCGGCGCTGCCGATAAGGACCGTCATTATGGGCTCGATCGACGTCGAGAATGGCAAACCTACATTCCTGATCAAGGATTTCTTCCTTGGTAAACTACCGGTGCCCGACAGTATTGATATGGGCGTTCAGCAACTGGCCAACATATTGATCCGCTTGAATGTACCTCTGCAAGAGCTCAAGATCAACATCAAGGATATAACAATCAGCGACGGGCAGATCCAGATCACAGGTACCACGGGCGTAACTCAATAACCCTGGATCAACGTGCAAACAAATTGGGCATGTTCCCCGGCATCTTTCCTTTAGCTATCATCTTGCTCATCTTCTGGATGCTGTGAAACTGGTTCAATAACTGGTTCACATCACTTGGAGTGGTACCGCTGCCCTTGGCGATTCTGCGTTTCCTGCTGCCATTTATGAGATCGGGGTTCCTTCTTTCCTCGGCAGTCATAGACAAAATTATGGCCTCGATTTTTTTAGTCCTATCCAGGCTTTCCTTGTCGGAAATTCCCCTGGTCAGCTTAGAAAACCCTGGAATCATCTCCACCAGTTGAGTGAAACTGCCCATTTTTTTTATTTGTCTCATCTGTTCCAACATGTCATCCAGGTCAAATTCCGATTTACGCAATTTCTGCTCGAGCTGCTGCATTTTCTGTTTGTCGAAGGTTTTTTCCGCCTTTTCAATCAGCGTCATGACATCGCCCATCCCCAGGATACGAGATGCCAGCCTGTCAGGATAGAAGACTTCCAGGGAGCTGCTTTTTTCCCCAACGCCGATGAATTTTATGGGCACGCCGGATACGAATTTAATTGATAGCGCTGCGCCTCCCCGTGCATCGCCGTCCATTTTTGTGAGTATCAAACCGGTCAACCCCAGGTTGTTGTTGAATTCTCCCGCTATATTTACGGCGTCCTGCCCGGTCATGGCGTCGGCTACGAGCAGAATTTCCGCCGGCTGAAGGGCCTTCTTCATCTCGACCAGCTCTTGCATCAGGCCTTCATCTATATGCAGCCGCCCCTGTGTGTCCACAATCATCCACGAGGCCGCTATCTCCTCGGCTTTCTTCACGGCCTTTCTGCAAATATCAACCGGGTCCACTTTAATATCTTCAAAATAAACGGGAACTCCTATCTGGCTTCCCAGGACCTTTAGTTGCTCTATGGCTGCAGGCCTGCGGGTATCGGCCGCAACCAGCAAAACCTTCTGATTGAATTGTTTCAAATGCAGGGCCAGCTTGGATGCCGTAGTGGTCTTGCCTGCACCCTGCAGACCCACCAGCATGATAATGGAAGGCATTTTAGAAGAGCTTTTCAATTTTGCAGGCTCTGTGCCCAGCATATTTACCAGCTCTGCATTCACAATCTTTATGATCTGCTGTACGGGGCGCAGGCTCTCCAGCACCGCTGCATCCAGCGCCTTCTCTCTGACCACCGACAAAAAGTTCTTGACGACTTTAAAATTTACGTCGGCTTCCAGGAGGGCCAGCCTTATCTGCCGCAGGGCTTCGTCTATCTCCTTTTCGCTCAGCCTGCCCTTATTGCTCAGCCCGCTGAATACCTTGCTTAACTTCTCTGCCAGGACTTCAAACATATATACCTCTATACCTCGACGATGATTTAGACTTCCAGTTATATGCTAAAATATGGACAATTTCCTTTAATTTTATGGTTGACAGACAATCTGTATCCACATTCGGGGAAACTCTAAAATATAATAGCATGGTTTTTGAATAAAGACCCCAATATTGTTTCCGGGCATATTTATAGTATCTGGAGTGGGTTTCGTTGATCCCGACCAAGCTTACAATGACAAATTTCATGTGCTACAGGGACAATGTAGCACCCCTGGATTTTACAGGCCTGCACGTGGCATGTCTATGCGGCGATAATGGCAGCGGCAAATCCAGCGTCTTCGATGCCATTACCTGGGCCTTATGGGGCAAGGCATCACGGGGAGACAATGATGAGCTTATTTACACCGGCAAGAACGAAATGGCCGTGGAACTGGAGTTCCAATCGGGTGAAGAGCTTTACCGTGTGCTCCGCAAATATGCCCGAGGCCCTCAATCAAGGCCGGGGCAATCTATGCTGGACCTGCAGATCTTCAGCAACGGCGTTTTCAAATCGGTCTCAGAGCATACCAAGACGGAAACGCAGGAAAAAATAATCGGCCTGCTGCATCTCGACTATCAGACCTTCATCAATAGCGCCCTGATCCTGCAGGGAAGGGCCAACGAGTTCAGCAGGAAAAGGCCGGGCGAACGCAAAGAGATACTGGCCAATATACTTGACCTATCCTTTTACGATGGCCTGGAACAGCAGGCCAAAGTAAATTCCGAAGCCAAAAAACTGGAGGCTCTCAACCTGGAGAGGGACATCCGGGCAATGGTTACCAGGCTGGACAGTAAATCGCAGTTAGCGGAAGAAAGCGACGTCGCAACCGAAAAGTTGAGTAACGTCGAAAGGGCCGTAAAACAACTCGATTCCGAAATGGCTGCGCTCCGTAAGAAAAAGGAAGCATTGGCTTCACGCAAGGAGCAGGTGCTGCTAATCCGGCAACAGATCAGCAGCAGAACGAAGGACCTGCAGGCCTGGCAGACGAGGCTGGCTGAATCGATCAAACAAATCCAGCATTTCACCGGGGTTTTGGAGCGTACCCGCGAGATCGAAGAAGGCTATGCAAGTTATAAGGAGAGTGCAGCCCTTGAGGAGGCGCTCAATGACCGGTTGAAGAAGTCGTTGGAACTAGTTAACCGCAGGAACAAGCTAACCGAACTTATAACATCGGCCCAGAACACTTTTAACATCGAACGCAAGTCACTATCGACAAGAATCGGCGACCTCGAATCTAAATTCAACATGCTGCCACAGCTGCTAAAACGGCAGGCCGATCTTCAACAACGTAAAAATGAACTCAGTACAATGGAAGAGTCCATCGAAGCCGGAAAGAAGTCCATAAATGATCTTAAAGGCGCAATAATAACACTATCGGCCCATATTTCTCAGCTTACGGATGCGGCTGCCGAAATCAAACAAAAGGTCGAGCTGCTGTCGCATGCGGGCGCCACCTGCCCACTTTGCGAATCGGAGCTAGGGCCGGAGGGATGTCAGAGGATCGTTGAGAAACTGAATTCGGAGTTTCATAAAGACCTGTCCGAACTGAAAAATGACACGGATTCTGTTTCCTCAAAGAAACTGGAGCTTGCTGCGCTTGAAAAGCAGGTTAGCCAGAACGAGGCCAGGTTCAAGTCCGAGCGCGATTTCACCGGCCAGCAATTGGCAGTGGTAGATAAACAAATCGCAGAAACAAATTCATTGGCGGAGGAGCTGTCCGCTAAAAAAGATGCTCTTCTAACATTGGATGAAAATTTAAAAAATAAGAGCTATGCGCCCGATGCACAGCAATCCCTGGTCTCGGTTGAACGTGAGCTGGCGGAATTGGGATACGATCCTGCCGTTCATTCCAGTGTTAGCCGGCGCAAGAAATCGCTCCAGAATTTTGAACAGCTCTACAAAGAACTGTCGGAGGCCAGGCTGCAGCTTGAGTCACAGCAAAAATCGAAGGCGGATTCGGAGTCAGCAATTTCCCAATTGCAGAAAGAGCTTGAGAGCCTGGCAGCGCAGAGTAATCAAATTGAAGCCGATCTCTCAGCGTTACCTGAAACCGGACGCCAGTTGGAGTTGCTCGAGGCCCAACACAATACTCAGATTACGGCCGAGCGAACACTGAGAGACAACCTGGCCCAGTTGAAAGAAAATTTGAGGCAGTTGGAGCTTCTGGCTGCGGAGAAAAATGAGAAGGCTGATTCACTGCAGCTTTACCGGGAAGAGGAGGGCTTGTATAGCGAACTGGCCAGAGATTTCAGCAAGAAGGGTATCCAGGCGCTGATCATTTAGGAATCGGTGCCCGAGATAGAGAATGAAGCCAATCTATTACTGGGTAAAATGACCGACAACAGGATGTCTCTCACGCTGGAAACTCAGAGGGATACCAAGAAGGGCCCCACAGTCGAGACGTTGGAGATAAAAATTGCCGATGAGCTGGGCACACGCAGCTACGAAATGTACAGCGGTGGCGAAGCCTTCAGAATCGACCTTGCGTTGCGTATAGCGATATCGAGACTGCTGGTCCGCAGGGCCGGAGCTTCGATGCCAATCTTGATTATAGATGAAGGGTTTGGAACTCAGGATGATTCAGGACTGGAAAAATTGGTAGAGGCTATCAATTCAATACAGGACGATTTTGAAAAATTGTTCGTCATTACGCATTTGGATGAACTCAAAGACAAATTCCCCGTTCTCATCAGTGTATCCAAAACCCCGGACGGCTCTGTGATCACGGTCAATCAATGACTGTAAATCAGTCACTTCGCCGGATTATTATGCGTCATTCACTCCCTTGACAGCTATTTACTACGGCGCTATCCTAAATACATTTAAATGGATGCGTAAATTATCCGATCATCGAAGCAGGAGGAGACTAGCTATGTCTCCTTATTCTTATGATATGAAGCGAGGTATTTGATGGCTGATAAATACGAAATCAATTCACTTGAAAAAGAAGAGTCCTGGCGGCTATTCAGGTATATAGGGGAACTGGTCGAGGGCTTTGATAAATTATCCGGCATCGAGCCGGCGGTGACGATCTATGGGGCTGCTGTTGCCACTCCCGACCAGGCTGATTATCAGAATGCCAAACAGATAGCCTACCTGCTGGGCAAGCAGGGTTTCAATATAATCACAGGTGGGGGACCCGGAATGATGGAAGCCGCCAATTTGGGAGCAAGCGAGGCGGGTGTTAAATCAGTCGGGCTCAATATAGAACTGCCCCAAGAGCAGAAGTGCAATCTCTATACCAATCTCAACATTACTTTTAACCACTTTTTTGTTCGTAAGATAATGCTGGTTAAATACGCCACGGCTTTTGTCATTATGCCCGGCGGACTGGGCACATTGGATGAGTTAACCGAGGTCCTAACGCTGATTCAGACCAATAAAATCAAACCCTTCCCTGTTATCCTCTTTAATTCCAAATTCTGGCACGGTTTTCTCGATTGGCTTCAAATTTCGGTGCTGATTACCAATTATATTTCTGAATCCGACCTGCATCTCTTGCGCCTTTCAGACCAACCATCGGATGTGCAGGATATTGTCAGCAGCTGGTACTTAAAACAGGCCATAGTAGGGCGAAGAGCTATTGATTAACATAGGTTTCTACGGCGCCGATCGTACCGTAACCGGCTCGCGGCACCTGATCAACATCAACGGATACAAATTGCTGCTGGATTGCGGCCTTTTTCAGGGGCGCCGGGCTGAGACTTACGAGCGCAACCTGCACTTTGCCTTCGATCCTAAATCCATCAATTCTGTGATTATCTCCCACGCACACATGGACCACCTGGGAGACCTGCCCAACCTGGTCAAGCAGGGCTTCAGCGGCGATGTTAATTGCACTTCTGCCACACTCGACCTGGCCAACATCATGCTTACGGACTCGGCCAACATCCAGGAAAGCGACATCGAATTCGTAAACAAGGTCCGCCACCGGCACAACGAACCGCCCATGGAACCCCTTTACGATACTGCCGATATACCCCCTACGCTCAAGTTATTCCGCGG
>Ga0187882_1004266_pt1 | contig 11708 bp, 13 predicted proteins | sample June2016WEW_19_1_3_FD_132991 | JGI IMG/M metagenome (GOLD analysis project Ga0187882, IMG submission 132991) | Peatland microbial communities from SPRUCE experiment site at the Marcell Experimental Forest, Minnesota, USA - June2016WEW_19_150 | ecosystem: Environmental > Terrestrial > Soil >...
CCCCCATACTGGGACCGAAGGGAAACCGGGAATTCCTGATGGTCGCCAAAGCCCCCGGGAATCGATAGAAAGCGATGCGCATTCACCTGGTGTTCGTAGGCAAGACGGCCTTCGGCGACCTTGAGTCGGCGATCGGCCGCTACCTCGAACGGCTTCAGCATTACTGCCAGGTTGAGGTCCTCTACGTCAAGGCGGAAAAGATCACCGGAGCGGCCGGGGACAGGTATGTCCGGGAGCGTGAGAGCGAACGCATCCGCAAAGTTGCTGGGCCTCAGGGACATTTGATCGTGTGCGACCAGGCAGGAAGCGAACTCGATTCCAGGGATCTGTCAAAACTGATGGAAAAACTCATCGCCTCCGGAGTGTGCGACCTCTGGGTTGCGGTGGGCGGACCTGTCGGCGTCTCCCCGCAGTTACTGACGAGCGCGCGCTTTGCGCTCTCCTTGTCGAAAATGACTCTTCCGCACGATCTGGCTCGCCTGATGCTCGTTGAGCAACTCTATCGCGCTTTTACCATCATAAGAGGCGAGCCCTACAACAGGTGATCCTGGAGCGCCGGCTGTGCCGTAAGCAAAACCGAAGGCTATTCGACCTTCGGCCACTGCTCTAGACGGCCACAACTTCAGTGACACTGGGGACTTCCTGCTTTATAATGCGCTCGATACCCGATTTCAGGGTCATCTGGCTCATGGGGCAGCCATGACAGGCACCGGTCAACCGCACTTTGACCACGGAACCGTCGACATCTATGAGCTCCACACTTCCACCGTCTCTTTCGAGCATTGGTCTTATCTTGGCAAGCGCTTTCTCGACCTTCTCACGCATCTGTTTCCTCCGGTAATGATGATTGTCAAAATAAAATTGTCACGCAAAATAACATATAAGACAAGAAGGGAAAACAAAATCCTGTCCATCCCGCGCGTGGTTTTCATTTACCTGTTCATCCTTATGCATGTTTGAACGTGGATTATTTTGCCAATCAGGGAATCGAATTGAAATTCCGTATTGTTTTCAGTAGAATGAAAAGAGTGTAGCGTGAGGCGGGTTTGTTGCGGTCGAATTCAGAGGGGACCATTATGGCTGAGTATCATCTTCAGGAGCGTATTTCATCGCAGGAGATCTGCAGCTGTGTAGCTGGTTTGGCCGAGAGAATAAGCCATGACTATAAAGGCAAGAAACTCATTTTGATAGGTGTTCTCAACGGTGCTTTTATTTTTATGGCGGATCTCGCAAGACGTCTTGATCTCCCCGTAAGGGTTGATTTCGTACGGTTGGCCAGCTATGGCGATAAAGCGCAGACCTGTGGAAGCGTCAGGATAACAAAGGATGTTGAGCTTACCCTGCAGGGAAGCCACGTGCTGATCGTCGAGGACATAGTGGATTCGGGTATCACTCTGAACTGGCTGCTCAATCATATCGCGAACCTGTGCCCTGAATCCGTAAAGATATGTGCTCTAATAGATAAACTTGAACGCCGTTCGGTCGAGGTCCCCCTCGATTATGTGGGAATGACTCTTGAGAGTGGCTTTCTGGTCGGCTACGGTTTGGATTTCGCCGGGAATCACAGGAACCTGCCTGCCATCCATGAAGTCTTGTTCGATGAGGTCGAGCCGGAATGCAGCCCTGGTGTGGCGAACCGGTCTGCGGAAGGAAAATGATTCATGGCCTTGATGGTGATAACCTGTGAATCCTGTGGGGCAAAGTTCAGGCTGGATTCCGATAAACTGAATAAACCTCGCAACAAGGTGAGGTGTTCAAAGTGTAAAAATATATTCGTAGTGGAACAACCCGACGAAGACGGCCTCATCCATATCGAAATTTCGGATGAAGAAAGCGTCTTCATTCCTGGGACCGTCCCTGAGCAGATTGCCAAGCCCGCGGTATCTAAAGCAAAGAAAGAATGGCTTTCGAATAAAAAGATCTTGTTTGCCGCAGTGGCCTGCCTTCTGATACTCATCGCCCTTGGCCTTGTTTTTGGGCCTGGAAGGTCGCTTTTGACTTCCGCCGGAAAAACCTCTACCAAGGAGCCTGCCCAGCCCATTGTAACGATTATGGACAGTGTTCAGGCTTACTACCTGGAAAACGTTCACTCCGGACAGGTGCTTGTAATCGAGGGGGAGGTGCTCAATGAATCGAGCAAGCCCGTGAGTTTTGTAATGATTGAAGGAAAGTTGTACAACAACAACGATACGGCCGCTCAAACCCAGCGGTGCTATGTCGGCAATTCGCTGACTCGCAAGGAAATAGCCAACCTCAAGATCGCGGAAATTCAGGATAAAATAATGAACCGCGAGGGCAAGAACCTGAAAAACGTCAGGATTGCCCCGGCCGGCAAGGTGCCTTTCATGCTGATTTTCCATAATCTTCCCGAGATGAGTACCCTTAGCAACTACAGTGTAAATGTCATAAGTTCGAAATTCGATTAATCCAAAGCGCTTTTCAGACTCCTTTCTTGTCTTTTAGCCAACTCATTGAAGTAACGAAAAGAATTGACAAAGACCCTGTTTAAGTGTAAAAGTGCGTTTAACTAAGGCCCTGAAAAAATACGTAAAATTATTGCGAGGCCCTTGAATTATGCTGGATGTGAAATTTGTCCGAGAAAACATCGAGCTGGTGCGCCGGATGCTTAAGAACCGCCAGTCTGACCTTGAGCTTCAACCACTTCTGGTACTGGATGAAGCGAGGCGGCGCGTTCTGGTCGATGTGGAGGAGAAAAAACATCTGCGTAATGTTGCATCGGAGGAAATATCCAGGCTGAAAAAAGAGAAAAAAGACGCCTGCGGCCTCGTCGAGCAGATGAAGCAGCTTGGCCTGGAAATCAAAGCCCTCGATCAGCAGTTGGCCGAAGTGGAGGAAAATTTCAGGGACTTTCTCATGAACATGCCGAATGTACCGGACGATTCGGTGCCCGTCGGCAAAAATGAGAAGGACAACAGTGAAATCAGGACGTGGGGAGAAAAACCGGTTTTCGATTTCGAGCCCAAGCCTCACTGGGAAATTGGTGAGGCGCTGGGAATACTCGATTTCGAGCGCGGCGCAAAAATCACGGGGGCGCGTTTCACGCTTTATTGGGGCGCCGCCGCCGCGCTTGAGCGCGCTCTGATCAGCTTCATGCTCGACGTACACACGAAGCGGCACGGTTACACCGAGGTCCTTCCGCCGTTCATGGTTAACAGCGTCAGCATGAGGGGTACCGGACAGCTTCCCAAGTTCAAGGAGGACCTGTTCAAGGTCGATGGTTGGGACTACTGGCTGATTCCGACCGCGGAAGTGCCGGTTACGAACATTCACAGCGGAGAGATCCTGGAGGAGTCGGAGCTGCCCAAGTTCTATACGGCCTATACTCCCTGTTTTCGATCCGAGGCCGGCTCCCACGGCAAAGACACCCGCGGTCTGATCCGTCAGCACCAGTTCAACAAGGTTGAACTGGTCAAATTCACCAGGCCCGAGGATTCATACTCCGAGCTTGAAAATCTGCTTAAAAACGCTGAAACGATACTTCAGGAACTGGGGATTCACTATCGCGTCGTCTTGCTTTGTACCGGCGACATGGGGTTTTCCTCATCCAAGACATATGATATCGAGGTATGGCTCCCCGGCCAGAATACATACCGGGAAATCTCGTCTTGCAGCAACTTCGAGGATTTTCAGGCAAGGCGCGCCAACATCCGTTTTCGCCGCAAAGGGCGAAGCCGAACGGACCTTGTTCATACGCTCAACGGGTCTGGGCTGGCTGTTGGCCGAACTGTCGTGGCGATCCTGGAAAACTACCAGCAGGAAGATGGAACCGTGGTCATTCCTGAAGTTTTGCGGCCATATCTTGGCAATATGAAGGTGATCGAGAAAAGATAGCTGATTTACTTTTTAAGGAGCCTCAATCATGACTAAGAGTGAGTTGATCGAGACGTTGGCCAAGGCTGAGGGGATTACGTTGAAAGCTGCTGAGACCGCGGTCAACGTAACCTTTCAGAGTATGGAGCAGGCGCTCATACGCTCTGACCGCCTGGAGATCCGCGGATTCGGCAGTTTTAAGGTGAAAGACTACGAGGGATATAAGGGCAGAAATCCAAAAACGGGCGAACTGATTGAGGTCTCGTCAAAGAAATTGCCTTTCTTCAAAGTGGGCAAGGAACTCAAGGAAAGGGTCAACGGAGGGGAAGCCATCGAGGCGCCTGTTAAAATTAAGTAGGTGCCGGACACCGGATGGCCCGGGGGGCGTGGGGCTTTTATCCCGTATCCCGAGACATCCGGTAATCTGAAGGGATTTCCCGCTCACTCCCTGATAAAAATCAAATAGAGATTTAATCCTACAAGCGCCACGGCTCCGGCCAGGAAAGTGAGCAAATCGCGTAAGGGCAAAGTTCCCTCGGCAGGGGACAGGGTCTTTTGGATCAGGAGCAAGAAGAGAAAAATCGAGACAAGGGCGACGATGCTTTTGATGCTTTTTGTCCAGATAAGCACAATCAGGACCGGCAGGATGATTAGCCATGTATACCAGGTTCTCGCCACCTGATTCCATTTCAGTTCGCCAATAGCGGCAAGCATCGTTGGGAAATCGTTAGTTGCCAGGAATTTATATATGTGGTTCAGCAGCTCTTTCACGGGGCATCCTCTCAGTGAGCAATGGTGAGTCCGTCGAACTCACCGGTATAGGCTTCCTCCATAACCTCTACTCTATCGACCCGACCCATGGGGCTTCCTTCGTGGCACCACGAAATCATCTTTTCGACATTGTCGGCGTCTCCTTCGAAAACGGCTTCCACGCTGCCGTCAGGCAGGTTTCGCACCCAGCCCGCAACGCCGGCCCGTTGTGCAGCGTCTTGCGTGTATGCCCGGAAAAATACGCCCTGGACCCTTCCCCTGATCCAGACATGGGCCCTTCGCTTCTTCATCTGTGCCTCCCTGGGAAAAGCTTACTCGTTGAGCATACTGATAAATTCATCCTCGTTCATTATCCGTATTCCCAACTTCTCGGCCTTGGCCAGCTTTGAGCCCGGGTCCGTACCGGCAACGACCATGTCCGTTTTCCTGCTAACGCTCTCCGTAACCCGCGCCCCTTTTGCCGAGGCTTTTTCTCCTGCCTCCTGACGGCTCATGGATGAAAGGCCTCCGGTGAATACAACGGTTTTCCCCTGCCAGAACCCGCTCTGGGCGGGGCGGGGGCGCTGGACGTTTTCAATCGAGATCCCCAGACTCAACAGATCGTCTATCAGCCTTTCGTTCTCAGGGTTTGAAAAGTAAGTCGTCACCGCAATGGCAATTTTTTCTCCGATCCCTTGGATCTGCTGCAGTTGCACGGCCGGCGCCGAACGGAGCGCCTCAAAGGTGCCGAAGCTGTTGGCCAGAAGATCGGCAATAAAGGTGCCCACATGACTTATTCCGAGCGCGTATAGAAACCTGGACAGCGTTGTGTGTTTACTCCCCTCAATGGAGGTGAGCAAATTTCGGGCCGATTTGTTGCCGAACCCCGAAAGATTTTCGAGGTCCTTCATCCCAAGCCCGTAGAGGTCCGAAACGGTCCGGATGATCCCCTCATCTATGAACCTGGATACTATCCGTTCGCCAAGGCCTTCTATATTCATAGCGTCGCGGCTGGCAAAATGCACGATTGAACCCTTGATTTGAGCGGGACAGTTGCGGTTTACGCACCTGTGGAATGCCTCATCGGGCAGCCGCACCACCCGCGAGCCGCAGGAAGGGCACCACATCGGCATCCGAAAGGGTTTTTCTTCTCCCGTTCTTCCTGACTTTATGACTTCGACTACCTCAGGGATGACGTCGCCCGCCCTGTGAACGATAACGGCATCGCCTTTGCGTATGTCCTTCCTTTCGATTTCATCGATGTTGTGGAGCGTTGCGCGCTTGACCGTGACCCCGCCGACCAGTACGGGATTGAGGAAGGCGACGGGAGTAATGATTCCGGTCCTGCCGACGTTTACGCCTATATCCAGCAAGTGGGTCTGGACTTCGTCGGGATTAAATTTGAGAGCAACCGCCCAGCGCGGGCTGCGGGACTTTTCGCCGAGCTGTTTTTGCAACTGCAGGTCATTTACTTTTATCACCATCCCGTCAATTTCGTAGGGCAGGTATTCACGCTCCGCGGCCAGCTTTTCGTAGTAACTGAGGGCTTCTTCGATGCCAGTGCACAACAAGGACCTGGGATTTACCGGCAGCCCCCAAAGCTTTAGCCCGTTCAGAAGCTCGAACTGCGTGGCGAACTCTTTTTGAGCGACAAACGCGCCGATTCCGTAGAAGAAGGCGCGAAGGGGGCGGGTGGCGGTTATCGAGGGGTCGAGCTGGCGAAGAGACCCCGCCGCCGCATTTCTCGGATTAGCGAAAAAAGACTCGCCGCGCTTGCCTCGTTCTTCATTGAGTGCTTCGAAATCGCGCTTTTCTATAAAGACCTCGCCGCGGACGGCAAGCTTTTCCGGCAGAACTCCATCGCCCTTCCGAAAAAAAAGCCCCCTGGGTATCGAACGGATCGTTTTGACATTGAGCAAAACATCCTCGCCCGTGAATCCATCTCCTCGCGTGCCCGCTCCGGTAAGAACGCCATGTTCATAGACAAGTTCCACGGCCAGTCCGTCCATTTTCAGTTCGGCCACATAGTCGAGGTTCCCGACGGGGCCGAGAAGCTTGCGGACCCGGCGGTCGAAATCGAGGGCCTCCCCGGTATTCATCGCGTTTTGGAGGCTGAGGAGCGGCACTTCGTGCCGAAAAGGAAGGAACTTTTCTATAGGAGCGGACCCGACGCGCTGGGTTGGCGAATCCGGCGTTATGAATTCGGGGTCCTGGTTTTCGAGATTAACGAGTTCGCGGAAGATCCTGTCGTATTCCGCATCGCTGATTTCAGGCTGGTCGAGAGCGTAGTAACGATAGTTGTGGTAGTCGATAAGCTTCCGGAGCTCTTCGATTCTGGAGCGAGCATCTTCTTTGTCGATCATGGACTTCGGCCACCTGTAGATGCAAACTTGTCGCTGGTGTCTGAATATCGGATATCAGGCGTCAATTATTCGACACCAGGCATCGGGTATCCGGAAAAAATCAAACGGTGAACGTGCCGGCCGCCGTGCAGATGGCGGTCAGTGTTGAATTAATAACCTTTTTCCGCGATTCGAGAAATGCAGGGTCTCTAAATCCATGCATCCATTTCAGGCCCGAAAGATTGTCGGAAACCACCAGAACCACGGCAAGATCGGCCCCCCGAAACCGTGATACGGTAAAAAGAGCCGAAGTTTCCATATCGACGCTCAAAACACCCTGTGACTGGAAGGCTTCCAGTTTCGCATAGGTCTCGCGAAACGGCGCATCGGTCGTCCAGACGGTCCCTTCATGGATTTTCAGACCGGCTGATATCAGGGCCGATCTGAGGGGCTCGATCAGCGTGGAAGATGGGGCACACTCCGCACCGGGATAATGTCCTGAGGTCCCTTCCTCTGAAATTGCGCCCGAAGGAAGGACAATGTCTCCGATCCGGACGTCTGCGCGTAAAGAGCCGCACCAGCCGGCCGCAATGAATTTGCTGGTCCCGAGGGCGATCATCTTTTCGAGAACCAGAACCGACTGTGGAGCGCCCAGCATCGGTCCGGCAAGAGCGATAGAGGATCCTTCAAAGCTGCCGGTGAATACCTCGGAAAGATAGAGCTTATGAGAGCGCCTGAGAGGTTTGGAAAGGCATGCCGAAAACAGGCCGAGATCCTCAGGGCTGAAAACCAGGATGGCAAGGGGGGGCAGCGTTTCTTCGCGTCTGCTTTTTTTGGGATCTATCACGCAGCAGTCTTTGGGTGGCACTGCCCGGATAGAGCTGTCGGATGTCATTTTAGAAACTTGGGCCGCCTGATTTTCCGCGGTCTCAGCCGATTTGCTGCTTCGAACTTAACCGCTCTGGATGACTGGACTTTATCGTGAGGCTGCGCGCTCATGGCGCAACCTCCGAAGACCGGCGCCGCCGAAGCGGAAAAAAGACCCTTTCCGGTCGAATCAATTATATGCAGAGAAGCGCCCTGTGCAAGGAATAAAGACAAAAAGGCGGCGATTGTGTCGAAAAGGGCGGCTAAAATGCATCGGGTGGCCGGGAGCGATTGATTTTGACCTCGATTGACTCGTATGATAGAAGGGATGCGTTACCTTTTCCGGATTTTCCAAACCCTTGTCACCTGTGTGTCTGCCATGCCGTAGGATCCGATGAAAAAGCTTATGGGAAAAAGAGCTTTGAGGGGTTCTGGTTATATGGTTCCTCCTGGAAGGCGATTTCGCGGCCGGCATTTATTTATCCTTTTGCTCATACTGGGTATAGCATTCGGGAGCTACAGGAAGCTTCATCGCCATAAGGTAAGCGAGCCTACTAAGCAAACGGCCGCAATCGAAGCTGCGCCTTCTCAACCGGGTGAGGCCCCGTATAAGACTGCTGCTCCGGCGACAAAGGTCGAATCCCCGGAGAAATTGGAAATCCGTCGTTTGATTGTTCACCCCGGCGACACTCTGGCGGCGATACTTGGCAGTTCGGGAATTCCAGCACTGTATGCCAATGAGTGGCACGGGGCCTGTAAGTCCGATCCACTGGCTAAAATCAAAGAGGACGACGAGCTGATTTTTGTTTTGAGCCGACAGAGCGGGCTTCCGGTAAAGCTGATTTATTCGCGCCCGGACGGGCCGTCCTATACGCTGCGCAAGAACTCGAACGGGTGGGAATGCAGGTCCGAGGAAACCATTGTGCGAGAGGCGGTCAAGACAGTTCACGGCCTCTACTCCGAGAATTTCTATGATTGCTGTGCGGCCTGCGGGCTTCCGGCCCCCCTTATTTCGAACCTGGCAGACATTTTTTCCTATGATGTCGATCTCACTGCCGACCTCAAGGACGGAGACTCGTTTTCCGTTTTATTTCAGGAGGGTCCGCTCCTATCGAGTGATGGGAAACAGTTTCTTATCCTTGGGGCCGAAATGAGCGTCTCCGGGAAGCTCTACCAGGCTTTCGGATTTCAGCTTCCGGATGGTTCGTGGGATTATTTCGATGCGAAAGGGGTCTCGCTCAAACGGGCGTTTCTCCGAAGCCCGATCAATTACCGGATTTTGCAGTCCACTAAAGGCGGCAAGAACATCAAACCGGTTACAAAGATTCATCGTCCTCACCTGGAAATAGATTACGCCGCCCCGAAAGGGACCACGGTGGGCGCCATCGGAGACGGGGTCGTCTCAGCCGTGGGCAGGAACGGCAAGAGAGGACTTTCGGTGGAAATTCGGCACAGGGGGGGGTACAGGAGTGTGTATGGAAACCTGTCTTCCTTAAACCGCGGGGTGGTTCGCGGGGCGCCTGTTTCCCAGGCCGAGGCGATCGGTTCGATAGGGTCGGCCGGGAGTGGAAAAACTTACCTTGATTTCCGCCTGTATAAGGACGGCAGACCTCTAAACATCCAGACCGCGGAGTTTGTGCGCTCCAGATTTGTACCCAAATCGATTGTCTCTGAATTTGAAAAGTCGCGTGATTTCTGTACCTCCGTCCTGCACGGAACAACTACCGACGGCCAAAAACGTGAAATGCTGTCCGGCCGAGACTGACAATGGCGGATTTGTATGCCGAGGTCGTCATAGCGGGTACGGCCCTCAATAAGGTCCTTCACTACTCTATCCCGGACCGCCTTGCGGGGAAGGTCCAACCTGGAAGCAGGGTCGCGGTCGAGTTGGGAAAGAGGAAAACCGCCGGGGTCGTCCTGTGCGTGGCCGATTGCCATCCGGACTTGCCGGAGACAATAACGATCCGCCCGGTTCTGGACACAATCGACGAACTGCCTGCCATACCTCCCGATCTCCTGAAATTGTGCCTCTGGGTTTCGAGCTATTATTTTTATCCCCTGGGTGAGGTGTTCGATCTTGTTATGCCTTTCGGGCGTTTTGAGCCGATCGGGCAGGCCCTGAACGGCCCCAGGATAAAGTTCGTTCGTTTGATCGATCATGACGCCTGGGACTTCAAGTCCGAAAAATCGCGGGAAATAATGCGGCTGCTTCGTTTGGCCGGCGGAAAAACCAGCTTGCGTGAGCTGCGCAAATTGTGCGCAAAGCCGGATTATTCACTTAAAAAGCTCCTCAAAGACGGTGTGATCGCCCTGGAGGAATCTGAGGCCCTGGCCGACGTCCATTCCTTATGCGAAGAAGGGCAGGGCGGGTTTTCCGACGCGGAATGCAGGCTTGGGGACCCTCCGGCCCTGGAATTGACCGGCGAGCAGAGCGCGGCCCTGGATGAAATAGGCCCTTTTACGGAAAACCCCTGTTTCCGGCCCTTCGTACTTTATGGAGTGACAGGGAGCGGGAAAACGGAGATTTACATCCGGCTGATCGAAAAGGCGGCTCGATTCGGCAACGGCGCCCTTGTGCTGGTGCCGGAGATCGGGATCAGCGTGCAGATGGAGACCATTTTCCGTGAGCGATTCGGGGACCGGCTTGCCGTGTGGCACAGTGCCCTGCCTGAAAGGGAGCGCCGGCGCACATGGGCAGAGATCAGGTCGGGTCGGCGGAAAGTAGTACTGGGGGCCAGGTCTGCCGTGCTCACCCCCGTGCTGGACCTTGGACTCATTATAGTGGACGAGGAGCACGACTCGTCTTACAAGCAGGAAGACCACCTGCGGTATAATGCCAGGGACGTGGCGCTGATGAGGGGAAAGATCGTGGGGGCCCCTGTGGTCATGGGATCTGCCACTCCATCGGTTACTACGATGCACCGGTGCGGTGAAAACAAGTATCGCTCGATTTCGCTTCACAGCCGGGTGATGAACAGGCCAAGTCCCCAATTCGAAGTGGTGGATATGAAAAGGGAGGGCGGGCGCGCCGGGATTTTTTCGTTCAAGCTGCAGGAAGCCGTCGGACAGACGCTACACAGCGGCAGGCAGGCGCTCCTGTTTTTGAACAGAAGGGGCTACGACAGGTATTACCTTTGCAACGCATGCGGACAGGCGCTTCACTGCGTCTCATGCAGTGTAACTCTCACCTATCACAAAAAAGACAACCGCCTTCGCTGTCATTACTGCGGCTGGGAGACGACCCTGCCCGAAAGGTGCCCGATCTGCACTCAGGCTGCTCTCTTTGCACATGGGTTCGGGACTGAAAAATTGGAAAAAGAGGTGAAAAGGCTATGGCCCGCTGCCCGTGTGGTTAGAATGGACCGGGACATCATGAACACACATAACCGGCTGATAAGTGCGCTGGATTCGGTTCGCTCGGGGAAGGCAGACATTTTGCTCGGAACGCAGATGGTAGCAAAGGGCCATGATTTTCCTAATCTGACGCTGGTTGGGATAATCAATGCCGACGCAGGGCTCCAGGCTCCCGACTTCCGGGCCGGAGAGGTCCTGGTGCAGCTTCTCATCCAGGTTGCCGGCCGCGCTGGGCGCGGAGATGAACCCGGCCGGGTAATCCTGCAAACCTACAATCCCTCGCATTTTACTATCGAATCGGCATTGAGACTCGACTACGACGGATTTTGCCGGGAAGAGCTAAAATCAAGAAAAACCCTTCAATACCCTCCGTTTGCCCGCCTTCTAAAGATACTCGTCACTTCGGCCAGTGAGGAATCCGCCCGCTCGGGCGCGCGTCTTTTTGCCGCCATTTGCCGCGAAAAGGCTGAAGTCTTCCGGAGTACGGGGAGCAGCGTGGCCGTTTTGGGTCCATCACCCTCGGCCTATCTGAAGCTCAAGAACAGGTTCCGGTGGCAGGTGTTC
>Ga0187882_1004269_pt1 | contig 11708 bp, 10 predicted proteins | sample June2016WEW_19_1_3_FD_132991 | JGI IMG/M metagenome (GOLD analysis project Ga0187882, IMG submission 132991) | Peatland microbial communities from SPRUCE experiment site at the Marcell Experimental Forest, Minnesota, USA - June2016WEW_19_150 | ecosystem: Environmental > Terrestrial > Soil >...
ATTCACCCATTCACCTGCCTTTGCCTATTCACCTATTCACCTATTCACCCATTCACCTGCCTTTGCCTATTCACCCACTCACCCACTCACCCACTCACCGATTCACCCATCCACCCACACACCGATTCACCCACTCACCGATTCACCTATTCACCGATTCACCTATTCACCGATTCACCTATTCACCGATTCACCTGCCTTTGCCCTATTCACCCATCACAGCCGCTCGATTACCCGCTCCACCTGTGCGCGTTTTTTCGCATAGGCGCTGCTCAGAATAGTCCTGAGGTTAGCCTCGATCTCAGTTTCCGTGTCGATCCGTATGTACAGGTCCTCACGGAGTTCGTCCAGGTTCTCAAATTCAGCGAGAAATCCCGGCAGGTGTTCGGCTCTTGCATCCGACTGCCCGTCATAGCCCTGACGGCGCCGGCCGAGTCTATCCAAAATAGCGGTCCGCGAGCATGTGCATTCGACGAACAAAATGTTGGCGTCCAGGTCCTGAGCCAGCCTCACCGCTTCTTCGCGCCATTTTTGCCTTGAAAACGTAGCGTCCAATATCACCGAGCGCCCGTTTTTCAGTTCCTCCTGGGCCATCGAGAGCAGCCGCCCATAGACCAGCCCCCGCATATCGAGCCTGTACACGCCTGTGCCGAAGGACGCCGGCCCGCCGCGTGCGTGGTATTCCGGAAGCTCCTTTCGCACATCGTCTGACCTGATAAGGCCCATGCCGAATATCTCATGGAGTCGTAGCGCACAGGTCGACTTCCCGGTCCCGGGCAATCCGCACAAAACCCAGAGCGTGGGCCGGGCAAACTGGACCGCATACCGGAAGGCCAGATCCAGATATTGGACGGCACGGTCCGCCATTACCCTCTTTTTCGCACCTTTCTCCAGTTCGGTCGTGCTCAGGCAGGATATCTTCATCTTCACTATTGCGCGATAGCAGGAGTAAAAATCCAGCATCGCGTATATCCCGTAATCACCGCTTGACTCCATGTAGCCGTTCAACGTCGCCAGACTCAGGTCCGACCTGCCGAGCCGCTCGACGTCCATGTGAAAAAAGGCGAGGTCAATGGCGGTATCCCCGTACCGGAAACGCTCGTTAAACTCTATGCAGTCGATTATCTGTATCCGCTCGAGGAAGTAAATGTGTTCCGCTCTAAGGTCTCCATGAGCGTCGCGGATTCGCCCATCCGCGATCCTGCGTTGAAAAAGGCTTCCACAATCCCTGAAAAACCCGCGGCTCGCCTCCATTACAAAGTCAAACCGGTCTTTTCTCAGTAAGTTTCCAACGAACGGCCCCAATTGCCGGAAATTTTCCTCGGTGTTAAACTCTATGACCTCACGACCGCCGTAGCAGTCGATCCTTGCGTCGCGCTCGATCCCGGCGTAAAACTCAGCAAGCAGCCTGCCAAGGCACAACATTTCATCCGGTGTGACTTTCCCGCTCACTATCAGATTGGAAAGGCAAAGCTCATCCGGAAGCTGTCTCATCTTAACGGCGTATTCGACCACCTCGCCGCCATCCCCGAGATGAAACGCCCCCCCCGCCCGGCTTATTGGAACCACACCCATATATACGTCATGGGACAGCCGCTGGTTGAGACCGACTTCGAGCTCGCACATGCGCCGCCTGGTCTCCAGCCCGGTGTAGTCGAGAAAACCGAAATCGACAGGCTTTTTCAATTTATAGACAAAATCACCGGTTAGAAACACCGTCGATATGTGCGTGTCCAGCCTTTCCAGTTTTGACACCGGGTGAGGGTAAAAGGCGGGATCGATCATTGCCAGACATACCTGCTCAAATAATTCCAGTTCGCTCACGCGATTTCTCCGAAACGGATTCGAAAGCCTGGATGCACAAAGGGTATCTTATCTGACAAAGGATGGGGGTGAAAGCGCGCCGACGCGGAATCGGTCCGAACCTCACTTCTTGCTTTCAATAAAAGCATAAGCACTGTGGTTGTGAATCGATTCGAAATTTTCGACTTCTACCAGAAACCATCCCACATTCGGATCGTTTTGCAACCTGCGCGCTATGTCCCGAACGACATCTTCGACAAACTTGGGATTTTCGAAGGCATACTCGGTCACATATTTTTCGTCCGGCCTTTTGAGTACCGAATATACATCGCAAGACGCGGCGCTTTCCACCAGCTCTATGAGGTCCTCGATCCAGATAAAACGTTTGAAGCGAACCGCAAGGCGCACAGTGCCCCTCTGATTATGCGCTCCATAATCGCTGATTTCTTTCGAACAGGGGCAAACGGTTGTAATGGGCACATTTACTTCGAGCACCAGATCATAGCCCTTCAGCCTGTCCTGAGTGCAGGCTATATGGCAGCGATACTCCATAAGTCCGGCGCTTTCGGTAACGGGTGAAAGCTTCCGAATGAAATATGGAAAGCTTATCTCCATGTGTGCGGATTCGGCCTGGAGTCGCTCCTTAAGAGCGGCCAGAATAGTGGAGAACTCCCTTATATCGAGATGGCCGTGGAATTCGTTCAGGATTTCAATGAAACGGCTCATATGTGTGCCCTTGAATTCCCGCGGCACGTCGACATACATATTCACGGAGGCCACCGTGTGCTGGACCCCGTTGGCTTTGTCCATCACGGTGACCGGATAGCGAATATCCTTTACGCCGACCTTATCAATACTGATGTTCCTGTGATCAGACTGTTTCTGGACATCTATCATGATCAGTCACCCTGCTCCGGACCGCCTGCGCCAGTTACCTCCAACAGGTTTTTCACAATTTTGTTGAGAGCGGCCCTGGTTTGACCGCTGACTTTGTCCGCGAACTCAGCCTGCAGGTCTGCCTCGATGATGAGGTCATCGTAAGGGATGAAACCAAGAATCAACTGACCGCTCAGGGCTTTCCTCAAAAACGAACGATCCTTCTCATTTCGAACCTTGTTTCCCACAAGGCCTACCTTGGTCAGCCCGATATCCCTGCCAAGCTCACGTATGCGTGAGGCCGTATCGACACTGCGCCGGCCGGGTTCCACGACAGTGATGAGCCAGTCAACGAACTTCGAGGTGCCTCGGCCAAGGTGTTCGATCCCGGCCTCCATATCCATTATCACTACTTCATCACGTCGCAGTATCAGATGCTGGACCAGGTTCTTGAGAAGAATGCTCTCCGGACAGACGCAGCCCGTTCCGCCTTTTTTGACTCCGCCCATGACCATCAGCCGGATGTTTTCCCCTTGGGAGACGGAAAGCTTTTCGGGCAGGTCGTCAACCTTCGGATTAAGCTTGAAAAATCCGCCGTAAGCGCCCGGCACGGACTCGGTCCGCTCGGCGATCAGTTCCCGCATCTGCGAGATAGGAATGATTTCCGAGGCATTTTTTATTCCCAGGGCGTATCCCAGGTTGGCGTCCGGGTCCGCGTCGATTGCAAGAACACGCCTGCCCTGCTCTGCAAACCACCTTGCGAGAAAAGCGCTCACAGTGGTCTTCCCAACTCCCCCTTTTCCCGTCACGGCAATTTTCAAAATAGTCCCCCAACGAATATAGTGAATCAGCATTCAGGCTGAATTTTTCTTCCCAGGCCGATAAGCCGATAGACCAGGCTCCCGCTCATGACCGCAATGTCTTCGGCCGGAAGATACCCTTTGACACTTTCATCGAACAGAATTGTGCCGTCGGGAGGAAACTCCTCATCCGCATTCCACAAAACAAGCTGAACGCAAACATGGGGAAAGACGATGAATTCCATTCCGAAATCCCCGTTTTCCACCTGTGACGCACCTATCGTTGCCGCACATTTTACAAAAAGGTGCCCGTTAGTGCCGAAGAAGTTTACAAAAGGGTCTCTAGCACGCTTCTGGAATGCTTCAAAGTAAAAATGACCGTCCGGTATCTGGCGGAAAGTGATAAGTTTGCCGGTGCATTTTTTCCCGGTAGCGCCAAGCAAATAGTGAGCGATAAGGATTTTGTCGGTAAGCGGAACTTCTTCGCTCGAATGGTATTTACGAATATCAGGTTCAGGGTGGATTTCAACTCTATAGCTCTCACCTAGAAAAGGCACTATCAAGCCCTTGTCCAATGAGAACTCGATGCCGCCTGCTTTGGCGAGCGTGGCGGCGTCCCTCTTTTTTAGTTCGATTGAAGCCAGGCGGAATGATTCTTTGTAATCGTCTATGCGAGCCACTGCAAACCCTCACTCTGTTGAATAGTTAAACGTCTGAAACACCTGTAGGAAATCCCGCGACTATTCGGGATCTAGATCCAAGGAGGGGAGGGAGATTAAACGGGCTTGAGCGGGGCTTATCAGTACAGTCGCTTGCACGGTAAAAACATCGTGATTATTCGTTGGTCATCTCCACCGGATCCAGGTTCTTTATTCTAAGTTAATTGGAGTCTTCAGATCAATGGTTCAGGACAGTTTTATAGTAAGATGCGGCCGGTGCGGCGCAAAAAATCGCATTCCACGCTCACGGGCAAAGGAAAGGGCCGTTTGTGGGAAATGCCGCGCACCTATTCATTTCACCGCCGAGTATCCCGAACGCTCCGTCCAGGTGGACGAACGCACATTCGGGGCCGAAGTCCTCAAGTTCCCCGGAGCTGTGCTGGCGCTTTTCTGGGCGCCATGGTGCGGCCACTGTATGCGTTTATTGCCGCTTATCGACGAACTCGCCATGGAGTACCGGGGGACCGTAAAATTCACAAAAATCGACATGGATAAGAGCCCCGGCCTGGCCTCGCAGTACCAGGTAATGAGTGTCCCGACAATGATTGTGTTCAAAAACGGCCAACTCGTGAACCGGCTTGTCGGCGCTCTTCCCAAAGACCAGATCACCCAGCACCTGCGCCCATTTCTGTAGCGCCTCAAAAGGACACTGATTTCAGGCTGAAATTTAATTCATTGTAATATTCAAAAAACTCTTTAGAATCCAATCCCTTTGGCGGATAACTTTTCCTTTGTGAAGGGACCTATGGAAGTCAGCATTTTCGGATCGGCGGGGTCTGAAGCCCTTGGACTCAATCCCCCCGCTTTTCTCATCGACAATTTCCTGCTCCTCGATGCGGGGACCGGTTCGCTCACCCTGGACGAGATAGCGCAATGCCGCATAACTCATGTGTTTCTCACCCATGCCCATTTTGACCACTTAAAGGGCATACCCTTCCTGCTGGACAACCTCAATTCCATGAACCCGGCCTGCCGGATTATCATCCTCAGCGGCAGACCGGTGATCTCCGATCTCAGAAAGCATATATTCAACAACAGGATTTGGCCCGATTTTTCGACAATTCCGGATGCTCAAAATCCCATAATGCGATATCAGGTGATCTCGACACGCAAACCGGTCGTGATAGGCCACTATAAAATCCACGCCACAAGAGTCAATCACACCGTTCCGGCTTATGGATTTTTCGTCGAGCATGCTTCAGGCGCATCTCTGCTCTATACCGGCGACACCGGCCCCACCGAGGCGATCTGGGAAAAGATGCGGGGCCGTAACGTAAAGGCCCTCATCGTGGAGGTTTCATTTCCCAATGAGCTAAGCTCGCGCGCTCTGGCCACCGGCCATCTTTCGCCGGCCCTTCTCGAAGCGGAAATCCGCAAGATGCCGAGCATACCGGATAAAATCTATATTTCGCACCTGAAGCCGCCCTTCAGGTCACAAATCGTGGCTGAACTGGCTCGTATCCCAGGTGTAACCCTTGAAGTCCTTGAGGAAGGCAAATCCTTAAAAGTCCGCTAAGTTCCCATCCGGGCCATTTGACAGGCTCTGGACAGGCTTTTATACTCAGGGCGCACGAGCGATCCATAACCGGTTGCTTTTCCGTTCGTGGAGCACCCGATGAGTGTAATTCAAAAAATTAAACTGCCCGTCCTGATTTTATTGATTTCCGAAGCCCTCCTTATTCTTCTTTTCCCGGGATCTTTTCTTTTTGAATCGACTCTTATCGCGGGTGGAGACACTCCGTCTCACTTCATCTCGGCTGTCGCGATCAGCAGGGGCCTGCGGGCTTTCTTTTCGCCGGTTACCTGGATTAATGGCGCCTTTGGCGGCTTTCCGCTCTTCCTCCAGTATTTTCCCCTGCCCTTTTACATGACCGCGATTGTCTCGCTGGCCGTTTCCCTCAAGATCGCCTTCAAGCTCGTTACGCTGGCGGCGATTATTCCTCTGCCAGCCGCCGCTTATCTGTGCCTTCGGCGCCTGGGCTACCAGCAGAATACCGCGGCAATTGGTGCTGCTCTGTCGCTGCCTTTCCTCTTCATGACCGAAAATTCGATGTGGGGAGGAAACATCCTCAGCAGCCTTTCAGGGGAATTCGCCTTCGGCATTTCGCTCATTTTCTACGTCATTTTCACGGGAAAACTATATGCGGACATCTCCAGCCGCAAATCCCCATGGGGCGCCTCCGTTCTCGAATCCCTGATTGCCTTGAGCCACGGCTATGGCGTTGTTCAGTCCGCGATGGGGACAGCGTATTTCCTGCTTCGCGGCGGCGGCCTGCGCTACATACTCAAGCTGCATGCCGCGGCGTTCGGACTTGCCGCGTTCTGGCTATTGCCCCTCCTCTGGCGTATATCCTGGAATTCGCCGTTTGTGAACTCCTGGCGTTTCACAAGCTGGGCCGAAATAGCGCCGCCCCTTCTATGGCCTTCCTTTGCCGGCGTCCTGATGATCGCCTTGTCGGGCATTCGAGGCCTGTTTACGCGCAAAACCGGATTTGCCGCCATATTCAAGGACTCAATCGAGGGTCCGGAGTTTTACCTGTTCTGGCAATCGGCAATCGCGCTGCTGGCCTTCTGCCTGGCGCCTTACATGGGGCTTGCCGATTCCCGCTTCTTGCCTTTTGCCCATATAATGGCGGCGCTGCTGGGGGCCGTCGGATGGGGCAGGTTTTTATCGCGTCTTCCACGCCCAAACCTGTGGCTTGCGGCATTTTTCATCGGGATAATCGCACTTTCGCTAACCAGGCTGACAGCCGTGGACTCGTGGATACAGTGGAACTATTCCGGCATGGAATCCAAGCCTCTCTGGAACTCATACAGCCATTTGAATCAATATCTGAGCGGAGATCGGAACAGCCCCAGGGTGGTCTACGAACATAGTGAAATAACAAACAGCACCGGCTCCACCAGGGCTTTTGAGCTGCTGCCCTACTATTCGGGCAGATCGACCCTGGAAGGGCTCTACATGCAGTCGAGCCTGAGTTCCCCGTTCGTGTTCTATATTCAATCGGAGTTTACCGAGATCCCATCCTGCAACTACTCACAGTATCACTACTCCCGGCCCGATCCAAACCGCGCCGCCGATCACCTGCGTCTTTTCAATGTCAGCCAGGTCATAGCGGCCTCCAACAATATCGCCAACGCTCTGGACTATTCGCCGGCCTACGAACTCACCATGACTTTTCCGCCCTACAGGATCTATCGGCTCAGGCAACGCGCCGATTCTTACGTCGAGCCGCTCAGATTCAAACCACTTCGAATACCCCCCCGAGACTGGAGAAAAGTCCAGTTCGAATGGTTCCGCAAGTCTTCATTGAGAGTGCCCCTCGTCGTTGCATCGCAAGATTCACCCGGTAATTTCTGGAAAGACCTGCAATTCTATGACGGAACGCCCGAACGTATTCCGGAAGTCCCTTTTCAGCAAGCCCCTGAAGCACCGGATTCCAAAACACCAATCCCGGAGACATCCGTCCCTCGACCCCCGAATGCCTGGCCGGCGGATTCAGAAATTCGAGCGCGGGCCGGCCTGGGCGACGGCAGGATTACAATAGATACCTCAAAGCCGGGTCACCCGCTCTGGATAAAAGTATCATATCATCCGGACTGGCGAATAACCGAAGGAGAGGGCGAACTTTACCCGGCCTCTCCGGCCTTTATGCTTCTTGTGCCCCGGACTCCCAGGGTAGTGCTGACCTTCGACACCGCCTCCGGGGTCTATTTTTGGGGAAAGGTCCTGTCACTTTTCACTATCGTGCTATTAATTCTTAAGGCCCTGCCGGTCCGAACCATCTTCCCGCCCCACTTTTTCAAGCATGGGCCGCGATGGATTTTTGAGCGCCGGAAGGGTGAGGGGCCACCGGATTCTGACGAAACTGCACCCCGGAGTTCCACGTCCCCGACAATCGGACTAAACGCCAGGTTCTTTTCCGCGCTTGCTCTGATGGCCATTGTCGTCGTTGTAACATTATCGATGAGAAATCATCACGACCCGGTTCTTCTGTACGAACTTGCAGCCGGCAAACTGGATAAAATCAACGAAGCCTCATCCGGCGCCGCTGGGCCGGCACCCGCACTTTCACCGTCCGGGGAGACCTTGCGGGTCCTCGATCTTTTAGATGAATGCATCGAAAAATTCGGCCCTTCCTCGGTATTGGACCACTCCATGTGTTACAAGGCATCTTTGTTATACGCCTGGAAAAAGTGGGACGATTTGCTCCCGATGTTGGAGGGCTTCCTCAAAGACAATCCGGACAACCGTATATACCCGGACTGCCTCACGTGGTTGGCGGAAGCATCTTTAAACATGGGGCGAAAAGACGATGCGGAAAGGTTTTACAGACAGGCGCTTTTTTCCTGGCCTGAAAATAACGCTACGAAACAGGCGGGCCTGCGCCTGGCCGAAATGATTGGAGCGGCCTCTCTTCTCGAAGAAGCCAAAGCCCTTATGGCATCCGGTAAATATCTTGAGGCCTACAATATTTTCGGAGCGCTCACCATGTTCCAGGACAGGAAAATCCGGGACGAAAGCGTTCTTTCCCTTGCTTACTGTTCTTTTTACATGAACAGGTGCGAGGAGGCCTCCAACCATTTTTTGCAATGGTTCAGCGATAATTCGGAAGCTCCGGAGTCTGACCGGGTCCAGGCCGACTTCAGGCAATGCCAGGCCATTATCGCTCAGAACAAGGAATGGATGAGAGGGTTTGAACCGGGAGCAGCCGCGCCTGCCGGCTCCGGGTTGATCGTCCGTTTTCTCGACTGGGCCGCACACAACCTGCGCTAAGGCCACGAATATCGCATCGGCGTGGTCCTGGTGTTTCCGATCCGATCGAGGTCCGCAAGTATTCCGGACAGCTCCGCGGGAGTGGCGAACCTGGGCGGGGCCGGCATATTCGGCCCGCATACCCGGCTTATCATTTGGGAAGAAAGGACCGCGGGGTTCCCGGGGAATTCAAGGCCGATCACAACGACGGAATTTCCCAGGCACAATGCGCTCACCAGCCCATCCCGGCAAACTTCGTCCCTGGCGCGTTCCCGATCCAGGGAAACGATGAAATCGGCATCGCCGCTGCTTACCACGACCGCTGTGCGGGTCAGAACGCGAAACCGCTTCTCACCGAATTGCTCAAGGTCGCCCGCGGCAAACCGCACCCTGCCATACGCCAGTGAAATGAGCCCCTGCCTGGTTTTTTCATCGGGACCGTATGAATAGCCGGTGATTTCCAGATCGCTGTCTGCCGCGAGTTTCATTCGGCCCTCATCGACAAATACGACCTCGGCCGAACTCCCCTGGGCGGTGATCAATCTGTCTCCAACGAACACTGAATCGCCTGCCTCCAGGGTCCGCCTTCCTCCGGCGCTCTCAACACTTACCGTTCCCGTGACAATGCCGGCTCGGCCGGCAAGCTCAGGCGCGGCCCCTGACTGATGCGTCGCGATCATTAACGCAACAGCGGTGAGGACAAAAATCCACTTCCGGCAAAGACCTTCTTTCAAATACTTGCACTCTCGGTACAAATAATATCGAGCTTCCGTAATTAAAGAAGTCAATAAGCCGTTCAATTTCACCGGGTCCATCAAAGAAGCTTAAAGATGCATGCAATCTACATATTATCTGCGACAGATGCCAAACCGTCCGGAAACACTGATGAGACAATGGCAGTTTCAGATTCGGCAAGGAGGCATTTTTCGTCCTGGCAAGGAAATCGAGGGTTTGCGCGGAGGCGTACAAAGGGGTACGCCGCACAAGGAAACCTGAAGATTGACGCCGCCAGGGCGGCAAAGGACCCTTTCCGGAACGGAAACTAGCCGTAACGGTAATGCACCCCGAATCCGCCACGGGGATATTTCCATTCGATCGCGACACCGGCATTGGGACAAACCACCCGGCAGGTCCCGCACTCCAGGCATCCCGCGTAATCAAAGCTCAGCTCTTCGTTTTTTATGGTAAACAGGCTTGCGGGACATGCGAAAGTGCATGGCTTGGGTTGACAGGTGGAACAGATCTCCTTGTTAACTTTTATATGCGCCTGTTCATCGTCCACGACAAACTTGTCTACACCCAGCAGCTGTTCGATAGTGGGTCTTTTCAAAGGCTTTTCGCTCCTTTCCAGCCGTCCCGGGCCAATTGGATCAGGCTTATCCCGCTTTCTTTCATCTGATCGATGACCATCTTAAGCAGATGGACATGAGGCGTGCCGTCGACCGTTAACAACTTGGAGGCAAGGCCCGTAACAAGCTCGGGATAGGCCTTATACATGCGTTCATTTTCCAGGAAGTCCGGCATTTTCCGGTATGCCTCGAGGTCTCTTAGGACAAAGCTCTGTTTCAAGAAATCCACGTATCTGCCGAGTCCCTGCTCAGAGAAGTCGTTGCGGCCTTTAGCCTCCATGACGGTCCTTGCGGCGGCTTCGCCGGACGCTATGGCAAAATCCATTCCGCGTACCGTGTAACCAAGGTTGAGTACAAATCCGGCGGCATCGCCCACCACAATCATCCCGTCCCCATACAGCCTGGGCATCATGGCCAAACCGGCCTCGGGCACGAGATGAGCGGAATATTCAGCCACCTCTCCGCCTTCGATCAGGGGGGCGATATGGGGATTGCTCTTGAAATCCTCAACCATGTCACAAAGCTTTACCTGCGAGCGTTGGAGTTCCCCCACATTGATGACCAGCCCCAGAGAGATGCTGTTCTTGTTAGTGTAGAGAAAGCCGCCCCCCATCATGCCATTCGAGCAATCGCCGACGAAGAGCCGGGCCGCACCGTTATTGCCGGAAACCTGAAACCGCTGGCTGATGGTTTCCGCCGGAAGTTCGATGATCTGCTTTACCCCGGTAGCCACCTGGCGCGGGCTGAACACCTTTGCCCAACCAGCCTTTTGGGCCATTATCGAATTGACGCCGTCAGCCGCGATAACGACGTCAGCCAGCATTTCGTCCTCGCCTGCCCGTATGCCTATGACCTTTGCGCCATCCATCAAAAGTTCGTCAACCCGTATGCCGCAGGCCAGCAACGCGCCGGCCTCTTCAGCCTTGCCTGCAAGCCAGGCATCGAATTCCGCCCTCAACAGCGTAAAGGAATGATACGGGCCAGTCGTCCAGTCCATATTCCCGCAGCCGATCGAAACGCTTTGAGCGCCATTTAAAAAGGTAACGGTCTCCTGCGCGATCGGCCTCTCAACCGGCGCCTCTTCCCAAAACCCGGGCATAATGCGGTTGAGCGCGTGGCTATACATGCGGCCCCCGTACATGTTCTTGCTGCCCGGCGTCGTTCCCCTTTCGACCAGGACCACGTCGTGGCCTTCTTTGGCCAAAATATAAGCGGCTGTACTGCCGGCAGGACCCGCGCCTACTATGATTGCAGTGAGTTTTTCCTCAGCCATGCCAAAACACCACCTGATCTTGAAAAACCATGATTTCCCCGATCTAACGGGACAAGCCTAACCTGATGCGATACCGGCAACTCCCGGTGGAGACTAACATTACCTCCAGCAGGGTCAAGGGGTCGAACGGAA
>Ga0187882_1004271_pt1 | contig 11705 bp, 5 predicted proteins | sample June2016WEW_19_1_3_FD_132991 | JGI IMG/M metagenome (GOLD analysis project Ga0187882, IMG submission 132991) | Peatland microbial communities from SPRUCE experiment site at the Marcell Experimental Forest, Minnesota, USA - June2016WEW_19_150 | ecosystem: Environmental > Terrestrial > Soil >...
GCTCCGATGGGTGCTCTCAGCTTTAAGGCCGATATTCGGCCGCTCTTCCGCGACGAGGACATATCGGCCATGAAACCGAAGGGGATCGACCTGTCTTCCTATGAGGACGTAAAGAAACGTGCCCAGGACGTATACAGGCGGCTCTCGGCAGGAGAAATGCCCTGTGACGGGTCCTGGAGCGACAGCCGCGTAGAAAAGCTCAAGGAGTGGATGGAGAGCGGGATGGACCCCTAAAGTCCTCGAAGGCTCGACCGGCTCTTATTTGAGATAGAATAAACGGTCTGAGCACAAATGCTTACAAAGAGAAGATGTTACCCTTGCGGGCCGTTTGGGGCGAGGGGCATTCATAAATATGTGGAGCAAGCTTATTTCGGTAGTCCACCGTGTCGACGCCGGCCCGTTTCAAAATGGAATACAAATCTCCGATTCGGTTCCGGCCGGACTGCGGAAAAAGGAGAAAGGATAGGTGCAAGGGACAGCATCCGTTTGTCCCTTCGCCGAACGATTACCGTAAGGAGAAAGTGCGATAAAAGGTATTTCAGGCTCTTGTCCGGGTGAGCCATCTTGGACGGCATCGGCGCCGCGGCCCTCAGCTTCATCATGTTTTTGACAGCGGCCGATGGCTCCCTCAAGGGTTTCGGCGGGATCATGAATCCTTCAATGACATCGTCAAATGCCTCGCTTAATCTAGCACCGCGATCGCTTCCACCTCACCATATAGTCGGGTGACTGTCACGAACTTTAGATAATCCGACCGGCACAATAGATAATCCGACTAACAATTGGCTACCGGCGAGGCCTGGATTGGTGTGCATGGCTTCCACGAATTGCCATAGTGCCGGTGTTGACGAAGCGTGTCGTTAATCCTGTCCGGTAAATTAAAGATGAATTTCCTTGAGAGTCCACCCCGCCTGTGGTAAAGATGGAATGTACAAACATGAAAACGAAGAGTGGCCTGCCTTTAAAGGCCGCAAGAAGGAATAGCCATCTAAATGAATGCGGAACCGTCCCCTAAAGCGGGACAGATCCTTATCGGGCCGCTGTTTCATGAGCCGATGCGTGTGGTGACCGCAGTGAAGGACGGCCCCGACAGGTGGACCCTCGGTCTCGTCGGCATCCAGTCTGAGCGTTTCCGTCGCGTCACCCTCACTACCGATGATCTGAAGACCCTCACCATTTCGAATCCGGGGTTTACGTTCGACGGTGACGGCAATCTCCTCCGCCTCGGCCTTCAGGCTTATTCCCTCGGCATTGCCTACGAGTTTGACCCATACTTCGGCCTTTCCATTTCGCGCGTTGATCCCCTTCCCCATCAGCTCGAGGCCGTTTACGATTACCTCCTGAAACTGGCTCGCGTTCGGTTCCTTCTCGCAGATGACGCCGGAGCGGGCAAGACCATCATGGCGGGCCTTCTCATCCGGGAGCTTAAGCTTCGGGGTCTGGCGGAAAGGATTCTTATTGTCTGTCCGGCTAACCTCGCCTTCCAATGGCAGCGGGAGCTCAAGGAGAAATTCGACGAGAAGTTTCTCATCCTGAGGGGAGAAAACATCCGCGATCAGTTCGGCATGAATCAGTGGCTCGAACAGGACCGCGTCATTACCTCCCTCGATCTGGCAAAACGCACCGACATTCTTCCCGGCCTGCGCCAGGTCCATTGGGACCTTGTCGTTGTCGATGAAGCACACCGTATGTCCGCCTCTGACGAAACACACAAGACCGCGCGTTACAGGCTCGGTGAGCTTCTTCGCGATTCATCCGACCACCTTCTGCTTCTCACGGCAACGCCCCACAAAGGGGACCCGGGTAATTTCAGCCTCTTCCTGCAGCTCCTCGATGCCGATGCCTATGCGGACGTCCGCTCTATTCACCAGGCAATGGACCAGCGGCGGGCGCCGTTCTACCTGCGTCGTACAAAGGAAGCGATGGTCTATTTCCCCGAGCGTCGAGCTGACGGCACGTGGGCGGCGGCGAAGATATTCACGAAACGTATCCCGCATACCATCGATTTTTCTATCGACGGCCCCGAGTTTGATCTCTACCGTGAAGTGACCCGGTTCGTTAAGCAACAGAGTGCGAGGGCTGCAGGACAGGGGGATGATCTTCGCGCCCGCGCAGTTGGCTTCCTCATGTCCCTCTACCAGAGGCGACTGGCTTCCAGTACCTTCGCAATGCGCCGTTCCCTGGAAAACAGGGCGAGAAGACTGGCTGATGGACTTAAACGGGCTCAGGAGCTGACCAAACAGGCGCCGCCGGATATTCCCACGCCCGAAGAGCTGGAAGAGATGGAGGAAATAGAACGTGAGCGGCTGGAAGAAATCCTCGAGGCCATCACTCTGGCGGGTAATGCCGACGAGGTACGGGAAGAAATCGAGGAACTCAACCGCCTTGCGGCCATGGCCCAGGGCGTTGAAACCTGCGGTGCAGAGGCAAAGCTGTCCCGCCTGAAAGATTTGCTTCATCACGAAGGCTTTTTTGACCATCCCGAGCAAAGACTCCTGCTTTTCACGGAATTCAAGGACACCCTCGATTACCTGGTCAATTGCCTCAAGGCGTGGGGTTTTCGGGTAGGGTTCATTCATGGCGGCATGAAGCCGGGATCCAGAGAGGAGCCTGGAACCAGGCTATATGTCGAGCAGCAGTTCAGGGATGGAGCCATCCAGGTACTTGTCGCAACGGAGGCGGCTGGTGAGGGCATTAACTTGCAGTGCTGCAATATCCTCTTCAACTATGACATTCCCTGGAACCCAAACCGGCTGGAACAGCGCATGGGGCGCATTCACCGTTACGGCCAGCACAAGGATTGTCTGATTTTCAATTTCGTTGCCACGAACACCATCGAAGGCCGGATTCTCCAGCGGCTGCTAGAAAAGCTCCAGGAAATTCGCGATGCCCTCGACGATGATGCCGTGTTTAACGTTGTCGGTGAGATACTCCCCGCCGCACACATCGAGCGCGTGCTCAGGGAATACTATGCGGGGAAACTAGGCGATGCAGACCTCGAAGAGCGTCTCCTCGAAAATGTGGACGAGCGCCAGTTTCGGAATATTTGCCGGAATGCCCTTGAAGGCCTGGCCACCAAAAAGCTGAACCTATCCATGCTCGTGGAGCGGCGCGCCAGGGCACAGGAGTGCCGGGTAGTGCCGGAAACGATAGCGAGGTTCATCCGTGAAACAGCCGGTCTGACGCAACTGACGATCAAAGATATTCCACAGCAGCCTCACACCTTCGAGCCCGGAAGAACGCCCTCGGTCCTTCGCCGGTACGAATCGGATGCCGATTGGAAATTGCCGGCACTCGCCGATCGGTATCCGAGATGCTCCACGGATCGATCGGTTGCCGATAAATACAATCTCGAATGGGTGACACCCGGACATCCTTTATTTGAAGCGATTCGGCGACACACTGAAATGGCATCGAGGGAGTCCCTGTCAAAAGGGGCGTGCTTCTATTCGCTTCAGCACGAGTCGCCCGTACGGCTCGACTGCTATCGCGCACGCGTGGTCGACGGACTCGGCCAGATAGTCCATGAGCGGCTTTTTGTCGTTGAGATAAATGAGAATGCCGAGCCTGCCCTCAGAGATCCGACCATACTGGGTAACCTGAACCCCGCGACATGCGCAGGAGGTCTTCCGCCCGTCGCCTTCTTGCCGGAGGCCACTGCATGGCTCAACGACAATGCCCTGCTCCCATTCTTGAATGATGTCCGGGCCGAAAGACTTGCAGAGGTAGACCGGATCGGCGCCCACATCGAGCTCTCACTCACGGAGCTTCTTCAGAAGGCGGACGACGAAATAGGCCGGGCGGCGACAGAAGTGGAGCAAAAGGTCCAGGGCGCCCAAGGAAGGCTCGCGCAGGCGGGGGAGCGTCACGCAAAGCTGCTCGAACGGCGGGAAAGGAGGCGGCAGGAGCTATCTCGCCAACGGTCTCTCACCTTGCAGGCGGTTGAACGCGTCACGGGAATGGTGATTTTGCCTCATCCCGAACGTGACGCGGCTGATGTTCGGAGATTGAAACCTGACCCGGAAACGGAAGCCGTGGCGATGAAGGTCGTCATCGATTATGAAAAGGCTCGCGGATGCCAGGTTGATGATGTGCACGAGAAGAATCTTGGCTATGACGTCACGAGCCTCGACCTTAACTCGGGGGAGCTGCGCCTGATAGAAATCAAAGGCCTCGGAGGGGCATCGGGCAGCGTACTTTTGACCCCCAACGAGCGCCGCCTTGCAGAAGACCGCCCCGACTGTTACTGGCTCTATGTGGTCACGGAATGCAAGGGCGAGCCGAAGCTGCAGGAGCCGATCAAAGATCCCGCACGGCTACAGTGGCACGCAGTGACAAAGGTGTCCCATTACTACCTTTCGGTCGATTCGGTCAAGGGTGCCATGCAAGTGCGGGAAGAGCAGGAGCCCTACGGAGGCGGCTCACAATGATGACCCTTCAACAGTTTTCGCTCAAACCACAAGCAATTTCCGCATCTACCATGTGGTACATCGCCGATTTATCCGAATCGCGGGGAAAGCAGGAACTCTTTACGCACCAGTCATCGCAGAAACTGAAGGCCCTCCGGGAACATGCCCTCATCGAGAGCGCAGTTTCATCGAACCGCATCGAAGGCGTCACCATCGATAAGAAGCGGGTGGCAACGGTGATCTTCGGAAAACCACCACTCAGGGACAGGGACGAAGAGGAGATACGGGGGTATCGTGATGCCCTCAATCTCATTCATCAGGAAGGCAAAAACCTCCCTGTTTCAGAAAAAACAATACTACGGCTTCATCGGCTGTGTCGCGGTGAGATATGGGACACAGGGAAGTATAAGGAGCAGGATGGGGATATCGTAGAGAAGTATCCCGACGGCAGGTCACGAGTCAGGTTTCGCACGGTTACCGCAAAGGAGACGCCTCTGTCGATGGGTGAGCTGGTCAAGATGTGGGATCGCTGTCTTGTTGAGCAGTGGGTACATCCCCTCATTGCGCTGGCGGCTTTCAATCTGGACTTTCTCTGCATTCATCCTTTCAGGGACGGCAACGGAAGGGTGTCGCGGCTGCTCATGCTTGTTGGGTGTTACCATCTGGGCTATGAGGTGGGAAGATACATAAGCCTTGAAAGGCTTATCGAGGAGAGCAAGGAGCGGTATTACGAGACGCTGGAGCAAAGCTCCATTGGGTGGCACGAGGGTAAACACGATCCCTGGCCCTATGTGAATTATGTCCTCTACACGATGAAGGCTGCGTACCGTGAGTTTGAGGAACGGGTGGGTGCGCTGAAAAGCCCGCGCGGTGCAAAGACGGATCTGATCGTTGCGGCAATAGACCGGTTCGCCGGTCAATTTACCTTATCGGATCTGGAGCGCGCCAGTCCGGGCGTCAGCCGCGATATGCTGCGCAAGGTCTTGAAGGACCTTCGAAGAGAGGGTCAGGTGGAGTGTCTCGGCCGCGGGCCTGGAGCGCCGTGGAAGAAAAGAGGTAATTTCCCTAAGAGAGGGTAAAAGAGAGGGTAATGTCATTCAAAGGTGAGAGCAAGCATTCTCCACCCCAGCACTGGTCGGGGAGACGGCCGTGACCCCTTTTGGAGTTAGGTGAAGATGTCAACACTTTCGTTCATGCCTTGGTGTTCTGTTGAGAAGGTTATCGATGTGGGTAGCGCTAAAATAGTCCCGTTTGAGCGTGGCCGACGAATCGGGCGCGCCAGAACTGGTCTCACTCGTCAGAGGATCGCGAGCGTCATGGAAGGAAAAAGAGGTAATAGCCTTGAAAGAGGACAAACGAGATGGTAATGACGGCGGCGGTATGTGGCATCTGGCATGCGACAATTCATTCGCCACGGGTATCATCCGTGTTGTATTGTCTGGGTGTGAGTCCACTTGCTTGATGTCGGGTGGTGTGTCTGACCATTGAATGATACGAACGGAGGCTGCTATGATTAACTTCAATCCCCATATATTCCGCTGTGGCCCTAACCAACGCTATGATCTTTCAGATGAAAACCTTGAAGATACCGGCACGTTCCGTAAACATATCGAACCATGGTTAACTGCCGTTTTCCAGAGTGAGCATCTCTCGCTCCTTCTGGGCAGCGGATTCACAAGTGGAGTTGCATTCGCGGCAGGCGGCAAGGCTGTCAACATGGATAAGTGTGGATGGTCATGTGAAGAAGAGCTCAAGGACAAGGAAAAGGTGGATGAATATGCTGCAAAGAGCGCCAAGACCTGCGGTCGAGGGACGGCTAATATAGAAGATCAAATTCGTGCTGCGATGCAGTTGGAAGCCGGTTTCACGGTCATGGGCGATAAGCGCGCAGCTGTTTGGGAGACAGAAATCGACAAGCAACTGAAGCGCTTCATGGACTCCATACTTGATTCTGAACGCATGATACGGCAGGCCAAGTCGAACAAGAAGGAAAAAGCAGATGATCTTCTTGTCAGTTTTCTCCTCAGCTTCGCAAGCCGCACAGCGACAAGAGAACGACTGAACCTTTTTACGACGAACTATGATAGGCTTATCGGGTATGGGTGCGATCTCGCGGGTTTGCACGTTCTGGATCGTTTTATTGGTGCACTCTCGCCCGTATTCCGCGCCTCACGGCTGAACATCGACATTCACTATAACCCACCTGGAATACGCGGTGAGCCCCGTTACTTGGAAGGTGTCATCAGGTTGTGCAAGATTCACGGCTCCATCGACTGGCGATGGGAAGAAAAGGAACTTCGTCGCTACGCCGTCCCTTTTGGCGCTGCTGCCGACCACCCCGACATGCCCACGGAACCATCCGGTTCTGTGATGATCTACCCAAACCCCGCTAAGGACGTCGAAACGCTGGTTTATCCATATGCCGAGTTATTCCGCGACTTCGCGGCGGCTGTCTGTCGACCCAACTCTTCCCTCGTTACCTACGGATACGGTTTTGGCGATGATCATGTGAACCGCATCATTAAGGACATGCTGACAATTCCTTCTACCCATCTGGTGATTATTGCCTGGGACCAGACTGCTCCAGACAAAAAGGACGACACTGCCAATACGAGTCGTCAGCGGATCATCAGTTTCTGCCAGAAGGTGGGGAAACGCGCACAGATCTCGCTGTTGCTTGGCAGTCATTTCGGCGACTTGGAGACCCTAGTAGAAAACTATCTGCCGAAGCCGGCCATCGACCCAATTTCAATCCGCGAGACCAAGCTCAAAGAAGAGCGGGGCGAAGAGTACAAGAAGGCAACAGGTGGAGGCAATGATGAGCAAGCCGATTGACCAAATTGCCGCTCTGACCATCGGCACGGTTGAATCCGTATCTCCCTCAGAAATTCGAGTGGTTCTTGAGCCGAACGCCCCGCAGACAACTGCGTTGAACACGGGCGTCCCTACCGGGTTCCCCCGCATCAACGGTTATGTACTGATCCCGAACGAGACCGGTGCGGTTGTTGGGTTGGTGGTATGGCTCGGCGTCGAACGCTCACAATTCCCCAAGCGAACAGGGCTGAAAGACTTTGGGCTCGTGGATTTGCCGTTTCCGCTGCGGAAGATTTCGCTGACACCTCTGGGGACACTCCGCGCTAGCAAGCGTAATAGAAGCGGCGAGAACGCCTACCGACTGGAAAGGGGCGTTTCTGCTTTTCCTTCTGTTGGCGATGCCGCGCAACTGCCCACCGCCGAGCAGCTTCGTTCTATCATCGAGGCCTCAAACGAAGAAGACAGGCGTGTTAAAATAGGCACCTCCCCACTTGCCGCAAACGCAGCCGTGACCATCGATCCGGATAAGATATTCGCACGCCATCTTGCAGTTCTTGGGAACACCGGCAGCGGGAAGTCATGCACCGTTGCCGGGATCATTCGATGGTCTTTGGAAAAAGCACGCAATGAGCGCGCCCAACTTTTGAAAGCGGCAGTAGACTTGGCCAAACGCCTCGATGACCCAGAAAAGGAGAGCGAAGCACTAAGGAAACATGGCGGACCACCAAACGCACGATTCATCATCCTCGACCCAAATGGAGAATACTCGTCTGCATTCGCAGATGATCCGAACGTTCGCCGATTCCGGGTTCCTCCCGTTAAAGACCCGTTCCGGCCTCTTTTGTTGCCTGCCTGGATGTGGAACAGCCATGAATGGTGCGCGTTCACAGAGGCAAGTTCCAAAGTCCAAAGGCCCATTCTGATGCGTGCCCTGCGAGAATTGCGGGTCATCGGGGATGGAGAGAGAGAGGACGCCGACGCAGTGCCCCTCAGGTTGAGGCGTTTCTATCATTCTCTGATCAAGGACAAGTCACAGGGGCCGTCGGCTTACATGGATTTTCCTGGAAAGCAGAATTTTGGTCAGAAGATCAGGGCCTTATACGAAAGTGTTGGAGTGCTTTCGGAAAATCAACCTGAACATAAAGAATGTCTTCTTACACTGCAAGGGGTAATATGGCAGGTGATGTGCTCAAAACCACCTAACGCTCAAGGTTTTTATCCAGCTTTTGATGATCGGGATATCGAAAACCTGGTTGACGCTTTTGACAAAGCCATTAGGGAGTTGCCGATATCTACTGAGCGCTTGAGAGTAAGCGAAGATAGCCCCGTAAGATTCGACGTGGCGGAGCTTGCTGATGTCATAGAGCAGATTGCAACCGAACAGGGACAAGTTCAATTTGTCGATACGCTCGTGCTAAGAATCAGGATGCTTCTATCGGATGAAAGGTTGAGTGCCGTTGTATCTTCGGGGACAGACGTTGATTTGTGCTCATGGCTCGAGAATGCTGTCGGTGACAATTCATCCGAAACTGGTTATATCACAATCATCGACCTGTCGCTATTGTCTTCCGACATACTTCACACTATCATCGCAGTCGTCGCCCGTATTGTCTTTGAGGCAACACAGCGATACCGTAGACTCAACAACGAGGAACTACCCACGGTACTGGTACTTGAAGAAGCTCACACATTCGTCAAGCGCGGAAGTGATGAAGAATCGGACACTCCCACCCCTTCCCAAATGTGCCGTCAGACCTTTGAACGAATCGCACGAGAGGGCCGCAAGTTCGGATTGGGTCTCGTTCTCTCATCGCAAAGACCCTCTGAGTTGTCAGCGACAGTTTTGGCCCAATGCAATACGTTCCTTTTGCATCGCATCGTGAATGATCGGGATCAGGAACTTGTTGGAAAACTTGTACCAGACAATCTAGGAGGGCTTCTCAAGGAACTTCCAAGCTTGCCATCACGGCAGGCGATCCTTCTCGGATGGGCTGCGACTGTTCCGACGCTGGTGGAGATTACGGAGCTTCCGGAGGATCATAGGCCACGCTCTTCTGACCCGAGGTTTTGGGATGTCTGGACAGGCAAGGAAGCTCGTCCAGTCAATTGGCACGAAATAGTTGAGGATTGGAGCGGAATCCAAAAGAATCTGACAACCCCTCCAGCACCAGCAGAACAGGAAGATCAGATATGATTCCTAAGGAATGCAAACGGTTAGCAGAGGTTGATTTTCCGATTGCCGTGGTGTCGAAGCATTCGGCAACAGAGAAAGCTGGCCCTAAAGGTTACCCTAATATGCTGCATCTGTGGTGGGCAAGGCGGCCGCTGGCGGCGTGCCGGGCAATGCTGCTTGCCCTTCTATGGCCTGATCCCTGCGATTCGAAGTGTCCCGAAGAATTCAAGCAAGAGGCGCGAGCGGTGCTGGCGCCAATGCAGGGAAGGCCCGGGCCGAACGATGAGGATTTGAGGGAGGCGCTACTTCGCTTCATCGGTGATTTTGCCAATTGGGACCGGTCAGCCGACCCCGTCTACCTCGATGCGAGCCGTGCTCTTGTGAAGGCTGCTCATTCTGACGAACTACCTCTCGTTGTCGATCCGTTTGCTGGAGGAGGCTCTATACCTCTCGAGGCCCTCAGAGTTGGGTGCGAAACGTTTGCCAGTGATCTTAATCCGGTGGCGTGTCTAATCTTGAAAGGCATACTAGAAGATATTCCCCGTTCTGGTCGGATACTGGCTACAAAGTTGAGCCAGACAGGGGCCGAGATCAAGGCGGATGCAGAAAAGAAACTTGCCAAGTTTTACCCAAGTGAGCCCGATGGCGCCTGGCCTATCGCTTACCTCTGGGCGCGAACGGTGAGATGTGAAGCGCCCAACTGTGGCGCGGAGATTCCTCTTATGCGCTCTTTCTGGCTCTGCAAGAAACCGAATCGCAAGCGGGCGTTGAAGTACAGGGTGATCCGGAGTGATAGCGAGACACCGCAGGTCGAGTTCGAGGTGTTCGAGCCAGACGCAGATAGCGAAGTACCCAATGGTACGGTAACGCGGGCCAAGGCGACATGCCTTTGCTGCAACAGGGTGCTAACGCCAGAGCGGGTGCGTGCACATCTGGCCGAACAGAAAGGCGGTGCTGACACAGTTTTTGATGCGGAAGGAAAACGCGCCGCCGGTGCAACACTTCTCGCAGTGGTCGAGATAAAAGCTGGAGAGCAAGGAAAGTTTTATCGTGTCGCCGAACAAAGAGACTATGAAGCCGTTTGGAGGGCTCAAAGTTATGTCAAATGGCTCGCTCCACAGCAGCTCGAAAATGGGCTGAGTGTGATCCCTAATGAGTCCTTACCCCCGATTGGGACGCTAGGGTTCAGGGTTCAGAGGTATGGCATCTGGGAATGGGGTGATCTGTTCACGGCCCGCCAAAAGGCTGCACTATCGTTCCTGCTATCGAAAACACGGAGCCACTGGAGAATAGGGGATCCGAAAGCGCGCTTACTCGCAATGGCATTCAGCCGAGTTGCCATGAGCGATATGTCTTGCACACGATGGAATGCCGTTGCGGAGAAAATGCAGCACACGTTTGGACGACAGGCTTTACCTATGGTATGGGATTTTGCGGAAGTCGTCCCTATAGCCAATGCTCCCGGGAACTGGAAAAGCGGTTACGAGCTGATAACAGATATTGTGACTAAATGGCCAAACAATACTGGAATCGGGCAGGCTCAGCTTGCCGACGCCTGTGACTCACCCCTGTCCTCGGATGCCGCCGGAGTTTGGTTTACCGATCCTCCGTATTACGATGCCGTGCCTTATGCGGACTTGTCTGATTTCTTCTTCGTGTGGCTGAAGAGAGGACTGAATGGCGAACCGTTCATGCGGGACATATTCGACCCGGTAAACCCCTTGACTCCGAAAGCGTTGGAAATAGTACAGGACGAGACAAAGCAGGCCGGAGAAAGAAAAAAAGATAAAGCCTGGTTTGAAGAAAGAATGGCAACCGCTTTTACAGAAGGGCGACGTATACTGAAGGACGATGGAGTAGGATGCGTAGTGTTTGCCCACAAAACGACCGAAGGCTGGGAGGCGCTTCTCTCAGGCATGATCAAAGGCGGTTGGACTATTACCGGATCATGGCCGATAGCTACGGAAATGGCCTCGCGCCTCCGTGCCCGTGATTCCGCCGCCTTGGCCACCAGCGTGCACCTCGTTTGCCGCCCTCGCCCCGAAAATGCCGCCACTGGCGACTGGAGCGAAGTGCTCCGAGAACTTCCCAAAAGGGTCGGGGACTGGATGGAGCGCTTACAAAAGGAGCACATCCGGGGAGCGGACCTTGTTTTTGCCTGCATCGGTCCTGCTCTTGAGATTTTCAGCAGGTATTCCAAGGTTGAGACAGCGGAGGGCAATGAAGTTACCCTTGGCGAATATCTCCAGAAGGTCTGGGAAGTGGTCGGCAGATCTGCCCTGGAGCAAGTGCTCGGAACCGCTGAGGCC
>Ga0187882_1004273_pt1 | contig 11701 bp, 14 predicted proteins | sample June2016WEW_19_1_3_FD_132991 | JGI IMG/M metagenome (GOLD analysis project Ga0187882, IMG submission 132991) | Peatland microbial communities from SPRUCE experiment site at the Marcell Experimental Forest, Minnesota, USA - June2016WEW_19_150 | ecosystem: Environmental > Terrestrial > Soil >...
CATCCGTGCCGTCGGCAACGTGACCAAGGCTCTGGACAAGCTGCAGGTCGGTGACATCGTGGGTATCCGCGGACCGTACGGGGTTGGCTGGCCGGTGGAAGAGATGAAGGGCAAGAACGTGCTGGTAGTCGTCGGTGGTGTCGGCCTGGCTCCGCTGATGGGGACGATCAAGCACATCGCCAACCGCCGCGACCAGTACGGCGCCCTGGAGATCCTCTACGGGGCCCGGTCGCCGAAGGAAATGCTGTTTACCGACGAGTTCGATGACCTGCGCAAGATTCCGAACTCCAGGCTGCTCCTGTGCGTCGACGACTGCATGGGGATGGAGTGGGGTCACCACGTCGGTGTTGTCACCACGTTGTTCGACAAGATGTCCTCCAAACCCGACAACACGATCATGATCACCTGCGGTCCCGACATCATGATGAGGTTCGCGGTGAAGGGCATGCTGGGGCGGGGCTGGAGTCCGGAGCAGATCTACGTGTCGCTGGAACGCCGCATGAGCTGCGGTATCAAGAAGTGCGGCAACTGCCAGATCGGCCCGCTCTTCGTGTGCCAGGACGGCCCCGTATTCAAGTTAGCGGACATCCAAGGCCTGCCCGAAGCGGCCTTATAAGGAGGTGTGATCATTGGCGAACCCGAAAGTCGCGTTTTTCAAGTTCAGTTCCTGCGCCGGCTGCCTGCTGAACGTGATCAACATCGAGCCGGTGCTGCTGACTGCCCTCTCCGTCATCGACATTGAGTATTTTGTCATGGCCAAGCGGGACAACCACCACGGCCCGTACACCATCGGCTTTGTCGAGGGTGCGGTCACCACACCGAAAGAGGTGTTGGAACTCAAGAAGATCCGCGAGGAATGCGCCATCGTGGTGGCTATGGGCGCCTGCGCCTGCACCGGCGGCGTGCCCTCGATCAAGAACTGGTCGGGAATGACCCAGGACCAGTTGACCAAGACGGTCTACGCGGAAAACATCTACGATCCGTTCCTGGCCTCGATCCCGGCCAAGGCCATCGACTTCTACGTCAAGGTGGACGCCTACCTGCGCGGTTGCTCTTATGACCTGGGCGAGTTTGTCGAGCTGGTCAAGAGAGCCCTCAAGGGCGAGGACCCGCTGTTCCGCCCGCACCCGGTCTGCAATGAGTGCAAGCTGAAGGAGAACGTCTGCCTGCTGGTCAGCAAGGGCCAGCCCTGCATGGGCTCCGTCACCGCTGCCGGCTGCGGCGCTCTCTGTCCCAGTCTGAACAGGCAGTGCGAGGGCTGCCGCGGACCTGCCAACGACTGCAACGCGGCCTCTCTGGCCAAGACGTTTATGGAAGACCTCGGCCTGTCCAAGGACGACGTGGTGCGCAAGTTCCGCAAGTATGCGGGGAACACGCCGGAGTTTAGCAAAGGAGCTGAGGCTGCGCTATGAGCGACCGGAGATTGTATGTAGACTACCTCGCCCGCATGGAAGGCGACGGGGCGATGGATATCGTCATCGGCGAGAACGGCGAGATCAAGAAGGCGGCCTGGGAGGTCTGGGAGCCGCCAAGGTTCTTCGAGGCCTTCCTGATCGGACGCAAAGTCGAGGAGGCGCCGGAGCTTGTCCAGCGCATCTGCGGCATCTGCCCGCACGCCCATCACATCGCCTCGCTACGCTCGATGGAGCGGGCGATGGGGATCAAGGTCAGCGAGCAGACCAGGCTGCTGCGTGAGTTGATGCATTACAGTGACTGGATCATGAGCCATGCCCTGCACGTGTACTGCCTGGCCGCCCCCGACTTCGTGGGCTTCGAGAGCGTGGTCGCCATGGCCGGCAACCCGGACCTGCTGCCGATCGTGGGCAAGGCCCTCGGGCTCAAGCGCCTGGGCAACGACATGATCGTGGCCATCTGCGGCAACGAGATCCAGAACCGCACCTCGGTGCTCGGCGGCTTCACCGCCGTGCCGTCCAAGGCCACCCTGCAGGCCCTCAAGGAGCGCCTGAAGGCCGCCAAGGAGTTTGCCTTCGAGACTGTGAAGCTGGTCGTCCAGTTGGGCAACGTCGCGCCCTACAATAAGCTGGAGCGCAAGGCCGAGTACGTCTCCCTGTACGATCCCAAGCGCTACCCGATCAACGAGGGCCGGCTCTACTCCAATGATGGCCTCGACGTGCCGGATGAGGAATACCCGATCTGGATCCTCGAGAAGCACGTGATGAGCTGCAACTGCAAGCACGCCACCATCAAGGGCAAGGGCATCTTTGCCGTAGGTCCGCTGATGCGGGTCAACAACAACTTCGGCACCATGTCCGCCGACGCCAGGAAGATCGCCGCAGAGGTGGGCTTCTCGGTGCCGTGCTTCTTGCCGTACTTCAGCATCGTCGCCCGGGCGCTGGAGCTTGTACACTCCATCGATGCCTCCATCGAGCTGATCGATGTGCTCGGCGAGCCGAAGCTGGAGGAGATCAAGTACGAGTACAAGGCCGGCGAGTCCTACGCCGTGGTCGAGGCGGCCCGCGGTAGCGCCATGCACGGCGGCCGGGTCGACAAGAACGGCATCATCCAGAAGTACGACCTGATCGCCCCGACCGCCCGGAACATCGCCTCCCTCGAGGCCGACTTCAAGGCCTTCGTGCCACAGTTGCTCGACCTGTCGGACGAGGACTTGACCCTCAAGTGCGAGATGATGGTCCGGAACTATGACCCGTGCCAGTCCTGCGCCACCCATTCCATCAAGGTCAACCTGCGCAGGGAGAAGTAGTGAATGAAGGCTGATCTGCTCGTCATCGGCTGCGGCAACGAGTGGGCGTCAGACGACGCCGTGGGGCTGCAGGTGATCCGGAGCTTGAAGGAATTGGATGAAGTTAAGCTCCCCGACGGAGTGGAACTGATTGAGGCCGGTACCCCCGGCCTCAATTTGCTTGATCTCTGGGACCGGGCGGACCGGGTGATCATAGTGGATGCGGTCAAGAGCGGCGCCGCCCCGGGGACGGTCCACAGCTTCGACGCCTCCCTTCTGCCTCCCCGGGACGTGATGCCGGTCTCGTCCCACGGGGTGAACATCATCGACGCCGTGGAACTGGGGCGGCTGCTGGGGCGGCTGCCCGCCCAACTGACTGTCATCGGGGTGGAGATCCTCTCGGAGCAGCCCTTCCACGTCGGCCTGACCCCGGAGGTGGAGGCGGCGGTACCCCGGGCGCGGGAGCGGGTAGTGGAGGCGATCACCCAGCATCTGGGCAAGCAAAAAGAATAACCCCCAACCGTTCGCGCAGTTGAGGGTTTGAACTGAACCCCTGGTAAGACGTGGGGCTTTCAAGCATGTTTCCGGTGTTCCCTTCAGGCCTTCTTTTCCTTGACTATCAACAGGGCGATCAGGGCCACCAACAAGGCAACGAAAAGTGACCAACTGCCACCGGGAAGTCCGAAGTGATCGACAAACGACCCCATGATGAGGGGCAGAACGAATACGCCTAAGTTGGTGCCAACCGTGTAGGCGCCGGCTGCCACGCCCATGTTGATCGGGGTGACACCGGGCATGCTCTCCTGCAAGGAGAAGGCCAGAGTCCAGGGAACCTCGAAGAAGAGGCCGAAGAGAATGGCGACCAGGATCAGGGCGCCGATACCCCACGATGCTCTGCTCAAATAGACCAGCCAGACGATCAAGGTGATGACCAAGAAAATCAGGGCGGTAACCCTGCGGCCCCAGCGGCCGGCCAGAGAGGACAGCAAGATCAGGCCAACGCCCATGGCGATCGGGAACAGGCCGGCGATAGTGCCGCCCAGGGCCGGCGTCAGCTTGTTGGCCACCGCCATCTGACCAGGCAAAAATCCTATGGCAAAGACAGTGGCGCCCCCCAGGAAAAGGGCTGCAACCAGGTTGATCCAGGCTGAAGGCGCCTGCATGACGGTTTTGAATTCACTGGCAAACGAGGGCTTGACCGTTACCGGGCCGGTCTCCTTTTGGCGGGCCAGGATCCACCACAGTGCGGTAATGACCAGGATGAGGATGCTGTAAAGCCAGAAGGCGCCGGTGATGCGCAGCGGGCCCAGCAGGGCGATGGTGACGATGATGCCCAGGCCGCCGCCGATGAAGAACGAGCTCGCCCCGATGCCGATGTAGGTGTGGGCGTTCTGGTGGCCGAACCACTGGATCATCAAGGGACCCAGACAGGCCGTCAGGCAGCAGATGCTGAAGCCGGCGATGGTGGTCAAAACAGCCTGGGTTGCAAATGAGGTCATGAACAGCGGCCGCAGCCCGAAGCCAATCAGGGCACAGATAGCGCCGATACCGAGCAGTTTCTTGGTGCCGAAGGTGTCTGCCCAGCGGCCGGTGGAAACACCCAGGATGATGGCCACCAGACCGGGCAACGAGAGCAGCAGGTTGCCGGTGGCCGCCCCGATGTGGAAGACCTTGCCCCAATAGGTTTCCAGGAGCGGAGCCTGGGCGAACCAGGCGGCCCAGATAAACAGAGACATGAGCACGAATAAGGTCAGCATTACCCAGCGGTAGCCGTCCATTTGGACGGACTCTTCATGATTAGTCATCTTAACCCCTCCCTTGAATAATTATGGTTTCCCGGAGCCTGTCCCCGACATCCTGTGCCCGAAACTTGGTCTTCAAATAAAAAATGACCACAGCAGGCAACAGGGTCAAAATAACAGCAAAATCAACTCTCCATCCTCCCATCCTACCGTTTATTAAGTTTTTACAAACCCATAAACAATTATATTGGAATTTACCACAGATGACAACCCCCTCTAATACCGCCGCTTCAAAATAGCGGCGGCATAAGAGGGGCTAGTCACTGTATTAACTGGCTCTAAGCTTCAGTTGGGGTATCAATCCCCCACTGAAGCCAAGACCCAGTTGAACAGGGCCGGCAAGCACAAAATTACAGTGCTGAGTGATGAGTGCTGAGTGATGAGTGATGAGTGATGAGTGATGAGTGATGAGTGGAAAGATTGTGTCGAACGTATACAGGCAGTCAGCAGGATTATGGGATTGAATAGTGAAATAAATGTAGGTCATCATATTGCTCATTTCAGAACTTGAAGACGGGGAGGTACGTTAATGCGAATAGACAAAAAAGGCTGGCTGGTCCTGGGGCTGTGCCTGGTAGTAGTGATTTCTCTCGTCTTCAACGCCGGACAGGCCCTGCGCCGGCGGTCATTAAACAGTGATGCCCTGAACGCCCTGAGGACGGACGTCGATTCTGCCTTGGCCGAACTGGACTCGGCGGTGTATCTGGACACCAACCAGACCAACTGGAATGACCCGAGCTTCCGCATGGCATTTTACAAGAGCCTGCTGCAGGCCAGGGAGGCATCCGCCGCCGCCGCCCAACTGGCGCCGCTGAGCAGCGGGGATCCTGCAGCGGTTGCCGGCAGTATGGGCGAACTGCAGGCGCGATTGGATGCGGTCTATCTTCCGTCTGCCCAGCGCCTGGACGCGGGGCAGACAACCGCTGCTGACCGGTCATCCCTGGACAGCTTCTGCGACAGCATTCGTAAGGCGGGCTGGCCGCTCAGGGCGCAACTGCGGGATTCGGGGTGGGGGAAACTGAGGGCTTCGCTGGAGACCCTGTCCCAATTTCTGGGCCCGGCGCCCTCGATGGCGGTGATCGAGGTGCCCGATTACCCCGAGGATCAGTCTGTTTATACCAGCGGAAAAGCAACGCCTGAAAATCAGCCGCCTGCCAAGCCGGGCGGGGTGCCGGGCATCACCGTCAAGGTTGGCCCCGCCAGCGGAGCTTAGGACTACCTAGGCCTGCGGGGTTGCGGATTGGAGTATATTGACTTACAATGATCGTGTTTTGACATATTGAGCAGGTGGTGGATCATGCACGAGTATTCGCTGGTGGAAGGCGTTGTCAAGCAACTCAAGGCCAGCGCCGCTGAGAACGACATCAAACAGATCAGCCGGGTGGCGCTGGTGATCGGCAAGCTGACCATGGCCGTGCCCGACGCCCTGCAGTTCGCCTTCGAGGTCATCCGGCAGCAGGAGCCGTTGCTCAAGGATGACGCGGTGCTGGAGATCCGGGAGGAGCCGGTGATGGGCGAGTGCAAGGACTGCTGGCACCGCTACGAGATCAAGGATTACGAATTTATCTGCCCGTCCTGCTCCGGCGTCAACATCAAGCTGGTGGGCGGCCGGGAACTCTACATCGATTATTACGAAGGGGAGTAGGCCGTTTTTAAAAAAATTCAAGCATACCAAGGCCGGGCGGGTTCTAGAATTAAATGTTTGGCAAAAGATATGTCTTAAACAGTCCGAAAGAATCCAGGCAGTATCAAGGGTTCTAGCCTAGTCTTGTTACCCATCCTGTTACCGAAAAAATGCTTTGTTACCGATTTTGTTACCTAGAATTGCGACCTGAAAACTGTGTCCCAGGTGGATTTTAACCATTCTGGGTACCGCCGATGTGACCAATCCTGTTGCAGCGGACATCAGAATAGCGAGAAAACAAAACTACCGCGGATCGCGGTAGTTTTGATATATAAACTACAATATGAAGTTGCCAGTTCAGGAAATGCAGCCGGGAAATCATCAAGCAAAGCGCTTGGCAGCTAATCACCAAGCGCTTTGATCTATTTATCGCCGGTCGAACCTGTCCGGCCAGGGAAAGTGAACGCTAGATGAATACTGGTTTAAGAAACTTTAACGTACTTAGCTTTTGCAGAAGGTTCAGGAAGCGGCAGCCCATCTTCGATCAAACCCTTGAGGTGCATTCGCAAAGCTTCTTGGTATTCCTGCAGTGTTTCTTCTGAAGTGTTGCCGGTAGCGATGCAACCAGGAACATCGGGACTATATGCTGCCCAATTATTTTCGGCTTTTTCGAGGATAACTAAATATTCCACCCTATTTCCATCCTTTCTTCAGACCTGCTTGACGAAGAATGTTACCCAAAGTACCGGGCGGCACATCATCACCCAAGTTTCCGGCTATTGTTACACGCCCAAGTTTTGTGGGGTGTCTGAACTGTCGATGGCTGCCTTCTTGGGCAACCATATACCAGCCGTCTATTTCTATTGACCGGATAATTTCGCGGACTTTCATAAGTCAATTGTACCTCAGAAAGGCCGTACCAACAATGAACAATTTGCTAGAACGGTCAGGTTGCAAATGGGTTCATTTACCTCGACCCATATAGAACACTCAACCGCAGATGCTTGCTTTTTTAAAGCGCTTTAACAGCTTTTAGGCCCGGCGCTTTCATGATGGCCGAGCTTTTTTATTTCAATCTAAGGAAGGTGGAATTATGCTGGCTGTTGATATTGGGTTACAGCACCGTTAAGGCAGTATCGGAGGCGAAACGCCTGCGAAGTCCGGCTTTGAAAAGTGTAAGGATGCAGACTAATTCAAAAATGAGGAGGAATGCTTGTGCGGTACGAGAGTGTTTTTCCCTTTGACATCGGGAGGGAGAGCGCCAAATTTCCAGGGCAACTGATCATTCCATTCCGGGTATCTGACTGGCAGGAAGATTTTGACGACAACGGTGATTTCACAACTATGGTCAATGGTGTCAAGTGGTGCGTTGGAGAGAGGGCCAAATACGGAAACTATGCCCGTCAACAGGTTACTGCAAACAAGGCGAATTCAGAGACCCTGATCATGCTGCTCACTGGTGCGTATCTCAGGGCGCCGGAACAATCCAATCTATTCATCACGGCGATCCCCATCAAACAATGGACGAAGGACGTCTTTAACCCTTACAAGGTTGCTTTACGCAAGCAGTTGCTGGGCGAATACGAGGTTAGCGTCAACAACGGAAAACCCAGAACGATTGCTATCGATAACCTGGACATAACTTTTGAAGGGGCCGGCATCTGGTTTTACTATGTCCTGGACGAGAGCGGGAACGACAACCCCAAGTACTCCTGGCTCCGCAGCAAGAAGGTTCACGTGGTCGATCTCGGCAGCCGGACAGCGAACTACCTGGGAATCTATCAAGAGCATTTTACAAAGCGGGATTCAGACACGTCCGACAACGGCACCCTGCAGATCAGGAGGGCGAAGAAGGGTAAGCAAATGACGGAACGGGATATCGAACAGCACGCCCGGGCGATCATTGCAGATATCTCCAGTCTCTGGCTGGAAGCTGACTTTAATTCCGCTGTCGATTCGGCCGGCATCCCGGAAAGCGAAGACGTGTTGATTTTAGCCGGGGGCGGCACGGCGCTCTGCCGAAAATATCTCAAGGCTGCCTTCCCAAACGCCCTGATTCCCCCGGACCCGGTGACAGCCCAATTGATTGGCCTAGGAAGGCTGGGGCAGAAACGCAATACGGAAAGCCCTGTTGCTTGATATTACCGGGCTTGAGGCACATTTTGGGCTCTTATTACGTAATAGGGGCACTCGTCGTTACGGAATGTCTAAAGTATTGATACGACTGGATTTTAACCTATTTAATAAGCGCCTTTTACGTAATGAGTAGCAGAATATTCGATGGGCATTACGGAATAGAGGCGTTCAAAAGACTGCTAAAGGCTTAATACGCCAGGTTTTAAGGATTCCGTAATGCCATCCATTAGTTTTACTGAAAAGGGGTATGGAAATGACTGTCAAAGGCTTGAAACGACTGGATCTGTGGATTCCGGAAAGTCACCCGATCTATGACTATCCGCCCCATTCACGAGCGAAAGTGGCCAGAGAGTGGCTTGACATAGGGGCGCGGCTGTCGGCGATCGAGCAGGAACTGGGGGAAGTTAAAAAACATCTTTCGGAGAATGAGCCTGCAAAGAAGGCGGAACATGAGGCAGGACCAGGTAAGGCAGGACCTGGCAATTCAGTGAGCATCGATGATTTTCTTTAGTGTCCGACAGCGGTGCCGGACATACAGAAGCCATGCAGGACAAGAGAGTGCCGGACATCATCATTCAGGGTGTCCGGCACTTTTGTATCCAAATCCAAGGAAAACAGAGGTGTTAACTTTGAGCGTTTTGCGAGATTCAAAGGGAGATCCGGGAAATATGGGCGAAGTCCATTTCTCGGATTACGGCATCGTTGCCGGCGTCCGGGTGGCAGCCAAATACAGCCGTAAAGACGGATACTATCCCAAGGAATTCAGGGGGCAGGTGGAGACTGCCTATCCCGTGTTTGCGGTGGTGCGCACCACCGCAGGCTACCGCGTTACGATCCACCTGTCCGACCTGACATGCTCTTTTATTCACGTTCTCGTTCACGGAAGAGCAGCAGCGGTCCGGGTTCCCATTGTAGCGGCAGCCAGGCGAGAGGAGAGTCGTCATGCAAATAAAGCACTTGTATCAGCCGGTCTATAACCTGGTCACCAAGAAAATAGTTGGTCACGAGGCCCTGCTGCGGGGACCGAATAACGAGGGGCCGGCGGAAGTATTGGATGTGGCCGCCCGTTGCGGACGGCTCCGGGAAACCGATGTGATGTCGTTTTCCATGGCTGTGGCCGGGGCGCCTCCTGGCATTGCTTTTGCGAATATCCTGCCTGAAATATTGGTCTGGCTGGTGAGGCTGGGGGTTGCGATTGCTGCTGGAAGGCGGGCGCCGGGAGGGGTTTGCATTGAGATCGTCGAGGCATCGGCGCTGAGCAGTGTGTTCCCGCGTTTTCTGCTGGCTATCGAGGCCGTGCGGGCTGCTGGTTTCAAGCTAGCAGTGGATGACATATCCAGCGGGAATGACCTGCGAGCAAGGGCATCAATGTATCCGAGGACTGCGCCCGAGACTTCCTAGCTGCTGCTGCCAGCATTGAACGGGCAATAATAGCAGTTGACCGAGCGGCTTTGTCTGCATTATCGAAGGTGCGACGGGGAGAACAGATTCACAACCCTGCGGGTTTGCTCTTTAAAGCGTTAGACTTTAACTCGGGGGCCAAACTGGATCTTAAAAACCTGGATTCTGAAAGGAAGAAACGCCTGGCTGAGAAGGAAAAGAAGTACGAGGGCCTCTATTTATCCTGAGAAACCGACAATAAGTGGATATGGGATCATGTTGTCAGTGTAGATCGCCGGCGGACTCATGACTAGGTCGATCACTCGCCAGGCGAAAATAAGAATTGAGCGTTTGCAAGGCCACTCGATTTTTTCCTTAGACTATGTCCCGTCTAAAGCCGCAAACGTCGATCCTTGTTTCAGGATTCTGCTTGACACACTGTTAAGTATGCTATACATTATGTAATGTTAGCTTAACGTTGTAAATGGGTGGTGAAAAAGTCGGACCGGGTGAGAAACAAGTTAAGGCTGTTGAGAAGAATGAATGATCTGACCCAGGAACAATTGGGTGAGGCCCTCGGGGTCACCAGGCATACTATTCTGGCCATTGAAAACGGTAAGTACGAACCCTCCATCGCTCTCGCTTTAAAAATTGCCTCGTATTTTAAGTTGCCACTGGAAGAGATATTCTGGTTGGAGTCTGAAAAGGAGGATGAAAGACATGTTTAAAAACCCGATGTATCGAATCGTCTGGGTGAGCGTTTTCACTTTAATCGCCGATTTCGCTGCCTTACGGGGATTATATGTCGGTCGAGCAGACGGTTTAAGTATAATCGGTGCCACGATCATATCATTTGGGTTGATTTACCTGATCGCCACTTACAGGATAGACGGTCCTGACAGCATGAAGCGTGAAAATGCCGATGAAAGAATCCGAAGTATTGCAGATAAATCGTGCCGCATCGGTTTTTTTGTTTTATTTCTCTGCACCTGGTCTCTGGCATTTTTAATAAATATGCCAGGGTTGAATTTTTTAATGCAGAACATCGCTGTAACAATAGCAACAGTGGCTATGATCGGACTCTTTGCACATTGGCTTTCATTCGTCTGGTATAAATACCATGTAAGATGACGTGGCAAGACCGAGCAGTTACTGCGACATTTCCAAACACGTTCTTTTTTAGGCTGGCGTTCAAGCAAAGTGCGTCACCCTTCTTTTTCGTTGCCTCGCTCGATGGTAGTCAACTGGAAACTTTAACTGGTGGTCGAGTGCCCCGGACTGGTCGATTCAGTTCGGAATTAGTGGTGGATACCGAAACGCTTATCTGTCAGGAAACGACGAGTATTTGCAGAGCTGATCTAAAAGAGGGTTTACCAAAACAAGTGGGTTGTTTTTATTTGATATTTTGTAACTTTTTGCTCTTAGAACAGTCTAACTAACAGGAGATAATCCGCCGCTCACATCTGTCTTAAGAAAGAGGGTACACAATTGCCTCAGTCTGAAAAATCTACGGAACATTTTGACCAACTATACCGCGACAACTATGTCAAGGTATACAGACTGGCCTTAGGGCTCACCAACAGAGGAGGGTTCACCAACGAAGGGCTCACCAGCCGTCGTAATGATGCCGAGGATATAACCCAGGAAGCTTTTTTACGGGCCTTTCGTTCCTTTCACACCTCGGGAAGACAGCTCATTTTTTACCTGGATATATCGCATCACCATCAATGTTGCCAGTGATTACATGAGACAAAGAGCGAGACTGCCTGTTTATGAAGTTCTCGAAAGGCTAGGTTGTTCTGAAGAGCAATTGATCGATTCCAATCCCGCTAACGACCCGGAAACCAAATTACTGGTCAACGAAACGATGCGGGTCTGCATGCTTGGTTTCACGGAATGTCTGCCTGTCCAGAAAAAGGTCTTTTTCTTAGTAATAGCTCATATTTCGCAAGCCATTAAATACCATGTTTCTTTAAACAGTCAATGAGTCAAAAAATATTTTAAAAAGTTTTCACTTGCAAGGAGGAATTTCATGGAAGATCGCGAATATCCAAGTAA
>Ga0187882_1004275_pt1 | contig 11697 bp, 10 predicted proteins | sample June2016WEW_19_1_3_FD_132991 | JGI IMG/M metagenome (GOLD analysis project Ga0187882, IMG submission 132991) | Peatland microbial communities from SPRUCE experiment site at the Marcell Experimental Forest, Minnesota, USA - June2016WEW_19_150 | ecosystem: Environmental > Terrestrial > Soil >...
CGTTCTTTGCTTGTCTGCTCAATCGCTTCTGCCCTATGTTGCTCGTGCTCATTTGCTTTTTAAGCCGCTCTCTGATCTCTGCTCTACGGCTTCTGTGGTCTGCTCAAGAGCTTCTATGATGTCCTGCTTCTGTTTACTTAGGCGCATACGCAGGTGCGTGTTAATCGCGGCGCTGAGATCATCAATTGATAGTGCGCTCTCAGCAGGCACAACGTCTTTCACTTCAAAAGGAGTGTTAAGGGCCGTGCGTGGGATAAAGCACCGCTTGCAAAGCCCCCCGGATACCTTCATCCGGACGGAGCACTGCTCCTTGCAACTTCCTTTTCTTAATCCGTCTCCTAATGGTGCATTGACTAGGCTAGGCAGGCCCCCCTATATGGCCTTTTTCTATGCAATTGCATACCCAAGTAACGGTCTTGTGTTTTGATGCTGTTTAGTGGCCACTCATCCTAAGGTATGGCAGTGTCCGGGAATTTCAAGGCCTAGGCGTGCCGTGTTTGTCAAAAAAATATAAAATTTGAGAGTTTGCAAGATTGTCGATGATCTCCATCGCAATTATCCTCAGCTCTAAGACTGAACCTAGTTTGAATAGTACTTCGCGTTGCTAAACACTCTTAATCCATGTGTATAAGAATTGACCGTAGGAGCAAACAAGCATCGAAACTTCGGTAATTATGTAGCACGTTATAACGATGAATAGCCAAATTTAAAATATAAAAATAAAGAAGATAACTAGATGAAAATTGCGATATTCCACAATTTAGGGTCTGGAGGGGCTAAGAGGGCGCTTTATAATGTTAGTAAGTCCTTGACAAAATCAGACCATATAGTAGAAGCCTTTGTCCCCTCTACCGCGAACGAAAGTTACCTGCCCTTAAAAGATGTCGTCAAAGAGGTTAATGTATTTAACGTTAAAAGAACCGTTCGCGGCTTCATTTCCTCTGCAAGAAATTTTCCATTAAGCCACTTAGCGGATTTGGAAAGAACAGAGCGGAATATCGCTGGCAACATTAATGGTCAAGACTTCGACGTCGTCTTATGCGAACAGGATCGCGATATTTTGTCACCTTTTTTTTTAAAATATATTAAGAAACCGACTATCTATTGTTGTCAACAACCTGCGAGGAATCAAGAGCTACGCAATGTGGCAAGAATCGAACTTTTTCGAAGTCCTCAAAGCCTGAGCGAACGAACTATGCGCAATGGCCTTGATAGACGAGTGCCAAAAATAGACAAAAAAAATGCGTCCTTTGCTGAACACATTTTGGCAAATTCTTATTTCTCAAGAGAGTCAATCTTGAGGAATTACGGGCTTAACTCTTTTGTTTCTTACCTCGGAGTCGATAATGCTATATTTAAGCCGCTTGGTATTCCTAAAGGGGATTTTGTTTTATCGGTAGGCAGCATTACCCCAAGGAAAGGCTTTGACTTTGTAGTTAGTTCTTTAGGCAGGATTCACTCAAAAATACGCCCAAAATTGATTATAGTTTCAAATAAAGCCGATATTCACTTTAAAAATTCTTTAGAACAATTTGCGCAAAGAATTGGAGTTGATCTGCAAATAGAGAGCTTAATTGCCGATGATGTGCTCGTATCACTCTACAACAAAGCAAAACTGGTTCTCTACGCGCCATATCTCGAACCCTTTGGGTTAGTGCCACTAGAGGCTATGGCGTGTGGAACGCCTGTCGTTGCAGTAAAAGAGGGCGGCGTACGAGAGAGTGTGATTCACAACAAAACGGGCATTCTTACGCAACGAGATGGGGGTATGTTTGCCGAAGCTGTTAGGGGGCTTCTCTCTAATGAGGAAAAAATGAGAGATATGTCTCAAAAAGCAATCGAATGCATTGATGATTATTGGACCTTAGAGAAAGCCGGAAAAAGACTGATGTGGCATATCACTCGTGTTGTAGACGAGGAAGCGGAGCGAACAACGTATCCGATCGCGTAGTTCCAGAGCTTGGTGCCAGTGGTGGCGTTGAGATCGTAGACATTGAGGTCACAGCTCCCAAGGCACAAAAACAACGACGATGGGAGGAGAATCCAGGCCGCCTTGAGCCGTGTACTTCCGTTTTTAACTCATTGTTTGGTGTACTACCTGCTACGGCACTATAGACCGGTGTAATATGCGTTATGGTGGAACATCATCGTATAGGTCTGTGCTGGCTAGAACAGTCGTTAGCCGCACGAAGTCTAGCGCAGGTCGGACGCTCGGTGTTAATATTCCCGCGCCAACAACACAATCCAAACGCGAGGCCCAAATGCGTTATCGCTCTCTTGTGAGAAAACCGCTGAAGAATCGTATCTCGCTCGCGGTAAATTCTTTGATGACAAAAAGGATCGCGGTGTAGGCGGCAGCGCAAGTCATGATTAGGCGGAGATATTCAAAAATCCTGAGGCGTGCCATACTAAAACAAACGACGATATCACGATCGATGCAAGGATGCTTTTTAAGATGAAGCCAAAATCCACACCAAGCATCATATATTGAACAGAATAAATCGCTGTAACTCCGAAAACAAAGCTGTAGCCCACTAGCGCAGCCGCAGCCGCAGCTATGATGCCAAAATATGGGACGAGGACGAGATTAAGTCCGATGTTTAATGTCGCACCCAGCATCCACATCACGCCGATAATCGCAGTCTTTTTTTCAAAAGTGAGCACGATGACTTGTATACTGAACACCCCAAACAGCACAGAGCTAAGCGCGGTGAACAGCGTGATCAGATAGCCGTTCGCAGCGATTGCAGGGGTAGTTAGTACCATCAGTATGGGTTTCGATAGAATTGAAAGCACGAACGCTGCGGGCACGGCAACTGCGAGGAAGTATTTTATGGAGCCCCGATAATCGTCTTCACCTGAGCTAGTTGGTCTATGTCGTAATACTAGTAGATGGCTGCGGGAGCTAGAATCATAAAGGGCATCGCGAAAAGACGGATCATCCGCCGACAGACTCGAGAGCTATCTCTAATAGAGCTTCAACCATATCTCACTATCAAAATCATCGTATTAAGAGCCCTTGTAAATCCCATAGATAAGCTTAAACTCTTGAACGGTGACGCCCCGCAGCGCAAGCATAATGCTCAAATAAATTACCGCGGCAAGTGCGATCGATGCCAATATGCTGACGAGCCCCGAGGGATTCCACAAGAATAGAAGTAGAGCCATAATAACAGAGGCGCAGAAGCTCTTCACGATAAATGCGCCATTCAGATCGAACTTGAAATATCTAAACGAGTAGAATGTCGTCAACCCGAAGGCGAGGAGGAATGCGAGAAAAGTGGTCAGTGCAGCTCCTATAAGGCCCAAATAGGGAATAAGCACTAGGTTTAAACCGAAATTCAACACGGCAGCAAGTGTCCATATCGTGCCAATGACTGCAGTCTTCTTTTCTAACGAGAGTACCATAACAAATACCGTGTACGCTCCAATGAGGGCAGTTCCTGCGGCAACAAACGGAGTGACTAAGTAACCGTTTGCCGCGATCTGCGGCGTGGTCAACACGAGCAAAATAGGCTTTGATAAGACGGATAAAGCAAAAACGCAAGGCAATGCTATCCCCGCATAGTACTTTGATGTATACGTGATAATCGTGCGGACATCTGCTAGGTTATTCTCATCGTAGTGTTTTGCTAGCACCGGAAAAAGCAATGGCAGCGGTGCTGCTATCATGGTAATCGTCGTCCCCGCAGTGTATGCCGGCGAATAATAGCCTACCGCTGCGGCACCCAAGAAAAATAGGATAAGATAACGATCGCTTGAATTTGCGACCCAACCCGATAAGGTTCCGGGCAATAATGGTACGCCATAAGCGAGGTGTTGTCTGACGTCCGTAAACTTAGGTATAGTAAAACCGATCTGCGCGACGATGAGACCGATCATGAGGGCGAAACTTACAAGCTGCTGGATTAAGAGTGCTATTACAGCGCCCTCCAGTCCGCGCCCCGAAAGGACAAAATAAGCTATCAGGGCCGTATTTAGGTACGCATTAAAGATGAGTGCAAAAGAGTATAGCTTGATCTGCTGGTACGTTACAAAATACTGCGTTACAAAATAGATCAGACACGCGATTAGGATATTTGGTATAAGCAGCAGAGCTATGGTGAGGTTGTTGCCAAACAAGCTTGCCGCGATTTGTGGTGCAAACAATAAGAACAGCCCAGAAACGATCAAGCTCACCGCGAAAACGATGAATCCCATGGAGTAGAATATCTCTCGGATTGCATGTTTGTCCTTCGCAGCCGCGCCAAACCGAGTAAGTGAATTTGGAAGCCCTAAACCCACAAGCGTGGGCAATAGGCCGGTTGTAACCATAATCAAAGCCCAGGCGCCATAGTCAACTATGGGCAGGGTCTTCGTTAGAACAGGGAGCAGAATAATATTGCTTAGATATACAAGCGGGGATACTATCGAGCTCAATCCAATTCGCCGAGCAATGAGTGTGTATTTTTCCATGTACTTGGCCCGCTACGTAGTCAAGCGATCTGCCGTTTGACCATTGTGGTCGGCGGTATTTTTTTTGACCTGCCAGTGTCATGCAACACCTTTGCTAAGCCATAAAAATAGTGGAGTCGAAGTTTGAGCCGTCGTCGGATTTTAGTTTTCTCTAAGTAATCTCATCTCTGCAACGTTCTTAACTCTCTCGGGCAACATCACTGACCTTCCAGAATGTAGTTGGAATAGCGTATTTTTGCCCTCTTCACGAAATGCAACGATATTTGACTGTTTATTCTGTTTACAATCAAATTACAAATGCTCATTGCTTCGATATAGACGTTCATCAAAACTAAGAAGGGACAGCAAGAAACAAGGGGGCAGTAAGGAAACTTCAGCGTTATGAGACCTACATAAAGAACTGAATCTCGGTGACGGCGCTGCTATCTGATTCGAAGGTTGACTGGTGCTTGCTAGAAGTTCTTGGATATAAGGATTCCTGTTCTAAAGTAGATCTGCCAGACTCGGTAACAAATGAGCTAATGAGGCGAGCGGTTTGCACTATATTGTCCGAAAGGCACATCCAATGAATAGCGACTGCCTTTGGGCCGATCAGTTGCCATTTATAATTACGTGGCGCGGTATTGCATATCTAAACCCGCTCAACCGAGCTAGAATTTCAGATTCGCGTCATCTGCATTGACCATCTGCCAGCCAAGTGGTAAACTGGGGAACAGTAACCGACCAAGCGACACTTAGGAAGAACGTAATGACGTACTGATCGCTTACACTTAACGTCCAAGTCGACACGCTGGTAGGCATAAGAGGTAGGCCGTGTTTTACATACGCCTTTAGCTCAGCGAAACACGGCAAGGTCATCCCGACATCTCTCAGGACATAATAGGTCGAGATCAGGGCTATGAGTAGCAAGTTGATCAGATATCCAAAAGCAGCTCCGGCGAGTCCCAGACTAAACACTACGAACGCTGCGACGAGTGCAGCGTAGTGCATGGCCGAAAGCAACGAGACAATCGATATCGTTTCGCCGGTTGAAATGTCTGAAATGAGTCTGCAGCACGACGTTGTAAGAGGCCACAAACGGGATTAACGACAATAAGAGGGCAACGGTGCGATTATTGCCGAGCAAATTTGCAGCGATCGATTGTTCAAACAAGAGGAGAAAGAAACTCACAGCAAGACCTGCACCCAGAACAACGAGAGCGATAGGGCGGCACTCTTCACGTATGTCATCTTTGTTTGTTGCCGGAGCTAGAAACCGGACCATCGAATTCGGTAGGCCTGAAGTTACAAGCATTGGCACAAGGCCGGCTGTAACGACGATTAACGACCAAATTCCGTATTGCTGAATTGTCAGGATCTTCGTGAGGGCGGCAGCAAGATGATAGGACTGAACGCCACAACCAGGTTGGTTAGTCCTGGCAGCCCGATTCGCTTGACCAAAAGCTCGAAGTCTTCACGTTACACCAAGAAACGATAAATTAAGTCAGAACCACGCGCAGCCGGCCCCACAGCCGCGTCCCTTTCGGTTCCGTGATTGTTCCGAGGCTCTCTGGCGCCGTACCGTCGCGGTTTAGCTCGAGGATCTCCTCAATCGCTTAGGAATGCGCCGTTGTCGGGCTCATCTGCACTCCATTTGCTGCTGAGCGCGTTGCTCACGAATGAAGACTTCCGCGTGAATTTCGCCGACTAGCTGGTACCGCCGCGAAGATTTACAAAACGACGCATAATGGCGCACTCGCGTTTTTAGTCGTGCCTAATCGTAAGGGCTTAAATGGTCATACAAGCGAGTTAGATACCGACGTGTATAAACGGAGCCTTGACATGACACAGTCCGTTCATTGCAAAGTTTGGTTTTTTTTATCTATACTCAGAAGCAGCTAGGGAGCTGCTGCAAGCACGCGGAGGCAAGTCAATGATCAAAGAATAAACTTGTCCAAGGTACCGTTAAGTAAAGTTATGTGCTTTTTCACTAAACGAGAAAAGCAATCGAAAATCGGGGCGAAAAAATGGTCAGGAACGACTGCACAGAAATAGTCAAGAAAGAATTTGATTTTGGGTGGAAAGCAGGTGGTTTTGCACGCCCAACCGACTTGCTGGCTTTGGAATGCCAACAAGGGAGCATCCTTGATATAGGCTGCAGTACGTGCCTACTATACAGTTTTTTGAGTCAAAGAGGATGGACAGGGAGGTATGTTGGCATTGATGTGCGACGGTACGAAGGTTATCCGTACCCAATAGGTGTCGAGCTCGTGATAGGGGATGTACCTACACTCACCTTTCCAAGAACCGACACCGTGATTTTGTATAACCTTTTAGAACACGTAGAAGACCCATATGCTTTATTGAGCAAGTCTGTTGAGAGTTGCCAAAAGAACGTCCTCGTGAATGTTCCAAAGAGAAATGAGGCGCTCTGGGAGCATGGAGTCGTTGACTACCATCAGCTGGATAAAACACATCAACATTGTGGTTTTTCAAAGGAAGAGCTGAATAAGATCGTGCGCTTGAGTGGGGGGAAGATCCGAAGCTACAAGGACATAAAGAAAGTCAATGTGACAGTGGGTATATCTTTGTGGAACAGTCGAATACCGAAAGGCGTGGTCCTTTTTCTTTCCAAGATCTTCTCATCGAGAACCTTCTACCGTGAAATATGGTGTGAAGTAGTAAAGGATGACGACAAGGGCTTAAAATAGATCAGGAGAGAACATGTGCGCACGCGACGGCGGGGTTGCTGAATTCCGAGGTTAGTTAAGAAAGACGTTTTGATTTGTTCTGCAACCGGCTCCGATAAAAGGTTGACAGTCTACGAGGCAGGACCGACGTGACGCTTGTGGCGGTGATCGTCTTGCCGAATGCCACACCTCTCTAAGAACAAAAATCCTAAAGGCGATATCTGCAGAAAAACGAGATGCTTCTCTCCCCCATCGTATCCCTATTCTGCGACCCTGAGGAACAAACCTCCCGCGTGTCGGACGGACGATATGTTTTTTCTCCTTCACAGGAAATCTGGCGTAGCAAACACAACGTTTAAATGAATGAGGGCACACGAGAACGCAGTGCAGCGCATATCGATCGTCGGAACCGGGTCCGTTGACCCCAGCACTGCCGTGTGCTTTGCGTCGAGGGCTACGACGTTATCGCCTCCACACGCAACGACAGGAATTCATTTGATTGGTTATTGAATGCGCTATGGCGAACTTAGACTCACGAACAATATGTGCGTTAACGCTATCATTCATCGTCATAACGGACATTTTCATTATCCTCGACATTCCTATTTTAAGACAGGTCTTTGGCTTTGCCCTGCTCACCTTCCTACCAGGGTTCTTGATAATTCGAATACTACGGTTTGGCAAAACTTCTTTGGAAAAAACGTTGTTTTCGATAGGGCTTAGTATTTCTTTTTTGATGTTTGTTCCGTTGCTAATGAATTTCGCATATCCTGCAGTAGGCATCTCACGTCCGGTATCACTCTTACCGCTCGTTACAACGTTTTCAGTGATCTTAGTTGGATTAAGCCTTGCTGCTTATAAAAAAGGCTCCCTTGACTTGCAGATCAACACAGGAGGATTCAAACAGTTGATTGGCAAGATTAGGGCCCCCCCTGTGCTGGGTGCCGCTTTGATTGGTATGCTTGGCATTCTTGGAGGACTCAGCATGATGTTCTACCTTGATTCGATCTTCTCGTTGCTTTTAGGGCTAAGCATTGCCCTGATTGTCGTCTTAATTATAACCGACAAGGTTTCACCACGTTTTTACCCTCTTTACATTTTGGTAATTGCTATCGCCCTGCAATTAAGCCGCACGCTCTCATCACCGAATATATTTGGAACTGATGCTATGTATGAGCTTTATTTTTCCAACCTCGTGAAAGTTGGCGGGGTTTGGAATCCAAGTTTTTCGGTAGTAACTACAAATATCAGTGACTATTATGCGATGCTCAGCGTTGCCGTATTACCGAATGTCTATTCCATTTTGCTCAATCTAGACACTGTTTGGGTATTTAAGCTGATCTACCCCTTTATAGTCGCTTTCGTGCCTTTAGGACTGTATGAGATCTTTAGGACGCATGTAAAATTCAGCAGTAAATGGGCATTTCTCTCTGTGTTTCTCTTCGTGTCTTTCTATGCGTTTTATGGGTCGCTGCTCATTGTCACCCGACAGGAAATCGCGGAGCTCTTCTTCGTGTTAGCAGCAATTCTAATTATGAATACGTACTCGCAAGCATGGAAAAGATCTGTGCTGCTCATAGTATTTATCAGCAGCATGGTAGTCTCTCACTACTCCACAACTTACGTATTCTTCTTGTATCTTGTCGCATTCTTCGTGGTATCCGCATTTGTAACATCAAGGACGACACAAAAACGGGTCAAATCAGCAATATCCTCCACTATTGTCGTTTTAGCCGTCGTTATCGCTTTTGGCTGGTATCTGTTTGTAGGTGCCGGATCATCTTATCGAGGATTTCTAGTGGTCGCTACCAATGCAATCTCCGCCGACTTTTTGGCCGTAAGTAGTAATCCTCTTGTCATATCTGGACTCGGAAGCACCGCTCCAGGTTTGTCGCTTATAAACCTGCTGGCGCATTACTGGCAGCTTTTAATAGAGGCATTACTCGTGACCGGACTAGTTTCTTTGATATGGCGGCGTAAAACTCCGAAAATGAGCCCCCAACTCCTTGTGTTTTCGCTGATCAGTCTCTTCTTGCTGTTAATTGTCATAACGGTGCCGTCCATCGGGGGCGCCATAAACACTTGGAGAACATATATGTTCGCCTTGTTCTTTTTAGCTCCTTGCTGCATATTAGGCATAGAAGTTGTGGTCGAGACGGTCCCTGGCTGGCTTGGCGCGAACAAAGGTCTAATACTCAAGCTAACATCAGTAGCTTTGATTGTCGTCTTCGTGCCCTATTTTCTTTTCAATTATGGTTTCGTTCAGGAAATTGCCGAACATCCTGCAAATTACGCTTTCTTACCGACACAAAATCCGAACGGACGAGCTATCGTGTACTCTGACAATGCGAGTTGGTCCTATATGGATCCCGGAAGTGTGCCAACTCAAGAAGTTTGGGCGAGTACTTGGCTCTCAGGCTCCCTTGGTCAATCTACGGTCTGGGCAGATTGGCTCAGAGCGCCCGAACTGTCTGCCTACGGGCACATCTCTCCCAACTCTATCGTAATTCTCTCGAATAGCACCGCAAAGTACATCTCGAGTAATGAATACGTCTACTTCGGGGCTGCAAACGTCGAACAACACAGTGTCGCAGTGCTACCAAACTCTGGCGTCAATACAGAATTGAACATCTCATCATTTCCTGAACTAACCGCTGCAAGCAGAGTTTACGATAACGGTCTTGCCGAGGTCTATTATACCCAGTAGTGGTAGCAAGCAAGCAGATACCCAAATGTGTGCCTTGAAGTAGTGACACCCTTTCTGAGACTGAGCGCCCGTGTTACTAATGCATTTGGAAAACAATGAGCGGCGCGATGGCGATCGTTCGAGCAGCAATTCCCTCTTCACAAGCGTTCGCAGTGACGTTACTGGCCTGCATAATCGGAGCGAAAAAGATGATGCGTAAACTCTGATCAAAAGTCATGGCGGGCCATCGTTTTCCAAAGCAAGTCGCTTTTTTGCGAGATATTCGAGTAATTCCCGCTTCAAGTCGTCTCGTTCGAGTGCGAAGTCGATCACCGCCTTCAGGTACCCAATTTTATCCCCCGCATCATATCTCACTCCGTCGATCACGTACGCGTAGACTTGGCGTTCATTCAACAGTAGGCGAATCGCATCGGTTAGCTGCAGCTCACTCCGCGCGGAACGGGGCACCCGTTTTATGCAATCAAACAGGTCCGCGGTCATCACGTACCGTCCGACGATGCCTAAATGGGAGGGGGCCTCTTGCAGGGTTGGTTTCTCGATTACGTCACTCAAGCGGTAGAGCGAATGATTCACCGCCTCCCCTTTTATAATGCCGTAACTCGATATTTTTTCTTCCGAGACACGCTCTACAGCAAGGATAGGGTTCTCGTACCGTTCGTAGAGAATTCCGAGTTGCTTTGTACACGGAACCGTTGACTTTATGATGTCATCACCCAGCAGCACCGCAAAAGCATCACTCCCGATATGTTTCTCTGCCTTCAAAACGGCATCTCCGAGCCCTTTTGGCTCTTTCTGCCGTATGTAGTGAATGTCCACTAAGGTGGATATCGTCCGTATCTGCTCAAGTTGTTCATGTTTGCCATCGTGGGCCAGATGATTTTCGAGCTCGGGAGAGAAATCAAAATAATCCTCGATCGTTCTTTTGCCCCGCCCAGTGATGATGATAATATCGTCAATTCCCGAAGAAACTGCCTCCTCGATTACAAACTGTATGACGGGCTTATCCACAATCGGCAACATCTCTTTTGGCTGCACTTTCGTGGCGGGAAGAAAGCGCGTGCCTAACCCCGCTGCGGGTATCACCGCTTTTTTAATCATTTTGCCCTTTCTCATCGGAGGAGGTCGTTGTAATTCCCGCTCGTCCGAAGACGTAACACCTTGCTCGATGCGTGAACGTTGTGCGATACGCTGTAAATTCTTCCCCCAGGCATATCATCAAGCGCCTCTGATTACTTTCGCAGCCGCGCCATACATTCAAGGGGCAACTATAAAGAAAGCCTTGTCATGGCATGCCGTTTCGCACTTTGGTGCGAAGTAATGATGATGAGTCCGTTAAAGACTTTTTGATTTGTTTTTGCAATCGTCTCCGATAATCGCCTACTTGGGAGGATCGACATTGGCTTGTGGCGGTGATCGTCTTGCTGAATGCCAAGCCATTTCAAAGAACATCATACAAGTGCGGTATCTGTAGAAAAACGAAACGCTTCTTCTCGCACGGCGCTCCAACAATACCACCGTGAGGAATAAGTCTATTGCGTTGACATCAGACGGTACCCTCTTTTTTCCGCCTTAAAAGGAAATCTGGCGTCGCGTAAACACAACTTTTAAATGAATGACCACACACGAAAACGCTGTGCAGCGCATATCAATCGTCGGAACCGGGTACGTTGGCCTAAGCACGGCGGTTTGCTTTGCTTCGAGGGGCTACGACGTTATCGCCTCTACGCTCAACGAAGATAAGGTGCGCATCATCAATGCCAAGCGAGCCCCCTTTCACGAACCAGGGATGGATGAAGCGGTGCGAACAAGCATCGAATCGGGACACCTACGCGCTGAGACTGATCGTTCTGAAGCAGTGCGTCAAAC
>Ga0187882_1004277_pt1 | contig 11695 bp, 10 predicted proteins | sample June2016WEW_19_1_3_FD_132991 | JGI IMG/M metagenome (GOLD analysis project Ga0187882, IMG submission 132991) | Peatland microbial communities from SPRUCE experiment site at the Marcell Experimental Forest, Minnesota, USA - June2016WEW_19_150 | ecosystem: Environmental > Terrestrial > Soil >...
GCTTCACCAAGGATGTGCTTGAGCACGTCGATGTCTGTTGAAGTGAATGACTTCCATTCTGACGGCATCTTCCGCCGCATTTTTTCGAGCGCAACTTCAACGGCTTTTTCCTTGTGTATCTGAAATAGCCGTCTTCCAACTTCCTCGTCTCGGGCTTCAGGCATTACACTCCCCCAGTCATATTCTAGTTCCGCTTAGATATCTTTTTTGGAAATGAATTCTTCAGAATTGCCTCTCATCAGCATCGTGCAGGAAACAATTGCAACGGGCACATGGCTCGGACGAAAAAGGCCGATATCACGCGGCTTCAGCAGCCTTCGCTTTTATCTTTATCTTCTTAAGTCGGAAGATATTTTCGCGTTCCATTTCTTCGAGCCTGAAGACGATGAACGCCTCAGCCTCTTTTAAGTCGGGTATGACTCGAAACTCGAGAGCGTTGACACGACGCTTTATCCTTTCAATTTCCACAAGCAGTCGCTTGACCGCGGTTTCTACTTCGGCGGCGCGTATGACCTTATCCAACAACTCCTCATACGCCGCGGCAGCCTCGTCAATGGCGGATGATGTCCCGATGATTCCGTACCCCCGCTCATCTATGCTTTGACTGATGCTGGTGAAGGACACCTCTGGCACGACGACTCCCATCAAACTTCTGCTCGTTAACGCGACCTCGGGTTTGTGCTTTAGAGCAAACGCGGCAGAATAGACTTCGATCACGCCTTCGACCATTTTAGCGACATCGATCTTCTCTTTTGCGACTTTATATGTATTCGCCAAATCCATGCTCGCGTCTTTGGCCTTTTCAAGGACATCAAAGAACTCCAGAATGAGTCCATCCCGCTTCATCTTCAGCAGGTTATAGCCTGACTCCGAGAGGCGGATTTTCTTCTTGATCTCGAGCAGTTCCGATCGTGTTGGTTTTACTTCCCTTAAAGCCATGTGATCTCCTTGGTCGGTCGAGGATTATGGTACTGCACGTTCGCATCGCTCATCGGGTAGCGACGCGATGGCGCCCCCTTGTTAGGAGGCTGCCGGTACTGGCTCCTCTGTCCTTTTTGCGACGTGTGCTGGGTGATATTTCTCAATAAGCTTCCTGTCAATTCTCGTCAGTTGTGCTTCAGGCAGCGCCGCAAGTAGGTTCCAGCCGAGCTGCAGCGTATCCTCAATGCCACGATCTTCCTCATAGCCTTGCCGCACGAATTTGTCCTCGAAAGCGTCTGCAAACTCGAGGAACGTCTTATCGCGGTCTGAAAGTGACTCCTTGCCAACGATCGCAACCAGCCCTCGCAGATCCTTGCCTTCAGCGTACGCCGCGTAGAGCTGGTCCGAAACGGCCTTGTGATCTTCCCTCGTCTTTCCAACTCCAATCCCTGAGTTCATAAGGCGAGAGAGCGAGGGGAGCACATTAACGGGCGGATAGATGCCCCGACGATGCAACTCACGAGAGATCACGAACTGCCCTTCCGTTATGTACCCCGTAAGGTCGGGTATGGGGTGGGTGATATCGTCACCAGGCATGGTCAGAATCGGGATTTGCGTGATTGAGCCTGTTTTCCCGCGGATTCGTCCCGCGCGTTCATAAATTGACGCGAGGTCGGTATACATGTATCCTGGATACCCACGCCTGCCCGGCACCTCCTCGCGCGCAGCACCGATCTGTCGTAGCGCTTCGCAGTAATTCGTCATGTCAGTAAGTATGACGAGCACGTGCATGTCGTGCTCATAGGCGAGATACTCAGCCGTCGTGAGCGCAAGTCGTGGAGTAATTAACCTCTCGATAGCAGGGTCGTCCGCTAGATTCAAGAATACAACGGCCCGCTCGAGCGCACCAGTTCTCTCGAAGTCGTTCATGAAGTGTTGTGCCTCTTCTGCGGTGATGCCCATAGCCACGAAAATGACCGCAAAGGCTTCTTCTGCGCCCAATACCTTTGCCTGCCGAGCGATTTGCAGCGCGAGGTCGTTATGCGGGAGACCCGATCCAGAGAAAATGGGCAATTTCTGACCTCGAACGAGGGTGTTCATTCCATCTATCGTGGAAACGCCGGTTTGGATAAATTCAGACGGGTTGTCCCGAGCATAGGGATTAATGGCCGCACCGGTGATATCGAGTCGCTTTTCAGGCACGATTTCTGGTCCGCCATCCAACGGTTCCCCTGATCCTGAGAGTATGCGACCGAGTATTTCCTTCGACACGGGCATCTTGATGACTTCACCGGTGAACCGTATCCGCGAGTGCGTATCAATGCCCGCCGTCGTCTCGAACACTTGAAGTGCTACGAGCTTTTCGGACGTATCAAGAACCTGCCCTCTCTTTATCGTTCCGTCGTCTAGGATGACGTTGACAAGCTCCATATACCCAACCGGCTCTGTTTTCTCAACGAAAACAAGGGGCCCCGCGATGGACGTTATTGTTCGATATTCTTTCATTTTCTTCACCCTACGCCAGCTCCGCTCGCATGGCCGTTTCAACCTCTTCGAGCTTCGTCCCGTATTCTGCTTCAAACTTGATTTGTGCCAGCTCCGCTTTTGCCGGGACGTTTATGATCTCATCGACGAGTCTGCCCATGTTAAGAGCTTTTCTCGCAAGGTCGTCGTACACCATAATGGCCGCTAGCATGTCATGTTGCTTCTCAAGCGGACAGTAGGTGTCAACCTCGTGGTAGGCGTTCTGCTGCAAGAAGTACTCTCGAATCATCCGCGCGACCTCGAGCGTCAGTTGCTCATCGTCAGGGAGCGCGTCAGATCCCACGAGTTGCACGACTTCCTGCAGTTCGCTTTCTTTCTGAAGAATTGCCATGGCTCGCATTCTCAGCTCTTCCCAGTCGCCCGCCACGTGGCCTACAAACCATTCCGCGAGGTTTTGTGTATAGAGGCTGTACGAGTCCAACCAGTTAATCGACGGGAAATGACGGCGTTGTGAGAGCTTGCTATCAAGAGCCCAAAACACCTTTACTATTCTAAGCGTGTTTTGCGTCACGGGCTCTGAGAAATCGCCTCCGGGAGGACTAACCGCCCCGATAACGGTGATTGACCCTTCGTCACCGCTGAGCGTCTTGACACGCCCTGCCCGCTCATAGAACTCTGAGAGCCTAGCGGCAAGGTAAGCCGGATATCCCTCCTCGCCAGGCATTTCTTCCAGACGCGAAGAGATCTCACGCATCGCCTCGGCCCAGCGTGACGTTGAGTCCGCCATAAGGGAGACATCGTACCCCATGTCGCGGAAATATTCGGCGATGGTCAAACCTGTGTAAACGGACGCTTCGCGAGCTGCGACCGGCATGTTTGAGGTATTCGCTACAAGCACAGTTCGGTCCATAAGCGGCGCATTTGTTTGGGGGTCTTCGAGCTCCGGGAATTCGGTAAGCACGTCGGCCATTTCGTTGCCTCGCTCCCCACAGCCGATATATACGACAATCTGCGTGTCAGACCATTTCGCGAGTTGCTGCTGCGCAACCGTCTTTCCAGAACCAAACGGCCCAGGGATAGCGGCGGTTCCGCCTTTCGCTACGGGGAACAGGGCGTCCAGAATCCGTTGCCCCGTAACAAGTGGGACATCAGGCATAAGCTTCTCAACCGACGGTCTCGACACGCGAACGGGCCATTCCTGCATGAGCTTAAGTTGAGTTCCGTCGTCGAGGGTGCAGATCACGTCATCCACCGTGTGTTCGCCTGACTCGATGGTTGCTATCGTCCCGCTTATGCCAGGCGGGACCATAATCTTGTGCTTCAGGTTGGCGGTCTCTTGCACGTAGCCGATAGACTGTCCTCCCCGAACGTCCTCGTCCTTTTTCGCCTCGGGCACGAAATCCCATTTCTTGGAGTGGTCGAGTCCCGCGGCAGCGACTCCCCGCTCGATAAAGTCGCCCAGCTGAGCGTTCAACACCGGAAGCGGTCGTTGGATACCATCATAAATTGAACCTAACAGACCGGGCCCGAGCTCAACCGAGAGAGGGAGCCCAGTGTTTTCGACGGGCTCTCCGGGCTTGAGGCCCGAAGTATCTTCATAAACTTGAATGATGAACTTATCCCGGTCGATCTCGATAACCTCTCCCATTAAGCCTTCATCACCGACCTTGACCAGGTCATACATCTTTGCTTCGATCCCAGTAACGGTAACGACGGGCCCTGCAACCCGGTAAATCCTTCCTTTTTGTTCTACTTCCACAAGTCAACACCTACAGATCGCTTAATCTTCTCTCTCAGGTGGGTACGCGTATCTGCCGCGCCGCCGATTGAAATGACGGTGGGTTCGACCGAATCATCCAACGCTATTCGCAAAGGCGTCGACAGTTTTTCCACATCATCACTGTTCATGATCAAGATCCCTATGTCCTCCTCCTTTAAGACCTCCTTAAGCGTCGGCTCCAAACTGGCATCAGTTGTGAGGAAAGTCTTTCGTACGCCAGCCAGGAGAAAACCGGTCACAAAATCCGCATTGCCAACAACTGCAACTTCCACGCGAACCACCGCATCGTTATGTGCTTAGAATTGCGTTTTACTATAGCGTCAGATGATCCTTGATGATGTCTTCCGAAAGCCCCGCCTCTTTTCCTCGCGCTATGGCCTGGATGTTTCCCACTTCCGTATCCTTGCTTAGCATATACCCAAGCATCGGGAGGACAGTCAGCGGATTGAACGTCGACGCTTTCCATACGTGCTCGTTCAAGAACTTGTCAAGCCGCAGTTCGATCTTGCTCAGGGATTCCATCCGGTCAGTGACGATGTCAGATATAGCACTCCAGTACGGATATTTGCCCAGCAGAGTGACAAATTCCTCATAAGGCGCGCTTGCCATCTTTTCAATCTCTTGATCGGAGAGGTACAGCCCATTAGGCACGAAATATTCGAGCGCTCGCGCCCCCGAAATTCCTGCATTTCTCAACCTGAACAAGGTTTTTAGATTTGCGATGTCAATTTCCATCTGAACGACGCGCAAATACAACGAGGAGCCCTTTATCTTTGAGACGAGGTCAACCATCCGCATATAATAGAACTTGTCCAGAGCATCTTCCAGCTTCATCAAGGATTCTGAATAGTCGATGTCTTTGATGACCTCGTAGTAGACCGTGCCCTTCAAAGCTTCGATCACCTCTTCAATACTCGGCTTCCTCACGAGGCTTTGCAGGAACTCGAGGGAGAGCTCACCGCTAGGGACGAGAACCCTTAGTATCTCCTCGTCGGAGGCCCCGTACAACTTTCCTCTGAGTATGGTTTTGATTTCCCGAATGTCCCAGCGTCGTAGGTACTCCACTATTAGATCGTGAGGTTCGCCCATCGTCATCTCGGTAAGCTTGACGAAGGTTCGCGCCAGGTTGAGATGCGTGGCAAACTCAAGCAAGTCGGTGCCGGAATACGTCCTCGCAAGTTCGTCTACTTCAGTCTTATACTCTGACTCCTCAATAAAGCGCGCTAATTCAGGAAGAGCCATTACGAGCAGTTTTGTGTAGGTCTCCTGCGGGAACAGCTTGACTTTCATCGCATGCACTCGTGCCGTGCCATAAGCGTATCTCGCTTTAACCGCGGATCCTGCATACCTGCGCTTTTTTGCTGGCGCTTTCATCCGTGCTCACACATTCAAAATCTCTAAAAGCTGTTTCAAAGACTGCTCACGCACGCTCTTTAGGAGGGTATCAAATGTCAGGTCGTGTATGACCGTGCCATCCTCGTTTTCCAACATTATGCCGCCTGAACAGGGAATCGTCCCACCGTATTCCAAGCGGCTAATTCGCTTCACTATGGATTCGTCGTTTTTGTTCGAAAACACTCGAGTAGAGTCTGTCTGTGATTCCAGCATTTTATTAATGATGCCCTCTCGTTCTGATTCGGGGAGCGACGCTAGCATCTCGATCGCTTCGTCGTATACTCGATCGAGCAATTCCTTCTTAGCATTTAGGATGGCCCGCTTGACCTCAAGATTGGCGCTTGAGATCTCTCGGTTTTTCCGGCGCTCAATTTGCTCGGCAGTCTGCGCTCTTTTTTCCTCAAGAAGCTGACTTGCCGTATTTTCAGCCCCAGCGATTATTGCGTTCGCTTCGTCCGTCCCTTCTTGGCTGATGCGAGCAGCTTCCCCCTTCCCTCGTGCTAGGACGTCTTTGACGACGACTTCCAAGCCCATAGGTCCTCAGACTGAAGGCAAAGCTACGAACAGCAATATCAAGGCCACGACAAGCCCGAAGATGACAATAGACTCCGGTATGACGGTCATGACCAGACCCCTCCCAAAGAAGCCTTCGTCTTCCGCCATAACTCCTATGGCTGCTGAGCCGATAACTTGCTCGCCTAAGGCGGCTGCGATTCCCGTTGCGCTGACCGCTATCGCTGCGGATAGTGCGATCAGCCCTGCTGCTTCTGGATTTACCATTTTATTTTTCCTCCGTGTACTTTCTCTCAAAACCGAACGGTTTGTACTTGATGCCCCCTCCACGATAGAACTTCGTAAAGAATTCAACGTAATGCAATCTCAAAGCCTGCAAGCCAGAGTCCAAAATTCCCAGCACCGTATTGACCGCGTGACCGACGAGCAGCATGAGCACCCCAAAAATGATAAAAACACCCCCTTTCGACAAGAATAGTGCATAAGATAGCTTGTTCACGGCAAGGGCTATACCCGCCGACGAGATGCCTATTGAGAGCAATCGGGAGTACGACAACACGTTTGATAGAAGTGACGGCAGCTCAGCAATGCCAATGACGCCTTCGCCCATTATCAACAAGACGAAGCCAATGACAGCGACGGCCAGCCCTCCTACAAGCCCAACAGAAAGCTGAATGCCCGTCCTAGACGTAAGCGGCGGGAGGATGAGTGTGATGACCAAGACACCCCCCCATAGCATGCAGAGCCAGCTTACCTTCGCAAAGACTGCGTGTTTCAAGCCGTGCTGTCTGTACTCATTAACAAAGCCCAGAACGAACCCGAGTGATAACATTAGTAGGCCTATAACCAGCGTCGCTATGAGCAGAATCAGCACGTTGTCCAGACGCGGGATTACCGGATACTGAATGAACGTGAGTAACCCCCTATTCCCGAAAACTTCTACCCCAAAGAACTCGTTAAAAATGAATCCGAAAATAATAGAGAGCACTCCCGCATAAATACCAATAACTGCCAGATCGCGAATGCCCTTGGATTTAACTCTTCGACTCACTAAGAGGCCGAGCGCGATAACTACCGCACCGTAACCGATGTCGCCCAGCATTATGCCGAAGAGGAACGGGTACATGAACGTCATCAACGTCGTCGGATCGATCTCGTCGTACTTAGGAATTGAAAAAGCCTTTATAAGAACCTCTAGCGGTCGGGAAGGCAGCGGATTTTTGAGCGCAACGGGAACTTTTTCCACATCCTCGGCTTCAGACGTGTCAACGGCGACTATAACGTGTCCGTTTGTCGCACGGTCCATATCGCGTTGGACCGGTTCGAGATCCTTCGTTGGCACCCAACCTTCTACAATGAACGCGTTCTTGGTTGTGGCGAAGCGCAGCGGGGCTTCTGCCTTTTGCGTTTCTATAGAGAGGTACTCATCTGAGGCGAGGATATACTCGATGTACTTCTGGCGGACGTCTGCCACATCCTCTTCGTGCTTTTGCTTTTCCGATTGAAGTTCGGTGAGCTGAGCATCGAGATTTGCGAGTATGTCCTTCGGAATGCCCTCCATTTCGGATAGCGGAAGAGCCGCATAGCTCTGCTCCTGTAAGCGCTTCAGAACCTCGTCCTCAAATTCCCGAGGAACAAAAAGAGCAATCGCATGGCCCCGCCCATAGGGGACGGTTTCTAACTCATAGTCGCTGGTGATGTCGCTGATCGTTAGATACCCCTTCAATGTCCCTACGAACACCGCAAGTGATCGATACCCAGTATACAGGTCGAGGGGCAGGTCGAAGCCCTTAAGAGGCTCGAGCAACCGCTTTTTGTCCTTGACGTCCTTAATCTTGGATTCTATCTCGCTAATACTGTTCGTCACTTGTTTGACTTCAAAATCTAGCTGCTTAGTTTTTGCATCGATCGTATCGATTATGGCGCCTTCGGGGTACTTGTTCGGAATGTCTTCCTTCCCTTTGATGTTGAGATAACTGGCTATAGAGCGAATTGAGACTGCACGCTCTGAGAGATTGGTGATGCGCTCGTCCGGCTTGCCGATTTTGAAGTCTTCATCTTCATCAACGAAGTCAGCAATGTGAACGACATCATGTTTGTGCATCGCGTCGACAGCGATGTTCATATAGTCTTTCGATCCGGCAATGATGACCTTAGTCATCGGTTGCGGCTCAAACATAATGCGTCCTCTTAAACTCCTCTATTAAATAAGAGAGCGCTTCAGCGTGCTTTTTCTCTGCGCGCTCTTTTACGCTTAAAATATCTACCTGTCCTGCCTTATGGATCTCTTGCGTGGCCTCATTTATTTCTGAATCAGCGCTCGCATTCAAATCCTCTACTATCTTACTCGCTTCCTTCTCCGCCGCATCGACGATTTCAAACGATCTCTTTTTTGCGTCCTCGATAGTGGCCTCTTTTTGGGTCTGCGCTTCGTCAATCATCCGCTGGGCTTCCGCTTCAGCAGCCTTGATTTCAGATAGTACCTCCGATTTCATGTGACCAAACCCATCCGGTATAATAAAGAGGGATGCTATTTAAGCTTTAGCAAAAGTTGAGGCACGCACTAAGCAACTTTATAAGCTTAAATTGACCAACTGCCCCGTCAGCGCGTTCAGTTTATGCTTTCAAATAGTCAGCGGCGTATACGTCCTTGTTAAGCAGCACGTCGCACGTTTTTATCGTGTCTAATAAGTCTCGATCCTCGGTGTTTATTATTGCTGATGAAAGACCAGCGCCGATCAACATCGCCAAAAACGTTCTTTCTATGAGCCGTGGGTTCTTGGTGTCGTGCGAGATGTTGTTGAGGCCAACGGTCGTCTTTAGCACTGACGCGGGACTGGTAAGCAGGCCAATTTGCCGCACCGCTTCAACCACTACCGGCGCTTGATCTTGCGCTGTGCTCACCGGCAAACAGACGGGGTCGACGTACAGCTTCTCTACATCAATCCCGTGCTCGCAAGCGCTTGCGACGAGCGTCGCCGCCTGTTCCACTCGTTTGTCGACATCACCGAGGATGTACTTCTCGTCCATCGTCATGCAGATAATGTCTGAATCGTGTTCCGCGGCAAGCGGGAAAAGCGTGGCCATCTTCTCCTGTTCAGCGGAGATCGAATTGATCATAGACCGTCCTTGAACCTCATCGATGCCTGCTTTCATCACCTCGATTTTAGGCGTGTCGACGGAAAGCGTGACGTCGACTACATCTTGCACGGTCGTCACTAACCATTTCATGAGCTCAATTGCGTCGTTCCTTCCAAGCCCGACGTTGAGGTCGATGATGTGCGCCCCCGCGTCGACTTGTTGAATTGCAAGGTCTTGAACGGCTTGTGTATCTCGTCTATCGATGATTGCTCCGACGGATTTTGAGTAGCCGTTGATATTGCCACCAATAATTATCATTAATATCCCCCGTCGCTCGCGTGCAAAGTGACTAAATGTGCGTTACACTTTAACGCTTTCGGATGAGCGCGCACGAAGCTAGCCTTCTCGCAACCTATATATAAAAACATAGTATATAACGACACGTCCATTTTGAACACAATGTGAGGCTTTTGGGGCAATTTGAAGAAAGAATTCAAGGTTGTTTTTGAACCTGATCACAAAACCGTCAAGGTAGAACGAGGCACCACCGTACTTGATGCGGCCACGAGCTCTGACATCTATATCGACAGCATCTGCGGAGGCCGGGGCAAGTGCAGCAAGTGCAAGGTCCTCATAGACGGGAACGTCGAGAGCGACGAAACTGACCTACTTACCGCTGAAGAAAAAGCGCGCAACTATTTTTTGGCGTGTTTGGCTCGAGTCGCTGGCAATTTGAAGGTCACCGTGCCCAAAGAAAGCAGAGTGGAGTCGCACCAAATTCTCATGAAAAGCGTGACGCCCTTGCCAGCGATTGCTCCGCCCGTGCTGAAGGTACCGCTTTCCCTCACCCCCCCTTCGTTGGCCGATTACGTAAGCGACCTCGACAGAGTGACGCATGCGCTGCGGAATCACGATATGATGCAAGTTACGATCGGGCTGCCGACCTTAAAGAAGTTGAGCAAGGTACTCCGAGACAACCAATGGAACGTGAACGTGACGCTGATGGATCTCTGGGACAGAAAGGAGATTATCGACATCGACCCCCCCTCAGACAACGATCTAATCGGGATCGCAGTGGATATAGGCACTACGACGATCGTCGTCGAGTTAGTGGATTTGACGTCTGGCAAGGTGATCGACGCGCGATCCGACTATAACAAGCAAGTCGTGTACGGCGAGGATGTCCTTTCTCGAGTGATGTACACTGAGGAGTACGAAGATGGCCTCCAGAAGCTAACGAGCACAATTAGATACGGTATCAACGACCTCATACGAGAGCTCGTTATCGAAAATCACATGCGATATGAGAGAATTTGCCGCGCGGTTCTTTCAGGCAATACCGTGATGATGCACCTTTTCTATGGGTTGGATCCCAAATACATACGCCACGAGCCGTATATACCAGTGATGTCCTTCGTTCCGCAGATGAAGGCAGTTAAGCTCGGGCTGAGCGTGAACCCAAACGCGTACATTTATGCGCTTCCGTGCCGGAGCAGCTACGTCGGCGGCGACGTTACAGCTGACGTCATTGCGTCAGGAATGAGCGACAATAAGGACGTCTCTTTGCTCATCGACGTCGGCACCAACGGGGAGGTCGTGCTCGGAAATGAGACCTTCCTCGTGTCGTGCTCTTGTTCAGCCGGTCCGGCTTTTGAAGGCGGTGAAGTCGAGTTCGGCGTACGGGCGATGAACGGCGCAATTGAGCGAGTGTGGATCAACAACGGCCTAGTAGAGTACTCGACCATCGGCGACGCAAAGGCAAAGGGCATTTGTGGATCTGGCCTTATCGAACTCATCGCTGAGCTCTTCACAAGCGGCGTAATTGACCGAACGGGGAAGATTCAGCTGGACAATAACAGCGTCAGGACTGAAGTCGGCAGCAACGGCAACCAGTTCGTTGTTGCGTTCAAAGAGGACACAGCTATCGACAAAAACATCGTGATGACTGATGTCGACATTCAAAATATATTGAGAACGAAGGCCGCTGTCTACGCGAGCTGTAGCGTGCTGCTTAAAACGTTTGGCTACCAATTTAGCAACTTGTGTAATGTCTTCATCGCAGGGAGTTTCGGCAACTACCTAGACGTCAAGAAAGCGATCACTATTGGACTACTGCCTGATCTACCGCTCGACACGTTCAGGTTCATCGGCAATGGGGCTCTTGGGGGGGCACGAATGGTGTTGCTGTCGCGTGACCTGCAAGACAAAGCGGCAGAAATCGTCGAAAATATGACACACATCGAGTTGAGCGTCAGCAGCATGTTCTTTAAAGAGTTTACCTCAGCATTGTTCATTCCGCACACTGAACTTGACCAGTTTCCCCACGTTGTCCGACGAGTCCACACGTAGGCAACTCAAGCGCATCCACTAAGTCATATGCCGCGATGTGAGTGATTGTCGGTCCGATGACCGGCTTCGTAAGATAAACGCCTCGCTTCCAGCGATAAAAAAGAGAGACGCCGCGAGCGTGGCCCCATTTAAGTAGCATAGCAGCATAGTTCTAGGCAGTGAGGGCCGTAA
>Ga0187882_1004278_pt1 | contig 11694 bp, 10 predicted proteins | sample June2016WEW_19_1_3_FD_132991 | JGI IMG/M metagenome (GOLD analysis project Ga0187882, IMG submission 132991) | Peatland microbial communities from SPRUCE experiment site at the Marcell Experimental Forest, Minnesota, USA - June2016WEW_19_150 | ecosystem: Environmental > Terrestrial > Soil >...
AACGTGACCGATCTGAGCTTAGAGGAGCTCTAGGCATAACTGGAACTTGATCCAAGACGAGAACTTGATGCCCTATTCGATCCGACTAGGCAAACTTGACGCTGCTTATGCCTTCTTTTCCGTAGACTATCTGATTGCTGAAAAGTCCTCGTAGGCTGCTAACATCCTTCGGCTCATGAGCAGACGGGTTGAGCAAGAAAACGGCAGTCACTCCCGAGTCGGAGAGTTGCCTCAATGCGTTAAGCGCGAATTTGTAGGCTGTACGAGGGTCAGCAGACAGTGCCAGGTCGGTCAGGCTATCGTAGACGATGTTCAGCGGTCTCTCTTGATGGTCCTCCAGAATTGAAGACAGCATGAGGTCGTGGGTGAGGCCAATTATCTCGACGCTTTCGTCATCACGGACGGCTTGCTCCACCACGCTTCCGGCTGGGGTCAGAATGAGCACTTTCTCCTTGTTGGAGATGCATTCAAGAGCGAAATCTCTCACGACGGTTTGGTACGGCATGGACGGATCAAACTCGAACAAAATCCTCCTTCCGGTCAAAGCATCATGATCAATTCCGAGCTGTCCCGAGAACTTTGCCTTCCGTGACGGTTCAGCACGCTCTTTGGGTCGAGGTACTCGGGCTTCTCGCCGATGCGAGTATCTTCCCGAAAAACTTGCCAATCCAGAGATCACAAGGATGGCTCCCAACCCCGCCACGAAATACGCCAACCAAACCTGAGTAGGCATCACGGTTTTCTGCGACGATAAGATGAGAACGCCGATTAGTAGCACTGTCAAGCCAACGGCAAGCCAGCGTGCCGGGTGTCTTTCGCGCTTCAGCGCTACCGGTGTGGTCACGTCTGCAGCGGCCCCACACTTGGGACAGAACCTCGTGCTTTCGTCGAGATGAGCTCCGCACTTGGTGCAGAATCTAGTGGTTGACATCGACGTTCATGGACGCGTTTCCCGGTTTACGGGAAAAGAGTTTCGGTTCATCAGAGCACATTCTTCGTATCATTCTCGAGGACGCAGTCATTCCTCGAACAAACCAACACTTGCTATGGGCGGGATCCTCTAAGTGCTAGATGGATATGGTTGCTATCGGTGACGTTGGTCTCTTCTATCGCGTGAGTCTCTCTGTTGCCAGTCTCTCTTTCTCGAGGTCTGAATCCTCGTCCTACCAGACCTGAAGGACATCGAGTCCCTACGGTATTCCTGAATCCCAGAATAGAAGGCGTAGTAGCTATCTTCGCTATCGTCCTTTGACAGGGAAGATATCAGCTCATTCAATCTGGTTCTTGCGGCGTCGGACTGGTTGTCCTCCCAGCCGCGGGCATAAACAGCATAGGCGACATGGAACTTGAAATCTTGCGGTCTATCAATCTCCAGCTTCTGCGGAACCTTGTTTTCCGTGCCGTTCTCTGACAAGTCTGTTGGACTCTCTTGGATACCAGTCGGATTGGGGCCGTCGTATTTAGGTCGTGCTGACGAGTCTGAGGACATCAGGCAAAGCACTTGGCTATTGGGCGATTGCGTCCGTGGGCTGCACGGTTGAGATGGTTCCGGTCTTCCATGGCAGCGATAGTTGCATTTCTCCTCTGAAGTTCTTGACAGTGGCGTCGCGGATGACCACTGTATCATTCTTCGCGATTGTGTCGATCTGTCTGTTCCACAGGGGCAGACGGATCTCTCCTGTACCGTCGGAGAGGGTTGCTATGCATACCGCGAGCGGTGAACCGTTTCTTGACTCGACCGCTCTTACCTCTGACTTCTGTGTGACTCTAGCCTTCAAGCTTACATGTTTCAAGCCGTATTGAAGGTCGCGGATTCGTCTTTCTGATTCAGCTTGATCATCAAGAGTAGACTGTAAGCGTGGGCTCTGTAGCAGTCGCTTGAACTCTGGAGGCACGTCTCGGAGTTTTGCCAGTGAAGTCTCGGAAACTGAGGCCTGTGCGACGGATCGGTCGTCTTGTGAGAACATGAAGCGGCAAGTGCTCTCTTGACGTTCTCGTAGGGCTATCGACAAAGGTCCGCATGATGACTCTTTGCTGCCTTTTGCCTTCACCAAGGCATTGTGCAGGTCGATCGGCTCCAGACCATACTTCCTTGCAAGCATGAGTAGGTAGACGAGATCGCGGTCCGAGCCGCGTCCGCTCGTGAGTTTTCTCATCGCTACTGGCATGTGAACCCCGCCTCTCACGGTCGGAGGTCCGCTATAGGCGCACCGCTTTGTCCCCGTACGCCTCGAAAGGGTGGATCCCGACTGTGCCTGGTGTGCCTATATGGGGTTCTGTTGAACCTGGGGCGAGCTTCCTCGTGAAATCTCCCCGGCCTTTCGTTTCTCGGAGTAAAGGTGCTCCGTTCGAGCCTGCCGATTTCAAGGCGTTCAATCTGATAGTCCGCCATAGTCTCTATTGCTCTGAAGTCGGCACTCTGGTCTCCGGATACGATCGTCACCGCCGTTCCGGTCTTACCCGCTCTTCCTGTTCTACCGATTCTGTGGAAGTAGGTGAGGGGCTCCTCAGGGACATCATAGTTGATGATGTGCGTGACTCCGTCAATGTCTAGGCCTCTTCCAGCCAAGTCAGTGGCAACCAGTATGCGACTGTGACCGCTTCGAAAGTCCTCCATTGCTCGGTCGCGTTGATTCTGGGAGAGGTCGCCGTTTATCGCTGTGGCATTCTCATGTCTTCTTCTGAGCGACTCGCTGAGCCAAAACGTTGTACGCTTGGTTCTACAGAACACTATGGCGCGTTGCACGTTCTTATCATGTACAATCTTCAGAAGTGCGTCAAGTTTCGTATCGCGGTCCGCTTGGCAGAAGTACTGCTTGATCTCCTTGACATTGAGGTCCTCTGATTCGATTAGAACTTCGCGCGGGTTTTTCATGTGTCTGCGAGCGAGTTTGCGCACTTCATCGGGCATAGTTGCAGAGAAGAACGCAATCTGGCGTCTTCCGGTCTGATGCAGAATACGCTCAACATCGTCTATGAAGCCCATGTCGAGCATTCTGTCCGCCTCGTCAAGCACGACGCACTGAACGTTTTTCAAGTTTAGAGATCCGCGTTCAAGATGGTCGAGGATACGGCCCGGTGTTCCAACAATGATTTGTGGGCAATCCTCTAGAGCATCGATCTGCGCGTGGATTGACTGACCGCCGTATATTGCCAAGCCGTGCTTGCGTGTGTTCTTGGCGTATGAGTTGATGTCGTCGGCGACTTGCATCGCAAGTTCGCGTGTCGGAACGAGCACCAACGCTTGTATGTTCAAATTCTTCTCATCGACGATCTCTAAGATTGGTAGGCCAAACGCAGCGGTCTTTCCAGTACCTGTGTGAGCTTGACCAATGACATCGCTTCCGCTCCAGAGAAGCGGAATGATTGCTTCCTGGATGGGAAACGGGACGTCGAATCCGAGCGCTTTGACAGCGCTTAATATCTCTGGGCTTAGGCCCAGTTCTTCGAAACTACTCATTTTCTGTTTCTCCTTAGCCTCAGCGGCTAACCCGTAGGTCCGTGATAATCGCCGAAAACTCGATCCGCCGTTCTGTCAGACTATGAGCAGTTACGCGAATTAGGATTCGGTTCTCTCAGACTTCCACGATATTGCTGCTTTGGCTTTCGTTCATCTCGGAAGAGCTCTAAGTCTCGTGGATGTCCACGCAGCTGTGAGCGCTTCTCCAGCACGCAGATGGTCGCCTCAGGTAAAAAGCTACTGGTATGGGACTAGCAACAAGAATCGCGTTTTCGAGCTTGAAACTGAGCTCCTCTATTGGTCAGATGGTTGGTCAGATGCACCTAGACGCAGGTAGATTCACCCCATCCTAACCTCCCTTCTTGAGTTGGAGAACGATCGTGAGAATTCCCGCCCAGTCGCTTCGCGAAGTCGCTGAGCGTCTAGACGAGGAACAGATGGCTGGTCTGATCGATCACACGGAGCTGAAGCCCCACGTTCTCAGGAAGAAAATCAGATCGCTGTGCGATGAGGCTGATGCTCACAGATTCGCGACTGTCTGCAGCAACTCATAGTGGGTACACGAAGCATCCCAGTACCTGAAATCCAAATCGAGCCGGGAGCATGCCACCTTCGCGGATACATGATCTCCGCGGACGTTTTAGGAAACCCCTGCCTTGTCGACAGATTCAAGACAGACGGAAAAGCCAGCCTCACAATACTCCTTCAAGATATCTCAGCCGCAACGGACTCGATAGTTCTCTGTCGATTCTCGCAGCTCGCCATGAATCCGGGCCACTAAGCACACCTACTTCAGACTGCTACAGGCGTACCCTTCAGTGACGCACCTGATCAGTACCGGCGAGAGAATCTACAACCTTGAACGCATCTTCAATGCGAGAGATGGCTTCAGTCGAAAGGACGATTCACTTCCAGTGAGGCTCTTGGAGACGCCTTTGCCGGAGGGACATTCGAAGAACACAACCGTCATGCTGAATCCTATGCTAAACGAGTACTATAGGCTGAGAGGATGGACACGAGAAGGTATACCAGCCATAAGTACTCTCTCAGAGGTCAAACTAGGATCATCGAAGCAGGTCGTGGAGAACTAGGCGATCTAGCTTGCAGACAATGATCATGAGTCGAACAGCCGTGAAGGAGAAGAAGATCCTTCGACGGAGACCGAGAATTCATGTCAAGAGTCTTGGCGACAGAGACCCTAAGCGAAGATTCGAAGGACTGAAGAGAAGTTCTGCGCAAGTTGGAAAACCGGTGAACAAGCGCCCTGACATGACACGAAATCAATTCAAGGAGAAACCAGCCACAGGGCATGGTTTGCTTAGACAAGATGACGCGTTGAAGAGGCTCGTAGCTGCGTTGCAGGAATCGGAGGGTCGCTACAGGTCGCTTGTCAGGTCCTTACCAGACCTGATTGCTAGGTTCGACTTGAACCTCAAGCACATGTACGTCAGCCCATCGTTCACGAAGATGCTAGGACAACCAGATGCGATCATCGGAAAAGGGATCGAGGAGATAGCCGAGGCCAAGAGCCAAGCAGACCTCTACAATCAGAAGCTACGTGAAGCCATGTCAAGTGGAAAAACCACAACGGTCGAGGCCACATTTAGATCTTCGCAAGGACCGAGGTACTTCCACTCAGTCATGATCCCAGAGCGCGACAGACAGGGATCCGTCGCAACTGTTCTAGCAGTCACCCGTGAAGTCACTGAACTCAAAAAGGCAGACGAAGCTCTCCGCGAATCTGTTTCGCTTCTTCGGGCGACGTTGGAATCAACTGCTGATGGAATCTTGGTGGTTGACAGAGAAGGAAAAGTGAGTACCTTCAGCCGCAGATTTGCTGAAATGTGGCGCATACCGGAACCTCTCTTAGAGACCAAGGATCACGCGAAGCTGCTCCAGTTTGTCATGAACCAACTCGACGATCCAAAGCAGTTTCTTGAGAAAGTGCAACAATTGTATTCTGAACCTGAGAGTGAGTCATTTGATATTCTAAGGTTCAAAGATGGTAGAGTGTTCGAACGCCATTCACAGCCTCAAACAATAGGGGAAGAGATCGTCGGAAGAGTTTGGAGTTTTCGTGATGTCACACAGCGCAAGAGAGCGGAGGAAGCTCTTCGTGAAAATGAAGAGAGGTATCGCACTTTGGTCGAGGGCGCTGTTACCGCCGTGGGTGTAGCGGATCCGATTGGCCGCCTCACCTATGTGAATAAGGCATTGGCTGACTTGTTGGGCTACTCCGCCAAGGAACTGTTAGGTCGATCATTCGTTGACTTTCTACGGCCAGAAGACAAAGACCGGGTGATGAGCATGTTCCCGCAAGGCGCTTCGGCACAAGAGAAAGCGCCAGACGTGGAATTCCGAGTGCTGCGCAAGGACGGCAACCTGCGGCATGTCTGGACTAGGCCCACGAGGCTCGCTGTTCGAGGCGAGACAGCCGGCTTCGAAGTGATCGTCGTGGATATCACTGAGCGTAAGCGGATGGAGGAGAAGCTGAAGGCGCTTCACAGACTCGCATTGCAGTTGAACATGGCTGGCTCTATTGACGGGATAATCAACCGGACCTTGGATGCGATGGAGTTCGCCCTCGGTTTCGATCATGCCGATTTCTGCGTGGTAAGAGACGGATCGATCTACATTCAACAGTCTAGAGGGATGCCAGGGACCGTTTCCGAGCTGCCCTCGGAGGGTCCGAGTGTGATCGTGAAGGCCGCAAGAACCAAGAAGGCGCTTCGGGTCCGTGACACCAGGAAGGAACCCGCTTTCCTCGACGCTCCCGCAGTTGGTCCAAGAGGAGAGTTACAGCACATGTTGTCGGAGTTAGCGGTGCCCGTGCTCGTAGATAGTAAGACGGTTGCCCTCCTGAACGTGGAGAACACTCGAGTCGATGCATTCACCGAGCAGGATCAGATGCTTCTTGAAACACTAGCAGCAGATGTCGCATCTGCTCTCGACCGTCTGGAACAGAATGAGGAGCTTCGCCGATACTCTGGACACCTAGAGAGACTGGTCTCCGAGAGGACAAGGAGGCTCGCGGAGAGTGAGAGGAGATTCAGGGAACTAGCTGACCTGTTACCGGAGATCGTATTCGAGGTTGACGCGAAGGCCAACGTTACATATTTCAATCGCGTTGGACTTGAATCCGGTGGTTACTCCGAGGGTGACATCCGCAGAGGATTGAACGCGCTTCAGTTGTTTGCACCGGAAGATCGTGAGAGAGCCATGACTCAAGTGCAGAGGATACTGAACAGGGAAGAAGCAGGTCACAACGAGTACACAGCACAGAGGAAAGATGGCAGCACATTCCCCGTAGTCGTGCATTCCAATCTCATTTCCGTTGAAGGGAAACCTGTTGGGGTGAGAGGCGTCGCAGTGGATATGACTGAACAGAAGCAGATGCAGCAACGCCTTCTCAGGGCTGAGCGGCTTGCTGCTATCGGCGAACTGGCCGCGATGGTGGGACATGACCTGCGGAATCCTTTGACAAGCATCACAGGTGCAGCATACTATCTCAACACGAAGCTAGGTCCCAAGCTTGGGATTAGAGAGAAGGAGATGCTTGCTATCATCGAGAAGAGCATTAGATATTCAGACAAGATAGTGAATGATCTTCTAGAATACTCACGCGAGTTACGCCTAGAACTAGTGGAGGCGGACCCCAGATCAATCACAAGAGACGCCTTAGCTCATATCACAGTTCCAAGAGGAATACGCATAGCGGATTCAACTGAGAACGAACCGAAGATACGGGTCGATACTGAGAAAATGCGGCGAGTATTCCTCAACCTAATGCAGAACGCCTTCGACGCCATGCCTCAACGAGGCACGCTCACGATCGCAAGCCAGAAATCGAACGATAACCTTCAGATTAGCTTCGTGGACTCTGGCGTGGGCATGAAAAAAGAGATTGTGGAGAGTCTTTGGAGCCCACTGTTCACGACCAAGGCGAAGGGGATGGGGCTTGGTCTGCCGGTTGCAAAACGGTTCGTGGAAGGACACGGGGGCTCAATCAGAGTCGAAAGTCAGCCTGGAAAAGGCTCAACCTTCACTGTAACGCTTCCAATCACGCCGAAGACTGAAGAGATGAAGAAGGGATGACAGATACAGAACAGGTGAGGATCCTCATCGTGGATGATGACGAGACGATACGCAAATCCATCACAACTGTCCTAGAGGAGAAAGGATACCTTGCCGATACTGCTGAGAATGGACGAGCAGCAATTAGGAAATCGGATAAAGAGGTCTACCACTTGGCTCTGATTGACATACGGCTGCCGGACATGGATGGCGTGCAACTATTAACCGCGTTGAAAGAAACCACTCCCAAGATGGTCAAGATAATCATCACAGGCTATCCTTCGTTGCAGAATGCTGTGGAAGCCGTGAACAAAGGGGCAGACGGATACATAGTCAAACCGATCAAGATGGGCGAGCTTCTAACCATGATCAAGGAACATTTGAAAAAGCAGCAGGAAGCAGGAAAATACACTGAACAGAAAGTTGTGGAGTTCATCGAAACGCGTGCCAAAGAACTAGAGAGTCGCTGATAGTATCTTCCTAATTGTCAACGGTAAGCCTGATCTGTCTCGTTAGCAGAAACTCCGACGAGGGTTCCGATTGGCTAGAGACGTAGTATGCAACATGGAGGTAGAGGAAAGGACGGCGAAGTGGAGATCTGAGCACAAGGCGAAGACCTACTACTTCTGTTCGCCCATATGCAAACAGAAGTTTGACAGAAGCCCTGAGAAGTTCGTCAAGTCCGCATAGGGCGTGCAGATCCACTAGGTCCGCTTGGGCAGACGGCTCATGAAATCTGTCATGTACTGGACTCCTAGACGCGGACTCGACAAGACTGGCACATGCATCTCACTAGGTTTCATCGTTTCCAGAACTCTTGCCATCGAGGCTTGAGCCAGCACTATCACGTCAGTCTTCGCATCGAGTTCACGCAAGGACTGGCTGACTATACGATCATGAGTCGATGTGTCTCCACCAACAACAGCCTCAAACGCGCCTTCACAGAGCTTGGACGTGACCGTGTGCTTCTCTCCGGTTAGTGCTGCCTTTCGCTCGATCAGTTCGGTAGTGGGTTTGAGAGTTGTCGCAAGAGTTGCGGCGACGCCGATCCTCGCACCTGTCTGAACTGCTTTCTCAGCCATTGGTTCATCAACGCGGATCACTGGGATTCCGATCATGGGACGAGCTGCCTCGACACATGGTCCCATCGAAGAACAGGTAACCAACACGGCATCGGCGCCAGCCTCTTCGGCTCCGCGCAAATAGCTCGCGAGCCGCCTGTACGTAGCGGGACTGGGCGCGCCTTCTCGAATCGTATTCTTCAGCAGGCTTTCGTCAACGATGTGGTATATCTCAACGTTAGGCATCAGTTCTGTGCACAGTTGCTGAAAGGTGGTTGTGAGTCCGGCCACCGTGTGCAGCAGTGCTAACTTCTTCTTAGTGATCGCCATGCCTCGTGCAATCCTCAGCTAGTCCCTCTAAGGTGTCCTCCAATAATCGTTTCCGTGACAGTCAAATGCGAGTCTGCTACAGGACGCTCCCTGCATGAAGATGCTGGGAGAGGGTCACAGTGCACTTCTACGTGACGTTGACGAATAACTGTAATATGAAGTGCAGGTATTGCTACGGGAAGGCCTGCGAAGATTTCGGCAGTGATTTCCGCGATCTCGCGATCGACTACTCGCTCCCCAGCTCGATAGCGTATGATACAGAAACACTACGGAAATTCATGCAAAGAGACCGAGACCCTGCGATCGTATTCTATGGCGGCGAACCGCTGCTTCAGATGGATAAGCTTAGAGAAATCATGGATCAGCTGACGACCTGTAGATTCATGATTCAGACTAACGGGCTCTTGCTAAGCAAACTGGAACCCGAATATGTGAACAAGTTTGAAACAATCCTCGTCTCGGTCGATGGTGATGAAGCGTTGACGGACTACTATAGAGGAAGAGGAACCTACCATAATGTTGCAGAGAACGTCCTTAGAATTCGCGAGAACGGTTTCAAAGGCGAGATAGTCGCGCGAATGACGGTCGGAGAGGAGACCGAGATCGACCGCCAAGTCCTCGGATTGATCCAAAGCAACGAATTGCCTGTATCGTCAGTTCACTGGCAACTTGACGCATTGTTTTGGCAAAACGATTTCCCAAAACGACGATTCGCAGAATGGGCCACAGGAAGTTACGATCCTCGATTGAGGAAACTCATTCGTGCTTGGGTCGAGTACATGGAGAAGAACGGAGAAGTCTTGAGACTCTACCCGTTCGTAGGGGTCATGCAGTCGTTCTTGATAGGTGAATCAACCCGACTCCGCTGCGGCGCTGGGTGGGTCATGTTCAACATTCAAACGGATGGAAACATAACCCCATGCCCAGTCATGGCAGGTATGAAAGACTTCTATTTGGGAAACATCCGAGGAACTTCTCCCGAGAGCCTAAGAGATGCCGTGTTTGTGTCAGAACCCTGCACCGGATGCGAGATCTATCAAATCTGTGGAGGACGATGCCTCTACGCGAACGCCACCAAACTCTGGGGGGACGAAGGATTCAACCAAGTCTGTGGCACGGTCAGGAATATGATAGGCTCCTTGTATGATGCGCTCCCTCAAGTCAGGGCTCTAATAGCTAAGGGAAGGATCCGCATGGAGCACTTCGAGTACCCTCGATACAACAGCTGCGAAATAATCCCCTAGCCGTTTGCGAACCTGACATTCCAGAAGGACCACAATCACAATCAGTCAGGATGATGTTCCTCACCGAATCGACATGTACAATCTCCTGCGTAAACCAAAATTCCCCAAGGAGGAGTTTGTCATGGTCAGTGGAATACGACTCGCAAGGTTTATTCTGGGTGCCCCGGCTTTTTCTCGCAGAAGTGAATCAGAATGTCATACTACTATGTTCCGAGACCGCCGGTTCCATACACAGTCTACGTGCCCCAGCAATGCTACACCGCTGAGGAACGTCTAGCCCCCCAGCCTCCAGAGTTCTTCTATCAGCCTCCGCCTCAGTACTACTGCTACCAGCCTCCTGCCCAGATGTATACCTATCAGCCTCCGCCTCAGTACTACCAGCCTCCGACTGAATACTACTTCCAGCAGGTTCCTGCCCAGGCCTACGCCTATCAGGCTCCGGCCGTTAGGGTGGGATATGGTGGATACGGCGGATATGGTCGATACGGTGGATTTGGTGGATACGGCGGATATGGTCGATACGGTGGATTTGGTGGATACGGCGGATATGGCGGATTCTATTGAACGTCTATCTCTAGGCGTACTTGCGCGCGGCCCTCACAAACGCTAGCACGTTTTCCCATTTCACCTCGGGTTCCAGATCATAAGCTGGAGCTATGACGAGACCCTTCTTCTTGCCAATTGTTCCAATACGTTCCTTTACTTCTGCTTCGATTGCTCTGGGCGAGCCGTAAAGCCAATCTGAGGCGGTTCCGACGGTTCCCCAGAACGCGAGTCTGTTTCCATACTTCTCCTTCAGCGCGGCTGGATCCATGACGTCGGGTTGAACGGGGTTTATCACGTTGACTCCAATCTCAATCAAGTCAGGGATTATCGGCTCAATGTAGCCATCGCTGTGGTAGAGGATACGCACTGCAGGATTCTCGGTGCTTGCTGTCTTGATTATTCGGGAAAGATGACCTTTCAAGAAGCGCCGCCACAGATCAGGACCAATCATCATGCGGCTCGGTTCACCTACATCATCATCCAGACAGATCACGTCAACCCCGGCGCCGGCAAGGATTGCCACGCTTTGCGAGGCGATGCTGGCAAGTTGGTCGAAGAGATACTCGACAAACTGTGGGTTGCGAAAGAAATCCGACATCAACTGCTCGAATCCCCTCAGCCGCTGAGCCGCCTCGAAGATTTCTCCTCCCATATGTGGAGGAAGACCCACCACGGCTATTCCCCTTGAATGGATCTTCCGGACCTTCTCTTTCAAATGTTGATAGCGACGTTTCTCGAGAAGATTCGGAAAGGAGAATGATTTCAAGTCGTCTAGAGTCTTAGCGTTCGCCAGAGGTTCGGATCCGACTGTTTCTGGGTGATATTTCCATTCGGAGTACGTTCTCAATGTCCTAAGATTGCCGACGGTGACATGATTGGGTAACCGTCCCAGGTATTGCAGGAATCTGCTTTGTTCACTTGGCGGGTCGAACTCTACGAACCGAACATCTGTTCCGAGTTGTTCGTCTGCATCGTTTCC
>Ga0187882_1004282_pt1 | contig 11689 bp, 9 predicted proteins | sample June2016WEW_19_1_3_FD_132991 | JGI IMG/M metagenome (GOLD analysis project Ga0187882, IMG submission 132991) | Peatland microbial communities from SPRUCE experiment site at the Marcell Experimental Forest, Minnesota, USA - June2016WEW_19_150 | ecosystem: Environmental > Terrestrial > Soil >...
GATTGTCGCCAAATGGATACCAGAGCCGCACACGGCGGTGAACCTGGGGCGCTGGCGACCCTGCGCGCGAAAGCCGCGAGGCCAGAAGTCGTGGGTTCAAATCCCACCGGCCCCACCATTTTCTCGGGTTAATTGAACATTTTTAGGTGCGTTGGGCCGTATCCGCAGTTCGGCGCTGTGAGGATGCCATACAAGAACCTCCAATCGTTGATGAAGAAGACTGACGAGCAATGCGTGAAGGATTGGATTGCGGGCTTGAACGAAGGCTCGAAGAACTACGCTGTCTACGTTCTCGCGCTGATCGAGTGGGGGAAGGCGGGGGGCGCTGGCAGTCCGGCGAGGATATGCTCAACCGATGGAAGCGGTTGCGGAGGGGCAGGAACGAGGATGCACGGAAGGAGTTCGTCAAGATTTTCCATCATTACGTTGAGACCAAGGAGTTCACCAGAAAGAAGAGTGATGAGAAAAGGGCTAGAAAGGAGAAAGAGGGCGAAGAAGAGCGCAAGGCAACCGGGGCCGTCGACCGGAAGAATTGTTGGGCTGCCATCTGCAACTTCTTCTCTCACTTCGATATGTCGCTCCCCGTCCTTACCGCGGAGCAGGACGCCTATCAGAACGGTGTCGGCGTTTGACGCTCCAATACCGTTCGCTACAGCTCTCGAAGGTTTCGTCATACCTAGCGAAGACCGCATAACGGACGCCATAAGACAGATTGCGATGACGGGCTAGTACTGCCCGGATCAGTATTTGGAATTGGAAACGAATAAGACCGCGCAAGTGAATACGTCGTGATTCGAGGTCAGATTCAGCCCTGTTTCTAGCCCAAGAGATAGCGTTTGCCATTCATGGTTGTGATGCCTCAATTCGAGGAGACGATGTAGGTAGGATGATCAGTTGGCTCAAGAAGGGATTCTGGCTAAAATCAATGGTTCAGGTCCTGGCGGAAGGATAACTAGAGAAGATGTGTTGCAGATTGAGCAGGCAAGGTCGTCGCCGGTTTGCAGCCTGAGCTGGAGCATCGATACAAGAATGGACCGCGTCATGCCTCCCGTCACGGAGGAATATTGAAGCTATGACTGATGTTATGCTGATCCAACCTCCCTTGCCCGACAGGCTTCTGCCCTACAGAAAAGAGATCGTCTTATGCCCCCCACTTGGCCTCTGCTACATCGCATCTAACCTTCTTGCCCACGGATTCGATGTAAACGTCGTCGATCTGGCTATCTCCGACCCTAACCCGGAAAAGGTTGAGTTCGAAATCCATCGAGAACAACCGAAGATACTAGGCATCACAGCCTCAACATGCACATACAAGAAAGCACTTGAGATCGCAAGAAAGGCAAAACTGATAGATCCTGGAACGGTCACGGTCGTCGGTGGTCCTCACGTAACATTCGTAGCTCAAGAGGCTTTAGCCCACCCGGAAATAGATTTGGTCGTCCGAAATGAAGGCGAGATCACAATGCTAGAGCTCTGCAGACTGTACCTGAGAGGAGAGGGAAGCCTCGACAGAATCGAAGGGATAGTCTACCGTAACGAAGGTAGAGTGGTGAACAATCCGAGTCGACACTTAATTCAGGACCTAGATCAACTTCCATTCCCGGCGAGGCACCTCTTACCCTTGGATCCCTACAAGATTCCTGGAACGCTGATCACAAGTAGAGGTTGCCCTTCGAGATGCATTTTCTGCGCGGCCGAAGCTATGTCAGGGGGCACGTATAGGGTTAGGAGCCCAAGTAATGTTCTCGCAGAGATTGATGAAATGAGAACACGATGCAACCCACCGTTCTACTTCATAGCCGACGACACCTTCACGGTCCTCCATGACAGGACCAGGGAGATTTGTACAGGTTTGAAGAGGATGCGAGTAAGATGGGTCTGCGAGTCGAGAGCCAATTTTGTGAATAGAGAATTGCTCCGGGAGATGGTAGAGTCAGGCTGTTTCTGCATTCAGTTTGGAGTGGAATCGGGTTCTCAGGTTGTTCTGAACTCTTTGCGAAAAGGGATTACACGTGACCAGGTTCGCGACGCGGTCAAGTGGTCGTGTGAGCTTGGCCTTCGAACTTACTGCACCTTCATGGTTCCTCACCCGGAAGATACCTTGGCGACAATTGCTGAGACCAAGAGATTCATGTTAGAGCTGAAGGCGCTGGGCGCTCTAGTCATCGTTTCTGCAACCACACCTTTTCCGGGTACGTACCTCTGGAATCATGCCAATAAGTTAGGGGTGAGGACCGTTTCAGACGATCTCGAAGATTTCGACCTCGTGACCCCGACAATGGTGACTCGCAAGTTGACCCTGGATCAAGTCTCAGCTGCCTATGAGGACCTAGCGTCGCTCTCTTCTGATGTCCTTGGAATGCAAACTTTCGTCTAGTCTTCATACGCCTACAGAGATTGCAGAATCAAGGGAATAGTGAGAGGCAATCATTATCTGAGAACTCCTGTCGAGCGATGCACAGATGTGCGGGTCGGCCAAGGAAAAGCGTCGCCACTCGTATGAAAGATGCCCCCGAAGACGTGGGCATTGATCTCTCAAAGATCAAATGCTCCTGCCCGGGTGGAACAAGCGTTTGCTAAGATGCCCTGAGAGCAACAGAACAAGCAAAGGGACAAGTCGAACCGGGCGCGGCTCCTCAGGTCAGAGCCGTCCCGATCCATCTATCATACGGTTTTCACACCACAGCGATTGCCACAATCACGATGGAAACATCGATGGACAGATTCCTCGACTCCCGAGAAGACCTCCGTAATAAGATGGGTGAGGAGATTTCCATCACATCGTATGTCCTGAAGGCCCCCGCCAAAGCACTCGAAGACGTATCTCACCGAACATGAAGACGGTCGTGATCGAGAAGCAAATACGCATAGCCGCGACTACGAATCTATCTCTCGTATTTGAAAATAGGATGGTCACAAGTTGCTAAGACAGTAGGCCCAGGCAGAACTAACCGATGCTATTGACGACCCTTTAAGACGTGCAAAAATAGTAGGTGCTGAAAGACGATCCTGTTAAGAAAACTGTGGACCTGAGTGGTGGTGCAGGGGCTGATCGTGTTATTGAAGCGACTGGGAACCCGCCTACTGTAACTGAAGCCATTAACATTGCTCGAACCCGAGGAAATGTAACCTTAGCTGGAAGCCATCTTGCAACAACTGAAATTAGTTCTAACAAGATTATTGGATATGAATCAACTCTCCACCATTGCACCACCGAGGAAGACTTTCCAAGAGCAATCAGCCTATTGGATAAACTGGAAGTTGAACCAATAATCACTCACCGTTTATCTTTAGATGTCGCTGAGCGCGCATCAAACTATTACCTTCAAAAGAAAGAGCAAAAGTCCCGGGTCTTCGGCTTGTGCAAACGGAGAGGATCGAGAAACATCAAAGCCTCCAGACACTTCGTAACCGGCCTATGCTTCAGGTACAATGGGAAAGTGGTATCCGAGGAGGAGCCTCATCCAACCATAGGCATGATCTCGGCCAATCTGCATCCCGAGATCACGCTTCCCATTCCACTATCGACCACTAGCGCATGAACATGCTGTCCTACCCTTTCACAGCGCCCATTGTGAGCCCCCTCACCAAGTACTTCTGAAGATAGAAGGCCAGCACAAGCCCCGGGGTTACTGCAAGTAACGCCATCGCGGAGAGCGGACCATAGATGAGCCCTGTTGTACCCAGATTCCATGCCTGCAGCGTCACTGGTAACGTGAGTGCAGCGTGTCTCGTTAGAATGAGCGCTATGAGAAGTTCATTCCAGCCAAGAATGAAGGTGAATATGGCAGTGGCCGCGATCGCTGGAATGGACATGGGGATGATGAATCTCATCAAAATCTCCAGTCTGCCCGCGCCATCAATCATGGCTGCATCATCAATTTCGCTCGGAACTTCTTCAAAGAACGCAGCCAGAGTCCAGATTACAAAGGGGAGATTCATGCCTATGTATGAAAAGATTAGGGCTGGGTAAGTATCTAAAGCCCTGAAATAGTTGAAGAAGAGGAAGAGAGGGAAAATTATCGTCACAGGAGGCATGAACCTTATGGAAAGGATCCAATAACCCAGGTTTTGTCCCCCAGTTCGGAATCTCGCCAGGCTGTAGGCAGCAGGAGAACCAACAAGGAGAGCAAGCAGCGTAGAACCTGAGGCGACTATCAGAGAGTTGAGGAAGGCAACCTGAGAGCCTATTATTAGGTTCCCTGGAACTAACGATGAGACGGACGAGTTCCCATACGTGTTATACACAGTCCCTCCGAAAAATACCCAATCCCAGTTAGCTAGGGTTGGATGGGCCGGGACAAGCAAAGGCGGCTGATGGTAGATTTCGTAGAACGGTTTGAACGAGGTGAAGAATAGCCACGCTATCGGGAAGAGCGTCGCAACTATCGCTAACACCACTACTACTGAGACTAGGATCTTCTTGGGGCCTCGCTTCATTTCTCAGACTCCTCCGGCTTTACCTGGGAACCAGGCGCCAGTTCGGATAAAGAGGGTCGTGAAGACCATAACTATGACTAGCATCAGAAACGAGGTAGCTGCTCCGTATCCTTGGTTGTAATAGATGAACTGTTCATTGTAAATGTAGAAAGTCAGTGTCTGGGTGGAAGTCCCTGGCCCTCCTCCCGTCAGCATCAATGGCACGTCAAAGAGCTTCAGGGCATCAATTGACCTGATGAGGAGTGCGACAAGAATTATTGGTCTGAGCAACGGCAGAGTAATGTTAATGAATGTCTGAACCGTTGAAGAGCCGTCCAGCTGCGCGGCCTCAGCAACAGCCTGCGGAAGCGAGGTCATCCCTGCAAGAAGCATCATGAACATAAAAGGCGACCATTCCCAAACGTCCGTGATTATGATGGCCCATGTCGCGTAGGTCCCGTTTATTAGCCAGGGAATGCTCGCTCCGGTCATCCAGTTACCAATATATGAAATTATTCCGTAGTTGAGCGTGAAGAACAATTTGAATGTGAAGCCGATCGCTATCGGCACGACCATCGTTGGTATGATCAGGATCGGGGTAATTCTATTCTTGAACTTGAACTCTTCTGTGAATGTTAGAGCCAGGACCAGACCTATCAGGAGTTCGATGGTTACTAAGAAGAAGACCATGTAAAAGGTATTGAACAGCGATTGCCAGAAGACGGGGTCGGAAACTGCCTGGATGTAATTATTGAGCCCAATAAATGGGTAACCTGACCTTGTGGTTGATGGATTCACGTTGAAGAAACTCAGGTAAAGGGAAAAAAATAGAGGAAACGCCGTAAAGACCGCGAGCAGAATAATGGAAGGGAGAATAAGCAGGTACGCGACCTGTTTCTCTCCCACCTTCAACAGGGACGGCCGTCCTCTCAGGAGCTCGGAAATGCAATTCTCAACTGGTCGGGAACAGGTGAGACGTACAATGGATACATTAGCTGATAGATGGCTTTCTGCTTGTCTGCTCCAACGCTAGCCGTGATCGCCGCCCAATCTGTCGCTACTTGGTTCAACGCGTCCTGCACGCTCTTCTGGCGAGTTATGGCAGATAGGACCTGAATGTCGAGCTTGTCCTCGTAGACAGCTCCCTGCAATATCGCTATGTCCGGGGAGACAAACGTCTGTGCGTTCCACTGCGCCTGCAAGTACTGCGAGGCATTCTTGAAGTTACTCTGAGCTGCCAGGGAGGAAAAGTGCACGTACCTGTTCGGGTCCCAGCTCCCCATGGGGTCAAAGACTGTTGTCATGCTGATTGATGGGCTCGTTATCCAGAGCATGAACAGAAATGCGGCGTCCTTGTTCTTGGAGTCTGAGGAGAGACACGTTACTCCAGGTCCAATCGGATCCTTCCCCCTCTGATTGATCGTAACTGGTGTCTGAGTCATTCCTGACACCGCTCTTGTTGTGTAGTCTTTGGAGCCTGGTACGGGTGCGTAGCCTACGTTTCCGTAGACAGCCGGAGATACGAACGCCTGCGCGTTTAGTATCTTTCCGCTTATCCCCCAAGACATGTACGAAGCGGAATTGCCTCCTGAGAACTGGTTGTTCGCTGCAGTGTAGTCGTATGTTGATACATCTAAAGCAAGGAACGAATTGAGTTCCATCATCCTGTTGAGAGCCTTGACCCCCTCCGGTCCGTTAATGAGCGGCTCCATTGTGTCCGGGTCAAAGGGAATGCCACCGTAGCTGTAAAAGAAGACCTCAAACATAGTTCTTGCGAAGTTCCTTGCCTCCATGTACGAACCGCCGTAGAAGTCTGCAGTCACTTTCTTCCCAGCCAGGCTGTCTCCTGGCTTCCTTCTCCAGAATTCGAGCTGGTCGCGCCACTGGTCGAAGTCTTGCGGCACCGCGAGAGGATAACCGTACTTTGACTTGAACGCATCTTGTTCGCCGGGATCGCCGTAGAGGTCAGTTCTGTAGTAGAATATCCAGGGGTCACCATCGCTTACGATCGCGTAGGTGCTCCCCTTGTACTTGAGCGCATTCGCTCCGGGCCACTTGGTGTTCACCATAGGCTCAAAACCGTACGGAGGTCCGTCGGTGAACAGTGTTGGATAATACTTCTCGATGTACGGATCGAGCGGTTCGATCCCGCCCGCTTCGACCAAATCTACGAGGGCGTAGTACCAGGCTCCAATGATATCGTAGTACCCGGTGTGAGCCACAATCTCGTTTAGAGCCTTATCTCTCATGGTGTAGGTCGGGACACCGTCCACGCTAACCGTCATGCCAGTTGCACCTGTCCACATTGGAGCAACCTTCCCAATGAGGGAAGGCCAAAATGGAGTCTCGCCGAGTGCTCTCAGAGTAAGTCCGCTGTATTGATTACCAGCAGCGGTTACCGCGACGTCTGCTATCGCGTTGATCCCTGCTGATTGGGTGACAGTGGATACCGATGTAGCCGATTGCACTACAGTAGATACCGATGTAGCAGTCGGAGCAGGTGTTGGAGGAGGGATCGTAGAGTAATAGTAAGCCCCTCCTGCGCCGGCAGCCACAACTACTACGGCCGCAGCACCGTACTTAAGGTACCGTCTCCGAGAAATCTTATTAGCTTCTTCCTTCTTTTCACTCATTTTCATTTTCCACTCATTTTTTTTCGGTTGATACAGTAGATTGATACAGTAGGTCGCCGCCAATTCTTATTTAAGCCTTGTTTAGAAGTCGAGTAGCTCTCGTTTCCCGAAACAGTTCCGCTACGCGCACTGGGCAGCCGATTAAGAAAACACGTTGGACCATCTAGCAGAAGCTTAGGGGAAAACCATTGTCACATTTCTCTCGCAAGGATATTATCCGTAGGCTCGTGCAAGGGCTAACGCGCAACAGGGCAACGATGTGGCCCGGCAAGAACAGCCCGCGAGGCTGGGAAGCAGGAACGTCGGAAGTTCAGCTGAAGAAGACTTAATAAAAACAGTGCGGAGCTTTGCGGAGTGTGGGGCTTGGCTAACCTTGGCTAAGGTCGTGCTGGAGAACATCACGAAGAAGTTCGGCGACGTGGTGGCGGTTGACGGGCTAAGTCTTCTAATTGAAGACGAGGAGTTTGTCGTCCTATTGGGTCCTTCGGGATGTGGAAAGACTACGGCGCTTAGATGCGTTGCTGGCCTGGAGACGCCTGACGCGGGAAACATCTACATCGGCGACCGGCTCGTCAATGAGGTTGCGCCGAAAGATAGAGACATCGCCATGGTTTTTCAGAGCTACGCACTGTATCCTCACATGTCAGTGTACGATAACCTCGCCTATCCTCTAAAGATGAGAAGACTCTCCAAACAGGAGATTGATGAGAAGGTCAGAAAGGCCGCTGAGATCTTGCGGATTCCTCATTTGTTGAAGAGGAAGCCCAAACAGCTAAGCGGCGGCGAACAGCAGCGTGTGGCCTTGGGTAGAGCGATCGTCAGGGAGCCTAGAGTTTTCCTTCTGGACGAGCCGCTGAGCAATTTAGACGCGAAGCTTAGGTTTTACATGAGAGCCGAGTTGAAGAGGCTTCAGGAAGAATTGGCGATAACGACCATCTATGTGACTCACGACCAAGCCGAAGCCATGACGATGGCTGACAGGATCGCCGTCATGAATCATGGGCTATTGCTGCAGTTGGCAACCCCCGGGGAGATATATGAGGCTCCTTCCACCACGTTCGTTGCGGGGTTCTTGGGAAGCCCCCCGATCAACTTCGTCGACTGCAGCTTCGTGGAGAAGGATGGCAGAGCTTTTCTGGACGCAGGAGGGTTTACCTTGGACGTCACGGACCTCGCGAGCATCATAAGGGAGAAGAGCACTAGCACGGAGCTTCAGCTGGGAATCCGGCCGGAAGACCTGCTGGTTGAGCAGCGTCCGAAGACCGAGGGTGTCGAAGCCGAGGTCTACGTGGTCGAACCTCTTGGCTCCCAGATCATATTGGACCTGAAGATAGGCGAGAACATATTGAAAGCAATAAGTCCTCCGGACGTGATTGCAAAGATCGGCGACAAGTTGTGCCTCATCTTCAGAAAAGACAAGATGCATATTTTCGACGCAAAGACTGAGAATACGATCATCTGATGGAGACCTTTGCCGGAGTTCTTTGACCAGCCGACAAGCCAAGCGCAACGTTAGGCCGTGTCGACACCCGACGCACTGTTTAACCGTTTGGGGGCTTTTTCAGCAACTCCTAATGGATCCAGAACCCTTTAAGCACATGGCTTCACGTGATCAGTTCAAAAACAACAAGTGATGCCCATTATCTAGCCAGAACGATTTCTCTTAACCACGGTCTCTCGAGTTTATCTGTAATCTACACTGCGGATTCTTGAATCTCGAACGCATCGACCTCTGAGTTTGCATATTAGATGGGATACGTTCCATATCTCAAAGCTGCATCAAACATTGCGAGGATGTTTTCTAGAGGGACTTCTGGTTGGAGCGCTTGAGAAGGAGCTAGGACGTATCCACCCTGGGGAGCAAACGCCTTAATTGTCTTACGTACTTCATTACGAACTTCCTCTGCTGTTCCGTAGGGTAGAACCCTCTGACTATCGATGCCACCATGGAAGGTGAGTTTTCGACCATACTTCTCCTTCAACATCCTAGGATTCATGTTCGCGGCTCTTGGCTGCACAGGGTTTAACACATCCAAGCCTATTTCGATAAGATCGCTAAGCAAAGCTTCAACCGAGCCGCATGAATGAATGAACGTCTTCGCTGAACTCCTCTTATGAATGAGATCGAAGATCTTCTTATGCCGTGGTTTCAAGTACTTGCGGTACAATGCTGGAGACATGATTAAGCCTTCCTGTGAACCTAGGTCATCAGCCGTCTGAACCACTAGCAGAACATCTCCAACTTCATCTAGGATTTGCTTAAAGTACTCCGTCTGTACCGCTAGTATCTCATCGAAAAGTGCTTCAACAAACTCAGGTCTTCTATACATGTCGATGAAAAGTTGCTCCATACCCCGCACCCAATATGCTGGTTCAAATATCCCTCCTCCGCCACCCATCACCGCCCAGCCCTCATCTTCGAACTGCTTCGCTTGCTTTCTAACCCCGGTAGTTACGAACCTATCAGGCCACTTATGATCTCTGATCTGACTGACGCTTTCTGCATTCTTCAGAGGATGATCTACGATCCAATAGTGGATTCCAGACTTCTTCCATTTAACTCCCCATTGATCTTCAGACACATCCTCTGTAGACTGAGGAGAATGCGGGGCGCCGAAAGAAACCGTGCGAAAGTCTGCGTGAAATCTTCTGAGAATTCTTTCATCCACAAAAGGCATTCCCCACTGCAACTGTTCAGGTCTCAGACTGAGCTCCTCTTTGGTCATCTCATACCCAAAATGCTTTTTCAGGCGGACATAGGCGCCGAACTCCATGGACGTTGAGACATGACCGCCGAAGTCTATGGGAACACGATCACCCTCCTGATGATCGAGAGTTCTTATTACTCTCTCCCTAGAATTCATAGAGATGTTATTCCCCCGCCTCGCTCTCTCCTATCGTGCTGAATGCGATCTTGCTTGCACGTCCCGGAGACACAGCCTCATTCATGTGTTTCTCGATCACTTCTAAAAGGTTTGACTACGTCAAATCGGTAAAAGGGTCTTGTTCTCTCTCCAGCGCCCTTCGATTTTCAGACTCGAATTCGGTACGTGTGGAGTAATTCATCGTTCAGGTTCCATCCCAGGCCGGGCGAGGAGGGAGTGTCGATGAAACCCTTTGATATCTTTGGCTTGTTCAGAACAAGTTTGTCCCAGAGTGGGTCTCTCTTCGGGTTCGCGAAAACCTCTACGCACGTTGCGTTGGGAATAGATGAAAGGAGGTGAAGTGAGATCTGTGGTTCCGCGGGATGAGCCATAGATACGTGACGGAGGCTTGCGTAGTGTGCTATCCTTCTCCATTCCGTTATGCCACCTATGAGTGTAACATCTGGAGTTAGGATATCCACTCCAGCAGATTCGACCAACTCTTTGCATTCGTAGCTCGTACTCTCTTCTCGGCCCGCAGCTAAGGGAATTTCAGTCGATTCCTTGAAGAGCTTTAGGCTCTCGATACGGTCGTGCCACCTGACCGGCTCTTCAATCCAAGCTATCCCGAGCTCTCGGACCAACATTTCGAATTCTATTGCCTTCTCAGGTCTCCATGACTGATCGGCATCGCAAATTATCTTGAATCTCTTCCCCACCGCTTTTCTGATGCGCCTTACCCTCTTTGCATCATCGGATGGAGACAACCTCCCAACCATCATCTTTATTCCTGCATATCCTAGGTGCCTGTACGTGAGTGCCTCACTCACCAGCGCATCAGGACTCTCCTGATAGTACCCACCTACCGCGACCACAGGAGCGTTATCATGCATCCCTCCCAAGAGCCTGAACGTAGGGATACCTATCACCTTTCCAAGCAAGTCCCATAGTGCGATGTCCACGAGTGAAATTGAGTGCATAATGATTGCCCTGTGCGTCGTTTTGAGTGCGTAGTTTCCCTTGTCGCCGAGATCAATCTCCTGATTGAAGGCTCTGTTCCAGATTCTCTCGTAATTGAAGGGATCCTCTCCCACGAACGCCTTTTTCATGTAATTCCTTATCACATGTATAGCTTCAAACTGATGAGCCTCTTCGTTACCGCCGTAGCATTCTCCAGTGATTCCAGCATCAGTCTTTATTCTGGTAACTATCGTATTCCTGTTTCCTATGCTTGACCTGCCCGTCATGAATGGCCTGTCGAGCCCACAGACAAGGCCAAAGACCTCGATATCGGTGATTTTCATTGACCCACCTTCACACTTTTGTGATATAACTTGTGCGCAACCACATGTATTCCATCCCCGAGAAGAGAACTAGACCTTTGGTCTGATAGTTAAGTTCGGCATCAAAAAGAAGGCCTTACAGCAAAGTCCTGGTCCTGTGCAATGTAGAGTAAGAGTGTGTCGCCTTTCCTAACTTACGTCAGGCGGGAAGCACACACCCTCCTCTCCGAACCCGGCGTGACAGTTTCCCGTCACCGGGCTCTCCCTCCTATAGTCCGTCCACTACGATATTGGAAGTCGCATACGAAGCTATGCATTACTGCATGGCCAAGCCTCATCGTTAGTCAGAACTAGCATTGCCTTCAGGGTGATCATCTTGCTAGGCTCTCCGACTCTTTCGAGGGCAAATGGGGTAGGAGCCTGTTTCGGATGCTTCTTGTACCATTCAGCCATGCCCTCGACATCGGGATGGACTGTATCTAGGTTCCAC
>Ga0187882_1004287_pt1 | contig 11676 bp, 4 predicted proteins | sample June2016WEW_19_1_3_FD_132991 | JGI IMG/M metagenome (GOLD analysis project Ga0187882, IMG submission 132991) | Peatland microbial communities from SPRUCE experiment site at the Marcell Experimental Forest, Minnesota, USA - June2016WEW_19_150 | ecosystem: Environmental > Terrestrial > Soil >...
CCCACCTGCACCAGCCCAATCACTGGCACCAGCGTTCCGAGATACCACAGAAGGCCAACAACCAGCCAGGGTCTGCCTCGTCCCCATAGCTTCAGAAGCACTATTACTCCGACAACCGCCAGCACTACAGCATCTATCGTTGGTTTGTCCGAAAGCGGATACAAAGCCCCCAATCCCTTCGGATAAAGTATTTTCATAATGTAGTTAGAGTAACATGCCAATGCGTTTATTATCCGACCGGCCACAGGCCATGACTTTAAGCTCCACACTGATTCGGTTTGTTTCTGGGCAATAAAGGTGATTACGCCTGAGACCGCTGACAGTACAAAGAGAGGGATTTTTTCCGCTACCAGGTACCAGAGGGTTGCCTTTTGATAAGCAGCAGATATGCCTTGCTTTTGGACAGCGGATTCAGAGTAGTTTTCCTGCCACAAAAGTCGGTCTAAAGGCCACCAGTCCAGCAGAAGAAGCACAAATGGCAGCGTTACCACCATCGGCTTACTCATCAGCCCCATCACGAAAAGAAGCAGCACAGACATATACCTTCTGACATTTGGTTGTTTGGCATAATGCACATAGGCCAGTGTGGTCAGCATCCAGAATAGTCCGCTTAACATGTCTTTTCGTTCAGCGACCCAGGCCACCGACTCGACATGGAGCGGATGCAGGGCGAAAGCCGCCGCCACAAACGCGCTTCGCCATATTGTGCCGGTCATCTTCGACAGCAGCAAAAACAAAAGCAAAGTGTTTGCGATGTGAATAAGCAGATTGGTTATGTGATGGCCCAACGGATTGAGGCCGTAGATTTCGCAGTCCAGCATATGCGAAAGCCAAGTGATTGGGTGCCAATTTGATGCGTACGGCTTCGTGAACGCCCAGATTACAGAATTCAGTGTTATCCCGCCGGTTACGTTAGGATTTTCTGTCACATATATGTGGTCGTCGTATTGGACGAAGTCGTTGTGCCGTATCGGCTCGTAGGCGGCGAGCGTTGCTGCGACGAGCGCCGCGCTTATAAGAAACGAAATCTGCCTTTGCTTAAACCTTATTGTCATTCTATAACAGAGCAGTATAGGTATAATCTCGTGCGATTACAACTATTTTCTGATGATAACGCTGGACTTCCTGGTATAACTTTATCTGATTGCAAATCTCATTGGCAGGGTCTTCCTTACCGCCGACCTTCGCCGCATCAATGACCTCCCGAGCCGGCGACGATTGCTTTGCTCGGTCTTGGTGCACAGGCCCTGATTCGCAGGAAACGCTAATCAACCGCTGAAGAATCGAAGGTAAGACTGAAAAAGCGCCGCCGCAATAAAAGCAGCGGCGCTTTTCTTTTTATTTCATTAAGTTGGTTACGAAGGACTTCAGTTGTTGAGAGTCAATTGTTTCGGTTCCCGTCTTTTGCTGGGTTTCTTTAATAAACTGCATTACTATTTGCGTTAATACTGCGCCAGGCCTGGTATAGCCGCAAACGATATAATGGGGTCCCGGTTTTGATTCGCCGGCTTCCTTCTCGAACGTGGGCCTGACGCTTTCCGGCGTTATCAATGAATTGGCATGTTGGAATACAACCTTGTCCATTACTTTATATACTTCTTTGCTTTCCTTGACTAATCCATAATAATCAAGGAGCTGTGCAAGAACATAATTCGATGCTATCCAAACGTCCTTTCCCTGGTCCGATTCCACGGGTTTGCCGGTTTGTGTCCGTGCTGTTGCCCAGCCCAGAGGGTTGCGGTTATTCATATAAATCGTCTTGAGCGCCTGTTTTGCCTGCTCAGCGGGGATAAACGGCTTCTCTCCCATCGCTATTAAATACCACAGGCCGTCTAACTGGTTTGTCCAGACGTCGGTGTTTTCCTTGCCCGTTGCCAGGTCCATGCAGGTTGCAAAATACTGCATTCTGCCCCGTTTGGTTTTCTTGTCTATCCACAGTTTCTCGTAAACGGCAAAGCTTTTCTCGAAAATCGCATCGTATTTCTTTTTAGCGGCCGAATCCTTCATCATTTCCGCCATTTTACTCATCCCCTTGCACGCCGCCAGAAAGCCGTTGGTGCTGTATGAGTCAATGCCGAACAGGGTTATATTATCGAAGGTATTCTTTACCTCATCCGGGTTGCCTTCGGGAATGCCGTCTCCGTCATAATCAAGTTTTTCCAGATACTCGAACCCGAATTTAAGCGTCTCCCAGTTTTTCTTCAGGAAATCCACGTCGCCCGTGTATTTAACGTTTCGCAGCACCCTCAGCGACAGCTTCGGGAACAGGTCAATCCAGTAGTTGGTGTTATACCAGGCGTATTCGCTTATATTTCGCATCGGATTTCCGAAAGTCAAAGCGGTTAAATCGTGAGACAAGCTCCCCTTTATTTTCGTCGGGGCTTTAATATGGGTCAGCGATACGCCCTCGTATTCTTCCGGGTGCTCCACAAAATGCTGCCTCGCCTCGGCAAATGACGCGTGGGTATGATAGAACCTTTCCGTGAGATTTTCTTCCAGTATCGAATCGATAAACCGCTGGCAGATTTCCTTTTCCACCGCCGGGAACAGCATAAGCAGTATCGGCGAGAACCAGTCAACATCCTGAGAGTTGACATAAGGATAATCGAAACATTCGAGAAATCTGGCCACGTCGTTTCCATTTTTGTCCTCAATCCACGCCGCGGCATTCGATAACGGGAAATGAAATTCGTTGATAATCAATCTTGTCAGAAGCAGCGCCCCTTTAGCGTCGTTTTTATAAGCAGGATTTTGCAGGATAAGCTCGTATATCCTGTTTTGAATCGTCGTCGTCCTGTTTTGCCAGCTCTTGTAGTTATCCAGTGCGAGTTTCGCCATATCTCTGGCGCGAGTTTCCTTGTTTGTGAAATGTTTTGTGTATTTACGGTCAAACCGCGTCCCATCCGCGTACCATTGCTGTGGGAAATCAAGGGCAACGGCAACCGGCACCTTGAACGTCACTTTGGGCTTTAATGTGAAAGTAATGCTGATGGCTGCACCATAGTCATTATTGACCTTAGGCCCTAATTTTTCATAAAAGCCGCCATCGGGCTTCAATAACATATCCTGCTTCAAGCTGTTCAGCCGGAAATACGGCTGCGTATCAATCGTTATGCCATCCATTTCCGGCACGGCTATGACCATTTTCTCAGCACTTTCGGTGCTGCCCATTATCACGCCTCTTATGCCCGCAAAATTGAAATCCTTATGGTCGTGGCCTCGTATAGGCGCCGAGCATATAAAGGCGGTATCCTGGTCAATCGGCCGGTATTTCTTTTCCTGTAAGTTCGCCAGTGTGGGCCTCGGTATTATTAGTGTGATTTGCTGTGGCTTGTTTGAGGTGTTCTCGACTTCATACTCTTCCACGCCAATAGGTGTTAACGCCTGCACATCACCGGACAGGAATGGGCTAATCAATCTTCTGGTTACCTTGGCCTTGCCTAATTTATAAGACATTTCCGCCGAAGGCGTCGCCAGTGATATTGTAACCTGCTTTACATCTACCGGCTGGTAATAATAGCGGTCCGAAACCGGTATATCATCGCCGCATTCGATTACAGCGGGCTTCTTTGTCGTGAGCATAACCGGCTTCTCATCGTCGATTCGAACAATCGGCGCTGAAGCTAATTGAATCGCCTTCTGATTGAGATAAACCAGCCGGCCGGCATCGTTGATTCGGTTATACAAACCTTCCGGAGATATGCCTATTGAGCAGGTTGGCGCCCCCTGAAGGAAAATGGTAAGAGGGAAGTCCATTGTCTTTGACATTCCCTGAAAATGCACCGACATCTTGTTCTTGACGTAAATCTCAGGTATCTGCGCCCCTGAAATCGTGAATACGTCGCTCATCTTTAATCCACTCGCCTTTGCCATTCGATATCTCCTCTGTTCTATTCAATGCCTTTTTTTCAAGCTGTTTCCCCGACGCACCGGGGCTCGTTTCGTCAATTCACGAAAGGCAGAATAATAGCAAATATTACCCTGCCTTTCAAGTGTCAAAATTAAGCCGCCGTTGCTGTTTTGTCAGCAACGGCGGCACATATTTAACTCAATGCGCTAATCCGTGTTAAACAACAGTTAGCAATATGATAAGCCCACAGGGGCTTTTTTCGGCGGGGCCTTTACGGCGGATTCTTTCTGACCTTCGAGCTTTACGGGCAGCTTTGTCTTGGGGTTTTGTTTAATCTTGCCATACATCAGCTCAACGGCGGCCTTTATCGAATCCGGCGTGCCGCTGAAGTTGCATATCACGGCGTCGGCCTCAGCGGTCGTGCCTTCCACGTATGGGAAGTTGGTAACGACAACGACTTTCTTGCCCATTTCCTTGAGCTTCTTGACAAGCAGCCGGTTGTTGCCCGTCTTGACGATTCGGGCGTAGTAATTGGTCATAACAACCAAATCGACCTGCTTTGCCAGTTCGAGGCATTCCTTAAATTCGTCCTCATTGGCCGCGAAATCGGTATCGACCAGTACCAGGTTCTGGTTATGTGCCACAATGTCTTCGCAGAACATATGCTGATGCATATATGGGTCTTTGCCGCAGAACTCGTACGGGATGCGCTGCTCGATAACCAGTGTCTTTTCCGTGGTGCTCAAGGGCAGCATTTTCTTGTCGTCACGCAGGACCATTAAGGCCTTCTTCGAGACGTCCCAGCAGAAATCAACCACGGGCTTGCTCATCGCGTATTTCTGGGCTTTTTCCGGGCTCATCTTACCCGCTGTCTCGAATAGCCCCTGGTCATACTTCATTCTCAGGAGGTGCGTTACCGCTTCATTGAGACGTTCCTCTGAAATCTCGCCGTTTTCGACCGCCTGCTTGATTCCGAAGAAGCACTGCGACCTCGACTCATCGTCTGCCTTAAGCAGTATCGTATCGCAGCCGGCTTTTATAGCCATTGCGCAGGCCTGCGGAAGAGGCCATTGTTTCAAGATAGCCGCCATACCGATAGCGTCGGAAACAATCACGCCGTCGAAACCGAGCTCTTCTCTTAAAAGCCCGGTAAGCAGCTTAACCGATATCGTTGTTGGGTATTTATCGTCGTATGCCGGGTAAACCGAGTGGCCCGTCATAATCGCTGAAACGCCCGCTGCGATTGCCGCCTTGAAGGGAACAAGCTCTACTTCCTGCATTCTCTTCTTGTCGGCCCTGATTACATCCAGCACGTCGTGGGCGTCGGTTCCTGAGTCGCCTCTGCCGGGGAAGTGTTTTGCCGTCGCGGCGATACCGCCATCCTGTAAGCCCTGTATAAAGGCGACGGCGTGTTTTGCGCAAACCTCGGGGTCGTCGCCGAATGACCTGACGCCGATTTCCGGGTTCTTGGGATTGATATTCACGTCGCAAACCGGCGAATACATCTGGGTTACGCCGATATTGCTGAGCTGTTTTGCGATTGTATTATTGATTTTGTAGGTGAGCTTGGGGTCGCCGATAGCCGCCATACCCATTGGAGGCGGGAACTGCCTTATGCCGCCGGACATATAATCGTTCTTGAAGTCGCCTTCGAAATCGATTGTCATATGCAGCGGAATACCGGAAGGTCTGGCCAACGCGATTTTCTGCAATTTATTCAGGTCCTTGGTGTAATCGCCCGGCGTGATACTTATGCCGAAATTTTTGCCGGCGAAATAAGTGTTGGTGATTTTGAAATATCCTTTCGGCGGCTTGAAGGTCTTGTCTATCTGGGAATTGCCCCAGTAGAGGTTCTTGCAGGTCTCGACCGCGTATGGCTCAAGGCAAAGGCCGCCGCACTGCAACCTTGTGATTTGCTCGATACCGCTGGGCGTAATCTGTGCGCCTCGCCGGGTGAACGTTAAAAGCTGGCCCACTTTTTCCTCTAAGGTCATTTTTGCCAGCTTCTTACTGATAAATGCGTCTCTTTTCGCATCGCTTTTCTTTGCCATTTTTTATCTCCTGTTTTTCAGTTTGGTTATAATTCCCATTTACCCTTGTTATCAGGCCCAACCCAGAATTCACGTTCTTTCTTCCAGCCGGCCTCGTTAATTGTCATATCTTTTGTCTTCCAGCCCGCTTTAATTCGTCTCGTTAAATCATCGAATCCTTTATTCCACGTCAGTCCGTCGGGGACGGTAACGTTCATACTTCCCGCGGCGTTCGCATATCTAAGGCAGGATTCGATTGTATGGCCTCTGACAAACGCGGAAAGAAATCCTGCGATAGCCGAATCGCCTGAGCCGAGAGCGCCGACGAATTTTTCTTCCTGGTAAACCGGGAACCAAAGCTCACGATTTGCCCAGTTATCGAGGTCCTTGCAGCCGGCCGCTCCTAACTTCTTAAGCTGCTCCTTGCCGGCGGTCCTGATATACAGCCCCCTGTGGCCGCATTTGACCATTGCTATTGCTGTACCCATCTTTAGCAGGTCGCTTCCGAGGGTGGAAATGTCCTTGACCGTCATATGGTCGAGCACGCTTTCCTTCGGGCCTAATTTGGCTTTCTTTTCGAGGAATTTGTCCTTGTAGAGGAAGTAGAATATTTCTTCGGCGCTTGGGACCATAATATCCGATAGCGGCACCCAGTTTTTCATAATCGCCTTCCAGTCGAACTGGTTCGCGTAACTGACATCTGGTAGCGAGAGGTCGAGGACGGTCGTTGTCCCCAGGTCCTTGGTCTTTTTGAGGATTTTTGCCAGTTCGGCTCCGGTGTTTTCATATAGTTTCTTCATCCACGGTGGATAGCCAAACAGCATCAGTTTCGACCGACCGACGAGGTCGAAATCCATATCGTCATAACCGAATGTATCGTTTGCGCCGCAATGATGCAGGTAAAACCGGTCTATACCTGGGATACAAATCGCGATTGTGTACGATGTCGATTCCCCTTTGACCATTTTGATGCCTTTGAAATGCCCTTCGTGCTCTTCGTACCAGCTAAGGATTTCCTTGCCGAAATCGTCATCGCCGATTTTGCCGATTAGCTCGGTTTTAACGCCCAAACGCCTGATTGATACCCCGGCATTTGTAACAGGGCCGCCTCCTACGACGACGCAATTGCCCATATTTATCATTTTGCCGGGCACAAGAACGTCGGTCATCTTGTCAACTTTTCCCTCGATTGTGAAGGCCGGTATCAGGTCCAGGCAGGTATGCCCGGCGGCCACGATTTCAATGTCTTTTTTGCTTTTCACTTTTTCTCCTTAAATAAAAATAAGACCGGAAATAATACCGTATAGTATCCTGCTGTCAAGCCAAAAGTATAAAAGACGGGGGCTTATTTTTAGAGAGCCGGTTTACCGGCCGAAAACGGCCCCCTGAACAGCAGAGTGGAATAAAGCGGCTTATGGCCAGTTTGGATTGCAATCGGCGTCCGTAGGATTATTGCATGTCATCCACTGCAGCCCAAACTTGGCAAAGTCGAGGAAATCAACAGTGCCGTTTGTCGGCGCGAAGTCCGCATTTTGACAATTGCCCGTTGCGATACAATCGGTATGCAGCCAGTAGTCGGCCATCATCTCCAGGTCCAGATAGTCAACGTAGCAATCGCCGCTAAGGTCTGAGGGGAGCCGATAGCCCGCGGCTATAACCTCATTGCAGTCCGCATAAAGCGGCGGGGCCTCGTAGGCCTTGACTACAAAACCAATAATCGCCTGGCGGTTGGGGCCGGTGTTGTAAGTTGCACTTGGTGTTTCAGGCGAACCTGTTGCCAGTTTGTGGCCTGTTACGCCGGTATGCCCGTTGCTTCCAACCTGCTGGTCGGTCCCTTTGGTAAAACCGTTGTTTAATGTATATGAGCCGAGATTGCCGCAGGTAGCACCGAGAATAACCATGTCCCCGTTATTTGTGGAAAGCGCCGCGGTCGTTATAGGATTTGGCGTGGCGGCTATCGAACTGTTCTTTGCGGAAGCCCCGATTAAAGTCGTTTGATTGACATTTGAGAGAAATACGCTGGCGTAAGAGACGCTGCTTGTAGTAGCGCTCCAGGTGGGGACAAAGGTGCTGCTTGTCGCCGCTGCGACACCTGCCTCGGTGAGGATATAAGCAGCAACGTAATTTCCGTAACCTCCCGTTGTGACGGCGTTAACTTCAATGACCTTTGTCATTGTCTGTCCGCCGTATGTTACGGAAGTCAAAGCAGGATTGCCGCTGATGGATTCTTCGTGGGCGATGAAAATCAAGGCGCGATTTGTTCCGTTTTCTTTGGCGTGGGTCATGTCTGCAAGCCAGGAGCCGGCGAGTTCAACAGTGGTTCCGGGTGGCCAGGTTGTCGCGGACAAGGTGCTTGACCAGCCAGTCTCATTATGAGAAGAGGCGCTGTCACGTGCCTTGACCCTGAATGAGTATAAAGTCGAGGGGGTGAGTGACTGTGCGATGTATGTCGGGCTTGTCTGCCATGTGCTGTTGGCCTCACCATGGTTGGTGCATTCGAAATAATACTGGACCGGCGGGGTTTCGTCAGAGGCGGTAGTCGCGGTCATTGTGATTGTTGATGCCCCGATTGCGGCGGGAGCCGCTGCCCAGGTCATCGGGTTCGGCGTTGGGGCATTAAATTCCGGCACGGGACTATGAAGGTCGGTTGCCAGTATGAATTGCAGCGGTGTCGTTCCAGGGGGCAGCTCTATCGCGTGGACCTCGGGGGTCTGCCCGGGTGCCGAAAGTGTTATCTCGTAAGAACCGTGGAAGCCCCTGAACCCCACATTACCGTCCGCGTCGGTGTAATTAGAGTCATTTGTTGTCCATTCGTTCATCAGCGATTCATATTCTATGCCTGCCGCGTTCAAGGTTCCGCTGGAGCTTACAAGCCCCCAGGCGCCGCTGGCCCGCCATGTAGTGCCTACCATAAAGCCCCACAACATTATGCCTTGAACATTTGGGGCGCTATAGCATATTCGCATGAAGTTCTCCACGTCAGTTGCTCGCTGAGAATCACTTGTAGTATCACTGTCAAATTCGGTGGCCCAGATAGGCAGTCCCAGCGCCCCCAGGGGTGTGAGGACATTGGTCCAGTAACTTTGAGCCTGTGTATCGCCAAAAGGCGAGGCGATATGGCCCTGAATGCCAAAGGCTTGAATTGGCGCTCCGAGACTATGCAGACTATTGTAGCGATTTATATATGCACTGGCATCGAAGCCGCCGAATGAATTGCCGGAATACTCGTTCATAAAAAGTATGCAGTTGGGGTCGTTGGCTTGGGTCGCCTGGAACATATGAACTCTTCCCCCATCACCGAGGCGGTCAAAGAAATTACTGGACAGCATTTCATTATCGACGTCCCAGCAGACGAATTTTCCCTTGAAATGATTTACCGCGCTATTTATACGGCTGTCGACGGCGCTCAGCAGGGCACTCGAAGTTGGGTATGTTGCATAGCCCAGATTCGGCACCCAGGATGGGAGACTACTTTGTTGTTCCCAGAAGATATTATGGCCTCGCATTGTGATTCCATTGTTGTGACACCAGGTGTAGATATTATCCGCGTTTGTATAGGTTACATTGCCTTGCGTCCCCTCGTTGGCGGTCCACTTTGACTCATTTTCACATACGGCCCATTCAAAGTGGTTTTTGAAAAAGTTGAGGTAGGTATTGTCGCTTAAGTGGCCGGAATTGAAGCAGGAGCCGAAGGCAAAGCTGTGCTTGACCTGCTCGATTTGGACGTTGATGTCATGGACAGGGTTGTTGTTCATATCAACAACCGTTATCTGAGCGTTCCTTTTGCGGTTTTGCTCGATTCTGGCGTTGGCGTCGCTTTTCCAGTCGCCTTTAGCCGTTAAACCTCCAAAAAACAGGCATAATGCCAGAAATGCTCCGGATATAGTTATAGTTTTAGTAAAAACGAGTTGCCTGTTAGTCCTGCGGTTCATAATCACCCTCAATCAAAATTTGCCTGTTTTTATTTACTGTTTATTACAACACACGCCGGATTCGCATAAATCCGGCCAAATAAATCAATAGCCAATAACTTTTACATCGGCCAGTTTGGGGTGCAACCAGCATCCGTAGGATTATTACACGTCATCCATTGCTCGGCAAAGTCGCTGAAGTCGTAGAAATCAACCGTACCGTCTATTGGCGCGAAGTCCGCACCCTGGCAATTGCCTGATGTGGCACAGTTGGTGTTCAGCCAGTAGTCGGCCATTATCCCAAGGTCCAGCAAGTCAACGTAACAATCGCCATTAAGGTCTGAAGGCAAACGTTTGCCGCCTGCCTGGACCTGTGGGCAATCTTGATAGACGACCGGTGGGGCAAACTTGACCACAAAGCCGATAATCGCCTGGCGGTTCACTGTGGCGGAATAAGTAGCGCTTGGCGCCTCACTTGAAGCGGTTGGTGTTTTTTTATGGCCTGTTACGCCTGTAGCCCCAGCAGTACCACCAAACGCCTGGTCGGTTCCTTCAATAAAGCCGTTGTTTAATGTATATGAGCCGGGATTGCCGCAGGTGGCGCCGAGAATGACCATATCTCCGTTATTTGTGGCAAGCGCAGAGGTTGTGATTGGATTTGGTGTAGAGCTTGTCGAACTGTTTTTGGCGGATGCCCCTACGGGTGTTGTCTGGTCAACGGTTTGAAGGAATACGCTGGCGTATGCCGTTGAGCTTGGTGTGCCGCTCCATGTGGGAGTAAAATTGCTGTCGGAAGCAGCAGCAATGTTCGCCTCATTGAGTATAAAAGCAGCGACATAATTGCCACTGGCTACGACAGCGTTAACTTCGATGATTTTTGTCATTGCCCGGCCTCCATAGGTTACAGATGACAAATATGGATTTCCGTTTGCGGATTCCTCGTGAGCGATGAAAATCAAGGCCCTGTTTGCACCATTTTCTTTGGCATGGGTGGTTCCCGTTAACCAGGGGCCGATGATGTTGACCTCCGTAGGCGGCATCTGAGTGGTGGCCGATAGCGTGCTTGACCATCCGTTTATATTCGGTATGGGAGCGCTGTCGCGTGCCTGGACCCTGAATGAATAATAGGTATTCGGCGTCAGGCCTGAAGCCGTATATGTTGGACTTAATTGCCAGCCGCTGCTCTTGCCGCCGTTGTTGGTGCATTCGAAGTAATACTGCACGGGCGGAGATGTTTCGTCTTCGGCGGTTGTAGCGGTCATTGTGATTGTGTACGGCCCCGTGGTTGTCGGGACCGTTGCCCAGGTCATTGGGTCGGGGTAGGGTGGTATTATATCCGGCGCGTATGTAGTAGCGGATTGTGCAGTTGAAAGCCCTGTTTCGTTTTGATAAAAGGATTTATCACGTGCCTTGACCTGATAGGTATATTGAGTGCTCGGGTTAAGACCGGAATCTGTATAAGTAGGGCTGTTCTGCCAGCCGCTATCGTGGCCGCCGGGGGTAGTGCAAACGAAATAATACTCAACGCCAGAGGGGTCGGTGGCGGTGGTCGCGGTCATTGTGATTGTGTACGGCCCCGTTGCAATGGGGGTTGTTGCCCAGGTCATCGGGTTGGGCGTCGGAGCGTTGGTATCAGGCGGCTCCAATGTGGAGGAAAGCGCAAGTGTCGTAATGGAGTTTGCCGGTAAACTCACTGGGATGGTAGGATTGAAACTGCCTATAAGCACGCAGTTTTGCGACGAGGTTGACCGCCAGATGTTGCCGTCAGTGATAGTAACGCCGGTAAACGAAAGCATAAGGTTTATATCAGTGGTCGTGTTGGTGTTCAGTATTATAGCGCTAAGTTTTTGATTGTTTGGTTCAATGAAAGCCGAAATTCTCAAAC